>ERZ1370068.9739-contig-8494_pt1 | contig 35612 bp, 37 predicted proteins | sample MGYA00561227_ERZ1370068 | MGnify/ENA primary metagenome ERZ1370068 (study PRJEB38410, sample SAMEA6850437) | metagenome | study: Metagenomic assessment of the ecological functions of the soil: analysis of the soil microbiota associated with the... | reverse complement strand
GTACTTCCCGTTCAGTTACGTATTGGCGGAGAGCGTCTCCCGTCGACGCCGGCGGCGAGGTCGAGCTTGCCGAGCGCGTCGATCGTCTGCTGCGTCGGCTCGAGGATGTCGAGCAGGCGCTTGTGGGTACGGATCTCGAACTGCTCGCGCGACTTCTTGTCGACGTGCGGCGAGCGGTTCACGCGTGAAGCGCTCGATGTGGGTCGGCAGCGGAATCGGGCCGGCGACGCGCCCGCCGGTGCGGCGGATCGTGTCGACGATCTCCCGCACCGACTGATCGAGCAGCCGGTGGTCGTAGGCGCGGAGCCGGATGCGGATCTTCTCGTTCATCCGAGCGGTCGTCACTGCGTGAGATCTTCGTCACGACGCCGGCGCCGACGGTCCGGCCGCCTTCGCGGATCGCGAAGCGCAGCCCCTCGTCCATGGCGATCGGCATGATGAGCTCGACCGTCGACGCTGACGTTGTCGCCGGGCATCACCATCTCGGTGCCCTCGGGCAGCGTGCAGACGCCGGTGACGTCGGTCGTGCGGAAGTAGAACTGCGGGCGATAGCCGTTGAAGAACGGCGTGTGCCGGCCGCCCTCCTCCTTGGTGAGGATGTACGCCTCGGCCTGGAACTTCGTGTGCGGCGTGATCGATCCCGGCTTCGCGAGCACCTGGCCGCGCTCGATGTCCTCGCGCTTGGCGCCGCGGAGCAGGCAGCCGACGTTGTCGCCGGCCAGCCCCTCGTCGAGGAGCTTCGCGGAACATCTCGACGCCCGGTGACGACGGTCTTGGTCGTGGCCTTGATGCCGACGATCTCGACCTCTTCGCCGACCTTGATCTTGCCGCGCTCGATGCGGCCCGTCGCGACGGTGCCGCGGCCGGAGATCGAGAAGCACGTCCTCGACCGGCATCAGGAAGGGCTTTTCGATCTCGCGCTTCGGGCTCGGGCACGAAGCTGTCGACCGCCTCCATGAGCTTCTGGATCGCCGGCGTGCCGAGCTCGCCCGGGTCGCCCTCCGAGCGCCTTCAGCGCGCGAGCCGCGGATGATCGGCGTGTCGTCGCCGGGGAAGTTGTACTTGGAGAGCAGCTCGCGGACTTCGAGCTCGACGAGATCGAGCAGCTCCTTGTCGCTCGACCATGTCGACCTTGTTCATGAACACGACGATCGCCGGCACGCCGACCTGGCGGGCGAGCAGGATGTGCTCGCGGGTCTGCGGCATCGGGCCGTCGGTCGCCGCGACGACGAGGATCGCGCCGTCCATCTGCGCCGCGCCGGTGATCATGTTCTTGATGTAGTCGGCGTGGCCCGGGCAATCGACGTGAGCGTAGTGGCGCTTTGTCCGATCTCGTACTCGACGTGCGCCGTCGCGATCGTGATGCCGCGCTCGCGCTCTTCGGGCGCCTTGTCGATCTGGTCGAACGCCACGAAGCTGCCTGAGGCCCTTCGACGCCTGCGTCTTCGTGATCGCCGCGGTCAGCGTGGTCTTCCCGTGGTCGATGTGGCCGATCGTCCCCACGTTGACGTGGGGCTTCTTCCGCTCGAACTTCGCCTTGCCCATGAGATCCTTCCTCCGTCGCTCCGCTAGCCAGCCTGGGGCTCTGTGAATCGGCCGCCACCCTGGCGGATCGCCTCGGGGCCGACGCCCTTCGGCACCGGCTCGTAGTGCGAGAACTGCATCGTGAACGTCGCGCGGCCCTGCGTGCGTGACCGCAGGTCCGTCGCGTAGCCGAACATCTCCGCGAGCGGCACCGACGCCGCTGATCACCTGCGTGTTGCCGCGCGGCTCCTGGCCGCTGATGCGGCCGCGCCGGCGGCTGATGTCGCCGATGACGTCGCCCATGAAGTCCTCCGGCGTCACCACCTCGAGCGACATGATGGGCTCGAGGATGACCGGATCGGCCTTGCCGCGCGGCCTCCTTGAAGCACATCGAGCCCGCGATCTTGAAGGCCATCTCCGACGAGTCGACCTCGTGGTACGACCCGTACGTGACCGTCGCCTTGACGTCGACGACCGGGTAGCCGGCGAGCACGCCGGAATCGAGCGCTTCTTTGATGCCCTTCTCGATCGCCGGCATGTACTCGCGCGGGATCACGCCGCCCTTCGTCCCGTCGACGAACGCGAAGCCGCCGCCGGCTGCCTGCGGCTCGACCGTGAAGCACGACGTGGCCGTACTGCCCGCGGCCGCCCGTCTGCCGGACGAAGCGCGTCTCGTTCTCGACCGCCTTGCGGATCGTCTCGCGGTAGGCGACCTGCGGCTTGCCGACGTTCGCGTCGACCTTGAACTCGCGCATGAGGCGGTCGACGATGATCTCGAGGTGCAGCTCGCCCATCCCGGAGATGAGCGTCTGCGCCGGTCTCGGCGTCGGACGACACGCGGAACGACGGGTCCTCGCTCGCGAGCGCGCGCGAGCGCGCCGCCGAGCTTCTCCTGGTCGGCCTTCGTCTTCGGCTCGATCGCGATCGAGATGACCGGCTCGAGGAACTGCATGCGCTCGAGGACGATCGGCTGGTCCTCGTCGCAGAGCGTGTCGCCCGTCGTCGTGTCGCGGAGGCCCGACCGCGGCGCAGATGTCGCCGGCGTAGACCTCCTTGATCTCCTCGCGCTTGTTCGCGTGCATCTTGAGCGAGCCGGCCGACGCGCTCCTTGCGACCCTTGACGGAGTTGAAGACGTACGGAGCCGGACGCCGAGCACGCCGGAGTAGACGCGCAGGAACGTGAGCGACCCGACGTACGGGATCGGTCATGATCTTGAACGCGAGCGCGGTGAACGGCTCGTCGTCGGACGCGGTGCGGACCTCCTCGTTGCCCGTGTCGGGGTTGTCGCCGTGCATCGGCGGGATGTCGAGCGGCGACGGCAGATAGTCGACGACGGCGTCGAGCAGCGTCTGCACGCCCTTGTTCTTGAACGCGCTGCCCGCGACCACCGGCACGATCTTCATCGCGATCGTGCCCTTGCGGAGCGCCGCCCTGATCTCGGCCTCGGAGATGGCCTCGCCGCCGAGGTACTTCTCCATGAGCGACTCGTCGAGGTCGGCGACGGCCTCGAGGCAGCTTCTCGCGCGCGGCCGCGGCGGCGCTCCGCCATGTCGGCCGGGATGTCGTCCTCGCGATAGTTCGAGCCCAGGCTGTCGTCGTCCCAGATGATGGCCTTCATCTTGACGAGGTCGATCGACGCCGCGGAGCTTCTCTTCCGCGCCGAGCGGCAGCTGGAGCACGACCGGGTTCGCGTTCAGCCGCTCGCGGATCTGGTCGACCACGCGCTCGAAGTCGGCGCCGACGCGGTCCATCTTGTTGACGAACGCGAGGCGCGGGACCTGGTAGCGATCCGCCTGGCGCCACACGGTCTCGGACTGCGGCTCGACGCCGCCGACGCCGCAGAACACCGCGACCGCGCCGTCGAGCACGCGGAGGCTCCGCTCGACCTCGATCGTGAAGTCGACGTGGCCCGGCGTGTCGATGATGTTGACGCGGTGGTCGCGCCAGAAGCACGTGGTGGCGGCCGACGTGATGGTGATGCCGCGCTCCTGCTCCTGCACCATCCAGTCCATGGTCGCGGCGCCGTCGTGCACCTCGCCGATCTTGTGGCTGATGCCGGTGTAGAAGAGGATGCGCTCGGTCGTCGTGGTCTTGCCGGCATCGATGTGGGCCATGATGCCGATGTTCCGAGTGCGCTCGAGTGGTGCGGGACGAGGCATGGATCGGCGTTCCGACGCGCCTACCAGCGGTAATGGGCGAAGGCCTTGTTGGCCTCGGCCATCCGGTGCGTGTCTTCCTTCTTCTTGATCGGCGCCGCCGCGGCCCTGCGCCGCGTCGAGGATCTCGCCGGCGAGCTTCTGCACCATCGACTTCTCGGGACGGGCGCGCGCGTTCTGGATGAGCCAGCGCATGCGCGAGCGACGATGCGACGCGCGCGGGCGCGACCTCGACGGGGACCTGATAGTTGGCGCCGCCGACGCGACGCGAGCGCACCTCGACCATGGGCTTCACCTGATCGAGGGCGCGCTTGAAGACCGCCGACCGCGTCTTCCTTCGACGCGCTCGGCCACGAGGTCGAGCGCGCCGTAGAAGATGCGCTCGACCGAGCTCTTCTTCCCGTCGCTGCATCATGCTGGCGACGAACTTCGTGACGGTCCGATCGTGATACTTCGGATCCGGAAGAACGTCCCGGCGCTTGACTTCACCTTTACGCGGCATGGCAATGCACCTGAGACCCCGCGGCGGCGCGGCTGCGGCTGACGCGGCGGTCTTCATCGGCTCCTCACTTCGGCCGTTTGGCCCCGTACTTCGAGCGGCTCTGTCGACGATCCTGCACTCCGATCGAGTCGAGCGTGCCGCGGATGATGTGGTAGCGCACGCCCGGCAGGTCCTTCACGCGGCCTCCGCGGATGAGCACGACGGAGTGCTCCTGCAGGTTGTGACCGACGCCGGGGATGTACGCGATGACCTCGATGCCGTTCGTCGAGCCGCACCTTCGACGACCTTGCGAAGCGCGGAGTTCGGCTTCTTCGGAGTCGTCGTGTAGACGCGCGTGCACACGCCGCGCTTCTGCGGCGAGCGCTCGAGCGCCGGCGACTTACCGCGCACGCGCCTGCTTCTCGCGGCCGCGCTTGATCAGCTGGTTGATGGTCGGCATCGAGGATCGTCCTGACGGAAATTCGCCCTTTTAGGGAACGTTCTGTTTGGTGTCAATGGGAGCGGATGCTCGCGGCACTCGCTCACTGCTCGTGCGCGCGGACGCTTCGCGGCCGTGCTCTGGCGTCAGACGCTCGCTTCGCCGGCGTCCTCCCAGTCGATATTTGTCATCGGCTCCGTCACGCGACCGCCTCGCCCGTCTCCGCGGCGCTGCCGGCCGGCGTCTCGGGCTCCGTCGGCTCGTCCGTCACCGCTTCCATGCGGTTGTAGCGACGCGACGCCGGTGCCGGCGGGGATCAGGCGGCCCATGATGACGTTCTCCTTGAGGCCGGCGAGGCGATCGACCTTGCCGTTGATGGCGGCTTCGGTGAGGACCTTCGTCGTCTCCTGGAACGACGCGGCCGAGATGAAGCTCTCGGTCGAGAGCGACGCCTTCGTGATGCCGAGCAGGAGCGGCTCGGCGATCGCCGGCTGGCCGCTCCTGTCGCAGGACGCGCTGGTTCTCCTCGTCGAAGCGCCACTTCTCGATCTGATCGCCGATCAGGAACTCGGTGTCGCCGACCTCCTTGATGCGGACGCGGCGGAGCATCTGCCGCACGATCACTTCGATGTGCTTGTCGTTGATGCGCACGCCCTGGAGTCGGTAGATCTCCTGCACCTCGTCGACCAGGTACTTCGCGAGCGCCTTCTCGCCGAGGATCGTGAGGATGTCGTGCGGGTTCGAGCTGCCGTCCATGAGCGGCTCGCCGGCCTTCACGAAGTCGCCCTCGTGCACGCTGATGTGCTTGCCCTTGGGGATCAGGTACTCGCGCGGCTCGCCGATCTCGGGCGTGACGACGACCTTGCGCTTGCCCTTCGTGTCCTTGCCGAACGACACGACGCCGTCGATCTCGGAGACGACGGCGAACTCCTTCGGCTTCCGCGCCTCGAACAGCTCGGCGACGCGCGGCAGACCGCCGGTGATGTCCTTCGTCTTGGTCGTCTCGCGCGGGATCTTCGCGATGATGTCGCCCGGGCCGCGACGTCCTGCCCTTCGACGACGTTCAAGTGCGCGCCGACCGGGATCAGATAGCGCGCCTCGCCGGAACCGCCCGTGATCTTCTGCGTGTTGCCGGCCGCGTCCTTGATCGAGATGCGCGGGCGCTGGTCGGCTTCCTTCGTGTCGATGACGACCTTCGGTCGAGAGGCCCGTGCGCTCGTCGACCTTCTCCTCCATGGTGACGCCTTCGAGGATGTCGCCGAACTTCACGACGCCGCCGGCCTCGGTGAGGATCGGAATGGTGTACGGATCCCACTCGGCGATCATCTCGCCCGCCTTCACCTTGGCGCCGTCACGCTTCTTCAGCTTGGCGCCGTACACGATCGGGTACCGCTCGCGCTCGCGCTCGCGGCCCTGCTCGGGGAAGTCGACGATCGCGACCTCGCCGTTGCGGTTCATGACGACGAGGTCGCCGTCGCGGCCCTCGACCGTGGCGACGTTGATGAGCTTCACGCTGGCCGTCGTTGCGCGGCTTCGAGCGTGGTCTGCTCGGCGCGCCGGCTCGCGGTGCCGCCGATGTGGAACGTGCGCATGGTGAGCTGCGTGCCCGGCTCGCCGATCGACTGCGCCGCGATGACGCCGATGGCCTCGCCCGAGGTTCACGCCGTGTGCCGCGGGCGAGGTCGCGCCCGTAGCAGCGCGACGCAGACGCCCTGGCGCGACGTGCACGTCAGCACCGAGCGGATCTTCACGCGCTCGAGGCCGGCGTCCTCGATCGAGCGCGACCTTGGCCTCGTCGATCAGGTCGTTGGCCTGTCACGATGACCGTTGCCGGTGAACGGATCGCGGATGTCCTCGAGCGCGACGCGCCCGAGCACGCGGTCGCCGAGGCCCTCGATGACCTCGCCGCCCTCGACGAGCGGCGTCATCTCGATGCCGTCGATCGTGCCGCAGTCCTGCTCGGTGATGATCGAGTCCTGCGCGACGTCGACGAGACGGCGCGTGAGGTAGCCGGAGTTCGGCCGTCTTGAGCGCCGTGTCGGCGAGGCCCTTGCGGGCGCCGTGCGTCGAGATGAAGTACTGCAGCACGGTCAGCCCTTCGCGGAAGTTCGCCGTGATGGGCGTCTCGATGATCTCGCCCGACGGCTTCGCCATGAGGCCGCGCATGCCGGCGAGCTGCCGGATCTGCTGCGCCGAGCCGCGGGCGCCGGAGTCGGCCATCATGAAGATCGGGTTGAAGGACGGCACGCGCTGGATCACGCCCTGCGCGTCCGGCATCTCTTCGGTGCCGAGCTCGCGCAGCATCTCGTCGGCGATGCGGTCGGTCACCTCGGCCCAGATGTCGACGACCTTGTTGTAGCGCTCGCCGTCGGTGATGAGGCCCTTGTTGTACTGGTCCTCGATCTCGCGGACGGCGGTGTTCGCCTCGTCGAGGAACGTGTGCTTCGACGTCCGGGATCACCATGTCCTTGATCCCGATCGAGATGCCGGCGCGCGTCGCCATCTCGTAGCCGAGATCCTTCAGGCGATCGGCGAAGATGACCGTCGCCTTGTTGCCCGAGTGCCGGTAGGCGATGTCGATCAGCGCCGCCGAGCTCCTTCTTCTTCATGACCTTGTTCACTTCGGCGAACGAGATCTCGGTCGGGACGATCTCGTAGAGGAGCACGCGGCCGACCGTCGAGTCGGCGAGCCCGGTCGTCACCGCCCGCCGCCGGCCGGCACGCGCACCTTGATCTCGCGCCTGCAGGTCGACCTCGCTCTGGTCGTACGCGATGCGGACCTCGCCGAAGCTCGCGAAGGCCTTGCCCTCGCCCTGTCGCGCGCGAGCCGCTCGCGGGTCATGAAGTAGAGCCGAGGACGATGTCCTGCGTCGGCACGATGATCGGCCTGCCGTTCGCCGGCGACAGGATGTTGTTGGTCGACATCATGAGCGCGCGGGCCTCGACCTGCGCCTCGACCGACAGCGGCACGTGGACGGCCATCTGGTCGCCGTCGAAGTCGGCGTTGTACGCCGCGCAGACGAGCGGATGGAGCTGGATGGCCTTGCCCTCGATCGAGCGTCGGCTCGAACGCCTGGATGCCCAGGCGGTGGAGCGTCGGCGCGCGGTTGAGCAGCACCGGGTGCTCCTTGATCACCTCGTCGAGGATGTCCCACACCTCGGGACGCTCCTTCTCGACCATCTTCTTCGCGCTCTTGATGGTCGTGACGAAGCCGCGCTCCTCGAGCTTGTTGTAGATGAAGGGCTTGAAGAGCTCGAGCGCCATCTTCTTCGGCAGCCCGCACTGGTGGAGCCGGAGCTCGGGCCCGACGACGATGACCGAGCGGCCCGAGTAGTCGACGCGCTTGCCGAGCAGGTTCTGGCGGAAGCGGCCCGACTTGCCCTTCAGCATGTCGGAGAGCGACTTGAGCGGGCGCTTGTTCGGACCGGTGATCGCGCGGCCGCGGCGGCCGTTGTCGAACAGCGCGTCGACGGCCTCCTGCAGCATGCGCTTCTCGTTCCGGATGATGATGTCCGGCGCGTTGAGCTCCATGCAGGCGCTTCAGCCGGTTGTTCCGGTTGATGACGCGGCGGTAGAGGTCGTTCAGGTCCGAGGTCGCGAAGCGGCCGCCGTCGAGCGGCACGAGCGGGCGGAGGTCCGGCGGGATCACCGGGACGACCTCGAGGATCATCCACTCCGGGCTTGTTGCCCGAGTTGCTTGAATGCCGAGATCACCTTCAGGCGCTTCGCGAGCTTCTTGCGCTTGCGCCTCGCTCGTCGCCTCCTTCATCTCGACGCGCAGGTCGACGAACAGCTTGCTCGATGTCCATGCTGCGTCGAGGAGCTCGCGGATGGCCTCGGCGCCCATGCCGCGCCCGGAAGGCGTCGGGGCCGTGACTCCTCGTACGCCTTGCGGTACTTGCCCTCGGAGAGCAGCTCGCGCTCCGTGAGCGTTCGTCGCGCCCGGATCGACCACGACGTAGGACTCGAAGTAGAGGACCTTCTCAGAGCTCCTTCAGCGTCATGTCGAGCAGCGTGCCGATGCGCGACGGCAGGCTCTTCAGGAACCAGATGTGGGCGACCGGCGTCGCGAGGTCGATGTGGCCCATGCGCTCGCGGCGGACCTTCGACTGGATCACCTCGACGCCGCACTTCTCGCAGACGACGCCGCGGTGCCGCATGCGCTTGTACTTGCCGCAGTTGCACTCGTAGTCCTTCGTCGGGCCGAAGATCTTCGCGCAGAAGAGACCGTCGCGCTCCGGCTTGAAGGTCCGGTAGTTGATGGTCTCCGGCTTCTTCACCTCGCCGTGCGACCACGACCGGATCTCTGTCCGGCGAGGCGATCGCGAGATGCGGATCGAGTTGAAGTTGAGCGGGTTCTTCGGCTTCTCGAAGAGGCTGAAGAGATCTTCCATCATCGCGTGCAGTACCCTCTGCCCCCGTCTCGCTGCTGCGGCCGTTCCTCGACCAGCTCCGACGTCGAGGGCCAGGCTCTGCAGCTCCTTCACCATGACGTTGAACGACTCGGGCAGTCCCGGCTCGAGCACGTTCTCGCCCTTGACGATCGCCTCGTACATGCGCGTGCGGCCGGCCACGTCGTCGGACTTGACCGTGAGCATCTCCTGCAGCGTGTACGCGGCGCCGTACGCCTCGAGCGCCCACACCTCCATCTCGCCGAGCCGCTGGCCGCCGAACTGCGCCTTGCCGCCGAGCGGCTGCTGCGTGACGAGCGAGTACGGACCGGTCGACGCGCGTGGATCTTGTCGTCGACCAGGTGGTGCAGCTTCATCATGTACAGGACGCCGACCGTCACCTCGTGGGCGAACGACTCGCCCGGTGCGACCGTCGCAGAGCCGCGTCTGGCCGGTGGCCGGCAGGGCCGCGCGCGGCGAGGAGCTTGAAGATCTCCTCCTCGGACGCGCCGTCGAACACCGGCGTCGCCACGTGCATGCCGGCCTGACGCGCTGGCGCGCGAGCTTGACGACGTCCTCGTCGGCGAGGGCGTCGATGAACTCGCCCGTCTCCTTGGCGCGGGTAGACCTCCTTCAAGCGTCTTCCGGATGGCCGTCGACGTTCGGGCCGGCCGTTCTCCTCGAGCTCGGCGTTCATCTGGCGCCCGAGCGTGCGCGCGGCCCAGCCGAGGTGCGTCTCGAGGATCTGCCCGACGTTCATGCGGCGCGGCACGCCGAGCGGGTTCAGCACGATGTCGACCGGCGTGCCCGTCGGCGAGGTACGGCATGTCCTCCTCGGGCAGGATGCGCGAGAGCACGCCCTTGTTGCCGTGGCGGCCGGCCATCTTGTCGCCGACCTGGAGCTTGCGCTTGATGGCGACGAACACCTTCACCATCTTGATCACGCCCGGCGGCAGCTCGTCGCCGCCCTTCAGGCGCTCGATCTTGTCGTTGAAGGTCGTCTTGATCGACTCGACCTGCTCCTGCATGCCCTCGACCAGCGCGCGAGAGCTCGTCCTCGACCTTCTCGTCGCCGACCTTGCACGTCGCCCCAGTAGTTGCGGCGGGATCTGGTCGAGCAGCTCGGTCGTGACCTCGACGCCCTTGTTCAGCGAGCACGCTGCGGCGCGTCGTCGGTGAGCCGTGCGCGAGTCGTCTTGCCGACGAGCAGGCCGTAGACCTTCCGCTGCGCGCTCTCGCGGATGATGCGGATCTCGTCCTGCTGGTCCTTCTGGAGCTTCGCGACCTCGTCTCCTCGATCGGCGCGCGAGCGGTCGTCCTTCTGGATGCCCTTGCGCGAGAAGACGCGGGCGTTGATGACCGTGCCCTCGACGCCCGGCGGGACGCGAGGCTCGTGTCGCGCACCTCGCCGGCCTTCTCGCCGAAGATCGCGCGGAGCAGCTTCTCTTCCGGCGAGAGCTGCGTCTCGCCCTTCGGCGTGATCTTGCCGACCAGGATGTCGCCCGGCTTCACCTCGGCGCCGATGCGGATGATGCCCGGACTCGTCGAGGTCGTGCAGCGCCTCGTCGCCGACGTTCGGGATGTCGCGCGTGATCTCCTCGGGACCGAGCTTCGTGTCGCGGGCGACGCACTCGAACTCCTCGATGTGGATCGAGGTGAAGAGGTCGTGCTTCACGACCCGCTCGGAGATGAGGATCGAGTCCTCGAAGTTGTAGCCGCCCCACGGCATGAACGCGACGAGCACGTTGCGGCCGAGCGCGAGCTCGCCCATGTCCGGTCGACGGGCCGTCGGCGATGACGTCGCCGGCCGTCACGCGGTCGCCCGTCGACGACGATCGGCCGCTGGTTGATGCAGGTGTTCTGGTTCGAGCGCTGGTACTTGACGAGGTTGTAGATGTCGACGCCCGGATCGCGCGCCGTCGGAGTTCGGCTTGTCGACCTTGACGACGATGCGCGTCGGCGTCGACCTGCTCGACGACGCCGCTGCGGCGCGCGACGATCGGTGACGCCGGAGTCGCGCGCGACCACGCTTCTCCATGCCGGTGCCGACCAGCGGCGCCTCGGTGCGCAGGAGCGGCACCGCCTGGCGCTGCATGTTCGAGCCCATGAGCGCGCGGTTCGCGTCGTCGTTCTCGAGGAACGGGATCAGCGCCGCCGCGACCGACGACGAGCTGGTTCGGCGACACGTCCATGAACTCGACCGCTCCGGACGGACCATCGTGAACTCGCCGCCGATGCGCGACGGAGACGAGGTCGGCCGTGAACTGACGTTCTTGGCGTCGAGCGGCGCGTTCGCCTGCGCGATCGTGCGCTCCTCCTCCTCGAGCGCCGAGCAGATAGATGACCTCGTCGGTCACGCGCGCCGTCCTTGACCTTGCGGTAGGGCGTCTCGAGCGAAGCCGAAGTCGTTCGACGCGGGCGTACGTCGAAAGCGAGGCGATCAGGCCGATGTTCGGGCCTTCCGGCGTCTCGATCGGACAGACGCGGCCGTAGTGCGTGGGTGGACGTCGCGCACCTCGAAGCCGGCGCGCTCGCGCGTGAGGCCGCCGGGGCCGAGCGCCGAGAGGCGGCGCTCGTGCGTGATCTCGGAGAGCGGGTTCGTCTGGTCCATGAACTGCGAGAGCTGCGAGGACCCGAAGAACTCCTTGATCGACCGCGGAGACCGGCTTGCTAGTTGATGAGCTCCTGCGGCATCAGCGTCTCGATGTCCTGCAGGCTCATGCGCTCCTTGACGCGCGCTCCATGCGCAGCTTCAGGAGCCCGATGCGGTACTGGTTCTCGACGAGCTCGCCGACCGCGCGCACGCGGCGGTTGCCGAGGTGGTCGATGTCGTCGACTCGACCGTTGCCGTTCGCGCAGGTCGAGCAGGTAGCGCGACCGAGTTGATGATGTCCTCGCGGCTGCAGGCGTCATGCTCCGTCTCGGCGATGTCCTGGCTTGTACTTGCGGTTGAGGCGGAAGCGGCCGACGCGGCCGAGGCGGTAGCGCGTCGGCGTCGAAGAAGCGTCTCGTGGAACAGCTCCTTCGCCTTCTCGAGGTTGCGGCGGGTTGCCCGGGCGCAGGCGCGCAGTAGATCTTGAGCAGCGCCTGCCTCGTGGCTGTGTCGGTCGTCGTCCTCGGCGCAGCGTGTTGAGGATCGGCGGGTCCTCGAGCCCGTCGATCACCTCGACTGCTGCTTCATGTCGCTCCGGGATGACCTTCAGGTTCTCCTCGGTGAGCAGCGAGCCGCCCGCGATCAGCACCTCGCCGGTGCCGGCGTCGACGATGTCGCCGACGACGTGCTTGCCCGAGCAGGTCCTTCTCGGCCTGCGTCAGGCTGCTTGATCTTCACGACCTTGGTGTTGTGGAACAGGCGGATCAGCGCCTCGTTCGTCAGAAGCTCCTCGCGACATCGCGCGCAGGAACGTCGTCGCGGGGAAGCATGCCGCTCTGGTCGATCTTGATCCCGAGCACGTCCTTCTTCGCTGACCGCGAGCTCGATCCAGCGCGCCGCGCTCCGGGATGATCCAGCAGCTGTGCAGCTTCTTGTCGCCGGCCAGCGACCTCGACCGAGAAGTCGACGCCGGGCGAGCGGTGCAGCTTGCGAGACGATCACGCGCTCGCTGCCGTTGACGATGAACTCGCCGCCGCCGGTCAGGATCGGGATCTCGCCGAGATAGACCCACTCCTCGACCGGGTCCGGGCTTGCTCGAGGCGCACGCGGATCCGGAACGGCGACCCGTACGTCAGGCGAGAGGACGCGGCACTCGTCGAGGCGTGTAGCGCGGCCGCCCGAGCTCGTAGCCGACGTACTCGCAGCGCGCATCGTCTTGTCGTACGAGTGGATCGAGGAAGGCGTCTCGCGGAGGATCGCCTCGAGGCCCTTCGTCCTCGCGCCGGTTGAACGGCTTCTCCGCCTGCTGGAATTCGGCGTACGAGAGGGACCTGGATGTCGGTGAGCGTCGGGACGCTGCCCACCGATCGGATACTGACCGAAACGCCTGATCTCCATGCCGGTCACTCTCTGCCCTGGCGACCGCGTACGGCCGCGCCGTGCGGCGCGCGATCCAGCGCGGACGCCACCAAGCACGCGAGCCCGGACCCCGCGCTAGGCGGGACCGGGCGAACGTGAAAAGCGCTCGAAACGAACTACTTGATCTCGACGGTCGCGCCGTTCTCGGTCGAAGCTTCTTCTTGATCTCGTCGGCCTCTTCCTTGGCGACGCCGGCAGCTTACGACCTTAGGCGCGCCCTCGACGAGGTCCTTGGCCTCCTTGAGGCCGAGGCGCGGTGATCGCGCGGACCACCTTGATGACCTGGATCTTCTTGTCGCCGGCGGCCGTCGAGGATGACGTCGAACGTCGTCTTCACTTCGGCCTTCTCGGCAGCACCGCCGCCGCGCGCCCGGCGCGCGCGACCGCGACCGCCGCGGCGGCCTGGACGCTCGGACGGTCTCGGTCATTGCTTGAACCTGCGCAGCTCGGAGCACCGCATCTTCGAGATGGCGGTGATCACCTGCTGGGACGAGCACGATCCGTGAGCGCGTTGAGACGGTCCGCAATCGCCTGAGACATCGCATTCTCCGTGGTCTGCGTGGCGCCCGAAGGCGCCAGTGATGGGTTGCTGGCTCGGTCGTTCGATCCGGCCGTCCGCGTTCAGGGCGGCCGGCTTTCCTGCGTTCTGGATCAGCGCCTGGGTCAGCGCCGCGGAGCTCGACAGCAGGCTCTGCGTCGAGCGACAGCACGTTCGTCAGCGGCGCGATGCACCGTGGCGAGGATCTGCGCGAGCAGCGTGCGGCGGTCGGGGATGTCCGGAACTTCGACACCTGCGCCGGCGACAGCACCTGCTTCTCGTAGCACGCCGCCGCGCACCGCAGGCCTTGCCGGTCTTCTTGCCGTAGTCGTGGACGAGGCTTCGCGATCGCGCGGCAGCCCGTCGCCGCCGTAGACGATGCGCGGTCGGGCCCGCGACCACGCCCTTCAGCGCTTCGGCCTGCGCCGCGTCCCTGCAGCGGCGACTAGCGCGAGGCTGGCTCTTCACGACCAGCACCGCGATGCCCCTTCTCCTTCGCGAGCTTGCGCAGCTCGGTCACCTGCAGGACCGAGAGGCCGTTGAAGTCGACCGCGACGAAGTCGGGGCTCGCCCCGATGCCGGCGCTGGTACTCGGCGATCACGGCGTTCTTGATGCGGTTCGCCATGGCGTCACGCGCCCTTCCACGAACACGCCGGGACCCATCGTCGTCGAGAGCGCGACGCTCTGGATGTACACGCCCTCTTCGACGCGGCCGGCTTCTGCGAGCGGATGAAGTTCAGGATCGCCTCGACGTTCTCGACGATCTTCTCGGTCGGCGAACGACGCGCTTGGCGACCGGGCGCGTGGACGATGCCGGCCGCGTCGGCGCGGCACTCTGCACCTTGCCGGCCTTGAACTCCTTCACGGCGCCGGCGATGTCGGCGCGTGACCGTGCCGTTCTTCGGCGACGGCATCTTGCCCTGCGGGCCGAGCACCTTTCCGAGCTTGTCCGACGATGCCCATCATGTCGGGCGACGGCGACCGCCACGTCGAACTCGGTCCAGCCGTCGGTGACCTTCTTCGACGAGCTCCTCGCCGCCGACCTCGATCGCGCCGGCCGTGCTTCGCGGCCTCGACGCTTGTCGCCCTTCGGCGAAGCAGATCACGCGCGCCGTCGCGCCGACGCCGTGCGGCAGCGAGATCGCGCCGCGCACCGACCTGGTCGCGACTTCTTCGATGTCGATGCCGAGGCGGACCGCGATGTCGACGGTCTCGTCGAACTTCGGCGCCTTGGTCTTCTTGAGCGATGCTCACTGCCTCGGCGAGCCGTAACTGCCGTTTCTCGCCGAGCGAGCTTGCTCGTTCTTCGCGGTGGCGCTTCGATCGATGGTGCATGGTGTGTCCCGCTCCGTGGCGCTTGTCCGGGCGCGCTCGGCCTTCGCCCCTCAAGGCTCAGCCTTCGACCTTTGATGCCCGCCGCCCGCGCGGTGCCTCGACGCATGCGCATCGCCGCCTCGAGCGACGTCGCGCGCTGAGGTCGGGCATCTTGATCTTCGCGATCTCGCGCACCTGCGTCGCGCGTGACCGTGCCGACCGACCTCCTTGCCGGTGAGCCGCGGCGCCCTTCGCGACGCTCGCGGCGCTGCTTCAGCAGCACCGACGTCGGCGGCGTCTTCAGGATGAAGCTGAAGCTGCTTGTCTCGTGAAGATCGTGATGCTCGACCGGGACGACGAGTGCCCTGTCTGGGCGCGCGTCGCGTCGTTGTACTGCTTGACGAACTGCCCGATGTTCACGCCGTGCTGGCCGAGCGCCGTGCCGACCGGCGGCGCCGGCGTGCGCCTGCCCGGCGGGCATCTGCGAGCTTCACGACGCCTGTGATTTCCTTGCTCTGCGCCATGCCGTCTCCGATTCAGAGGTCTCGTCTCCGGATCGGCGCTCGCGTCGAGCGCGCGGTGCGCGTCAGATCGCCTCGACCTGCCAGTACTCGAGTTCCACCGGGCGTCTCGCGGCCGAAGATCGTCACGATCACCCGGACCAGGCCCTTCTGGGCGTTCACCTCGTCGACGACGCCGTCGAAGTTCTCGAACGGGCCTTCCTTGATCTTGACGCTCGTCGCCCATCTTGAAGTGGATCTTGAGCTTGGGCTTCTCGCCGTCGGGCCGGGCTTCATCTGCGCCGAGCTTCTCGACCTCGTGGCGGCTCCATCGGCGTCGGGCATGCCGTGGGCGCCGACGAAGTCGCCGATGCCGGCGGTCTCGCGGACGGGTACCGACGTCGACTCGTCGAGCTGCATCTCGACCAGGATGTAGCCGGGGTAGATCTTGCGCTGGCCCTCGCGCCGCTTGCCGCCCTTGATCTCGGCGAACTTCTCGGTCGGCACCAGGACGTTGCGGATGCGCTCCGCCATCCCCGCCGCCTTCACGCGGGCGAGGCAGGTTGTCGCGCACGCGCCTCGCGGCTCGCAGCGCGAACCACGTACCAGCCGGAACTCACTTGGGCGCGCCTCGCGGCAGCTTCGGCGGCCATCCTCGGCCCTGCCCATAGACGACGTGGAAGAAGAACCACTGCAGGCCGAAATCGGACGCCGCGAGGAACGTGACCATGACCGCCACGCACGACCCGACGACGCGGAGGCCTCTGCGGCTGTCGTCCATCGAAGGCCACAGGTGACCTTCTTCATCTCCGATTTCGGTCTCGACCAGCGAGGTCGGCGATCTTCGGGCGCGTTCAGAGGCGCCACGCGACGGTACGAGAGTGAGCAGGCAGACGCCCGCGCCCATGCAGGAAGCCCGGGGGTGATGCGGGAACGCGAGCACCGGGATCGGCGAGGCCGAGCAGGTCGCGGCCGTGAGAACTCCCACTGCTGCGACCAGAAGAGAATGAACTTCCGGCCGCCGTAGAGCGAGCAGCACTGAGCGACCAGAATGCGGTCCTCGCGCGTAGGACGCCTTCACCCGATCGATACTTGAACATCGCAGATCCCTCTCCGGTTCGAACGAGCCGGGGCCGATCAAACGAACGTCCCGCCCGCGGCTCTCCCGCAATAGATGCCCGTCCCGAACCGCGACGCGGTCCGACTACTTCCGTTTCTCTATGTGGACCTTGTGTCCGCAGCGGAACTGCGGTACTTCTGCAGCTCGAGCTTCTTGGTGTCCTTCGGATCCTTCTGCGTGCGGTAGTTCCGGTTCTTGCACTCGGTGCACTCGAGAAACATCCACTCGCGCATGGCTGGTCCCGCCGCTCTCGTTCGCTCAGGGTGTCGGACAGATTCGACGACGCTGCGGAGAAGCGTGCGCCCCTCCCACTGCGCGCGGCGCTCGCGCGCCGTCGCTGCGACCGTCCGTTCACTCGTGGATCTTGGTGACGACGCCGGCGCCGACGGTCTTGCCGCCCTCGCGGATGGCGAAGCGCAGCGCCCTCGTCCATCGCGACCGGCGCGATCAGCTCGACCGTCATCGTTGACGTTGTCGCCCGGCATCACCATCTCCGCGCCCCCGAGCAGCGTTGACGGTGCCGGTCACGTCCGTCGTCCGGAAGTAGAACTGCGGCCGGTAGCCGTTGAAGAACGGCGTGTGGCGGCCGCCCTCCTCCTTGCTTCAGGATGTACACCTCGGCCTCGAACTTGGTGTGCGGCGTGATCGACCTCGGCTTCGCGAGCACCATGGCCGCGCTCGATCTGCCTCCTTCTCGATGCCGCGCAGCAGGGCGCCGACGTTGTCGCCGGCGCTGCCCCTCGTCGAGCAGTCTTGCTGGAACATCTCGACGCCGGTGCACGACGGTCTTCTGGGTGTCGCTTGAAGACCGACGATCTCGACGTCAGCTCGCCGACCTTGACGACGCCGCGCTCGATGCGGCCGGTGGCGACCGTGCCGCGGCCCTTGATCGAGAACACGTCCTCGATCGGCATCAGGAACGGCTTGTCGATCTCGCGCATCGGCTCGGGGATGTAGCTGTCGAGCGCGTCGAGCAGATCCTGGATGCACTTGGTCGCGGCCGGGTCCTTCGCGCGCCTGGTAGCGCCGGCGAGCGCGCTGCCGCGCGACGATCGGCGTCTTGTCGCCGGGGAACTCGTACTTGGCGAGCAGCTCGCGCACCTCCAGCTCGACGAGGTCGAGCAGGTCGCGGGTCGTCGACCAGGTCGACCTTGTTCAGGAAGACGCACGATGTGCGGCACGCCGACCTGGCGGGCGAGCAGGATGTGCTCGCGCGTCTGCGGCATCGGGCCGTCGGCGGCCGAGACCACGCAGGATCGCGCCGTCCATCTGGGCCGCGCCGGTGATCATGTTCTTGATGTAGTCGGCGTGGCCGGGGCAGTCGACGTGGGCGTAGTGGCGCTTGTTCGATCTCGTACTCGACGTGCGCCGACGGCGATGCGTCACCGTCTTGGTCTCGTCGCGAACCGTGCCGCCCTTGGCGATGTCGGCGTAGACTTGACCTTCGCCGAGCCGCCTTCTTCCGGCCGCACCGTCACGATGCGCCGCGGTCAAGGTGGTCTTGCCGTGGTCGATGTGACCGATCGTCCCCACGTTCACGTGAGGCTTCTTCCGCTCGAAAACGCCCTTAGCCATGGATCGGAACTCTCCTGGATCTTGGGCCGCCGTGGGCCTGCTTCGCGTTCGTTCGTGCGTCGCCGCGATACGTCGTCGTCGTGTTCGTCGTCCGTCGTCGGTCGTCGGGTCCGATCACCGTCCCGCGCTTGGAGCGGGTGATGGGAATCGAACCCACGTAGCGAGCTTGAAGGCTCGAGCTCTACCATTGAGCTACACCCGCGTGGCTGGCGGTCGCCGTCTCGCCTTCGGTCCTCTCGCTCGTGGCCGCGGTCCCGGACTCCTGTCTCTCGTCGCTCGCTTCCCTTCCTTCGAACCGCGCCGTCCCGTCTGTTGGTGGGGAGAGCAGGATTCGAACCTGCGAAGGCGGAGCCAACGGATTTTACAGTCCGTCCCAGTTGGCCACTTTGGTATCTCCCCGTGAGTCTCCTCGGGGCGGTCGCCCCTCCGACGATCACGCGACGACTCCACGGTCTGCACCGTCAAGCCGTCGCGCATCGCTTCCGGAGCCGCGCGGAGCTAGCGGCGGGAGTCGAACCCGCAACCACCCGCTTACAAAGCGGGTGCTCTGCCAGTTGAGCTACGCCAGCAGGGAGTTCGCACCCGGGTCGCTCTCTCCCGAGGTCCGGTCCGGACGAACTCACGCGCGGGTCGTGAGCACCCGAGTTCAAGCCGTTGGGCGAAGCGCGGGAGCGTAGCGCTCCACCGGGCGATGTCAACGGAAGCTTCCCGGAGGACGCCCTGCGACCTCACCGTCCGAATCGGCGCCGGAGCGCCTGCTCGAAGCGCCCGGCGATGGGCGTCGAGCTCCCGCAGCGAATCGCCGCCGAACTTTGGCGAGGTACTCCCGCCCGACCGCGAGCAGCACCATCGCCTCCCCACCACCGAGGCGGCCGCGACCGCACAGACGTCGGAGCGCTCGAACGCCGCCTCCGCCGTCGTCTTCCGCCGCGAGGTCGACGCTGCGCAACGGCTTGCGGAGCGTGGAGATCGGCTTCATCGCCGCTCGCGACCACGAGCCGCTCGCCGTTGGTGATCCCTCCCTCGAGCCCCCCGCCCGGTTGCTCCCGCGCCCGATTCCCCCGTGCCGCCTGGCGCGGCGCGCGCCAGCGGACGTCGTCGTGGACGCGCGAGCCGAGTCGCGCCGCCGCCTCGAAGCCGAGCCCGATCTCGACCCCCTTCACCGCCGGGATCGACATGACCGCCTGCGCGATCCGGCCGTCGAGCCGCTCGTCCCACTGCGCGCAGCTCCTGAGCCCCGGCGGCAGGCCGGGCCGCCACCACGACGAAGGTCCTCCCGAGCGTGTCGCCCGCCCCGCCCCGCCACCCGGATCGCCTCGACCATGCGCTTCGAGGCCGCCGCGTCGGGGCAGGCGACCGCGCTTCGAGCACGCGCACGAACGAGCGCGGAAAGCGGACTCTCGCGTCGAAGCGCGACGCCACGTCGCCGATCGACTCGGACTGAAGGCGCGCACTCCTCGACGCCGGAGCGCGCAGGAGCTGGCGCACCACGGCCGCCGCGGCGACGCGCGCGCACGTCTCGCGCGCGCTCGCGCGCTCGAGCACCGGCCGAGCGTCGTCGGTCAGCCACTTGTAGGCGCCCGCGAGGTCGGCGTGGCCCGGGCGCGGCCGGTGGAGCGGCGGCTTGGTCGCGAGCGAGGCGTCGCGGTTGGCGACGCGCAGCAGCAGCGGCGCGCCTGTCGTCTTGCCGCGCACGACGCCGGCGGCGATCTCGACGCGGTCGCCTCGAGCCAGCATGCGGCCGCTGCGCCTGAATCCCGCCTGGCGGCGCGCGAGCTCCGCGTCGACCGCGGGCGACGTCGATCTCGAGCCCGGCCGGGATTCCCTCGAGCAGGGCGACGACGGCGGGACCGTGCGACTCGCCCGCGCTCGCGAACCTCATCACGGAGCCGACACCTCGCCTCTCGTTGCCCGCGGTCGCCTTGCCGCGGACCAGATCGCCGACGCGGCCGCGCAGGCTCGAAGATGTCGAGCGGCTTGCGGACGATCAAGACGACGGTACCGACCGCTCGATCCGCGCGATCAGCTCGGGCTCGAGGTAGGCCGAGATCGAGGACGATGCGCAGCGCCGGCAGCCAGCGCTCACGAAGCGCCAGGACGAGGTCGAGGCCGGTGCGGTCGGGCAGCAGGAAGTCGGAGATGCAGAGCGCGAGATCCGTCGTGCTGCTCCGCGAGCGCGAGCCCGTCGGCGACCGTGTGGCCGATCGTCACGCGGTAGCCGTGGCGAGTGAGGACGTCGGCCAGCAGGCTCGCGATGACCGGCTCGTCCTCGACCACCAGGAGGTGAGGGGCGAGTCGAGGCTGCGGCGACGACGGTGCCGGCAAACTGCCCGGTTCCAGGCTCATGGGGCGCGGGTTCTAGCCCCGCACGTCTCCCCCACAATCGCGGAACCACCCTCGCCGTCCCCTTTGAAGCCGTCGGGCAGCTGCACTTCCGTCGAAGTCCGCCTCGAGCGGGAGATTGCGGTAGAGCACCGTGATTCGGCGGCGTTCTCGGTCGACTTTGCGGACGACGACGTGCTCGCGGTACTTGGGGAGGAAGACGGTGTCGCCCTTTTTCCGGCTCGCGAGATAAGCGGCGCGCCGCGCGAGGAGGCGGCTCTCCGCCGGGAGGTCGGACAGGAAGCGCTCGATCGCCTCGAAGCCGCGGCTGCAGCGAGGCCGGCAGCGTGCCGAGCTCGGCGAGAAGCTGCCGCCCGCGCTGCGCGCGTCCGCCTCGAGCGCCCGCGCGATCTCGCGCCTCCTTCTCGTGCTCGAGCCGCTTCGCCTTCGCCTCGAGCTCCGGCGACGCGCCGCTCGAGCTCGGCGCGCATCTCCTCGGCCTTGCGCCGCTCGAGCTCGGCGCCCTCGAGGTGGTCGAGCGCGGCGTGCCTGCGGGCGCGCGACGCCTGCTCGGTCGCCCGCCCCACCTCCGAGCCGCGCCCCCGTGCAGCAGCCCTTCGGCCGTCTCGATGATCGACGGCGGGATGCCGTGGCGGCGCGCGATCTTGAGCGCGTTGCTCTCGCCCGGCAGGCCGAGCGTCAGCCGGAACAGCGGCCGCAACGTCTCCGGCGTCGAACTCGAGCGACGCGTTCTCGAAGCGCGGCAGCGTGAAGCCGAGGTCCTTCAGCCCGGAGAGGTGCGTCGTCGCGACCACGCGCGTGCCGCGCTGCTGCGAGTTCGAGCAGGAGCGCGCGGCCGAGCGCCTCGCCCTCCTTCGGCTCGGTCCCGGTGCCGAGCTCGTCGAGCAGCACGAGGCTGCGCTCGGTCGCGACGCGCAAGAGCTCGGCGATGCGGCGCAGGTGGCCCGGAGAAGGTCGAGAGGCTCTGCGCGAGGTCCTGCGCGTCGCCGACGTCGGCGTGCACGTCGTCGAACCACGGCACGCGCGCCGCCTGCGCCGGCAGCGGGACGCCGCTCAGCGCCATCAACACGAGCAGCCCCACCGCCTTCAGCGTCGCCGTCTTGCCGCCGGTGTTCGGCCCGCTGATCACGAGGACGTCGAAGCGCTCGCCGAGTTCGAGGTCGAAGCGGAACGACGCCCGCCGCGTCGCGCACGCTCGCCCCCTCCGCGAGCAGCAGCGGGTGGAGCGCCCGCTCGAAGCGCAGCGCCCCGCCCTCTTCGGGCACCGCCACGATCGCGCCGATCGCGCGGCCGTAGCGGGCGCGCGCGAAGATCGCGTCGAGGCTCGCGAGCGCGCGCTGCGTCTCGTGCAGCGCGGCTTCGTGGTGCAGGAGCTCGCGCGTCCGCTCGAGCAGGATGCGGTCGACCAGGCGGCGCTCGCGCGCGCGCAGGTCGGCGAGCGCGTTCTGCGGCTCGACCAGCTCGGAGGGCTCGATGAAGACCGTCTCTCCCGACGCCGAGCGGTCGTGCAGGATGCCGGCGATGCTTGCCGCGGGCGTCGGCCTTGACGGCCAGCATAGCGCGCCCGTCGCGCAGCACCGGCGGGCCGTCGCGCAGCGCGCTGCGCACGCTCGGCGCGCGCCGCCGACGTCGAGCGCGCGCTCGCGGACTTTGCGTGTCCTGCCTCGCGGATCTTGCGGCGCGTCTCGCCGAGCTCGGGCAGCGCGTCGTCGAGCAGCTCGCCCGCGGCGTCGACCGTCTTCTCGAGCGACGTTCACGACGCGCGGAGAAGTCGCCGAGCGCCGCGCCCGCGCCTGCAGTCGCGGCGCAGTCGGCGCGGCCGAGAGGCGCTGCTGGATCGACTCGCCGCACTTCACGCTGCTGCAGCACCAGCGCGAGCTCCTTCCCGTCGAACCCGGTCGCGCGCTGGCGCGCGCCGTGTCGAAGCAGCGGCGCCAGGTCGTGAGCTCCCTGCCACGAGGGCTGCGCCGGCGTCCGCACAGCGGCCGTCGCCTCGGCGACGCGCCTGCGCCGTCTCGACCGCGCCGTCGCGGTCGCGGCTGACGGCGCGAGGTGGAGCAGCCGGTCGCGGGCCGAGCGCCGCTCTCTCCGTGGGCCGAGAGGCGCTGGCAGAGGCGGTCCCAGTCGAGCGCTTCGAGGAGCTCTTCATGACGCGAGCTGCGCCGGCGGCGCGGTGGACGACGTGAGCCGCGCAGAAGGCGCGGCGGAGACTAAGTTGGAGGGATGAACGACCACGAGAACGCCGCCCACCGATTCGCCACGCGCGCCGTCCACGCCGGCCAGCCGCCCGATCCGCTCACCGGCGCGTTGATGGTCCCGATCTACCAGAATTCGACCTACCGGCAGCGCGCGCCGCGGAGCCGATCAGACGGGCTACGAGTACGCGCGCACCAAGAACCCGACGCGCCTCGCGCTCGAGCAGGCAACCTCGCCTCGCTCGAGGGCGGCAAGCACGGGCTCTGCTTCGCGAGCGGCCTCGCCGCCACCAACGACGCTGATGAACCTGCTGAAGACGCCGGCGACCACGTGGTCGCCGGCGACGACCTCTACGGCGGCACGTGCCGCCTCTTCGAGCGGCTCTACGCCAACTTCGGCGTGACGCTTCACCTACGTCGACTCTGCGACCTCGACGCGGCGAAGCGGGCGCTCGCGACCCGAGACGAAGCTGCGTCTTCACCGAGACGCCGACCAACCCGCTGCTCAAGATCTGCGACCTCGCGGCGGTCGCGAAGCTCGCGCATGCGGCGGGCGCGCAGGTCGGTCGTGCGACAACACCTTCGCGACGCCCTACCTGCAGCGGCCGCTCGAGCTGGGCTTCGACATCGTGCTGCACAGCGTGACCAAGTACCTCGGCGGCCACTCCGACGTCGTCGGCGGCGCGCTGGTCGCTGAACGACGACGAGCTGGCGCGAGCAGCTCGCCTTCCTCCAGAACGCGGTCGGCGCCGTGCCCGGCCCCAATGGACTGCTTCCTCGTGCTGCGCGGCACCAAGACGCTGCACCTGCGCATGGACGCGCCACTGCGCGAACGGCGCTGCGGCTCGCGCAGTTCCTCGCGAGCACCACCGAGGTCGCGAAGGTCCACTACCCCGGCCTGCCGAGCCATCCGCAGCACGCGCTGGCGAAGCGGCAGATGCGCGCAGTTCGGCGGCATGATCTCGTTCGATCGTGAAGGGCGACGTCGGCGCGCGGCATGCGCGTCGCGGGCGCGACGAAGCTCTTCGCCTGCGCGGAGAGCCCTCGGCGGCGTCGAGTCGCTGATCGAGCACCCGCCGTCGATGACCCACGCCGTCGATCCCCGCCGAGCATCGCGCCGCGCGCGGCCTCGACGACGGCTCCTGCGACTTTCGGTCGGCGTCGAGGACGCCGACGACCTCGATCGGCCGACCTCGAAGCAGGCGCTCGAGTCGAAGTAGGCGGGCGGCGGGCTCAGGCGCCCGGATTCTGCCGCGGCCTTGCCGTCGGCGGCAGCGCGCCCCTTCGCTCTTCGAGAGGCCGTCGCTCACGCGGTCAGCGCGCATCACGCGGCCGACCTTGAACTTCACGACGCGCTTGGGCGGGACCTCGACCTTCTGCAGGGTCCGGGGATTCTGCGCGCGGCGGGCGCGGCGCGAGCTTGACCTCGAAGACGCCGAAGTCGCGGAACTCGAGGCGATTCTCTCGGAAAGCTCGCGAATGATCTCGTCGAGGAACATCTGCAGGATCTCTTTCTGGCAACGACCTTCGTCTGGCCGGTGCGCTCGGCGATCCGGTTGACCAGTTCCTTCTTCGTGATCGTGGCCATTGCGCCCATTCCCGAGCGGCTGCCGCCACGGGCCGACGCGCGCGCCCCGCGACGTTGGCCACCCCTTTTCCCCCGACAGCACACGCTCGAACGGCGCGCAAGGTAGCGGCCTTTAACCGTCTGTCAACCAACGTGTTTAGACGCGCTCGCCGGCCGCGATCGCAGGCCGTCGACCGGCGCGACGGCACCCTGGTCCGACGGGGTCAGGAGGTCGGGGCCGAGCAGCTCGCGGGTGTCGAAGAGGAAGGTTGCGGGCCTTCATTCTCGAGCGCGACCACCATCGACGCCCCGAAGCGCCCCGGTCTCGACCGCCACGCCCGCGTTCGCGCAGGAGCTCGACGAAGCGGTCGAACCAGCGCCGCCCTCGTCGGGCGACGCGGCGCCGAGGAAGTCAGGCCGCCGCCCGCTCTTCAGTTCGCGCGAGCAGCGTGAACTGGGAGACGGCGAGCACGCCGCGCCGCCGACCTCGGCGAGCGGACAGGTTCATCTTCCCCTGCGCGTCCTCGAAGACTCGCAGCTCGGATGCGGCGCGCGAGGTAGCGGCGCTCGCGCTCGCCGTCGCCCTGCGCCACGCCGAGCAGCACGACGAAGCCGCGCGCGACGCCGCCGACGCGATCGCCGTCGACGGTGACCTCGCCGCGCCGCACGCGCTGGACGACGCGCGATCATCGCGCCGCGCTCACCGGCCTCGCCTCCGGCCAGCGCGGCCCGAGGTCGGTCTCCTCGACGACCTCCTCCTCCCCGGCGGGCAGCCCGAGCAGCTTGCGCAGCGTGAGCACGTGCTCGGGGACGGTGAAGTAGCGGTAGGAGATCTCGTCGGAGGGGAGCGGCGCTCGGTGAGCCTCCTGCGCGCGCAGCATGTACTCGTAGGCCGCGAGCGCGGACCTGGTGGAGCGCTGGCGCACCGCGCCTCGGTGTGCTCGGCGCGGTTCAGCTCGACGCCGCCGATGTTCGCGAGCGCTTCCGCCAGCGCCATCGAAGTCGCAGCGCCGCGAGCGACGCGGCGCCACGCAGGCGATCGCCTCGTCGTGGGCGGCGCTAGCGCGTAGCGTGTCGACGCCGATCGCGACGTAGACCGGAAACGTCCTCGAAGCATCTGGCGGAAGTGCCGGCGGCGGCGGCTTTCAGCCGATCTGCCGCGACCATCGCGCGCAGCTCGACTCCGGCGGCGGCGGCGTCGCGCTTCCCGTCTCGACTCGAAAGCAGCAGGTCGGCGTAGCAGGCGCCGCTCCGCGCAGGCCTCGCCGCCGGTCGCCGCGACCAGCCTCGTGCCGCGCCCACAGCGCCTGCTTCGCGCGCCCCGGTCGAGCCGGCGAGCGTCGGCGTAGAGGCGCAGCGCCTCGAGCAGCGACGGATCGAGCTGCACTCGCCGCGAGCCGCCTCGGCGAGCGCCCGGTCGTTGCGCCCCGAGCGTCGCTCTCGACCGCAGGCGACTCGTAGCGCGCACCAGCCGAACGCCGGGTCCTGGTCGCACGCCTGCATCAGGAGGAGGCGCGCCTCGCTGCACCGCTCCGGCAGGAGCGCCCGCGCCGCGAGCGTCTTCTCGCGCGCGCTGCCCTTGGCCGCCGCGTACTGCTCCGCGCGCGGCGCGCGGATCGGCGAGGAACTCGAGGTCCTGCACGAGGCAGGCGATGCGGAAATCGTCGGGCGCGCCGTCTGCGCGCGCCGCGCCGCCGCGAGCGCCTCGTCGAGCTGCGTGCGCGCCACGTCGCTCCCCGCTCGAGCGCGTCGTCGCGCACGCGGCGCGCAGCGTCGGCGTCGGACTGCACCGCGTGCCGCCATCACGATCGGCTTCCGATCGGCGGCGGCGACTGCACGCAGCCGCGAGCCACGGCAGCACGGTGAGCGCGACGAGTCGCGCCGGCGGCCGAGCTCGCCGCGCCGGTTCACCGCGACGGTCGCGACGCCGATGTGCGCGCGCACCTGCTCCATCGTCGCGCGCGCCACCGCACCTCGCCCGTTGCGCACCGTCGGCGAGCACCGCCTCGAGCTCGGCGGGCTTCGGCGCGCAGCGCCTCGAGCTTCGCGCGGATCGGCGTCGAGGTGCTCGACCACGCGGTCGGCGAGCTCCTTCTGCAGTCGACGCAGCCGAGCCCGCGCGGAGCGGCAGGTCCGTGTCGATGACGGCGACGCGGCCGGCGCTCGCTGAAGCTCTGGCGGAGGGCGTAGATCCCGCAGACCTCGGGGTGGCCTGGGTCGTAGCGGCGCAGGCGCGCCGGGTCGGTGACCGCGACCTTGATCTTGGCGCGGATCGCGTCGGGCGCCTCGCCCAGCGCGACCGTGTTCCCTTCGACTTCGACATCTTCGCGCGAGCCGTCGAGCCCCTTCAGCCGCGTCACCTTCGAGAGCAGCGGCTGCGGCTCCGGGAAGACGTCGGCCCCGACGCGGCGGTTGAACTGGCGCGCGAGCTCGCGCGCGAGCTCGAGGTGCTGCACCTGGTCCTCCCCACCGGCACGCGGTCGGCCTTGTAGAGCAGGATGTCGGCCGCCTGCAGCACGGGATAGATGAAGATGCCGGCGTTGGCGTTGTCCGGTTGCTGCTCCGACTTCTCCTTGAACTGCGTCATGCGGTGCAGGTCGCCCATGGCCGCCGACGTCGTCAGGATCCACGCGAGCTCGGTGTGCTCCGGCACGTCGGACTGGCGGAACAGCACGACGCGCTTCGGATCGAGCCCGCACGCGATGAAGCGCTCGCCGCCATGTCGAGCGTCCACGCGCGCAGCTGCTCCGCCGTCATCGCGATCGTGAGCGCGTGGTAGTCGACGATCGAATAGAAGGCTTCCGGCGCGTCGGCGCGTCCTGCAGCTCCGACCCATTGCGCGGATCGCGCCGAGGTAGTTCCCCAGGTGCGCCTCGCCGGTCGGCTGCATCCCGCTGAAGATCCGGTGTCGTGCCATCTCGTTTGCGCCCGAAAGCGCGCGAGCATAACTTCGCGCGCCGTCCGATCGCGGCCGGGAGGGGCGTTTGGGTCGACATCGCACGACGTCGCGCGCGCGGCCGGGCGCGCAGGCGTTCGGCGCTCGTGCGCTCCTCGCTGCCGCGCGCCGCGGCGGCGCGCGACCAGCGCGTGCGCCGGCCTCGACTGGGATCTCGAACCCCTTCTACGTCGGGAACGCGCGCGTCACCGAGCGCGGCGCGGAGAGCCGCGCCACCGTCGGCCGGCCTGTTCTGGGACGACACGCGCACGCCCGACCGGCGCGAGACGGCGTTCCACCCGCTGTGGCGGCGCGTCGCCACCTCGACCGAGACGCGCGCGCAGGTGCTCGACCCGCTGTTCGCGGCGCGCTGGACCGCCGACGAGTCGTCCTACCGCTTCCTGGCGCTCTCGTGGGCGAAGACCCACTCGTCCGGGAACCAGAGCCCCGACACCGACTTCATGTTCTTCCCGTTCTTCTGGTTCGGCCGGGGCCGCGCGAGGAGAGAGAACTACTTCGCGTTCTTCCCCTGTTCGGGACGATCAAGACCTTCGCCGGCTTCGCCGAGGTGTCGTTCTTCCTCTTCCCGCTCTACTACCGTGCGATGAAGGACATCGACCGAGCCGGAGACCTTCTACAGCCTGACGCCGTTCGTCGGCTGGGTCGACGGCGGGCCGCGCGACTGGCTCGTGGCACCTGCTCCCGCTCATCGGCCACTGGCAGTACGAGGGCAAGTACGACAAGTGGTCGGTCGCTCTGGCCGTTCATCCACTGGCAGAGGAACGACCTCGACACCACCGACCCGACGCGCGACGTCACGGTCTGGCCGCCTCTTCGGCGTCGAGACCGGCAAGCGCAAGCACTACCTACACCTTCCTCTGGCCCTTCTTCCGCTTCCGCAGCCAGAACTACGTCGAGACCGACGCGCAGGGGCTCCCGTACGAGGAGGTCGTACTTCCGCGACGACTACCTCTGGCCCGTCTACCAGCGCGAGCACACCAAGGAGTTCGACCGCCTGCGCCTCTTCCCCTTCTACGTCGCACTACGAGAGCCCCGAGATCTCGAGCCAGGCGTCGGCGATCCCGCTCTTCTGGCTGCGCGAGGTGCGCGAGCCGGCGAGCGCGGCTGGACCAAGCGGACCTTCGACTTCGTGCCGCTTCGTGCACCAGGAGTCGAAGGAGTTCCGCGGACGGCCGCGCGCCCGACTCGCACGTTCAAGCTCTGGCCGCTCTTCTCGACCAAGAGCGAGGCGGGCGCCGACGCGACCGCAAGGTGATCGCGCTGCTCCCCATGGACGTCGAGACGCTACACCGCGATTTCGAGGCCAACTGGGGTCCCTCTTCGAGCTCTTACCGGAACCGCTGACCGGCGATCGGCGACCGGGACGGCAACTGCCCTCTTCCGCTTCGTCGAGCTGGAGCGCGACCGGATGACGAGCGGCTGCTTCGCTGCCGCTCGCTCGCGTCGACGCGCTGGGACGACCGGCGCTGGCGCAGCGACCTCCTGCTCGGCTTGATCCGCATCGGCGGCGGGACGGGCGGCGCGAACTGCGCCTGCTCGGACTGCCGCTGCTCACGCCGGAGGTCGCCGCGAAGTGATCCGCTTCTTCGCGTTCCTCGGGGAGCACGATCGAGCGCGCCGTCGATCGGCGCGGGCGAGACGCTCGAGCTCGCTCGATCCGTCGACGCTCTGTGTCACGCCACGCCTGGAAGCGGCGCCGCTTCCTGCTCGACCAGCTCTACACCTGCGGCATCCGGCCGCTGCCGGTCGTGCTGGTCGTCGCGCTCTTCACCGGGATGATCCTCGCGCTGCAGACCGGCATCGAGCTGCGAGCGCTTCGGCGCGACCGAGCGCATCGCCTCGATCATCGGGCTCGGGCTCTGCCGCGAGATGGGCCCGTTCATGACCGCGCTCATCCTCACCGCCAGCGTCGGCGCCGGCATGGCGGCCGAGCTCGGGACGATGAAGGTGCTCGGAGGAGATCGACGCGCTCGAGATCATGTCGATCGAGCCGGCGAGCTTCCTCGTGATGCCGCGCCTGGTCGCGATGGCGCTGCTGGCGCCGCTGCTCACGCTCGTCACCGACGTGGTCGGCGTGCTCGGCGGCTGCCTCGTGAGCGCGACGCGGCTGCGCATCTCGCCCGAGACCTACATGAAGCACGTGCGTCGACTCGCTCTCGACGACGCTCACCGATCTTCGACCTGCCGAAGGACCTCTACACCGGACTGCGCGAAGGCGTTCGTCTTCGGCGTCATCATCGCGACGGTCGGCTGCGCCGCGGGCCTGCGCGCGAGCGGCGGCGCGATCGGCGTCGGCCGCGCGACGCGCACGGCGGTCATCCAGAGCTTCCTGCTCGTGATCGTCATCGGCTACTACCTCACGTCGTTCTTCTACACGTGAGACCGCGCGCCAGCTGACCGCGACGAGCCCCGACGCGACGACGACGCACGACGGACGAGCGCCGCCGCTCCGTCCGAGGTCGGTGATCCGCCTCGCCGGCGTGCACAAGAGCTTCGGGCCGAAGAAGGTCCCTGGTCGGCTCGACCTCGAGGTCGGTGCGCGGCGAGACGTTCGTGATCGTCGGCCCGTCCGGCACCGGCAAGTCGTGCCTGCTCAAGCTGATCGTCGGGCTGGTGGCGCCCGACCAGGGCGAGGTGTGGCTCGGCGAAGCAGCGCGTCGACGGCGCCACGCAACACGTGCTGCACGAGGTCCGCGGCGCGCGTCGGCTACCTGTTCCAGTCGAGCGCGCTCATCAACTGGCTCGACGTGGCGAGAGAACGTCGCCCTGCCGCTGCACCGAGCACACGCGCCTGCGCCCGCTCGAGATCGAGCGCCGCGTCGACGAGTACCTCGCGATGGTCCACATGCTGCGCGTCGAAGCGGCAGATGCCGGCGGAGCTCTCGGCGGGCCAGAAGCGGCGCGCGCTGCGCCTGCGCGCGTGCTCGCCGGCGCCTCACCGTGATCCTCTACGACGAGCCGACCGCCGGGCTCGACCCGGTGATGACCGCGACCATCGCGCGCGCTCATCCGCAAGTGCAGCGCGAGCTCGGCGTCACGTCGATCCTGGTCACGCACGACCTGCCGTGCGCCTACGAGGCGGGGCGACCGCATCGCGATGGTCGACGGACGGGAAGATCGTCGTTCCAGGCGACGGCGGCGGAGTTCCAGAAGTCCGAACATCCGGCCGTCCGCTTTTCCTGAGCGGCGGTCGTCCGCCGATCGGAGGCGAAGCCGTGAACGCGCTGCGCCACACGATCCTCGGCCTGTCTTCTTCGTGACGCTGGCGGTGCCTCGCCTTCGTCACGATCTACCTCGGCGGCTTCCACCGCTTCGACCACCCGGTCGTCTACGTCTGGTCTACGTCGCCGACGCCGGCAACCTCGGGTCGGGCGACCCGGTGCTCGTCTGCGGCAAGGCGGCCGGCCGCGTCGACGCGAGTCAGCCTTCACGCCGAGGCGCGCCGCCGCCGGAGAAGCGGCTGCGCGTCACCTTCACGCTCGACCGCCCGATCCAGCTGCGCGAGGACTACGCAGATGCTGATCGGCAGCCAGTCGCTGCTCGGCGGCCGCGAGCTCGACATCGACACCGGCTACGGGCAAGCCGCTCGCGGCCGACGGCTACCGAACCTGCGCGCGAACAGCGAAGGCAACGTGGATCCGCCAGCTCGCCGCCGTCCTGAACGAGAACCAGGCGCGACTCCGCGCCGCATCGCCGGCGAGCCTCGCCGACATCGTCGACGGCATGAAGACGGGCGAGCGCAACCTGCTCGGCCTGCTGCTCGAGCCGGCGAGGCGTACGAGAACGTGAACGCCGGGCTTCGCCGCCGCGCGCGCAGCGTCGCTCGACAAGGTCGACCACGGCGAGGGCAGCTATCGCGAAGGCGATCAACTCTCCGGCGCTGCACGACTCGGATCCTGCATCTTCACCGACGGGGCAGCACGCCTTCTCACCGACGCGCGCGAAGAAGAACGGCGATCGCTCCACATGCTGGTCTACGACGAGGAGCTCGCGCGAAGCCAGTCAAGAGCGGCATGAAGGGCTTTCCGACCGCCGCCGACCGGCATCGGCAAGCGGCGAGGGGCTGCTCGGCAAGGCTCACCAGCGCCGAGTCGGAGGCGACCTGGAACGACCTGAAGACGCCCGCCGCCGACGCGCGAGCGCGCTCGACGGCCGACCTGCGCGCCGGACAAGGCGCATCGGCCGGCTGCATGAGCGACCCCGAGGTCGAGAGGTCGGTCGTCGTCGATGGCCATCGACAACCTCGCGCGCGGTGGCACTACCGACGTCGCGGCGCTGACTCGACGACGCACGCCGCGGCCGCGGCGTGATCGGCTGGCTCTTCTCCGACGATCGAGGCGCGGCGCACGCTCGAGCGGCTCGTCGAAGCAGCTCGAACGCGCGGTCGAGGACGCGCGCGAGGCGGCGCCGGTGTCGTCCGATCGCGAGCTTCCTGTTCGGGTCAGCTCTGATCGGCGCGGACGCGAGAGCGCCCGGCTCACCCCGGCTGCGCGGCGCAGAAGAGCGAGACGCCGAACGGGCAGGCTCACCGCGTCCATCAGGCCGATCTCGGTCCGCATGATGCCGTAGTGAGTCCTCGATCGGACCCGGCAGCTTGAGGAAGAAGTCGCTGTGGGCCGGCTTCGTCGCCCTGCGCCGTGCCGCTTGCGGAGTCTTGCGCATCGCGAAGCCACCGGCGGCTACGCTCATCGAGGTAGCTGCGAGAGCTTCTGCAGCTGCAGGCCGCCGCGCCTCGAGCTTCCGCCGAGCTCGCCGCGCGTGAGCGGCGGAGGTGGTGGTAGGCCACGTCGTGCGGGCTCAGAGGAACAGGAAGGCCGGGCACGGTCACCAGCACCAGGGCACCGGGCTTCGCGACGCGGCGGATCTCGCGGATCGCTGAGGCGTCGTCGGGAAGTGCTTCGAGCGCGTCGAGCGCGAGGCACGCACGTCGAAGCTCTCGTCCGCGGAAGGAGCAAGCTGCACGCGCGTCGCAGCGGACGATCCGGTCGATCCGCGCGTCTTGCACAGCCGGATCGTCTCTTCGCTGATGTCGATGCCGCGGATGTCGCCGTACTGCGAGAGGAAGCGGAACGACATCCCGGTCGCGCACGCGATGTCGAGGATGCTTGCAGCGGGCGGCCGCTGCCGCTCGAAGTGGCGCTTCACCCACTTGGTGACGAGGTGCCGCCGGCCCGCGGTACCACCAGTTCGGTTCCTCTGACCTCGAACATCTTGTCGAATAGCCCGGCGGTGTCCATGGCGTGGGCGCGCGGTCCTCACGCGTGCTCGCGCGCCAGGCCGGCGAAGGCGAGCGCGACCAGGCCGATGCCGGCCGCCGCGACCGCGGTCGCCGCGCCGAGCGGCAGCGGATGGGCGAGCAGCCACGCGCCCGTCGACGCGCGGCGGCCGCTCTGCCGGCAGAGCAGCGCGAGCATCGGCGCGACGTCGATGCGCTGCACATGCCGCTCGCGATCAGCCGGTGAGTGTCACGTGGCGGCTGGCTCGCCGATCCAGGGGGCGCGCGCGCCGGCGCGCACGCGCAGCCACGCGACGCCCAGCAGATCGGCGAGGGGGGACGGCCGGCGAGCGCGAAGACTCCGGGCGCCGCCAGTGGAGCCGCAGCGCCGGCTGAGACGCCGCCGAGCAGGAGAGCACCGCTGTCGCCTTTGTGAAGACGCGGCGCGCGGGAAGCTGCAGGAAAAGAAACCGAGCGCGCCTTGCCGCCGAGCGCGCCGAGCCGGATCGCGAGCCCCGTGCTCGCCGAGCAGCGAGCGCCGCCGCCGACGCGTCGAGCAGCGCGAGCGCCGCCGACCCGGCGCACAGTCCGTCGACGTGGTCGACCGTGTTGGTCGGCGTGGACCAGCGCGAAGAGCGGCGCGATCGCGGAAGCACCCCGATCACGGAGCCGGCACGCGCCCGTCGGCGCGCGCCGCGACGCGCGCGACCAGCGTGAGCAGCGCTCGTCCCCGGCCGCAGCGACTTTCCGCGGGCGTCGTCCAGCAACGCCGACCGCCAGCGCCAAGCGAAGCGGCAGCGCAAGAGCGCCGCCGGCGCGCAGCCCGCCGCCGCCCGCCCGAGCGCACGCGCGCACGCCGTGAGCCGACCAGCGCCGCGAGCAGCAGCGCCGCGCGCTCCCCACCAGCGGCACCGGCGTCGCGTGCAGCTTGCGCGGGCCGGGCGGGTCGACGAAGCGCGCCAGCCGCACGCGCGAGCGGAGCGAGCAGCGTGCGCCGCGGCGAGCGCCATGCCGCGGCGCCGAGCCAGCGCGGCGAGGCGGCGGCGCGAGCCTCGGTCGGTTCGTGCCGAGATCCGCCACCGGTCGGCGGTGCACTGATCGGCGGGGCGCGCGCAGCGCGCAGCTCGTAGGCGCCGTGGGCCAGCTGCCGCGCGTGCTCGTCGGGCGCGAGTCCTGACCGGGTCGCGTGGTCCGGCGCTGTCGCGCGCGCAGCGACTGCCCGTCCGCGAGTCGCGTCGAGTGGTCGCGACGATCGCGCGGCTCGCGCCGGCGGCGTCGCGCGCCGCGACGAGCCGGCCTCGAGCGCTCACCGTCGCAGCAGTTCCGGCCACGCCGCCGACGTCGGTCGCGACGATCGGGACGCCGAGCGCGCGCCCACCGGGCGAGAAGCGGCAGCCCCTCCTGGTCCGACAGGCAGCACCCTCGATCGCGTCGAGCGCGAGGTGCCACGGCCGGACGTCCGACTGCCAGCCGACCCAGCTACGCACCGGATTTCGAGAGGCGGCGGCGATCGCGACTCGAGAGGAAGCGCTCGCGCAGCCTCGCCGTCGCCCACTCCACACGAAGCGCGCGAGCGGTCGCGCCGGCGATCGGCGCGCTGCGCGACCTCGCAGGAAGAAGAGCGGCGTCTCTGATCCGCGCGAGCGCCGCGCGAGCGTGCCGACCCACGGTCCGGATCGCCGGCAGCGTGCGCGCGCGCGCGGCGGCGCGTCTGGGCGCCGCGTCGCGCCGGCCGCGCGAGCTCCGGCAGCAGTGACGCCGGGCAGCACCACGGTCCGGTCGCGCGGCGTGACGGCTCCAGCGCTCGCACAGGTCGGCGCGCACGCGCTCGCTCACCGCGAGGCACGAGGTCGGTCCGCCGCGCGAGCCGCCGCTCGATCCAGCCGCAGAGCAGCGCGAAACCGAGCGGCCGCGGGAACGCGCCCCCTCGAAGAGGTGGCCGTGGGAACGCGTGGACGCGCCGCACGTCGCCCGGCACGCGCGCCAGCCGGCCCGACGCAGCCCGCCTTGAAGGTGTGCGTGTGGATCGACGTCGGGCCGGAAGGCGACGGCGAGCTCGCGCTCCGAGCTGCGGGCTGACGACGCCGACGCAGTCGGCGAGCGGCGCCGGCGAGCGGCGCAAGGCCGGGGACGATCCGCAGTGGCGCGATCGCCGGCGCGTCTGGAACTCGCCGTGGTGAGGTCGTCCTCGCCGCGCGCCGGCTCGCCCGCGAGCAGCAGGGCTCGACGCCGCGCCGCGCAGAGCAGCGGCTCGACCGCGAGCAGCGCGCGCCGGGCCGCCGCGATTGAGCCTCGTGATGAACCGCGCGACGCGCACCGACGCAGCGAGCCCGGGTTGCGAGGAGCGCGATCGCCGCTTATGGCGTTAGGCCGCCCCGTTTTCCGGGACGGCGGCCGGAATCCGCGGCCGGCCTCGACGGATCGCTGCCCGCGCCGCCGCCAATTCCCGGCCCGCCGCTCCGGAACTCACTACTGAACCGCCCTCCCACTCCACGGACCCGCAGACCATGTCGCCCCTCCTGATCCCGACTCTGCTCCTCCTGCCGTTCCCGAGCCGAGTGGCGCGCGCACGGCCACGCCGACAGCGCCGCGGCCGAGATCCTCCTCGCCTCTTCCTGCGTTCCTGCTCGTCTTCTGGGGCGTCCTCCGGATCAGCGCGCGCGAGAAGCCGTAGAGCCTAGGCCCGGTACGCGCCGCAAAGCAGTCGCGCCGAGCGCGTGCGTCGAGGCTCGGCGCGGCCGTCCGTGAACACGAGCCTCCTGCTCGACGATGCGCCACTCCTCGGCGCGCCGCCGCGAGCGCGCGCCACTTGACGTCCGTCCTTCGCCGTAGCCGACCAGCGACCGCGTCCGCGCGACGTCGGGCCCGCGCGAGCAGCTCGCTCGAGGCTCTCCCAGCGAGTACGGCGTGGTGGTCGGGGCAACGCGCGCGCGTCCTCGACGACGCGCGCGCGCCGAGCGCCGCGACCGTCGCGGCGACGGCGCGGCCGGCCGCGCGACGCCGCTCGCGACGACGACCGCGCCGCTCCGCGCATGCCCGCCGCGTGGCAGCGCCCGCGTCGCCCTGACGCGGCCCCGAGACGACGTCGAAGCGCGCCGTCGCGACCGGGACGGCGGCGCCGCGGCGATCGGCGGCGCAGCGTGCGCGCGAGCTGCTCTGTCGCCGCGAGCTCGCGGCGCGTCAGCACGACGAGCGCGGCGCGGCGCAGCGCGGCCGGCCGCTCGCGCAGCGGCCGGCGGGCAGGAGGCGGCCGTTGAGCAATACGTAACTGAACGAAGCATAC
>ERZ1370068.9491-contig-8266_pt1 | contig 35614 bp, 43 predicted proteins | sample MGYA00561227_ERZ1370068 | MGnify/ENA primary metagenome ERZ1370068 (study PRJEB38410, sample SAMEA6850437) | metagenome | study: Metagenomic assessment of the ecological functions of the soil: analysis of the soil microbiota associated with the... | reverse complement strand
TGACAAGTTCGGTCGTTCAGAGAACGCCGACGCGAAGCTCAGACGCAGACGACGTGATAGGCCGGGCGCTGCGCACAGCCGATGGCGCGGTTCGACTCGTGCCGAAGGCCTGTCGATTGGCTTATTCTCATTGAGCTCACCGCTTCACAATCATGTTAGTGCCGATCGCGATCCGGATGGTCGTCGCACGCCACGGCGATTGAGACCATAGTGCCGTTTCATGGTGCGTGGTTCAAGCCACGACGACCGCTTCTGGCGCCAGCGGCGCATCGCCCGCGGAGCGTTGCGTATTCAACAGGGTCAGCAGGCAGCTATTTATCGGCCGGCGACAGAGGCCGTCGGCGAGCGCCTGATGATCGGGCGGCTGTTCGCGTCGAACGCTGGCTGATCAGCAGGAAGGCCGGCGGAAATAGTCGTCGAATGGGAAACAACGCTACGAACGAGCACACGATCGTCGTTCTCTATGTCAGGCTAGCACCACGTCATGCCCGAGACAGTGACGGAGATAAGCACCATATGGTATCGACACGCCCCAGAGTCAACGATAGTGAGATGCGACCTGAAGTATCGTCAGATTTACCGGTGCGTTTGCTTCGCGCCCGCGCGATCACTTTGGCAAGTCGTTGTGCCATCATCTTCCGTCGAGAAGAAAAAGTCGCCGCGTCGTATCGCGCTATTCACGTCGACTGGCACGGCCGAGCAGATTTGCGACAGCTCGCCGTTCACACCATGCCGGGCACGCGTGATGCGCTGGGGATCGTCGACCGCCATGCTGGCTCGAGGTACCGATTTGCTTCGATCGGGTATACTTATCGATGGTTTGCCTGGTTCCAGACGCAGAATGTCGCCTCGCCTTGCTTGCCCTGACGTGCGCCAGCATCAACGGTTCACTCGTCGTCGGCGGTGAAATGACACCCCCTGATTACGCGCGCCGCAGCGTACATCAGTCCGCTCAGTACGGCGCTTCGCACCTGATCTGCGATGAGGTCGACGCAACACTATCTCATGTTATCGATCGCGCTCTTCGTCACGGAGCTTCCGGCTTCATTACGACCGTATCTCGCCGACTAGCGATGTTCTTCCGTTCGGCCGGGATAGATGAGTTTATACCTGTCGTCATGCGGTCGACGCAGTCGTCGATGCCGGCTCACGACGAACTGGCAGTCGAGCCGAGATTCGCCTCCAGCATGCGCAGCGGCAGGGGCGACGCGAATAATGCGGCGATTACGTGGAAGGCCGTCCGTACATGGTCTATTGCAGTTCGCCGATGTGGCGAGGCAGTGCGCCCGCAGCTGTCAGGCAACAGTGAATGCGTGGATGGCATGAGAAGTCGCTGGCGTACGCTGGCGTGACGACGAACGCTGGTAGCGATGGTGGATCACCAGATCCTGGCGAGGTCGCGCATTGCTGAGGTCGGGCGTTCATCATGGACGGCCCGATGGCTGCGCTGCACACGAGCGCGCGGTACGTTGCGCTTCATCGCTCTTTGCGTCGCAGCGGCGGTGACGCGCTTTGGTCAAGGCGGTGGTATCCGCCCGACAGCGATCAGTTCGGCGCGCTCGAAGAATAGGATCGTCGACCATCCCGGCCTCGGTGCTGACAGGGTGCCGACGTCACAACGCGGTGTCACATCGGTAAAGCCCGGCATGGGCCTGACCTACGCTGTGAACCGCAAGTTTACGGCGCGCGTGGCGCCTGCTGCGGTCGAAAGCCGATGCCTCGTCCGCGTGCTGCTTGGGGCTGGGCGCAGACGTCGCGATAGTCTTATCATCGTCTGCGCCTACGGCGCTGGCCGACTTGTCCCTACGGAGTTGCCGTCTGGTCACATCCAGTGAACGCCTGATGGCCGGCGGCGGGCGACGCCTGCTATCTCGCCGACATCCTCGCCAAGACAGGGTCGCCATCTGCCTTCGCCATTCTTTCAGCTTCTTTGGTATCGACATGCAATGGTTGCCTGTGGTGCTGATACCACGCGAGTCGCCTGGCTGATTAGCATTCAACAATTATCAGGGCGGTCGGTTCGGCAGCTGGCCAAACATTCTAAAGCTCTTCCGGGCATTTCACGAAAGCTGGATGAAGATCCTGCCAGAGCACTGGAGCAATACTTCAGACGCTGACTGAGGTGCCGAGCTGACGCTGAACGCCCGTTCCCCGCACATCACTTATTATGTACGCCATGTCATGTTATGCCGCAAGGTCGAGGCCTCCAATGTTCCAGATGCCGGTCGATTCTGGCGACAAGAAGGGTTCGCATCCAGCGAGGGCGACATCATCGCCATGCGCATGAGCGCAGGCAACTGCCATGCCAAGCTTCAATGAGGCGGGTGTGAAGACGTCGCCGAAAGCAACCGGCGCTTAACGATGCCAGGCGCCGCACCGGCAGATCGATCGCCGGCACAGGCCAGCTTCGACCAGGTCGGCGATCAACCTTTCAAAACATCGTGCCGCCAGACAAAGCGACATCGCGCCCGGGTCTACCATAGATCTGGCGCGCCGCCTGTCGTCGCTTCGCATCGCCAGAATATCTGACCATCGATGGATCGCCGGGGTCGCCGCTGACGCGGCGTCTGAAAGCGTGGCGCAGGAATGATGGTCGCGACGCGCCTTGGCGATCGGAAATTCCAGCGCGTACTGGTATCGGCGCGGCAAGAGAGAGTTCGCTGCTGAGATTTGAGACTTCCGATCACGCACTAGTGCGCACGCGATCGCTGACAGCGCGCCGGTGTCGATCATTACAAAGTCGCGAGGCCAGCATTTGCTGCCGCTTATCGCGAGTAAACGCTGGTCGAGATATTGTCATAGACGACGGTAAAATCTGCGCGTGTCGGGAAGGTGACCACTGATCGATCAGGCTCGAGCCCAGTTTGGCGAGCAGGTGATTGGCATCGCCTGGGGCCGGTCGGTGCCATGTGGTGATGGCGCGGCAGTGACGTTGAACAGCCCGTCGATCGTCGATATAACCTGGCGGCCGAAGGACTGGTGGGCTGCGTGCCGGATGACATTCGCGCGCTTCTGGTACTGACGTTCGGGGCGGGCGTTCGGCGCAGGCAAAGCCGCATCCGCAGCCCGAGACGCGTCTCGCGCGCCAGGCGGTACGGCGTGTCGTTACCGACCGTCGCCTGCGCAGCGGCAGACTTATCAGATTGGCGCACGGCCACAGGCGACAGCACCGGCTGATGACACCAGCACGAAGAGCAGAACAGGGCAGGACGCCAGGTGGCCAGCCAGCGCCAGCAAAGGAGCAGCTGCCCAGAGGCCGGTACTGGTGCCAGTCGGTGGCGCGGGCGGTTTCATCGAATTCTTGCCGTCTGAATGCCGTCACCGGTGCCTGCCGGCACGGCCGTCGGCGCCGAAACGCGCAATTCACGCGGTGGCGGCCTTGAGATTTCGTCGAAGACGTCGCCACGGTCTGTGCCGATTTGACAGAGATATTCGCGCCAGCAATACACGCCAGCCTAAGCCAGCTGAATCGTGCGAGCGCGACACGCAGGGCCGTCTCGGCAAGAGCCGGCCTTTTGCGTCTCCGTCGCGCTTTCCTTTTGATCCAAGGGCCGGGGCTTCTGAACGCGTCCGGGTTTTTGCCTCTATTGTCACCGCAATGACCAAGTCGGAGCTGATTGCCCGCCTGGCGGCCCGGAATCCTCATCTCTATCAAAGGGATGCTCGAGCGGATCGTCGCCACGGTCTTCGACGAAATCTCCAAGGCACTGGCCGGCGGCCATCGCGTCGAATTGCGCGGCTTCGGCGCCTTCTCGGTGAAGAAGCGCGAGCCGCGCACCGGCCGCAACCCGCGCACCGGCGAGCAGGTCGCGGTGGCGTCCAAGCGCGTGCCCTACTTCAAGACCGGCAAGGACCTGCGCGACCGCCTCAACAAGGAAGCCGCGCGCGCCGCCGGCCTGACGCCGACGGCCTGAGCACGCCGGGCGACAAGAAGTAGCGACGCGCTCGATCCTTTCGCCTGGCGCGGTGTGCCATGCTGGCCGCCGCATGAAGATCCTGTCCCGCGCCCTGTTCCTGCTCTTCGTCCTGCTCGGCGTGCTGATCGCGGTCAGCAACACGCCAGCCGGTGCAGCTCACCCTGTGGCCGTTGCCGCATGGCATCGTCATGCCGCTCTACCTGCTGGTCGTCGCGCTGCTGCTGCTGGGCGTGCTGGCCGGGCTCGGCGATGGGCTGGTGGGCCGGCCCGCCATCATCGCCGCGCGCGCGCGAAGCAGGCGGCGAGGCGGCGCGTCTGGAGCGCGAGATGCCAGCGCCTGCGCCAGGCCACTGCGCCGCTGCGCCGGCCGCCTGCGCCAGCGGCGGCGCCGCGCGCCGCGCGATCAGAAGGCGATCGAGCGCCAGAGCGCGCTGGTCGCGCCCGAACTGTCGTCGTCCGGCACGCGCGGCCCCTTCACATGAAGATCCTGTCGGCCGCCGAGGTCGACGCCAACCTCGACGATCTGACGCTGATCGACCGCCTCGAGGCGCTGTTCCGCGCCGGCTGCGAGATGCCGCCGCGCCATCACCACACCATTGCCCAGCCCGACCGGCCCGGTTCGGCCGATGCCGTCGCTGCCGCTGATGCCGGCCTGGACGCGCGGCGCCTCGAGCCTCATCGGCATCAAGGTGGTCACCGTCTTTCCCGACAACGGCAAGCGCGGCGCTGCCCTCGATCTATGGCCAATATCTGCTGCTCGACGGCACCACCGGGCGTCCCTGGCGCCTGCTCGGACGGCACCATGCTGACCAAGCGGCGCACGGCCTGCGTCTCGGGCTGGCCTCGCGCTACCTGTCGCGGCCCGATGCGCGGCGGCTGCTGATGATCGGCACCGGCGCGCTGGCGCCTCAGCTCATCCGCGTGCACGCCAAGGTGCGGCCGATCGAGGAGGTCGCCATCTGGGGCCGCCGTGCCGGAACGGCGCGCAAGAACTCGCCCAGGAACTCGCAGCCTCCGCTGCCGCGCGCGCTCGGCCGGCCGATTGCGGTACGCGCCGTTTCCGATCGCAAGGCAGCTGTCGGCCGCGGCCGACATCATTTCCTGCGCCACGCTTTCCAAGACGCCCCTGGTCGAGGGCGACTGGCTGCGGCGCCGGCCAGCATCTCGACCTGGTCGGGGCCTATTCGCCTGGCGATGCGCGAAAGCGACGACAGGGCGGTGCGGCGCGCCCGGGTCTATGTCGACACCCGCGCCGGCGCCCTGAAGGAGGGCGGCGACGTCGTCGCTGCCGCTGGCCAACGGCACGATCGACGAGGACGACGTGATCGCCGACCTGTTCGAGCTGGCGCGCGGCCAGCAGACCGGCCGCCTGCCGGGCGACGCCACCAGTCGATCACCCTGTTCAAGTCGGTCGGCGCGGCGCTCGGAGGATCTGGCGGCGGCCGAACTCGCCTTCGTTACGGCTCGATAAGCGCGCCGGACTGCTTCAGCGCCTCGATCTCGGCCGCGCTCACGCCGGCTTCGGCCAGCACGGCGCGCGAATCGGCGCCCTGCAAGCGGCGCCATGGTGCGGATGGCGGGCGGGTGCGGCTCATGCGCATCGGCGGCTCGACCATCATGATCTCGCCCTCGCTGGGATGCGGGTACTTCTTGAAGAGCTGCCGCCACACCAGGTGCGGGTCCTCGAACAGGTCGGCCGGGCGCGACACCGGCGCATTGGGGATCTGCGCCTGGTCGAGGAGCCTCACCCATTCGGCCGTGGTCCTGCTCGGCGCCAGCGCCTCGACCATGGCGTACATGTCGTTGATGTGCAGCGAGCGGGCGTTGAGCGTCGAATAGCGCGGGTCCTTCAGCACCTCGGGCCGGCCGACGATCTCGGAAGAAGTTGCTCCAGTGCTTGTCGTTGTAGGGCAGGATCGCCATCCAGCCGTCCAGCGTGCGGAAGGGTTTGCGGGTGCGGGCCAGCAGCCGCGTGTAGCCGACCTCGCCCTGCGTCGCTGAAGGTGCGCTCCCACAGATGCTCGACCATCAGCCAGGCGGCCATGGTCTCGAACATCGGCACCTCGACGAACTGGCCCTCGCCGGTGCGCTGGCGGTGCATCAGGGCGCTGACAGCGTGGCGAAGGCGAAGGTGAGGCCCACGGTCTTGTCGGCGAGGATGGTCGGCGGATAGCGCGGCACGTCGTCGCCGGCCGCCCGGCCCATCAGGTCGGCGATGCCGAAGCGGGCCTGGATGGCGTCGTCGTAGGCCGGCAGTTTTCCGTAGGGACCGTCGGCCGAATAGCCGTAGGCGCCGACATAGACGATGTCGGGCTTGACCTTGCGGATCGCCTCGTAGCCCAGCCCCAGGCCCTCGATGGCCTGCGGCCGCAGCGCATGGACGAAGGCATCGGCGCCTTCGACCACCTTGAGCAGCGCCGCCCGCGCCGCCGCGTTCTTGAGGTCGAGGCAGAGCGAGCGCTTGTTGCGGTTCACGTAGAGATAGGTCGGGCCCATGCCGGGCGTCTTGCCGGGCTTGCCGATGTGGCGCACCGCGTCGCCCTCCGGCGCCTCGACCTTGATGACGTCGGCGCCCTGGTCGGCCAGCAGCATGGTGCCGTAGGGCCCGAGGATGATGTTGGTGAGGTCGACGATCCTGATGCCTTCGAGCGCGCCGGGCATTGTTCTGTCCTGTCTGTGGAGAGAGCGCGAGACTGCCACCGCCTTGACTCCGACGTCACCGCGCGTCTGGCACTGCGACGCAAAAACGGAGGGGAACAACCATGGACGTGCGTGCCAGTGCGCACGTGGCTGCGGAAGAATACGCAGCCGAGATCGACGCCGTCCGGCGACTGAGCTGGCTCCGACCGGCTGCGAGGCATGTCGGCGTGGTCGCGGCGACCGCCGCAGTCACGATGTCTACCTGGCGTCAGCGGCGTCGAGTCCGGCCGGCCGATCCTGGTATCTCGCGCCATCGCGCCGGATCGATGCCTGCACCTGACGTGCCGGCGGCGAACGTACCGGCTGGAGCATCGTTCATGGCCGGCCTGCCCGATCCATGAACGCCATTACACATGTGATCCTGGCATCGACGACCGTCGAACCGCATTTCCCGACCTCAAAATGCATGATGGTGTCGGCCTGCGCCGATCTCCGACGAGACGGCGCTCAAGGCCTACGAGATCTTCGGTGACGCCATGTATCAGGGGCTACGGGCAGACCGAGGTACTACCTGTTGCGATGATGGGGCCGCGGCAGTGGTTCGCCAAGAGACGTGCCGGCTCGCAGCCGCTGCGCGCCTGCGGCATGCCGCTGCCCTTCGCGCAGATCGAGATCTGGGATGACGACAACAAGCCGGTGGCGCCCGGCGAGGCCGGCGAGATCGTCGCTAAGGCCGAGGGCCAGATGCGGGCTTCTGGAATAACCCGCAGGCGACGGCCGAACGCATCGTCGATGGCTGGGTGAAGACGGGCGACGTCGGACGCCTCGACCACAACGGCTACCTCTACATGCTCGACCGCGCCGACGACATGGTGATCTCGGGCGGCTTCAACATCTATCCGGCCGAACTGGAGAACGTGATCGCGGCCCATCCCGCCGTCCTCGAGGTCGCGGTGTTCGGCGTCCCCGGATGCGCGATGGTGGTGCGGTGACCACGCCGCGTGCGCGTCGTCTGCGTGAAACCGGAAGCCTCAGTGACAGAGAAGGAACTTGTCGAGCTCTGCCCGTTCATCTCGGCAACTACAAGCGGCCGGGCAAGGTCGTGCTGCGGCACGATCCATTGCCCAAGACTCCGGTCGGAAAGATCAAGCGCAAGAGCTGCGCGAGCCGTTCTGGGTCGGGCACGAGCGGCGGGTTGCAGGAAATTGACGGCGTCGCGGCGCTGCCGCGTCGGCGTGAATGAGTCAAGGGCCGCGACTGCATTTCACCGTCGACGACGGGTGTTATGAGACCGTTGTGTTGCGCGCGCAGACCGGTGTAGCCAAGAGCTAAGCAGAGGCGGGGGCGATGCGAAGCAACGTCGCAAAGAAAACATCAAGAGCCGAAGTCGGCAGCAAGTCCGGCATCACGGCCCTACCGCATCGAAGAGCAAGTCGGCTATCTGCTGCGACGCGCACATCAACGCGCCAGCGCCATCTTCCAGGTCACGATCGGCGATCCCAACATCACGCCGACCCAGTACTCCAGCATGGTGAAGCTGAACGAGTACACCGAGCTGTCGCAGAACCTGCTCGGCCGTCTCGTCGGCATGGACAAGGCGACGATGCAGGGCGTGGTGCGGCGGCTCAAGGAACGCCGGCTGGTCGATCTCGCGTCCCGATCCCGGCGACGCGCGCCGCACCCTGCTCAGCCTCACGACCGAAGGCCAGCGTCTCGGTCAACAAGCTCCTGATCAACGGACCGGCCGTGTCGCGCGAGACGCTGAAGCCGCTCACCGCGCAGGAACAGCGCCAGCTCCTCGAGCTGCTTTCCAAGATCATCTGAGCGCCGTTCCCGGACAGATCGTCTGTTGCGTCCTCACCTGAGGCGACTCCGTCGTTGACTCGCAAGGTGCCTGTGGCATCGTGCGTACACGAACGATATGGGTGCTTATCTCCGTCCTCACCGCCTCGAAGAGGCGCTGACCGCACTGGCCCGGCCGCACACCGTGCTGGGCCGGCGGCACCGACTTCTACCCGGCGCGGGTCGGCCGGGCGATCGACGAGGACGTGCTCGATATCGGCGGCATCGCCGTCCTGCGCGGCATCGCAGCCGACGCCGCGGGCTGGCGGCTGGGCGCCACCACGACCTGGAGCGAGCTGATCGAGGCCGACCTGCCGCCGCTGTTCGATGGCCTGAAGCAGGCGGCGCGCGAAGTCGGCGGCCGGCAGATCCAGAACGCCGGCACGCTCGCCGGCAATCTCTGCAACGCCTCGCCGGCGGCCGACGGCGTGCCCTGCCTGCTGGCCCTCGACGCCGAGGTCGAGATCGCCGGCCCGGCCGGCAGCCGGCGCCTGCCGCTGCGCCAGTTCATCACCGGCGTGCGCCGCACCGCGCTGCGCGCCGGGCGAGCTGTTGGTCGCGATCCATGTGCCGCGGCCCGAGCGCGCGGCGCGCAGCGCCTTCCTCAAGCTCGGCGCGCGGCGCTATCTGGTGATCTCCATCGCCATGGCGGCCGCGACCCGTGGAGGTCGCCGACGGCCATGTCGCTGCCGCGCAGGATCGCCGTCGGCGCCTGCTCGCCGGTGGCCGAGCGCCTGCCCGCGCTGGAAGCAGCGCTTGCCGGCGCGCCGCTCGATCGGCGCCTCGCCGACCGGGTCGAGACCTCGCAGCTCGCGCCGCTCTCGCCCGATCGACGATGTGCGCGGCAGCGCCGGCTATCGCAGCGACGCCGTCGTCACCCTGTTGCGCCGCCTGCTTCGGGGGCTTCGCGCCGTGAAGGTGGCCTTCACCCTGAACGGCCAGGCGGCCGGCTGGAACGGTCCGCCGATCACGCGGCTGGCAGCGGCGCTGCGCGACGATCTCGGCCTCACCGGCACCAAGGTCGGCTGCGACGCCGGCGACTGCGGCGCCTGCACCGTGCTGCTCGACGGACGGCAGGTCTGCGCCTGCCTGGTCGCCATGGGCCAGGTCGAGGGCCGCGCGGGTCGAGACGGTCGAGGGCCTCGGCGACGGCAACGGCAGCTGACGGCGCTGCAGAAATCGCTTCCTCGCCCATGGCGCCGCCCAGTGCGGCATCTGCACGCCGGGCATGCTGATGGCGGCCGAGGATCTGCTGCGCCGCACCGCGCAGGCCGAGCCGCGCCGAGGTCGAGGACGCGCTGGGCGGCGTGCTCTGCCGCTGCACCGGCTACGGCAAGATCGTCGAGGCCGTGCATGGCGGCGCGGCGACGACCGGCGCCGGCTGCCGCGCCGCCGGCCGGCGCCGCGGTCGGCGCGCGCCTGCCGCGGGTCGACGGCGTGGCCAAGGTGACGGGCCGCGACCGCTTCGGCGCCGACGCGCGTTCCGGCCGATGCGCTGTGGATCCGCGTCGTGCGCTCGCCGCACGCGCGCGCGCGCTTCGAGCTGGGCGATCTGGCGCCGCTGCGCGCGCGCCTGGCCGCCGTGCTGACGGCCGCCGACGTGCCGTTCAACGGCTTCGGCATCTATCCCGACATCAAGGACCAGCCGGTGCTGGCCGACGGCCGTCGTGCGCTATCGCGGCGAGGCGGTCGCTGGCGCTGGTCGGCGAGCGCGCCGACGGTGCTCGCCATCCGCGACGACGAGGTGCCGATCGCCTGGACGCCCGAGCCGCCGCTCGTTCGGCATCGATGCCGCGACCGCGCCCGACGCGCCGCTGGTGCAGGCCGACAAGCCTGGCAATCTGCTGCTCGACGGCGGCGTGCGGCACGGCGACGCGCGCGACAGCCTTCGCCGGCTGCGCCGCCGTGGCCGAGGGCATCTTCGAGACGGCGTTCGTCGAGCACGCCTATATCGAGCCCGAGGCGGGCTGGGCCGCAGCGCGTCGGCGATCGCATCGAGATCCACGTCACGCACCCAGACGCCCTACATGGATCGCGACGAGGTGGCGAGCGTGATGCGGCTGCGGCCCGAGGCAGGTGCGCATCGTGCCGACCGCCTGCGGCGGCGGCTTCGGCGGCAAGCTCGACCTGTCGGTGCAGCCGCTGATGGCGCTGGCGGCCTGGAGCTCGAGCCGCCCGGTGCGCCTGCGTCTACACCCGGCCGGAGAGCATGGCGTCCACCACCAAGCGCCATCCCGCGCGCATCGCGCGCCAAGTTCGGCTGCGACGCCGACGGGCAAGCTGCTCGGCCTGCGACGTGACGGCGACTTCGACACCGGCGCCTATGCCTCGTGGGGCCCGACGGTCGCCAACCGCGTGCCGGTCCACGCCATCGGGCCCTATGCGCGTGCCCAACGTCCGCGACCTGGGCGCGAGCGCGTTCTTCACCAACGGTCCGCCGGCCGGCGCCTTCCGCGGCTTCGGCGTGCCGCAGGCGGCCATCGCGCACGAGGCGATGATGGACGAGCTGGCCGACAAGCTCGGCATCGACCGGCTGGAGTTCCGCCAGCAGCAACGCGCTGCGGGCCGGCGACACCGACGGCGACCGGCCAGGTGCTGCGCGCACTCCGCCGGCCTCGCCGCAATGCCTCGACGCGCTGCAGCCGCACTGGACGCAGGCGCACGGCGACGCCGCCGCGCTTCAACGCCGAGCGCGCGGCCGCGGCGCGGCGCGGCGTCGGCATCGGCTGCATGTGGTACGGCATCGGCAACACCTCGATGTCCAATCCCTCGACGCATGCGCGTCGGCCTGTCGCCGGACGGCACGCTGACGCTCTACAACGGCGCGGTCGATATCGGCCAGGGCTCGCAACACCATCATGACCCAGATCGCGGCCGACGCGCTCGGCCTGCCGGTCGGCGCAGTTCGCGCTGGTCGTGGGCGACACCGACCTCACCGCCGATGCCGGCAAGACCTCGGCGTCGCGCCAGACCTTCGTCTCCGGCAAGGCGGCCGAGCTCGCCGGCGCAGCGACCTGCGCCAGCAGATCCTGCGCGCTGGCCAATGCCGGCGCCGACGCGCGACGCTGTCGCTCGACGGCGCGCGTGCTCGATCGATGCGCGACGGCGGCGAGGTGCGCACGCATCGATCTCGTGCGAGCGACGCGGCGACGTGCTGATGGGCGAGGGCACCTTCGATCCGCCGACCACGCCGCTCGACGCCGACGGCCAGGGCGTGCCCTACGCCACCTATGCCTTCGCCGCGCAGATGGCGACGGTCGAGGTCGATACTCGAGCTCGGCACCGTGAAGGTGCTGCGCATCGTGGCCGCGCACGATGTCGGCACGCGCGATCAATCCGACCCTGGTCGAGGGCCAGATCCAGGGCGGCATCGCCCAGGGCCTGGGCCTGGCGCTGATGGAGGAATATCTGCCCGGCCGCACCGAGAACCTGCACGACTATCTGATCCCGACCGTCGGCGACGTGCCCGAGATCGAGTGCATCCTGATCGAGGATCGCGAGCCGCTCGGGCCCTCCGGCGCCAAGGGCGTGGGCGAGCCCGGCCTGATGCCGACCGCGCCGGCGATCCTGGGCGCCATCCACCACGCCACCGGCGTGCGCGTCACCAGCGTGCCCGCGACTGCCGCACCGCGCTGCGCGAGGCCATCGCTCGCGCCGAAGGAGGACAGCGGGCATGAGCGACGACATCGCGCTCAGCGAGGCCGAACGCAGCGCCGGGCATCGTGCGCTGCGATGCCTGCCCGGTGCTGTGCCGCATCCGGCCCGGCCGCGCCGGCGCCTGCGACCGCTACGCCAACGAGGACGGCAAGCTGGTGCGCGTCGATCCGCTGGTGCTGCTGGCCAAGCCCGACGTGGCGCGCGTCGCCTTCGTCGAGGGCAGCGACGCCTGGGACGGCGAGCTCGGTCACGGGCGAGGGCGCCTTCGTCACCGGCATCGGCGCCGGCACGACCTATCCCGACTACAAGCCCGCGCCCTTCATCGTCTCGTCCGAAGCACGACGGCGTCGACATGGTCACGGTCGTGACCGAGGGCATCTTCAGCTACTGCGGCGTCAAGGTGAAGATCGACACCGACCGCTACCTCGGCCCGGAGCAGGCGGCGGTGCGCGTCGAAGGGCGAGGCGGTCGGCCACGTCACCACCGGCGGAATACGGCTCGCAGATGCTGTCGCTGGGCGGCGTGCATCACCTGACCGGCGGCAGCAAGAAGGAAGGCGTCGTCACCTGCGACGACGCTGCTGGACGCTGTGCAACCGCGAGGCCGGTCGAGCTTGCGATCGACGGCGGCGCGACGCGTGGTCGTGCAGGCCGGCAGGCCGCCGATCGTCAACGGCGCGCGCGAGGAGCGCATGCGCGTCGGCTGCGGCTCGGCCACCATCGGCATGTTCGCGCCGCAATGGCACGGCCATGTCGACGAGGTGATCGTGGTCGACGACCACATCACCGGCGTGCTGACCGAGCACCAGGCCGGCCGCTTCCTCGACATGCAGCCCGCCGGCATCCGCGTGCGCGGCCGCCGATCGACGCCGGGCCGCTATTTCCAGGTCGCCGAGCCCGGGCCTGGGCTGGGGCGGCACCGACATCACCGATCCGCTGGCGATCATCGAGAGGATCGATCCCAAGCAGGCCTGGCCCGGCCTGCGGCTGCTGATGGTCTCGACCACCGGCGAGCATTCGGCCTGGTTCGAGCTCGACGAGGACCTGAAGCCCGCAGCCGGCCGACGATGCCGGCGCCGGTGCGCGACGTCGTCGAGCGCATCGCCGAGAACTGCGAGCCGGCGCTGTGCACCGTGCTGTTCATGGCCGGCGCCGGCGGCTCGCTGCGCGCCGGCGTCACCGAGAACCCGGTGCGGCTCACGCGCTCGGTGCGCGACGCGCTGACCAAGCGTCACCTGCGGCGGCGCGCCGGTCTATGTCTGGCCGGGCGGCGGCATCACGCTGATGGTCGATGTGGCGCGCATGCCGGAGAAATCCTTCGGCTATGTGCCGACGCCGGCGCTGGTGGCGCCGATCGAGTTCACCCTGCGCGCCGACGACTATGCCGCGCTGGGCGGCTACGCCTCGCGCGCCGTCACGCTCGAAGACGTGCTGCGCGCGCCGACAAGGTGCGCGTCGACGAGGACGAGCGCGTGAGCGCCGTCGCTGCCCGCCTGCCCGACGGCCGGCTGCATCTGCAGCACGGGCCGATCGATCTCATCATCGAGGCGTTCGGCGCGGCGGACGAGGTCGAGCGCGCCTACGGCCAGGCGGTCGAGCGCTTCGGCGACATCCTGCCGACCCTGGTGCGGCGAGCTGCCGGCCCTGCGCCGGCCGGTCGGCGACGCCTATCCGCTGCTGCAGGGCCCGGTGGCGCGCCGCATGGCCGAAGCCGTGTGGCCGCATCGCGCCGTCTACATCACGCCGATGGCGGCAGTCGCGGGCGCGCGTGGCCGACGAGATGCTGCAGGCGCTGGTGCGCGGCCGCAGCGCTCGACAAGGCCTACGTCAACGACGGCGGCGACATCGCCATCCATCTGCACGCCGGGCCATGAGCTGCGCGCCGGCATCTTCGCCGATCTGCGCGCTCGACGGCGTCGGCGCGCCTGCACCCACGACCGGCCGGTGCGCGGCATCGCCACCTCGGGCCGCGGCGGCCGCTCCTTCTCGCTGGGCATCGCCGATCTGGCGACGGTGCTGGCGGCGACGGCCGCTGCGGCCGATGCCGCGGCGACCCTGATCGCCAACGCCGTGCAACGTCGATCATCCGGCGATCGAGCGCCGGCCGGCACGCGGCATCGATCCCGACAGCGACCTCGTGCGACCTGCCGGTGACCGTGGCGGTCGGCGCCGCTGCCGACCGACGTCGTCGCCGAAGCGCTGGACCGCGGCGCTGCCGAAGCGCGCCGGCTGCGGCTCTGCGGCCTGATCGACGGCGCGGCCCTGTCGCTCAAGGGCCAGTGGCGCATCGAAGCCGGCGGCACGGACGCTTGCTCAGAAGGAGGCAGGATGAGTGATCCTCTGACGGCAGCGATGGCCGTGCTCGACGACTACATGGCGGCGCTCAATCGCGGCGATGAAGCCGGCCGTCAACGCGGCCTGCAATTTCCCGCATGTGCGGCTGGCCGGCGGCAAGGTCGTCGTCTGGCCGAACCACGGCGACTACAAGCTCGCAGGATTTCCGTCGCCCGCGCCGGCGACGGCTGGGACCGCAGCAAGTGGGACGAGCGCACGCCCATCCATGTCGGCGACGGACAAGGTGCATCTGAAGGTGAAGTTCAGCCGCTGGCAGCAGCGGATGGCTCGCTGATCGGCCGCTTCGAGACGATCTACATCGTGACCCATCAGGACGGGCATTGGGGCATACAGGCGCGCTCGTCGTTTCGCCGACTGAGCGCTTGTGGGATGTGGGCCGGGCTCGCTAGGCTCGGTCAGGGAGAGTTCATGTTTCACGGAGGGGGATGTCATGCTGACCCGCAATCATCTGCTCGCCGGCGCCGCGGCGCTGGTCGCGCTGTCGCTCGTCGGTGCCGGCCGGCGCGCAGGACGCCGATCAAGATCGGCGAGCTCAACAGCTACAAGGTCTTCCCGGCCTTCCTCGAGCCCTACAAGAAGGGCTGGGAGCTGGCGCGTCGAGGAGGTCAACGCCGCGGGCGGCGTGCTCGGCCGCAAGATCGAGATCGTGACGCCGCGACGACAACGGCAATCCCGGCGACGCGGTGCGCGTCGCCGAGGAGCTGCTGAGCCGCGAGAAGGTGCGTCGTTCCTGATCGGCACCTTCCCGTCCAACGTCGGCCTCGCGGTCGCCGACTTCGCCAAGCAGCGCAAGGTGCTGTTCATCGCCGCCGAGCCGCTCACCGACAAGATCGTCTGGGATGCCGGCAACGCGCTACACCTTCCGCCTGCGCACCTCGACCTACATGCAGACGGCGATGCTCATTCCCGACGCCGCCAAGCTCAAGAAGAAGCGCTGGGCGATCGTCTATCCCAACTACGAGTACGGCCAGTCGGCCACGGCGGCCTTCAAGAAGCTGCTGACGGAGAAGCAGCCCGACGTCGAGTTCGTCGCCGAGCAGGCGACGCCGCTCGGCAAGATCGACGCCGGCGCGGTGGCGCAGGCGCTCGGCCGACGCCAAGCCCGACGCGATCTTCTCCTCGCTGTTCGGCGCCGACCTCGCCAAGTTCGTGCGCGAGGGCCAGCACGCGCGGCCTGTTCAAGGGCGTCGAGGTGTTCAACCTGCTGGCCGGCGAGCCGGAATATCTCGATCCGCTGAAGGACGAGGCGCCGGACGGCTGGTACGTCACCGGCTATCCCTGGAGCGAGATCAAGACGCCCGAGCACACCAAGTTCCTCGACGCCTACCAGGCCAAGTACAAGGACTATCCGCGGCTGGGCTCGGTCGTCGGCTACGCGACCGTGATGTCGGCGGTCGCGGCGATCAAGAAGGCGGGCTCGCTCGACCAGGACAAGCTGATCGCGGCGATGAGCGGCCTGCAGGTGCATGACGCCGTTCGGCATGGTCGAGTACCGCGCGCTCGACCATCAATCGACCATGGGCGCCTATGTCGGCCGCATCGGCGTCAAGGACGGCAAGGGCGTACATGAACGACTGGCGCTTCGTCGACGGCAAGGACGCGCTGCCGACGCGACGCCGAGGTCAAGAAGATGAGGCCGGCCAATTGACGCGACTGAGGGCGCGTCGATCCCAGCATGCGCGCGGTCGATGCTTGCGACAGCGAGCAAGGTCGTGCCACTCGCGCGTGCGCGCTCCCGTCGAGCACGATGTGACGTGACCTTCGCCTGCATCATCATCCAGCTCCTGAACGGGCTGGCCGCCGCGTCGTCGCTGTTCCTGGTGTCGGCCGGCCTGTCGCTGATCTTCGGCGTGACGCGGATCGTCAATTTCGCGCACGGCTCGCTCTACATGCTGGGCCTCTACGGCGCCTACAGCGCTGATCGAGGCGCTGGGCCGCACGCCGCTCGGCTTCTGGAGCGCGGTCGATCCTGGCGGCGCTCGCGGTCGGCGCTGGTCGGCGTCGCTGATCGAGGTGCTGGTGCTGCGGCGCATCTACCGCGCGCCCGAGCTGTTCCAGCTGCTCGCCACCTTCGCCGTCGTGCTGGTGATCAAGGACGTCGCGCTGTTCGCCTGGGGCGCCGAGGATCTGGTCGGCCCGCGCGCGCCGGGCCTTCGCGGCGCGGTCGAGATCCTGGGCAAGCCGCATCCCGGCCTACGACCTGCTGCTGATCGCCATCGGCCCGGTGGTGCTGGGCGCGCATGTGGCTGCTGCTGCTCACCGCACGCGCTGGGGCGCGCTGGTGCGGGCGGCGACGCAGGACCGCGAGATGGTGGGCGCGCTGGGCGTCGACCAGGCCAGGCTCTTCACCGTCGGTGTTCTTCGTCGGCTCGGTGCTGGCCGGGCTGGGCGGCGCGCTGCAGATCCCGCGCGAGCCGGCCAATCTCGAGCTCGACCTCGCCGTCATCGCCGACGCCTTCGTGGTCACCGTGGTGGGCGGGCTGGGCAGCATCGGCGGCGCCTTCCTGGCGGCCATGCTGATCGGCGTCGCCAAGGCCTTCTGCATCGGCATCGGCACCGTGCACTGGTTCGGCGCTCGAGATCGTCTTCTCCAAGCTCACCCTGGTGGTCGAGTTCCTGATCATGGCGGTGGTGCTGGTGGTGCGGCCCTACGGCCTGCTCGGCAAGCCGCAGGCCGTCGCAGCGCGCTGCGCGGCCGATCCGGCGCCGCCGCTCGCCGCGCCGTCGCTGGAGCGTTCGCGCTGGTCTGGCTGGCGCTGCTGCTGGCCGTGCCGCTGCTCGCCGACCGCTACGTCACCATCCTGCTGACCGACATCTTCTGCTTCGCCCTGTTCGCCGTCAGCCTGCACTTCATCATGGGGCCGGCCGGCATGGTGTCGTTCGGCCATGCCGCCTATTTCGGCCTGGGCGCCTATGCCGCCGGCCTGCTGCTGAAGCGCGCCGGCCTGCCGATGGAGGCGGCGCTCGCTGCTGGCGCCGCTCGCCGCCGGCGCCTTCGCCGTGGTCTACGGCTGGTTCTGCGTGCGGCTCTCGGGCGTCTACCTCGCCATGCTGACGCTCGGCCTTCGCGCAGATCAGCTGGTCGATCGTCTTCCAGTGGGACTCCTTCACCGGCGGCAGCAACGGCCTGGTCGGCGTCTGGCCGTCGGCCTGGCTCGCCGGCAAGACCGCCTACTACTACCTGGCGCTCGCGCTCTGCGGCGCCGGCATCGCGCTGCTGTGGCGCGTGCTGTTCTCGCCCTTCGGCTACGCGCTGCGCGCCGGCCGCGATTCGCCGCTGCGCGCCGAGGCGATCGGCATCGACGTGCGCGCGCTTCCAGTGGATGGCCTTCGTGCTGGCGGGCGCGCTGGCGGGCCTGGCCGGCGCGCGTCTACGCCTTCTCCAAGGGCAGCATCTCGCCGCTCGACGATCTCGATCGCGCAGTCGACCGACGGCGCTGGTCATGGTGCTGCTGGGCGGCGTCGAGACGCTGACCGGCCCGGTCGTCGGGCGCGGCGATCTTCACCTGGCTGCGCGACGCGGTCGCCCGCCGCACCGAATTCTGGCGCGCGCGTCATGGGCGCGGTGATCCTCGCTGATCGTGCTGCTGTTCCCGCAGGGCCTCGTCGGCGGCCTCAAGGCGCTCGCGCTGCGCTGGCAGCGAGCGCCGCGCATGAGCGCGCCGTCCTGCAGGTCGACGGCCTGCACAAGGCGTTCGGCGGCGTGCAGGCCGTGGCGCGACGTCTCCTTCGCCGTCGACGCCGGCGAGCTGCTGGCGCTGATCGGCCCCAACGGCGCGGGCAAGAGCACCTGCTTCAACATGCTGAACGGCCAGCTCGCGCCCGACGCCGGCATGCGTGCGGCTGGACGGCCGCGACATCGTCGGCCTGAGCCCGCGCGCCATCTGGCGGCTGGGCGTGGGCCGCACCTTCCAGATCACCGCCACCTTCGCGTCGCTGACGCGTGCGCGAGAACGTGCAGATGGCGCTCTATTCGCATCGCCGGCCGGCTGCGCTCGCTGCTGTCGCGCTTCGGCGCGGCCTTCGCGACGGAGGCCGATGCGCTGCTGGGCCAGGTCGGCATGCTCGACCAGGCCGAGCGCGCCTGCGGCGTGCTGGCCTATGGCGACCTGCAAGCGCGTCGAGCTCGCCATGGCGCTGGCCAACGCAGCCGCGGCTGCTGCTGATGGACGAGCCGACCGCCGGCATGGCGCCGCAGGAGCGCGTCGCGCTGATGGAGCTGACGGCCGCGGCTGGCGCGCGCGCGCAAGCATCGCCGTGCTGTTCACCGAGCACGACATGGACGTGGTGTTCGGCCAGGCCGACCGCATCATCGTGCTCGACCGCGGCCAGCTCATCGCCGGCGGCACGCCCGAGGAGGTGCGCGCCAATCCCGAGGTGCGCGCGGTCTATCTCGGGAGCGCGCACTGATGCTCTCGGTCAGGGACCTGCACGCCTATTACGGCCGCGCCCACATCCTGCACGGCGTGTCGCTGGAGGCGGCGGCCGGCGAGGTCGTGGCGCTGCTCGGCCGCAACGGCGCCGGCAAGTCGACGGCGCATGAAGGCGATCATGGGGCTGGTGCCGCCGGCCAGCGGCGAGGTGAGCTTCGACGGCCGGCGCATCGAGCGCCTGCCGACCTATCGCATCGCGCGGCTGGGGCTGGGCTACGTGCCGGAGGACCGGCGCATCTTCACCGAGCTCACGGTGATGGAGAACCTCGAGGTCGGCCGCCAGGCGCCGCGCGACGGCGCGCCGGCCTGGACGCGAGGACAGGCTGTTCGCGCTCTTCCCCAACCTCGCCGGCATGCGCGAGCGGCCGGGCGGGCGCATGTCGGGCGGCGAGCAGCAGATGCTCACCATCGCCCGCACCCTGATGGGCAACCCGCGCTGCGTGCTGCTCGACGAGCCGTCGGAAGGGCTGGCGCCCATCATCGTCGAGCAGATGGCGCAGCTCGATCCGCGACGCTGAAGGGCGAGGGGCTGTCGCGTGCTGCTGTCCGAGCAGAACCTGCATTTCTCCGCAGGCCGTGGCCGACCGCGCCTACATCATCGAGAAGGGCCAGATCCGCTTCGGCGGCTCGATGGCCGAACTGGCGGCCGACGCTTCCCTCCGCGAACAGTATCTTTCGGTTTGATCATGTCCGCCCAACGCTCCCTCACCGTCGGCATCGATGTCGGCGGCACCTTCACCGACCTGCTGGCGGTCGATCCGCGCACCAAGCGCGGTCAAGCTCGCCAAGGTGCCGACCACCATCGACAACCAGGCGATCGGCTTCATGGCGGCCCTCGCCGTCGGCCGGCGCCGATCCCGCCACCCTGCAGGCCGTGGTGCATGGCACGACGACCACGACCACCAACGCGCTGCTCGAACGCAAGATCGCCAAGGTCGGGCTCGATCACCACCAAGGGCTTCCGCGACGTGCTGGAACTCGGCCGGCGCACGCGGCCGCAGCCCTATGGCCTGCGCGGCACCTTCCGTCCCCTGATCGAGCGCGAATACCGGCTGGAAGTGGCCGGAGCGCATGGACGCCGACGGCAAGGTGCTGACGCCGCTCGACGAGGCGGCCGTGGCCGAGGCGCGCAGCAAGCTGCTGGCGCTGGGCTGCGAGGCCGTCGTCATCCATTTCCTGCACAGCTACATCAATCCCGCGCACGAGCGCCGCGCCGCCGAGATCGTGCGCGGCGCTGTGGCCCAACGCCTACATCACGGCGGGCCACGCCATCCTGTCGGAGTATCGCGAGTACGAGCGCGGCGTGACGGCGGCGGTCAACGCCTCGGTGCAGCCCGTGCTCGACCGCTATCTCACGCGCCTGCGCCTCGAACTCATGGGCAAGGGCTTCGACCGCGACATCCTGGTGATGCAGGGCAATGGCGGCACGACTTCCTCGCAGTTCATCGCCCATGCGGCGGTGAACACCGTGATGTCGGGCCCGGCCTCGGGCGTGATGGCGGCGGCCTATACCGGCCGCGCCTCGGGCCATCCCAACCTCATCACCTACGACATGGGCGGCACCTCGACCGATGTCGGCCTGATCGAGAACGCCGTGCCGCAGGTCTCGGGCGAGCTCGAGCTCGAATACGCCATGCCGATCCATGTGCCGATGGTCGACGTGCACACGATCGGCGCCGGCGGCGGCTCGATCGCCTCGGTCGATGCCGCCGGCATGCTGCGGGTCGGGCCGGAGAGCGCCGGCGCGCGGCCGGGCCCGATCTGCTACGGCCGCGGCGGCACGGAGCCCACCATCACCGACGCCAACCTGATCCTGGGCCGGCTCAATCCCGATCGCCTGCTGGGCGTCGACCATCCGGTGACGCTCGACCATGTGCGCGGCGCTGATCGAGGACGAAGATCGGCAAGCCGCTCGGCCTCGACGCCGATGCGGCGGCCGCCGCCATCCTGCGCATCGCCAACGACCGCATGGCCGGCGCCATGCGGCTGGTGTCGCTGTCGCGCGGCCACGATCCGCGCGACTTCGCGCTGTTCGCCTTCGGCGGCGCGGGGCCGCTGCACGCCACGGCGCTGGCGCGCGAGCTTGCGATCCCGACCGTGCTGGTGCCGGCGCGGCCCGGCATCACCAACGCGCTGGGCTGCGTCGTGGCCGACCTGCGCCACGACTATGTGCGCACGGTCAACAAGCCGCTGTCGGCGATCGACGATGCGACGATCGCCGGCATCTATGCCGAGCAGGCGGCCGCAGGGCAGCGCGACGATCAGAAGCGAAGGCGTGCCGGTGCGCGAGCTGCGCCGCGTGCTGAGCGCCGACATGCAGTTCCAGGGCCAGAGCCACATCCTGTCGGTCGGCGTCGAGCGCGCCGACATCGGCGTCGAGGGCCTGCGCAAGGCCTTTGCCGCGGCCTACTGACCGCCGCTTCGGCATCGAGCTGGCGGAGATCCCGCCGGTGCTGGTCAATCTGCATACCGCGGTGATCGGCGTGCGGCCGGAGATCTCGCTCGCCGCGCTCGCCGCCACCGAACGCGCGCCCACGCTTGCAGGCCGCGCAGGTCGGCGAGCGCCGCGTGTGGTTCGCCGACGGCTGGCACCAGACGCCGGTCTATGCCCGCGAGAAGCTGCCGCTCGACGCCGCGTTCGAGGGGCCGGCGATCCTCGAGCAGCTCGACTGCACGACCGTCGTCGAGCCGGGCGACCGGGTCGTCCAGGACAAGCTGGTAACCTGCTGATCAGCGTCAAAGCCTGACTGGGAGATTGCTGAGGAGAGCTCGGCATGCCGATATATCCGGGCAGCGCCATGTCGATCGTGGGCCCGGGCGGCATCTCGAAATGCCGGCCGACCCGCATCAGGGCGAGCGGGGACAGCGACGGCGTACGCGCGCAGACCGGACCCGCCGCGCTATCGCGAAGCGCGCACGGAGCGCGCGCGCCTGCGCGACCAGGCGGTACGGCGCGTTCTGCGCGATCCGTTGTCCAAAGAAGGGCGGCTGCGCGGCGGGATGCCAGCAGGGCCGCACCGATGCAGGATCGCGCTGGGGCACACGACTGTGGCCGGCCAAGCCACGCGGCGCACATGCTGGTACGCAGTCGGTGCGGCGAATACCACGTCTACCTCATGATCTGTCGCTGCCCGGAATGACCGGCGTTGTCTCATAATCAGGAAGCCGAGCTGCAGGCTGTCCTGTCGCGCAGCCCGATTGTCGCGACGATCGTCGACAGATGGTCCGAAATCGGCTTGCCGGACTGCTGGCTGGTTGCCGGCTGTCTCGCACAAACCGTCTGGAATGATGCGTTCGGGCTGCCGGCCACGCACGGCATCTCCGACATCGATCTCGTTTACTTCGATGGCGACGATCTTTCACAAGGGGCGGAGGCCAGCCATGCGGCGAGGATTCGCGCGCTGTTCGCCGATCTCGGCCTGTGGGTCGACGTCAAGAACGAGGCGCGTGTGCACCTTTGGTATGCCGAGAAGTTCGGCAGCACCCTCGCGCCTTATGTCTCGACCGAGGACGCCATAACGACCTTTCCGACGACTGCCACGGCTGTCGGCGTGCAGCCGCGCGCGAACGGGCTTCGTGTCTTCTCGCCCTGCGGCCTGTCGGATCTGCTTGGCCTGATCGTGCGGCCCAACAAGAAACAGATCACCCGACCGATCTACGATGCGAAGGTGAAGAAGTGGCTGGCCCGGTGGCCGGACCTTCGCGTGGTACCGTGGGATGCCGGGCCCGATGGCTGAGGAATCCGACCAACTGGCCCGTCTGGCGGATCGCTATCGCAGATTCGCGACCGACGAGGCCCAGGAGTCTCGCCGCACTATGAGCGCCTGGCGCGGGACATCGCCGATCCGGCCGATGTCCTGCGCTTCCTGAGCGAACTGCCGGCGCCGCGACGCCAGCCGAACCTGCTGCTGGGTGCCGCAACCCTGATCGCCGGGCGGCCAACCGATATCGCGCTCGCTGACCGACATGATCGCAAGCCGCGCCGACGAGCTTCGCGCCACGATGCTGAGGCGCACCACCCAGACCAACGAGCCCGCGCGCTGCGCCGTCCTGCTGCCGCTGCTGGCGGCGCTGCCGCAGCCCCTTGCGCTCATCGAAGTGGGCGCGTCGGCCGGCCTTTGCCTGCTGCCCGACCGCTACGGCTACGATTGGGGCCACGCTCGTATTGCGCCCGCCAGTCCCGGCGCGCCTGTCTTCCGGTGTGCCGCGACGGGTCCCGGTATCGCTGCCCGTCGCGCCACCGCGCATCGTCTGGCGTGCCGGCCTCGATCTCAATCCGCTCGATGTCATGTCCGACGAGGATACGGCCTGGCTGGAAGCCTTGATCTGGCCGGAACAGGATGAGCGCCGCCGCAACCTGCGGGCTGCCCTGGCTGACGGCGCGCCGCGAGCCGCCACGCGTCGTGCGCGGCGATCTCTTGGCATGACCTGGCGCCGTTGATGGCCGAGGCGCCAGCCGATGCCACGCTCGTCGTCTTCCATACTGCGGTGCTGGCCTATGTGAGCGCCCTCGAGGCGCGCCTGCGCTTCGTCGACACCGTGCGCCGGTCGCGCGCGGTCTGGATCAGCAACGAGGTGCCGTCGGTGTTCCCGACATCGCCGCACGGGCGCCGTGCCGGCGCCGCGCGGCAGGTTTCTCTTGGCGGTCGATGGCGAACCAAAAGCCTGGACGGGCCCGCATGGACAGTCGCTAGAGTGGTTTCCCCGGCTGCAAAGGCGCGACGAGGAACGAAAATGAAGACGATCAGTGGCCAATGGAATAAAGCGCCTGGAGCAGTCACGCTTGTCGACGCTCACCATCACCTTTGGGACCTGAAGGCGAACCGTTACCCTTTCCTCACCGACCAGCCCGGAGCCCCATTTCTTCCTGGGGTCGTACGATGCGATCAGGCGCGACTACCTGCCGGAAGACTATCTGCGGGATTCGAGCGCCCACAACGTCTTGACGACGGTGCATTGCGAAGCCGAGATGGATCGTTCCAGGCAGGTCGCTGAAACGCAGTGGCTGACCGGAGTGAATGCACGCCACGGCTTTCCCGGCGCCATCGTCGCACACGCATGGTTCCACACCGACAATGCGGAAGAGATCCTTGCCGCCCAGGCGCAGTTTCCGCTTGTGCGTGGAATCCGGTCGAAGCCGGTGACTTCCCTTCGCCCCGATGCCGCGACGCCCGGCGCGCCCGGCACCATGCAGGACGACAAATGGCTGCGCGGCTTCGCGCTGCTCGAAAAGTACCGGACTGTCCTGGGATCTCCGCGTGCCTTACTGGCACCTCGCCGAAGCTGCCGAGGTGGCGCGGCAGTTCCCGCGCGTCCCGATCGTGCTGAACCATACCGGCTTTCCCTGGGATCGCAGCGAAGAGGGCCTCGCCGCCTGGCGCCGAGGCATGGAGGCGGTGGCTCGCCAGCCGAACGTTCACGTCAAGGTCTCCGAGTTCGGCTTGAAGGACAGCGCCTGGGACTACGAGTCGAATCGACGTGTCGTCATGGATGCGATCGCGATCTTCGGCATCGAGCGATGCATCTTCGCGAGCAATTTTCCCGTCGCCGGCCTGAGGATCGACTACGACACGCTCGTCCGCTCGCTCGACCGCAATGCTCGCGGGCCATTCGCAGGCTGATCGAGACCGCTTCTTCTGGAAGAACGCCGCATCGTTTTACCGTCTCTCGCTGCCCTTGCGTGAATCCACCTAGGCCGGTAAGCGCGAGCCAACGCTTGGGAGAACACAATGAAGATCACCGACGTCGCCTGCCACATCCTGCAATGCAAGGTCGACAAGCCGTTCGTGTCGGCGCGCGGCTGGGTCTACGGCACGCGCTCGACCTGCGTGGTCGAGATCTCGACCGACGAGGGCATCACCGGCTGGGGCGAGTGCTACGGGCCGGCCGCGGTCGCCAAGACCTTCATCGAGACGCAGTACAAGGCGCGCGTGGTCGGCAGGGATCCGTTCGACGTCGAGGCGATCTGGGAGGATCTCTACAATCGCATCAAGGACTACGGCACGACCGGGCATGGCGATCTCGGCCATCTCCGGCATCGACATCGCGCTGTGGGACATCATGGGCCGCGCCGTCGGCAAGCCGGTGCACAAGCTGATCGGCGGCGCCTATCGCAGCGAGGTCATCCCCTACGCCACCGGCCTCTACTTCATCGACATGGACCGCCTGGTCGAGGAGGCGGTCGAGGAGGCGCTGGAGTTCAAGAACGACGGCTTCCGCGCCATCAAGATGAAGATCGGCCTGGGCGACCTCAAGCTCGACGCCAAGCGCGTCGGCGCGGTGCGCCAGGCGATCGGCCCGGACGTCAAGCTCGCGGTCGACGCCAACCACTGCTTCTCGGTGCCCAACGCCATCAAGCTCGGCCGCATGCTGGAGGAGCACGACATCCTGTGGTTCGAGGAGCCGATCAGCCCCGAGGACCATGACGGCTACGTCGAGGTGACGCGCGCGCTCGACATGGCGGTGGCGGGCGGCGAGAACGATTTCACGCGCTGGGGCTTTCGCGACATCATCGCGCGCAAGGCGCATGGACATCGTGCAGCCCGACCTCTGCGCCGCCGGCGGCTTCTCGGAGTGCCGCAAGATCGCGACGCTCGGCCAGCGCCTTCGGCGTCGAATGCGTGCCGCATGCCTGGGGCTCGGCGATCGGCCTGGCGGCGACGGTGCAGTTCCTGGCGGCGCTGCCCGACCAGCCGCCGGCGTTCCGGCCGATGCCGCCGATGCTGGAGTTCGAGCAGACGCCCAATCCGCTGCGCGATCACCTCGCGCAGGAGCCGATCGAGCAGAAGAAGGGCATCGTCAAAGTGCCGACCGGTCCCGGCCTCGGCATCGAGATCGATCGCGAGGTGCTGAAGAAGTACAAGGTGGCTTAGCGGTATGACCTGTCATCCCGAGCGCAGCGAGGGACCTTCTCGCTGTTAGCGCTTACAGTCGTCCCTCGGCCTTCGGCCTTCGGGATGACGTAGGAGACGCAGTGAAATGAAGATCGTCGACGTCAAAGCCTATCCCACCAGCTTCCGGGTGCCCGAAGGAGCGGCAGGTGTCGCTCGGCATCGGCACCATGACCAAGCGCGACTGCGTGATGGTGAAGGTGACGACCGAGGACGGCATCGTCGGCTGGGGCGAGAGCCATCACGCCCGCTCGCCGGGCAGCATCGGCCATCTGATCAACACCACGCTGAAGGGCTTCGTGGTCGGCATGGACGCCACCGACACGGTCGGGCATCTGGGCCAAGATCTACAAGTTCCAGCTCGGCAGCCACGGCATGGGCGCGGCCACCGCCATGGCGATGAGCGGCATCGACCAGGCGCTGTGGGACATCAAGGGCAAGGCCGTCGGCTGGCCGCTCTACAAGCTGCTGGGCGGCACGCAGCAAGGCCGGTGCCGGCCTATGCCGGCGGCATTTCGCTGGGCTACCAGGCGCCGCGATCTGCTGGTCGCCGAGGCCGTGCCCATGGTCGAGGCGGGCTACAAGGCGCTGAAGCTGCGGGTCGGCGACACGGTCGCCGCCGACATCCAGCGCATGACGGCGATCCGCCGCCGCTTCGGCGACGACATCGCGATCCTGACCGACGCCAACACCGGCTACAGCGTGGCCGACGCGCGCGCGGTGATGCCGGCGATGGACGAGCTCGACATCGGCTGGCTGGAGGAGCCGTTCCCGGCGCACGACTACCGCAGCTACCGCATGGCCAAGGGCTTCGGCCGCACGCCGCTGGCCGCCGGCGAGAACCACTACACGCGCTTCGAGTTCCACCGCGTGATCGAGGACGGCAACATCACCATCCTGCAGCCCGACCTCTCCAAGACGCGGCGGCATCACCGAGGTGCAGCGCATCGCCGCCGCTGGCCTCGACGTGGAAGCTGCCGATCCATCCGCACAGCTCGATGACCGGCCTCAACCACGCCGTCTCGATCCATTTCCTCGCCGTCGATCGACAACGGCGGCTATTTCGAGGCGCGACCTGTCGGTCGCCAACAAGTTCCGCGACGAGCTGGGCAGCGAGCCGTGGAAGATCGGCAAGGACGGCTGCGTGCGGCCGCTCGACAAGCCCGGCATCGGCGTCGAGATCGACGAGAAGTTCCTGCCGCCCATCCGGTGATCGAAGGTCCGGGCTACGTGTGAACTGCCGCCGGTGGCGCACCGTGCAAGCCGACCCCGAGAGAGTCTTTCCGGCGTGTGTGGAAAATCACATATCCCCGGAACAGCGGTGCTACTGAGCTGCGCTAGCCAAAGGAGCGTCCTATGAACGCTAGTTCAGTACTGGCTGATCTTCTCCGTCCTCGTCCGAGCGAACGGTCAACCGCGGCCGAACTTTTCGAGTCCGAGCAGCCGATCCGCCTGCATGCCGAGATTGTCGGCCGGACGACCTGCCGCCGGAGTTCGAGGATGTCCTGCAGAGTTCAGGTGCTGGGGCATCGCGAGCGGCTGACGATCCTGCATGGCCATCGGCTGCGCGTGCTCGATCCGATCTGGACGCTTGTTCCCAAGGACAGATGACGCCGTAGCCTTCCGACTTGCTACGCCGCCACGACCAGCGTCGAGGCGAGCTGGCGCACCGACTTCACCATCGCCATGGCGACCAGCTTGCCGGTCTTGCGGTTCTCCTCGCTGACGGCGACGTCCTCCCTGAAGGTGAAGCGGCCGAACGCGCCCTTGGCTTCGAGCTCGACGATGTGCGTGGTGATGGTGGGATCGGCCACGATCACCACGCGCGTCCTGTCGAGGCCGATGCCCGGCGATGGCGGCGGCGGCGGAGATGTTGACGTTCTGCGGATAGAGCCGCGCGCCCTCGCGCACCGGGCCGTCGAACACGGTGTGCGGCTGTCGTGAGCGAATCGAGATCGACCAGCGTCTCGGCGACCGTGCCCTTCCAGGCCGACGGGTCCTTGCGCACCGTGACGGTGACGCTGTCGAGGCCGCCGACCGCGGCGCTGCTCAGGATGTCGAGCGCGCCGATGCCGGCCGAGGGCAGGATCAGGCGCTTGCCGTTGGCCCTGGCGGCGGCGAGCAGGCGCTCGAACAGGGCGGTGTCGGTGAAGGCGCCGACCGAGGTCACGAGAAAGTCCGCGCCGCCGTTCCAGCACGCGCTGGCCGTGCGCGCGCACCGCCTCGTGGCCGGCGCATTCGGCGACGGCATCGAAGTTGTGGGCGAAGAAGCGGTCGGGCTCGTGCGTCAGCAGGCCCTTCGTTGCGCGGCCGCTTGCACCAGCACCGACGACCAGCTCGATATTCTCGAGCCGCCTGCGCCGCCTCGACATGCTTGCCGATGGCGCCGTAGCCGATCAGGCCGAGCTTCAGGTCACGACAAGCTTGCGCTCCACCCAGCGTGCCCAGGCGATGAGCTGGTCGTCGCGGCCGCAGCGGGCCGATCAGCTGCACCGACAGCGGCAGGCCGAACGGCCCGGTGTTGAACGGCAGCGCGATGCAGGGCGTGCCGAGCAGGGTCCAGAAGCGGTTGAAGATCGGATCGCCGGTATTGCCCAGGCCCGACGGCGCCTCGCCCTTGGCCGAGGGCGCCAGCAGGAGGTCGAACTTGCTCCCAGGCGTCGTCGAGCTGGCGCGAGCGCGCAGCGCTTGCGCTTCTTGGCATCGGCGATACTGCCGGCGGTTCACGGCGTCGCCGTCTCGACCATGCACGCTGTCATGGCTGGGCGAGAAGAGATGGGAGAAAGCGCGCGCGTTCCCGGGCGTAGGACTGACGTCGCTTCCTTGGTCATGATGCGGTGCTGCGCCTGCATGCAGGCGCCTGCCAGCGCTCGGGCGCCTTCCAGCTCGCGCACCCGCGCGCCGGCGGCGCGCAAGGCGCGCGCGGCCGTCCTCGATGTTCTTGCTGTTGTAGGGCTCGGCCATCGTCCCACCACGGCGTGCGGCATGAGGCCGATGCGCGGCGCCTGCGCGTCGGCGGATCGGCCGCGGCATGGCCGTAGGCGGCGCGGATCAGCGCCAGGTCGTTGGCCTCGCGGGCGAAGAAGCCCAGCGTGTCGAGGCTGGGCGCATAGGGTTTGATGCCCGTCATGTCGGCCCAGCCGTAGCTGCCCTTGTAGGCCACCACGCCGTTGAAGGCGCCGGGCCGGATCACCGAGCCCGCGGTCTGGGTGCCGTAGCCGACCGGCGCCATGAAGTCGGCGACCGCCGCCGCCGAGCCCGACGACGAGCCGGCCGGCGTGTGGCGGAGATTGTGCGGATTGTGCGTCTTGCCGGCATGGCCGCCGGCGAACTCGGTGGTCACCGACTTGCCGAGCACGATGGCGCCCGCCTTCACGAGCTGCGTCACGCAGGCGGCGTCCTTGCCCACGACATGGTCGCGATAGATCGGCGAGCCGCAGGTGGTGGGCATGGTCCTGGTGGCGATGATGTCCTTCACCGCCAGCGGAATGCCGTGCAGCGGGCCGACCGGGCGGCGTCGCTTGTCGAGCATGTCGGCCCGCTTGCGGGCGCCCTCGGGATCGAGCGCCTCCCAGGCATGGACCTGGCCCTCGCGCGCTTCGATGCGGTCGAGGCAGGCCTCGACGAGGTCGCGCGCCTTCAGCCGCTTCTGGGCCATGCGCAGCACGGCCTCGCTGGCCGACAGTCGGTTGGGCGATTTCGCCATGCGTTCTTCCCCGATGCTATCTTCGGGTCCATGATGGCCGAGCACCGAGCCGGAAAGGTAGTCCCATGAGCACCGCCCTTCGCCGTCCAGAAGATCGGCCACGCCGTCGATCAACGTCGCGCGACCTCGAGACGCTCGAAGCGCTTCTACACCGAGGTGCTGGGCTTCAAGGTGTCCGACATCTATCCCGGCACGATGATGCCGGGCGGCATGGTGTTCCTGCGCTGCAACGGCGATCACCATTGCCTGGCGCTGATCGGCGGCGCGCCGCGGCCGACGGCGCAGGCACAAGACGCCTGCACCATCTCGCCTTCGAGCTCGCCACGCTCGACGAGGTGTTCCGCGCCCGCGATCACCTGAAGCAGCACGGCGCCAAGATCGTCTACGAGGGCCGCCGCCGCGCCGGCTGCCAGGTCTCGGTCGAGTTCCTCGATCCCGACGGCCATCACCTCGAACTCTACTGGGGCGTCGACCAGATCGGCTCGGACGGCCGCGCGCGGCCGGCCGAGGAATGGCGGCAGACGGCGACGCCTGGAGGACGCCGTGCGCATCGCGCCGCCGGGCCAGGACACGACCTTGCACGATGCGGCGCTGCGCGCGCGTCAGCGGCACGGATCGGCGTGAGGTCAGCCGACCGGCCCTGAGGGAGAAGCCCATGTCCGGCAGCGTGATGTTCCATGACGGCAACCGCCGCCTGCAGGACCAGTTCGACAGCCGCCGCATCGCCGACCGGCTCGAGGAGAAGCTGACGCGCCAGGCGTTCACCGAGCAGCGACCGCGCCTTCATCGAAGGCGCGATGTTCTTCTTCCTGGCGACGGCCGACGCCGAGGGCCGGCCGGATTGCTCGTTCAAGGGCGGCACGCCGGGCTTCGTGCGCGTCGATCGGCGCCGGACGAGCTGGCCTTTCCCGACTACGACGGCAACGGCATGTTCAAGAGCCTGGGCAACATCGCTGGTCAATCCCGCGGTCGGCCTGCTGTTCATCGACATGGGCGAGAAGCCGCGGCGCCTGCGCGTCAACGGCACAGGCGAGCGTGAGCCGCGACGATCCGCTGATGCAGCGCTTCGCCGGCGCGCAGCTGCTGGTGCGGGTCAAGGCGCGGGCGATCTTCCCCAACTGCCCGCGCTACATCGTGACGCCGGGCGCGGCGGAGCCGTCGAAATACGCGCCGCGGCCGGGCTACCGAGCCGCCGGAGCCCGCCTGGAAGGGCTTCGACGACTTCAAGGACTACATCCATCCTCGGCAGAAGACGCCCATCGGCGAATAGCGCGCTGCCGCTGTGAGCGCGCTTCAGTGTGCCGGCTCGGCTCCGGCGTCGGCGGTCTTCTTGCCCATGCCCTTCACCTTCTCGCGGAAGGTCTGGAAGGCGACGTAGAGGCCCGGGATCACGAAGATGCCGAGGAACGAGGCCGCGATCATGCCGCCGAACACGGCGGTGCCGACGGCGCGCTGGGTGGCGGCGCCGGCGCCCGAGGCGATCACCAGCGGCACCAGGCCGAGGATGAAGGCGAAGGAGGTCATCATCACGGCGCGGAAGCGCAGGCCGGCGGCCGTGGTCGCCGCCGTCACGATGTCGCTGCCGCTGGCGCGCTCCTCCATGGCGAACTCGATGATCAGGATGGCGTTCTTGGCGGCGAGCGCGATCAGCACGACGATGCCGATCTGGGCGTAGATGTTGTTGTCGAGGCCGGTGATCAGCAGCGCCGCCACGGCGCCGAACAGGCCGACCGCGACCGACAGCAGCGCGGCGATCGGGATGCGCCGTGCTCTCGTAGAGGCCGACCAGGAAGAGGTAGGCGAACACCACGGCCAGCGCCAGGATGAAGCCGGTCTGGCCGGCTCGCCGCCTTCTCCTGCAGCGCCGTGCCGGTCCATTCGTAGCCGTAGCCGGCGGGCAGGGTCGCGCTTGGCGAGCTTCTCCATGGCGGCGATCGCCTCGCCCGAGGAATAGCCGGGCGCCGGCGCCGCCGTTCAGCGTCACCGAGCGCAGGTTGTTGTAGCGGATGATCGAGGACGGCGCGGTCACCAGCTCGACGTCGGCCACCGCCTGCAGCGGCACCAGCTCGCCGCTCGACGGTGCGCACGCGCACGCGGAAGATGTCGTCGACGCTGCTTGCGGTCGGCGGCCTCGGCCTGGACCTTGACCTGCCAGGTGCGGCCGAACAGGTTGAAGTCGTTGGCGTAGGTGCCGCCCATCGCCGTCTGCAGCGCCGAGAAGATGTCGGCGATCGTTGACGCCCAGCGCCTGCGCCCGCTCGCGGTCGAGCTTGAGGTAGATCTGCGGCGTGGCGGCGCCGTAGGTCGTGAAGACGCTGGCGAGCTGCGGCACCTGCTGGCGCCGCGATCATCATGCCGCGGGCGACGGCGGCGAGCTCGGCCGGCGGCGGCGCCGGTCAGGCTGCTGCACGACTGGAACTCGAAGCCCGACGACGTTGCCCAGCCCCATGATCGGCGGCAGGTTGAAGGCGAAGACGTTGGCCGACGGCGATCTGGCTGAAGGCGACGTTCAGCTCGTCCAGCGCACGGAACACCGACAGCGTGGCGTCCTTGCGCTCGGCGAACGGCTTCAGCGCGACCACGACCAGCGCGCGGTTGGGCAGGTCGAGGCCGTCGAGCAGGCTGTAGCCGGATGACGGTGAACATGCTCTGCAGCCACGGCTTGCCTTCGATCATGCTCTCGACCTGCTGCGACCGCGGCGACGCGTGCGGTTGGTCGAGGCGGCGTCGGGCAGCTGCACCTCGGCCATGAAGGCGCCCTGGTCCTCGTCGGGCAGGAAGCCCGACGGCACCATGCGCTGCTGATGCCGCCGGTCGCCGGCGACGAAGCCGCCGACCAGCAGCAGGGCGATGAAGCTGCGCCGCGCGAGCGGCGTCACCAGCCGGACGTAGCCGTCGCGGCTCTTGTCGATGCCGTTCTGCAGCCAGGCCATGACGCCGCGCGGCTTCTTGCGATGGCGCAGGATCAGCGAGCACGAGCGCGGGCGACAGCGACAGCGCGTTGATCGCCGAGATCACCATCGACACCGACACGGCGACGGCGAACTGCTGGTAGAGCTGGCCGGTGATGCCGGGAATGAAGGCCGTCGGCACGAACACCGACAGCAGCACCAGGGTGATGGCGATGATCGGCGCCGGTGACCTGGCCCATCGCCTTCTCGGTCGCCTGGGCGGGCGTGAGGTCGGGCTCGTGCTCGAGGATGTGCTCGACCGCCTCGACCACGACGATGGCGTCGTCGACCACGATGCCGATCGCCAGCACCAGCGCCAGCAGCGAGATGGTGTTGGCCGAGAAGCCCAGCGCCAGCATGACGGCGAAGGTGCCGACCAGCGCCACCGGCACGGCGATGATCGGGATGAGCGTGGCGCGCAGGTTGCCGAGGAAGATGAAGACCACGATCGCGACCAGCACGAAGGCCTCGATCAGCGTGTGGATCGACGCTCTCGATCGTGGCCTCGACGAACACCGTGGTGTCGTACATGACGTCGTAGGCGACATCGTCGGGGAAGCGCGGCTCCAGCTCCTTCAGCGCCTCTGCGCACGCCCTGCGCGGTGGCCAGCGCGTTGGCGCCGGGCAGCTGGTAGATCTGGATGCCGGTGGCCGGCTTGCCGTTGTAGCGGCCGACCGGATCGCTGGTCTTGGCGCCGAGCTCGACGCGTGGCGATGTCCTTGATCCGCACCAGCGCGCCGTCGGAGCTGGCGCGCACGACGATGTTCTCGAACTCCTCGACCGTCGTCAGGCGGCCCTGGGTGGTGATGTTGAGCTGGAAGCTCGACGTCGTCCATCAGCGGCGCGGCGCCGACCAGGCCGACCGCGGCCTGCACGTTCTGCGCCTGCACCGCCTTGACCACGTCGTCGGCCGTGATGTCGAGGCTCGACATGCGGTCGAGGTTCAGCCACACGCGCATCGAGTAGTCGAGCGGGCCGAACAGGCGTGGCGTCGCCGACGCCGGGCACGCGGCTGCAGCGTGTCCAGCAGGTTGATGGTGGCGAAGTTGCGACAGGAACAGCCCGTCGCGGCTGCCCTTGGGCGAGTAGACGGCGATCACCTGCAGCAGCGCCGACGACTGCTTCTTGACGGTGACGCCCAGTTGCGCTGCACCTCGGGCGGCAGCAGCGCCAGCGCCTGGTTGACGCGGTTGGTGACGTTGACGGTGTTGAGGTCGGGATCGGAGCCGACGGCGAAGCTGACGGTCAGCGCATAGCTGCCGTCGCCGCCCGAGGTCGACTTCATGTAGATCATGCTGCTCGACGCCGTTGACCTGGCCTCGATGACCTGGGCCACGCTCTCCTCGACCGCCTGGGCCGAGGCGCCGGGATAGGTCGCGGTGACGCTGACCTGCGGCGGCACGATGTCGGGGAACTGCGCCACCGGCAGCGCCGCCGAGCGCGATCACGCCGGCGATGGTGATGACCGTCGAGACGACGAAGGCCAGCCGCGGGCGGCGGATGAACAGCGACGAGATGGTCATGGCGCTACTGCTTCTGGCTGGCGGCCGACGGGTGGCGCCGCGCTCGGGCGCCACGGTCATGCCGGCACGCACGCGCTGCTGGCCCTGGACGATCGACCTTCTCGCCCGCCTTCAGCCCTTCGGTGATGGCCAGTCATGGCCGTCGCGCGCGATGCCGGTCTTGACGCGGCGCAGCTGCGGCCACGTTCTTGTCGTCGACGACGAAGAGGTAGGGGCCGGTCTGGTCGATGGCGATCGCCGCCTGCGGCACGGCGACCACGGCCTTGGCGCTTGTTGTCCTCGAGCACGCACGCGCACGGTCTGGCCGTCGGTCAGCACGTCGTCCTTGTTGTCGAAGGTGGCGCGCACGATCTGGCCGTCGGTCTTGGGATCGACCGTGACGTCGATGAAGTCGAGCTTGCCCTTCTCCTTGTAGAGGCTGCCGTCGGCCAGCCGCAGCGCCGCACGATCGGCGGATCGCCGCCGCTGGCGTGTCGCGCCGCGCCTCCAGCAGCTCGCGCTGGGTGACCGGGAACAGCACGCGGATGGGGTGCTCGCTCACCACCGTGGCCAGCACGCCGGAGTCGGGGCCGACGATGTTGCCGGGCGAGACCGACGGCGCGGCCGATGCGGCCGTCGATCGGCGACTTGATCTCGGTGTAGGACAGCTGGATCTCGGCGTCGCGCAGCTGGGCGCTCGGCATCCTCGAGCTGCGCCTTGGCCTGGAGCTGCTCGGACAGGCGCTGGTCGTAGGTCTGCCTGCGTGCCGGTGTTGGTGCGCAGAAGCTCGGCGGCGCGCTTGAGCTGCAGACTCGGCGTTGGTCGAGCGCGGCCTTGGCGGCATCGCGCTGGGCGATCTTCTGGTCGACCGCCGCCTGGTAGGTCTCGCGCTCGATGGTGAACAGCGACCTGGTCCTTCTTGACCATGCGTCGCCAGTCGTTGAACTTGCGCGGACCCGAGGAAGCCCTCGACCCGGGCGTGCAGCTCGACCTTGTCGACGGCAGCGGCGCGGCCGATGAACTCGGACTGGGCAGCGATCGGCGTCTGGTTCGGCGGCGCTGCACCAGGACGGCCGGCGGCGGCGCGCCCTGCTGGGCAGCAGGGCTACCGCGCCGAAGCGCTCGCCAGCAGCGCACGCCGCGACGACAGCCGTCGTCCTGGAGCGCCGCTCACTCATTGTCTTCGTCCCCGCTCGTCGTAACCTCCGAACACTGCCTTAATTCGACAAAACGGTCACTGTATTTTCGCGGGCCGTGACGCGGCAGAAAAGGTTGCAGTGGCAGTGGTGCGTTGGTTTCGTTCTCGTGTTGTCGCTGGCGCTTCGTCGTCGCGGCCGCCGATGCTCGCTGCGCAATCGCGCAGCAGCTTCGCCAAATCCCGCCGAGTACGACCGCCTACATGGCGGCGCTCAACACGCGCGATCCCGACCAAGCGCGCGACGGCGATGGAGGTCTTCATCGCCTGGTATCCCGGCAGCGTGCTGCGCATCGAAGCCTATCGAGCAGGCGATGGCCGCCTGGCACGCCGCCAGCCAGCCGGCCAAGGCCGATGCCATCGCCGCCAAGCTGCTGCAGGTCGATCCCGACAATGTGCGCGCGCTCGCCAATCGCGTCTATGTCGGCCGCACGCGCGCGCCGTGCAGGGCGATCCGGCGGCGATGGCCCTTGCGCCCGCCGGCGCGGCTGCCGAGCGCGGCGCTGGCGGCGCTGGCGAAATGGC
>ERZ1370068.9014-contig-7823_pt1 | contig 35616 bp, 42 predicted proteins | sample MGYA00561227_ERZ1370068 | MGnify/ENA primary metagenome ERZ1370068 (study PRJEB38410, sample SAMEA6850437) | metagenome | study: Metagenomic assessment of the ecological functions of the soil: analysis of the soil microbiota associated with the... | reverse complement strand
TTGTACTTCGTTCAGTTACGTATTGCTCCTTCGGTCCCAGCATCCGGCCGGGGCGCGAACTCTTCGTTCCTCGCCGAGGTCAAGGGCGGCAAGTGGACTCGGGTCACCCGGGCCCCTCGGCTACTAAGGGCGGCACGACAGATCCAGCGGACCCGGGCGGGCAGCCGCCCCGGGTTTTCCGCTGTCGAAACGATCAGCCCGCCCGGTGGCGGCGGCGGCACCGCCACCTTGCCGTCTGCGCAGCTTCTGCTGCAGCACCCGGAATGCCGGAGGCGTGGTTGCCGAATCCTGGCACTGGGCGATGGCGACCCGGGCGTCGAGGTCGGCCGCTTCGCCGCCGGTGGATCGCACCGCCGAGATACCCGCCGACCGTCCCGACATACTCGGCGGCAGGTGCTGGGCGAGCTATGCGAGCAGTAGGCGGCGCCCTGGGCAGCTGTTATCGTGCCAGGGCGGCCGGTACGGCGCCCTGCAGGCCGGCTCCCGCGGCGATCCCCCGCCCTGCCCGTCGTGGTGCACGCTGCCGCGGCAAGCGCCGCTAGAGCGCGCCAGACACAATCCACCGAGCGCTTCGCCAGCGCGATCCTCCACTTGCGTCACAGGCTACCTGCACAGTTGCCCGACTGCTCGCTATCCGGTGCAGCGTCGACATGAGCGGGGGCTTTCCCGGACCGGTGGCGAACGTGCACCGGCGGCGCGTCGGGCATCGGTGCGGCGTCGGCCGCGCTGCTGGCGGACGCAGGCGCGCGCGTGTCGTGATCGTCTCGACCTGCGAGGAGGCAAGAGGGCACGCGGCCGCTTCGTGTCGCACGACGTCGCCGCCGAGGTCCTGGAAGTCCCTGCTGGCCGACGTGCTGGGCCGCGAGGGCCGGCTCGATGTCATGGTCAACAACGCCGGCATTTCGGGCGGCGCCGGGCACTCGGGGACACCACCGTCGAGAATTGGCAGCGGGTGCAGTCGTCAACTCGGAAGGCGTGTTCCTGGGCTGCAAGTATGCCATCCAGGGCACGAAGAAGACGACGCCGGACAAGCCCGCGTCCAAGGGCTCGATCGTCAACCTCGTCGATCGCCGGCCTGATCCGGTTCCGGCCAGACCCACCGCCTATACCGCCAGCAAGGGCGCGGTGCGCCTGTTGAGCAAGAGCGTGGCGCTGTATTGCGCCGAGCAAGTCGCCATCCGCTGCAACTCGGTTGCATCCGGCGGCGTCGACACGGCGATCTTCAATCCGCTGTGGCAGATGGTCGGCCACGCGCAGGGCAAGGCCCTCATCGGCGCCGCCATCCGGTCCGGCCGCATGGCCGAACCTTCGAAGCTCGGCGAGGTCGTGCTGTGGCTCGCCTCCGAGCGCTCGAGCTTCGTCACCGGCGCGGAGTTCGTGGCCGACGGCGCCTGACGCACCCGGACTGATGCACAGGAGGCTCTTTGCCGCGCCTTGAGGACAAGGTCAGTGCTGGTGAGCGGCGGCGCGTCGGGTATCGGCGCGGAAACCGCCCGCCTGGTCGTGCGCGAGAGCGGCAGGGCCGTGATCGCCGACCGCGACGAGACCAGCGGCCGCGCCCTCGCGCGACGAACTCGGCGCCGCTTCGCTGTTCGTGACCCTCGACGTCACCGAGCGAGCCAAGCTGGCGGCAGGCCGTCGCAGCGACGACGGCCAGGTTCGGCAGCCTGCATGGGCTCGCTCAACGCGGCCGGCGTCGGCGTGCGCAGCTCGATCGAGGACTGCACGCTCGAGGAATACCGCCGGGTCAACGACATCAATGCGCTGGGCACCTTCCTCGGCTGCAAGGCGGCCATCCCGGCGATGAAGCAGTCCGCGAAGAGCGCACGTGGGCGGCGGCTCGATCGTCAACATCTCCTCCGGTGCTCGGCCTGCGCGGCGCCGCCCAGGCGATGGCCTACTGCGCCAGCAAAGGGCGCGGTGCGGCTCCCTCACCAGCAACGTTGGCGATGCATTGCGCGCAGCTGAAATACAACATCCGCTGCAACTCGGTGCATCCGGGCTACATCGACACGCCGATGATCGCGCCGCGCCTCGCCCAGAACCGGTCGACAACATGACCGGCCGGCAATATCTCGAGGAGCTGCACCCGCTCGGCCGCCTCGGGCGGGCCGAGGAGGTCGCCAACATGATCCTGTTCCTGCTGTCGGACGAGATCGAGCCTTCTCGACCGGCTCGGAGTTCGTCTGCGACGGCGGGCTGACGGCGTAACCCCCTCCGCCCATTCCAGGGGCCACCTCCCCACTATGGCGGGGTTCGAGCGGAGCCGCGGTGGCCCTCGGCACCTATTCGCGTGGCCCGCAGCGTGGTCTGCGCTTCAGTTTCAACTACCGCTGAGCGGGAAGGGGGGCACCGACCTGCCCGGTTGCCTCGCCGCTTGATGGAGAGCCCCGCTCGTGCTATTGGTCTCCACCACCTCTTCGCTTCCATTCAGTCCGGGCGGAACATCTATGGCGCGCGTTGCTCGAGTCGATTTGCCGCAACGTTCGGTGCTTAAGCCGCTCTACGCCAAGGCGGGCTTCGCTGACGCATTCGCGATCGATCTGCCGAGCAATGCGACGGGCGACGCCGAGCGCCTCGCCGCCCATATGCTTATGGGTCAGGCGCGGTGGGTTGGCTGGCTAATAGCTCTAAGGGACACTTTGGTTGCGGGGTTTGGTCTTAAGACATCGTCTGAGTTGCGCGATGACGTTGCGACCGACAGGATCGATTTCTTTCGGGTCTACGATCGGCGTCGTCATGAGATTATTCTTGGCGAGGACGATCGCCATCTCGACTTCCGTTTGTCCGTTTTGGTTGAAGAGTCCGCTTTGTGCCGCCGACTTGTCGCCACAACGGTCGTGACCTTCAATCATTTGGGAGGGCGGGCCTATATCGCGGGAATTGCGCCTTTCCATCGCCTGATCGTAAAGTCGTCTTTGCGTCGAGCCGAGCGATCGGGCTGGCCACCTGAGCTGTGAGGTCGCGTATATGGTTCCCCTTATGAAGGGGAGGCTATGAGGCGTCATGCCTCCCGTCAGACGGCGGAGGTACCCCGTCTTTACGGGGGTGGAGGGGGCCGCATCCCGTGATCGACGCGCTCGATCGCGCGCGGATCGCGCATTGGCCAGCGGCCCGCGTCGACCTGCGACGATGAAAGTCGCCGACGATGCGGTTGAACAGGTCGGGATCCTCGAGGTTGATGGCGTGGCCGCAGTTCGGCATCACCAGCCAGCGCCGCCGATCGGGATCGCGCGCTTCATCAGCACCGCCGGGCGCGAGGCAGGGCCAGTCCTCGTCGCCGGTCAGCGATCAGCGTCGGCACGTCGATGCGTCTGCATCTCGTCGATCAGGTCGTAGAGCGAGGGCCGCTCGCGCCTGCACGCCGAGCATGGTGTTGGCCGAGCCCAGCGCCGAATGCTCGGCCAGCTCGCTTCTTGAACTCGGCGAAGCCGCGCGGGTCCTTGTTCTCGAACTGCACGCGCGTCGGGCCGTAGGCGTACTTCGCCGGCGAACTTCGCCATGCCCTCGCTCGAGCATGCGACTCGGCGATCGCCTCGACCTCGCCGCTGGAACTTCGCGCTGCTGGTCCTGCTCGGCGCCGTAGCCGCACGCCGGCCACGACCAGCGAGCAGCGCGCGCGTCGGATGGCGGAAGCCGAAATGCAGCGTGGCGAAGCCGCCCATCGACAGGCCGACGACGTGCGCCTTGTCGATCTTCGAGGTGATCGAGCACCGCGCGGATGTCGTCGGCGGCGCGGTCCTGCGAGTAGCTCTCCGGCGTCCTCCGGCACGTCGGACGGCGGATAGCCGCGCGCGCTGTAGGTGATGCAGCGGTAGCGCTGGCCGAAATGGCGCATCTGCGGTTCCCAGCTGCGGTGGTCGCCGGCGAACTCGTGCACGAAGACGACCGGCGTGCCGGTGCCGGTCTCCTCGTAGTAGAGCTTCACGCCGTCGTCGGTCTTGGCGTATGGCATCGGTTTTTCTCCGGGTCGGCCCCGACTTTGAGCTCATATGGCGGCCGGCGACCCAGATGTTACGCTCGGCCCATGAGCGAGATCGGAACCGGCCTGCAGAACGCCACGGGCATCCGCAATGCAATGGCCCGCGCGGGCTACGCCTTCGTCGAGGCCTCGGACATGCGCAACGCCGCTGGCCGCTTCGGCACCCTGGCCGACTGGCCGGCAGTTCGCCGCAAGCTGGAACGACCTCGAGCTCGACACCTACATGGCCGACGGCGGCCGCTACCGGCGCCGCCGCTTCGCGGTCTATGGCGCCGGCAAGCAGGGCCCGATCCGGCGCGGCGCCGCACCAGCCGCACTACCAGACGCCTCGACTACAACCCGCTGAACGGCGGCATCGAGCGCTGGTTCGAGCCGATCGACCGACGAGATCGGCGACGGCGCCACGCATGCGCACCATCCTCGACTACTGCCGCGCGCTGTTCGGCCGCCTGGCGCCCGACGACGGCGCGCTGGCACATCGAGGTCCACCAGTTCCGCATCGAGGCGCGCCGCGGCGAGCAGGGCAAGCCGACGCCCGAGGGCATGCATCGCGACGGCGTCGACTACGTGCTGGTGCTGCTGGTCAACCGCCGCAACATCGACAGCGGCACCACGACGATCGCACGACCTCGACGAGCGCACGCTGGGCAGCTTCACGCTGACCGATCCGCTCGACGCCGCGCTGGTCGACGATGCGCGCGTGCTACCACGGCGTGACGCCGGTCGAGCCGGAGAACCTCGCCGCAGCCCGCCTATCGCGACGTGCTGGTGGTGACGTTCAGGAAGAAGCCGGCGGCGTAGACCTCGACCGCTACCAGCGTTCCTTCGGGCCGTGAGCTTAGCGGCAATCTCGCGGCGTATGGCAATATCGGCTTCCGGATTTAACGGCCGTTCAACCTGTTCCACGAAGATCTTCACGGCCTCGTCGACCGATTTGGCGGTCTTGAGCGTCGACCCTTTTCGCTTCTTTGATGATGACCGCGATGTTGAAAGCCGGGTCGAACAATTGCTCCTTTGTGAGGCCTGCTCCCAATGCCACGGGAGCCGTATTGACCTGGAACAGACCATAGCTTTTCTCCGGAGGGGGCTTTCGGCGAGAGGATCCAGCTTGGATTCGCAATCGCGTTGGCCAGCGCTGCCACCTGTTGCACGACTCCGAATCCCGCATCGGCAAACGCCTTCACGATCTGATCGGCAATGGCCTGGCGCCCGGCCGGCACGGCGGACTGTTCAATTTGACGCCCGGGGCAGTCTCATCCGATGCCTTGGCAAGTTCCATCACCTTGACCATCGCAAACAGCGCCCTCGTCACCACGAGCGCGGCATGAGCGCGATCTCCGCCTGCGCGCTCGCCTGCTGCAGGGTCGCAGGAGCACCGCCGATCTTGAGGATCTTCGCGTGCCGTTCGATGAGCTGGTCGGGATCAGGCGGGCCTGGCGGCATCCTGGCGGCACCGGCGTTCACGAGAGCCGTTGACCGTCATCGTCGGATTGCCCTTCAACAGGCGCAACGCTTCGATGCCGACGAGCTGCGTCAGATACAAGTCGATGGCCGTCGGCCTGGTCGAGAACGCCGTGACATACAGATCGAGCGCCCGCGCGCCATCAGGGCGAAGAGCGTGCACTGGTTCCGCCAGTGGTTGATGTCGGTCTCGACGAACGTGAAGTCGAACTGCTTGCTGTTCCAATCCGCCGTCCATTCCGTCATCAGCAGCCGGTACAGCCCGAAGCCATCTGCGGCTTTGCCATCAACGATCGGATCGAAGCTCGGGCTATCGCGGCGAGGTAGTGCCCGCTGACGCCGAAGGCGTTCTCCTGGTTGCGCACATTCCCTGGCGAAGCCTCCTTCATGTCGATTGGCGGGACTGGAGCGTCCGGCGTCCTCGACATCCGCCTTCCGGCAGAAAGCCAACAGGGTGCGCCGAACACCTTGGGTAGACGGACCCTGACCGAGTCGTCCTTGGTTTCCAGAATGTCGACTTGCTCGTGTAGCTTTACGGAGACAATGAAAACGCCGCCAGGTGTTTCCCTCAGATCAGTTTCAGTCTTCGTTCTTGCCATGGCGATTTCTCCAGCTCGAAGCTCTACGGGCTCTTAATCATCACGAGAAACGGGCGATCGATCGCTTGGCTCGTATCGGCGGATTCTGCTTCTTGCGCAGAAGGGCGATGCTCTGGCGCAGTGTTTCCATTCTTCCGTCCGGGGTGGTCTGCGAGTCTCCAGCTTGCGGTTGATGTCCCCGCTGAAAGGCCGGTGGATGCGCGCGGACAGTTCCTCGGCAGTCAGCGGCCTCGTAAACAGGCCGACCTCTTCAAAGGCATTTTGAGATATCCCCGCTGAGCGCAGTGTTCTGACCACGCCGTCCTCCTCGAACGAGCCCTCGCGACGGCATCTCGCACAAAGCGACGGGCCCGACCCTGCCAACATGAGGTCGCTCATCGTTCGTGGATCGCTGCGCGCCGCGCTGACGCCCGCGAGGTAGTTCCGGAATGGCATCCCTCGTGTTCGAGTTCGATCCGGGTGCGCCCGGGATCGCCCATCCTGCTTCACGCACAAGGCTAGCTGGATGTCGCTGATCTCCGCGGGGGTCATGCCGCGGTTCGCCGTGGGCCGCAAGAGGCCGGAAGACCTGCGGTGGCGGCGGAGGCGCTGGAATGACGACTCTGGCGCTCTCGAGGGTGATTTTTCGACCTGCGGCCCCTGGCGTCGAAGATCGTTGCGCCACCTGCGGCGGCCCCCATCGGGGACCGACGCCCGTCGCTTCCGGTTGGGCCTTGACGATCGCGCTCTTGATCTTCCTCGCGCAGCACGGCGGGTGCAGCACAGTTCGAGATAGCCGCGTAGATCAGGTTGAAGCTCGTCGCCCCCGTCCAGTCCACTGACGCCCGCGTGAGTTTTGAGGTGCAGCGATCGCGAAGCTTCGCTGACGAGAGTCTGGAACAGGGCTCGGCAGCCCGGGAATGAGAGCATCCCGTCGAGCTGGCATTATCGACCGCAGCAGAGCTGAGGCCGAAGCTGCCGATCGCGGTGATGGCAACGGCCGTGCCCGCGACTCCCGTCACGCCGAGGATGCCTGCTGTCGCCGCCCCGGCCGGAGCTGAGCCGCTGGTTGATCGTGCGGCGATGCTCCTCGACCTTCATGATCTCTCGGTGATGGTAGGCGTTGCATTCTGATGCGCGGCAAAAAGCGACCGAGACGCTGCGGCGCCGGGACTGCGCCCACTGATCGGGGTCGCGGTGCCCCCTCCTCGGGCTCGGGATGCCGGCCATACGGCTGATTTGCAAGACGACCTGATCCTGATTGTTCGCCGCGGCCTGAAGCGCAACGCCGTCGAACTGGGGACTCGGTCCGCTGGCGAGCAACGCCATGTTCGGCGAGCAGCCGCGCGCCGCAGGCGCTCACGGCGAGGACCGGTACGATGGACCCGACCGGCCACGCGGTGCGATCCTTGGGCGCAACACGCGCGTGATGAGCGCCCACGGTAACCCCCTCGCTTACAGACCCCCATCTCGCCGCTCATGGGTTGTAGCACCCATGGAGTTTTGCAAACTCCAATATTGTGCTGGAACGAAAACCCGGGGGACCCTTCCCGCCCACCGTCGCGATAGACCTCGGCCAGCCACGACGTCGCGCTCGCTCCGATACCGCGCGCCTGCGTGCGCGGCTCGCGGTTGAGCTGATGGATGAGCTTCTGGACCCGCTAGAGTGCTCATCTCTCACCGTCACCCCGTGCGCGTGGCTCGAGGGACCTCTTGTCTGCTGTGCACAGAAGGTCGCACCGCTCCGGTCGGGATGACGGCTGCAGCCTGCCAACTTCCGGATGGTCACGCCCGCGTCGGCGATGATGGTCTGGCCGGTGATGAAGGCGCCGGCCTTGCCCGCCAGCATGACGGCGATGCCGCCGATGTCGTCGGGCTCGCCGATGCGGCGCAGCGGGGCGCCGTCTCCGGGCGCTTGTCGAGATACTCGGGGTTGTCCCAGCAGCGCCTTGGCGAAGTCGGTCCTCACCAGGCCCGGCGCGATGGTGTTGACGCGGATGTTGTCGGGCCCGCAGCTCGGCCGCGAGGTTGCGCGCGAGCTGCATGTCGGCCGCCTGGAGATGCAGTAGGCGCCGATCACCGTGCTCGCCCGCACGCCGCCGATCGACGACACGATGATCACCGAGCCATCCTTCTTCGCGCGCATGTCGGGCAAGCAGATATTGATCAGCCAGATGTTGCTGCAGGATGTTGTTCTGCATGATCTTGGTGAAGGCCTCGTCCGGCATCTTCTCGGTCGGCCCGTAGTAGGGGTTGGTCGCCGCGTTGCAGACCAGCACGTCGACCGGCCCGAGCTGCTTCCTGGTCTCGGCGATCAGGTTCTGGCACTGCGCTCTTGTCGGAGATGTTGCGGAGGATGACGATCGGCCTGGCCGCCGGCCTGCCTGATCTCCGGCGGCGGCCTCCTCGCAGACCGGCTGCTTGCGGCTCGACTACCACGACCTTGGCGCCCTGCAGGGCGAGATGCAGGGCGATCGACTTGCCGATGCCCTTGCTCGAGCCGGTGACGACGGCGACCTTGCCGGTGAGGTCGAAAAGCGGCGATGCCATGCGGTTTCCTCCGATGAATGTCTGCGCATTGGCGAATATAGCCCGGCCTGCGACGCAATGGGCATCTGCACGCGAGGACGATCAATAGGACGCGCTCACCGGTTCGGCTGCAGCGTCCAGGCCTCGGACTGCAGACCGGACGCGTGGGTCCATTTTGGCCCGCCGAGAGCGCCTGGTCGACCGCACTCTCGGGTATGTCGAGGCGAAGTTTGGCCAGGCTTTCCGGGGCCAGAAAATGGGGGAATCCCGCCTATCTCTCCGATCGCCCGTTTGATTCCCGAGAACTCCCAGCCTGCGGGCGGCATCGCGCTTCCGTGGCGGTCGCGACCAGGTCCATGAGAGAAATCCATGAGAACGTATTTCTCTCGCGCTCGCCCTGCTTGCCTCGATCGGAACGGCGCAGGCTCCAGCAACTCACGCGCCGCCCGAGCCCGGCTCGGATGTTGCACGGGCGCGACCGTCGCAGCGACGCCGGCCCCGGCCGATGTCTGCCGCGTCGGACGCCTACAAGGCACTGATCGCCGACCTGCGGCGGGGCGGCTACGTCATCTATCTGCGACACGCCATGACGGCGACGGCGTCGGAGCCGACGGTCGGCGACCTCGCCGATTGTTCCTGGCAGCGCAACCTCAGCGATGACGGCCGGTGGCAGGCCGCGTCGGTCGGTCGGCAGCCGGCTGAGCGCGCAGCATATCTCCGGTGGCGGCCCTCGAAGCGAGCCCGTTCTGCCGCACGCGCCAGACGGCAGAGCTCGCCTTCGGCCGCGCGCCCCAGGTCAATATCGACCTGTTCTATCACACGACGCAGACGGCCGAGCAGCGCGCCGCGGCCGCGCCAGGCTCAAGGCGCGTCTGGGCGAGCGGCCGGCGCCGGGCGGCAACCTCGCGTGCTGATCGGCCATTCGCCGACCATGCAAGGCGGCGGCCGAGGTCGAGCTGGCCGAGGGCGAGGGCGCCATCGTGAAGCCGAACGGCGACGGCACCTTCCGCATCGTGGCGCGGCTCACGGAGGCCGGCATCACGCCGGTTCCCGACCCCTCTTCAGTGCCGCGGCGATTGCGCCCTATAATGGTGGTCGCCTGCACCCGGGGGCCGCGCCATGCGTCAAGCGACCACCTCTCCGCCTCAGCGACGCCGACCCTGATCGGCGGCGAGATCCCGCTGATCGATGTCGCCGGCTATCTCGCGGGCGAGCCGGGTGCCGCCCAGCGCGCCGCCAGCCAGCTGCGCTTCGCCTTCGAGCATGTCGGCTTCTACTACCTGGCCGGCCATGGCGTGCCGCAGTCGCTGATCGACACCGCCTACCGCCGAGGCGGCGCGCTTCCACGCCCAGCCGATCGAGGCCAAGCTCGCGGTCAAGGTCGACGAGCACAATATCGGCTACATGCCGATCGCCGCGCAGCCGCCGCCCAATGCCGCCGCGCAGGGCAAGAAGCCCAGCCAGAACGAGGCCTACTTCCTGCGCCGCGAACGCGGCGCCCGACGATCCCGACGTGCTCGTCCAACCGCCGCTTCCATGCCATGAACAAATGGCCGAACGAGAGCGACCTGCCGGGCTTCCGCGACAACATGCTGGCGCTACATGAGCACGCTCGAAGCGCTGTGCCAGAAGCTGGTGCAGCTCTATGCGCTGGCGCTCGACCTGCCGGAGACCTTCTTCGACGCCTGCTTCCGCCGAGCCGCACATGATCCTGCGCATGTCGCGCTATCCGGTGATCGACGGCGCCGACGAGATCCGTCGCCAGCCTGGTGCCGCACACGGATTCGGGGTTCATGACCTTGCTGCCGCCCAACAAGGTGCAGGGGCTGTCGATCCTGCTGCCCGACGGGCGCTGGATGGACGCGCCGGGCGTCGAGGACGCCTTCGTCGTCAATGGCGGCGACATCCTGCACCGCTGGACCAACGAGCGCTTCCTGTCGACGCCGCACCGCGTGCGCAACGTCTCCGGCCAGCTGCGCTACGCCGTGCCGTTCTTCTGCGATCCCGACCACGACACCGTGATCGAGTGCCTGCCGAGCTGCCAGTCGGTCGAGCGGCCGCCGAAGTATCCGCCGATCAAGTTCGGCGACTATGCGCTGTGGTTCGCCGCGCAGCGCTACGAGCACATGGCCAAGGTGCAGGTGCCGGACGAGTCCGAGATCGCGCCGGGGCGCCCGTGCGACGGCGAGATGGTGACTCTTCCGCGATCGACCTGACGCCATCCTGCTCCATGCTGTCCCGCCGGGCGTTCATCGCATCGTCGGTGGCCGCCGCCTCGGCGGCCCGCGCGGCCGATCCCGCCTGGATCGACGCGCATGCCCACGTCTTCGTGCGCGGGCTGAAGCTCGCCGTCGATGCGCGTTATGCGCCCGACTACGATGCCTCGTGGCAGAGTTCTGCTGGCGCTCGCCGAGAAGAACGGCGTCGGGCCGGTCGGTGATCCTGCAGCCGTCGTTCCTGGGCTACGACAATTCCTACCTGTTCAGCGCGCTCAAGGCCGAGCCCGGCCGCTTCCGCGGCGTGCCGTGGATCTCGCCCTCGGTCGAGACCAGCGCCCGACGAATGGGAGGAGATGGCGCGGATGGGCGTGCAGGGGCCTGCGCTTTCCGATCTTCGGCCTGCCGACGCCGCAATGGTCGGCCTATCGCGACATGCTGGCCGAAGCCATCAAGCGCGACTGGCCGATCCATCTCTATGTCGAGAGCAAACGGCTGCCCGGGATGCTGCCCATGCTGCTCGACGGCGGCCACAAGGTGGTGATCCCGCATTTCGGCATGTTCGATCGCACGCTCGGGCCGGTGCGCGATCCGGGATTCGAGCTGCTTGCTCGAGACGGCCAGCAGCGGCCGGGTCTGGGTGGTGCTGAGCGGCGCCTACCGGGTCGGGCTCGAGCGGGCGCGCCCGGCGGCGCCGCTGCTGCTCGCCGCCTTCGGGCCGCAGCGCGCTGATGTGGGGCAGCGACTGGCCGCACACCAACACCGACCTCGATCGGCGTCACGACCTATCCCAAGACGCTGCAATGGCTCGAGGAATGGGTGCCCGACGCGGCGACGCGGCAGACGATCCTGGTCGACACGCCCAGCCAGGCTCTACGGGTTCTAGAGCGCGCCGCCCTCGACGCCGCGGCCCTCGGCGCGCCAGCGCAGCATGCCGCCGGGCAGGTTGGCGATGTCGGCGAAGCCCGCCTTCTGCAGGATCGCCGTGGCATGCGCCGAGCGGCTGCCGGCGCGGCACACCGCGACGATCGGCTTGTCCTTGGGCAGCTCCTTGGCGCGCGTGGCGAGCTCGCCCAGCGGCACCAGGGTGGCGCCGCGGATATGGCCCAGCGGGCCGGTGAACTCGTTGGGCTCGCGCACGTCGACGCACCCGCACCTTGCGCGAGGTTCTCCTCCAGCCAGTGCGGCTCGACCTCCCACACGCCGCCGAAGGTGAAGCGCAGCGGCGCCCAGCGCGGATCGGGCGGCAGCTCGGTCTCGTTGCCGGGCTGGCCGCAGCGCAGGTTGGCCGGCACCGCCTCGTCGATCTTCTTCGGGATGCGGCAGGTCGAGGTTCTTCATGTAGCCGACATAGTCGCCCTCGCCGACCTCGCCGCCCAGCCGCGGATTGAACTTCTTCTCCTCGGCCGACGCTGGTGGCGGTGAGCCCGCGATAGTCGTGCGCCGGATAGAGCAGGCAGGTCTCGGGCAGCGAGAAGATGCGCGAGCGCACCGAGCGGTAGAGCGCGCGCGGGTCGCCCTGCTGGAAGTCGGTGCGGCCCGAGCCGCGGATCATGATGCAGTCGCCGGTGAAGGCCATGCTCTCGTCGTCGAGCACGTAGGTGACGCAGCCGCTGGTGTGGCCGGGCGTCGCGCGCACCTCGAGCGAGCGCCGGCCGAACGCGACGCGATCGCCGTCGGCCAGCAGGCGGTCGGCGCCCGCCGCGCCGCTCGCCGCGGCGAGCGCGATCGCCGCTGCCGAGCTGCTGCTTCAGCAGCCAGGCGCCGGTCACGTGGTCGGCATGGACGTGCGTCTCGAGCGTCCACAGGAGCTTCAGCCCCAGCTCGGCGATCAGCGCGCGCGTCGCGGCGCACCTGCTCGAACACCGGATCGATCAGCACCGCCTCGCCCGACACCGAACAGCCCAGCAGGTAGGTGTAGGTCGACGAGGTCGGATCGAAGAGCTGGCGAAAGACGAGCATCAGGCGGGCGCGCTCGCCTTGTCGATGGCGGCGATCGACTCGAGCGTCGAGCTTGACGCCGGGCGCGGCGATCAGGTCCTTGAGCTGCTCCAGGCTGGTGCGCGCTCACGATCGGCGCGGTGATCGACTTGCGCTGCATCAGCCAGGCCAGCGCCACCTGCGTGTTGTTGGAGTTGTGCTTCTTGGCCGCCGCGTCGAGCGCCTTCAGCACGCCGAAGCCCTTGTCGTTCAGGTACTTCTTCACGCCGCGCGCCGCGCTGGACTCTTGCCGAGGTCGGCCTCCGACCGGTACTTGCCGCTCAGGAAGCCGCTGGCCAGCGAGTAGTACGGGATGACGCCGATCCCTTCCTTCAGGCACTCGTTCTCGAGCGCGCCTTCGAACAGGCCGCGCTCCATCAGATTGTAATGCGGCTGCAGGCTCTCGTAGCGCGGCAGGCCCTTGTCCTGGCGATCTTGGCCGCTTCGGCGAGCCGCGGCGCATCGAAGTTGGAGGCGCCGATCGCGCGGATCTTGCCGGCCTTGATCAGCTCGCCGTAGGTCGACAGCGTCTCCTCCAGCGGCGTGGCCTTGTCGTCCTTGTGCGACTGGAAGAGGTCGATGCGGTCGGTGTTGAGCCGCTGCAGCGATTCGTCGACCGACTTCTTGATATGGGCGCGCGACAGCGCGCCTGCGACTCCGGCACGCATGCCGCACTTGGTGGCGATCAGGACCTTGTCGCGCTTGGCCGGATTCTTCTTCAGCCAGTTGCCGATCATCGTCTCGGACTCGCCGCCCTTGTGGCCCGGCGCCCAGCGCGAATAGACGTCGGCGGTGTCGACGAAGGTGAAGCCGGCATCGACGAAGGCGTCGAGCAGCTTGTGCGAGGTCGCCTCGTCGGCCGTCCAGCCGAACACGTTGCCGCCGAAGGCGATGGGGGCGAATTCGAGGCCGGACTGGCCCAGTTTGCGTTTTTCCATGGTCTTTACTCCTTTGGTGCTGATCTCGTTATTCGGCGGCGGCCTTGTCCGACAGAGCTGCCGTCGGCGGTGGCGGGGTCGCCGGCACCGCGGCGCGATGGCGCGGCGATGGCGGCGGCGGCCGCCATCGCGAACGGGTAGGTCGGCGTGGCGAACTGGATGCCGAGCGCCGGGAAGCTCTCGTACATGCGGCGGACCGCCATGCGCTGGACCATGCTGGGGTTCTTGGGCCGCGCCATGAACTTGAAGCGCACGATCAGCGAGTTGTCCTTGATGTCGACCACGCCCTGCATCTTGAGCGGCTGCAGCAGGATCGGCTTGAAGGTCGGCTCCTCCATCATGTCGGTGCCGAGCTTCTTCACCGTCTTGCGCAGCAGCTCGACGTCGGTGCCGTTGGCGAAGGCCAGGTTGAACTTCACCGACCGTCCAGTCGCGGCTGAAGTTGGTGATGTGGCCGACCTGGCCGAACGGCACGATGTGGAGCTGGCCGTTCTGGTGCCTGAGCTTCAGCGAGCGCACGCTGAAGCCTTCGACCGTGCCCTTGACCTTGCTGCAGTCGACATATTCGCCGATGCGGAAGGATCCTCGGCGAGGAAGAACATGCCCGACACGATGTCGCGCACCAGCGACTGGCTGCCGAACGAGATGGCGAGGCCGAACACCGAGGCGCCGGCGATCAGCGGCGTGATGTTGACGCCGAGCTCGCGACAGCACCAGCAGGCCGCCGACGACGATGATGATGGAGCCGGCGATGGCGCGCAGCAGCGGCATCAGGGTGCGCAGCCGCGAGGCGGCGACCTTGACGTCGTCCTCGGCATCGCCCGCCGCGTCGGCCGACGGCAGCGGGTTGGAGGCGATGTAGAATCCATGCGGAACTTCACGAACCGCCAGAAGGCGTAGATCGCCACCGTGCTCAGCGCCGCGATCGTGGCGCCGCGATCGTGCGGCAGCCATTCCTCCGGCGTCATCGCGCCCAGCACCTTCACCATCAGGGCGTCGGCGATCAGGATGATGACGTAGAGCCGGGCGACCAGGCGCAGGCAGTCGGCCACCACGTCGCCCGCCATCGGCAGCTCCGACAGGATGTGGCGCGTGATGCGGTGCATCAGGGTCTCGAACAGCAGCAGCGCGATCAGCGCCGATCTCGATCGTGGTCAGGCCGCGCGGCGGCGGTGTTGCTTTCGGTCAGCGCGGCATAGACCGCCGCCAGCCCCATCAGGCCATAGAAGGCCAGGCCGAACATCCACCAGCGATGCGCCATGTCGCGCTTCAGCCGGTGGCCGATCTTGCGCTCCGACACCATCGCCGACAGCCACGCCGCCATCTCCTTGTGCCAGTGCCAGACCGACCCAGAGCAGGCAGGCCGCGATCAGCGGCGCGTAGAGGATGACGGCGGCGCTCACGACCTCGCGGCTGGCGCCCGTGGTGAGGAGCGTCGCGCGCGATGTGGTGGCCGAGCAGCGGCAGGACGATCACCCAGTTCAGCGCCACCAGGAGGCCACGCGCCGCGGCATCGTCGACCGGCGCGATGCGGCCCTCCGGCGTGTTCGGCCGGAGCCAGGCGCGGAACAGCAGGTTGAAGGCGCGCCAGTAGAGCACCGCCTGGAAGACCTGCTGGCCGAAGCTTGCCCGGCGACGCTCTGCGGATCGCCGATCTGGGCGAGCGACCAGGCGGCTCGCGACCACGAGCGCGATCAGCGCAACCAGGTCGAGCAGCACGGCGAGCCCGAAGGCCCTAAGCGGCGAATGGCCGACCAGGCGGTCGAAGCCCCGCAGCCGGGCGCGGCTCAGCAGCAGGCGCACGATATATTCCGCCGCCAGGCCGGCGACCACGATGCCCAGCAAGCAGGAGCACGGTGCGGCCATCGACAATGTCGGGCAGGCTCGCCAGATGGCGGCCGAGGGCGGGAATCTGCTTGAGGGTGAATTCAGCCGCTCGGTCAGGAGCTTCAGGAACGAGCTCGTGGCGCCTTCGGTGCCGTAGGCCGTCTCGGCCGCGGCCGAGCCGGCCCACGCCGCGGCGAGCCCGCCCAGCGCCGCTGCAATGCCGTACCTTGACCGCGTCATCGATTTCCCCGCAAGGATGCCCAGGAAAGGCTCGTTCAAAGCCTAGGCCAAATAGCCAAACGCCGCCACCGAGGGACCGGGAGAAACGCCCATGTTCGGCCTGATGCAGGACCGCCCGCTGCTGATCCAGCAGCTCATCGAGCACGCCGCCCTGAACCATGGCGACACCGAGATCGTGTCGCGCCGGGTCGAGGGCGACATCCACCGCTACACCTACCGCGATGCAAGAACCCGGGCGCAAGAAAGTGGCGGAGGTCGCTGGTCGCCCTCGGCATCAAGCCGGGCGACCGGGTCGGCACCCTGGCCTGGAACGGCTACCGCCATTTCGAGCTCTACTACGCGCATCTCCGGCATGGGCGCGGTCTGCCACACCATCAAACCCGCGCCTCTTTCCCGAGCAGATCGTCTACATCGTCAACCACGCCGAGGATCAGGTCCTCTTCGTCGACCTCAACCTCCTGCCGCGCGATCGAGAAGCTCGCTGCCGCAGTTCAAGACGGTGAAGCCACGTCGTGGCGATGACCGACCGCGCCCACCTGCCGAAGGACCTCGAAGATCCCCAACCTGCTGTGTCTACGAGGAGCTGATCGCGGGACAAGCCCGGCACCTACGAATGGCCGGAGTTCGACGAGCGCACCGCCTCGTCGCTCTGCTACACCTCGGGCACGACCGGCAACCCCAAGGGCGTGCTCTACTCGCCATCGCTCGACCGTCCTGCACGCCTATGCCGCGGCGCTGCCCGACACGCTCGGCACTGCTCGGCGCGCGCGGTGATCCTGCCGGTGGTGCCGATGTTCCACGTCAACGCCTGGGGCCTGCCCTACGCGGCCGCACTGGTCGGCGCCAAGCTGGTGTTCCCGGGCGCGGCGCTCGACGGCGCAAGCCTGCTACGAGCTGTTCGAGAACGGAAGGCGTCACCCTGACCGCCGGCGTGCCCACGGTCTGGCTGGCCCTGCTCGACGCACATGCAAGCCGAACAAGCTGAAGCTCTCGACGCTGAAATACGCCGTGATCGGCGGATCGGCCGGCACCGCCGGCGATGATCGAGACCTTCGACGACGACTTCGGCGTCGAGGTGCTGCATGCCTGGGGCATGACCGAGATGAGCCCGCTCGGCACGGTCAGCCATCCCAAGGCCAAGCACTGCGCGCTGCCGGCCAGCGAAGCTGCTCGACGTGCGGCTGAAGCAGGGCCGCGCGGTCGTTCGGCGTCGACATGAAGATCGTCGACGACGCAGGCGAGGAACTGCCGCGCGACGGCAAGGCGTTCGGCGACCTGCTGGTGCGCGGGCCGTGGATCACTTCGGCGCTACTTCAAGGGCGAAGGCGGCGACCGCTGCTGACCGAGGCGGCTGGTTCCCGACCGGCGACGTCGCGACCATCGACGCCGACGGCTACATGCAGATCACCGACCGCTCGCAAGGACGTCATCAAGTCGGGCGGCGAATGGATCAGCTCGATCGACCTCGAGAACATCGCGATGGCGCATCCCGGCGATCGCCGAGGCGGCGGTGATCGGCGTCGCGCCACCCGAAATGGGACGAGCGGCCGCTGCTGATCGTGCACGGCGAAGCCGGCGCCAAGTCGACACGCGAGGAGCTGATCGACTTCCTGGCCAGGCAAGGTCGCCAAATGGTGGCTGCCCGACGACGTGCAGTTCGTCGACGCCATTCCGCACACCGCGACCGGCAAGATCACTGAAGACCCGCCTGCGCGAGGATTTCAAGGACTACAAGCTGCCGACCAGCTGAGGGCGCGCTGCTCGCAGGCAGAAGATGCGCGGTCGCCAGCACGCCCAGCGCCGTGCGGCCGGCATGCAGGCGGCCCCAGCGTTCGATCAGCGCTCGGCTCTCCGCGCCCGCGCTGCTGCGGGATCGAGTGGCCTTCAGCCGGTCGTTGACCGGCTTGATGACCAGCAGCGTCCAGGGCCATGGCGCCAGCAGAACGAGAGCCCCGACCAGCCAGCGCAGGTCGCGGCCGCCCCACCACCAGGCGGCAAGCGCCCAGCAGGAAGCCGATCATCGCCAGGCTTGCCTGCATCAGGGCCGCGCGCTCGTAGGATTGTTGCCACTGGATGAGCGCGGCGCGGTCGTCGAGCGCGAGCCGGGCCGGCTGCTCGGCGAAATTCACATAAAAGGCGGCGCCGGCGAACAGCGCCGCCGTCACCAAGGCGAGAAATCCCAGGATCATTTGTCCTCCCACGGGCTGGACCGCAACGCCGCCGCGGCATTATCGTTGCTGCCTGACAGTAAGGAGTAGCCATGGCCACTGAGACCATTCCCGTCATCGACCTCGGGCCCTTCCTCGCCGGCGAGACGGGCGCGCTCGACCGCACGGCCAAGGAGCTCGCGCTTCGCGCTGACCGAGATCGGCTTCTACTTCATCGTCAATCACGGCGTGCCGCGCGAGAAGATCCGCGACGTGTTCGAGCAGGTGAAGCGCTTCCACGACCAGCCGGTCGACAAGAAGCTGGAGCTCAAGATCGACCTCAACAGCACCGGCTACCTGCCGATGCGCGGCAATACGCTGCGCACCTCGACGATCCAGACCGGCACCAAGCCCAATCTCAACGAGGCGTTCTTCGTCAAGCGCGAGCTGCCGGCCGATCATCCCGACGTGCTGGCCAACCGCCGCTTCCGCGGCGCCAATCGCTGGCCCGACGGACCTGCCGGGCTTCCGCGAGACCGTCGTCGACTATTGCGACACGCTGGAGCGGCTGGTGCAGAAGATGGTGCGGCTCTACGCCCGCGCGCTCGACCTGCCGGCCGAGTATTTCGACGGCGCCGTTCAGGACTGCCAGTACTCGCTGCGCATGACGCCACTACCCGCACCAGGACGGGCCGATCGAGGACGAGTTCGGCCTGGCGCCGCACACCGACACGAGCTTCCTCACCCTGCTCGCGCCCAACGACGTGCCGGGCCTGTCGATCCGCACGCAGAGCGGCAAGTGGATCGATGCGCCGGCGATCGCGGATGCCTATGTCGTGAATGGCGGCCAGATGCTGCAGCGCTGGACCAACGACGTCTTCCTGGCCACGCCGCACCGCGCCATCAACCGCAGCGGCGGCGAGCGCTACGCCATCCCGTTCTTCTGCGACAGCAACATCGACTGGCCGGTCGCCGCCGTGCCGACCACCGTCGGACCGGACAAGCCGCCCAAATATCCGACGACCTGGTACACCGACTACATGGTCTGGTACCAGAAGCGGAACTACGATGCGGATACGGACGCCAGCAAGCCGCCGAGTGAACGCGCCGTCGCAAACCATTCCCGTCATCGATCTGGGCCCCTATCTCGCGGGCGAGCCCGGCGCGTTGCAGCGCACGGCCGACGAGCTGCGTTTCGCGCTGACCGAGATCGGCTTCTACTTCATCGTCAATCACGGCGTGCCCGAGGCGCAGAGTCCGCGAGGTCTTCCGCCAGGCCGCGCGCGTTTCACGCCCTGCCGCTCGAGCGGAAGATGGACGTCAGGATCGACAGGCACAATGTCGGCTACCTGCCGCTGCGCGGCGACACGCTGCGCACCTCGACGGTGCAGACCGTCACCAAGGCCAATCTCAACGAGGCGCTGTTCGTGGCGCGCGACCTGCCGGCCGATCATCCCGACGTGCTGGCCGACCGGCGCTTCCGCAGCGCCAACCGCTGGCCCGCGGACCTGCCCGGCTTCCGCGAGACCGTCGTCGCCTATTGCGACGACGCTGGAGCGGCTGGTGCAAAAGCTGGTGCGGCTCTACGCCTGCGCGCTCGGCCTGCCGGCGGCCTATTTCGACGATCCGTTCACGCGAGTTCCAGTACAAGCTGCGCATGACGCACTATCCGAACCAGGAGCGCTTCGGCCGAGGACGAATTCGGCATCGCCCCGCATACCGACACCAGCTTCCTGACCCTGCTCGCGCCCAACGAAGTGCCCGGCCTCTCGATCCGCACCCAGAGCGGCACGTGGATCGATGCGCCCGCCCTTCCCGGCGCCTATGTCGTGAACGGCGGGCAATTGCTGCAGCGCTGGACCAACGATGTCTTCCTAGCCACGCGCCGCACCGCGCCATCAACCGAAGCGGCGGCGAGCGCTATGCGCTGGCCTTCTTCTGCGACAGCACCATCGACTGGCCGATCGCTTCGGTGCCGACCTGCGTCGGGCCGGACAAGCCGCCCGAGTATCCGACGACGTACTACACCGACTACATGGTTCAGTATCAGAAGCGAACCTACGACCTGCTGGCCGGCGACAACCAACAAGCGGCCGAATGAGCGAGGCGCCGACCCTGCGGCAGGCGATCCCGATCCTGCGCATCTTCTCGGTCGACAAGGCCAAGGAGTTCTATCTCGACTTCCTGGGCTTCACGCTGGATTGGGAGCACCGGTTCGGCGACAACTTTCCGCTCTACGCCCAGGTCTCGCGCAGCGGCATCGTGCTGCATCTCAGCGAACATCATGGCGATGCCTGTCCGGGTGCCGCGACGATGATCATGATGCAGGGCATCGAGGACTATCATCGCGAACTCACCGCCACGAACTACCGCTACTACAAGCCCGGCATCGAGGACGAGCCGTGGGGCGCCCGCGTGATGAAGGTGACGCGATCCGTTCGGCAACCGCCTGCTCTTTGCCGAACCGACCGACAAGAAATCAGATGAGGCGCCTTGCCCTCGCCTACGCCAATGCCGAGCGGCCTTGTTCCGCCTGACAAGCGCCGGCCGCCAGCGCTTTGCCGCCTTGTCGCCCGTTCCGGTATAGAGGGCGCCGAGAAGTCTATCCAATAAACGGGAACCGCCATGCTCGGCCTGATGCAAGACCGTCCGCTGCTGATTTCGCAGATCATCGACTTCGCCGCCGCCTACTATCCCGACGTCGAGATCGTCTCCGCGCACGGTCGAGGGCCGATCCATCGCTACGGCTACCGCGACGCCGCCAAGCGCGCCAAGCAGCTGGCCGAGGCGCTGCAGGGGCTGGGCATCAAGCTCGGCGACCGGGTCGGCACCATCGCCTGGAACAGCTACCGCCATTTCGAGCTCTATTTCGGCATCTCCGGCATCGGCGCGGTGCTGCACACGCTGAACCCGCGGCTGGCGCCCGAGCACGTCGCCTACATCGCCAACCACGCCGAGGACCAGGTCATCTTCGTCGACCTCAACCTGCTGCCGATCGTCGAGGGCGTGTGGGACGAGCTCAAGACCGTGAAGCACGTCGTGGTCATGACCGACCGCGCCCACATGCCGGCCTCGTCCAAGATCCCCAAGCTGCTGTGCTACGAGGAGCTGATCGCCGACAAGCCGGGCACGCTCGAGTGGCCGGACTTCGACGAGACGCACCGCCTCGTCGCTCTGCTACACCTCGGGCACGACCGGCAATCCCGAAGGGCGTGCTCTACTCGCACCGCTCGACCGTCATCCATTCCATGATGATGTGCTCGGGCCCGGTGCTGGCGCTGACGCCCGACACCACCATCCTGCCGGTGGTGCCGATGTTCCATGCCAACGCCTGGGGCCTCGTCTATGCCGGCCCGATCTGCGGCGCCAAGCTGGTCTTCCCGGCGCCCAAGCTCGACGGCGCCAGCGTCTACGAGCTGCTCGACAAGGAGCAGGTGACCTTGAGCGCCGGCGTGCCGACCGTGTGGCTGGCCCTGCTCGACTACTGCGCCCAGAACAAGCTCAAGATGTCGTCGGTCAAGCGCACCCTGATCGGCGGCTCGGCCGTGCCGCTCGCCATGATCGAGCGCTTCTGGAAGGAGCACGGCGATCGAGGTGGCGCAGGGCTGGGGCATGACCGAGATGAGCCCGCTCGGCACCATCACGCCGCTTCAACAAGGGCGAGCGCGACCTGCCGGACGCAGCAGCGCTTCGCCATCACCGCCAAGCAGGGCCGGCCGGTGTTCGGCTGTCGAGATGAAGATCGTCGACGATGCCGGCAACGACCTGCCGCGACGACGGCTAGCGTGTCAGGCAACATGGTGGTGCGCGGGCCGTGGATCGTGAAGGGCTACATGAAGGGCGACGGCCGGAGCCAGTTCGGCGACGACGACTGGTTCCAGACCGGCGACGTCTGCAAGATCGAGGCCGACGGCTCGGTGGTCGATCACCGACCGCTCCAAGGACGTCATCAAGTCGGGCGGCGAATGGATCAGCTCGATCGACCTCGAGAACGCCGCCATGGGCTGCCCCGGCGTGGCCGAGGCTGCGGTGATCGGCGTCGCCCATCCCAAGTGGGACGAGCGGCCGCTGCTGATCGTGGTGCGCCGGCCCGATGCCGACGTCACCAAGGACGACCTGCTGAAGTTCCTCGACGGCAAGATCGCCAAATGGTGGATGCCCGACGACGTGCAGTTCATCGACGCCATCCCGCACGGCGCCACCGGCAAGATCCTGAAGACGGCGCTGCGCAAGCAGTTCGAGGAGCTACAAGCTGCCGACGGCCTGAGGCAGGCGCAGTTCCGCCAGCGCCCGGCGCGCTACCTGGAAGGCGCCGACCAGGGGCCAGCCCCGACATGATGGCGGCCACGAGGTAGTCGGGCCAGCCGGTGCCCGACCCGAACACGCCCGCCGCCGCGACCAATACCGCAAGGTTGCCGATGGCATCGTTGCGCGTGCAGAGCCACACCGCGCGCATGTTGCTGTCGCCCTCGCGCCAGCGATAGAGCATAGTGCGCCACGCCGAGATTGGCGGCGAAACGCGAGCTGCGCCGACCACGCCCATGACCGGCGCTTGCGGCACCGTGCCGGCAAGGGCGTGCTGGATCGTGGTGACCGCGACCCACAGGCCGAAGGCGCCCATGCTGGCGGCCTTCAGGAGCGAGGCGCGGGCGCGCCACTGCAGCGCCATGCCGAGCACTGGACAGGCTGAGGCCGTAATTGCCGGCGTCGCCCAGGAAGTCGAGTGGATCGGCCAGCAGCGAGACCGACTGGGCGGCCAGGCCGGCGCCGATCTCGACGAAGAACATCGCGAGGTTGACCGCCAGCGCCACCCACAGGACGCGCCGGTAGACTGGCGAGCGCCGCGGCGGCGCCGTGCTCGTGGGCGTGATCGCAGCAATCGGCGCTCATCTCAATGCTCCCCGATATGAGTGACCATGTCCTCGACCATGCGGCGCACATGGGCGTCGTCGGCTTCATAAAATACCTGCTTGCCCTGGCCGGTCAGCCCGCACCAGGCGCGCGCCCCTTCAACAGGCGCAGGTGGTGGCTCACCAGCGACACCGAAAGGCCCAGCCGGTCGGCGATGATCGGAGACGGCAAGCGGCGCGCGCAGGCAGGAGACCACGATCCGCAGCCGGGTCGGATCGCCCAGCACGTGGAACAGGTCGGCCAGCGCCGCAGCGTGGTCGTCGGACAGGAGGCTTTTCTTGGTTCTGGACATTTGAACAACTGTTCAAATGTATGTCTCCTCCTCCCGTCCCGTCAAGCCGCCTTTTCCCACCCCTGGAACGTAGTGTTATAATGTTCGCCCACCTCGCCGTTCGCGGCGCTTCGCGCTAGGCTGGCTTCCATGACCGTCGACATCAAACCCATCGATCCCGTCGAACCGCGCCTTCTTCGCCGGCGTCGTCTCGGGCCTCGACCTCACGCAGCCGCTGTCCGAAGGAAGAGGTCGCCGCCGTCCATGCCGGCATGGACCGTTTCGGCGTGCTGGTGTTCCACGACCAGAAGATCGACGACGACCAGCAGCTCGTCTTCAGCCGCAGCCTGGGGCCGCTCGAGCAGGCGACCGGCGACATCGCCGCCCCGCAGGACCGGCGCATGAGCATGGACCTGAACGACATCTCCAACCTCGACAAGAACAACAAGGTGCTGGCGCGCGACGACCGCCGCCGCCTGTTCGGGCTGGGCAACCAGCTCTGGCACTCCGACAGCTCGTTCAAGCCGGTGCCGGCCAAGTATTCGCTGCTGTCGGCGCGCCACATCCCGCCGACCGGCGGCAACACCGAGTTCGCCGACATGCGCGCGGCCTACGACGCGCTCGACGAGGCGACCAAGCGCGAGGTGCACGACCTCGATCTGCCTGCACAGCCAGATCTTCTCGCGCGGCATTCTCGGCTTCACCGACTTCACCGACGCCGAGCGCGAGAAGTGGGCGCCGGTGCGCCAGCGCCTGGTGCGCCGCCATCCCGACGACCGGCCGGCTGTCGCTCTATCTCGCCAGCCATGCCGGCGGCATCGAGGGCTGGCCGGTGCCCGAGGCGCGCGCCTTCCTGCGCGACCTCACCGAGCACGCCACGCAGCGCCAGTTCGTCTACGCCCATGTCTGGCGGCCGCACGACCTGGTGATGTGGGACAACCGCGTCACCATGCATCGCGCGCGGCGCTACGATCACACCGAGGTGCGCGACATGCGGCGCACCACGCTGACCAACGAAGTGTCGAGCCTGGAGCAGGCGCCCTAGGAGCTCGGCCGACCTATCCCGTTCGGCCGTGGCTCTTGAGGAGCCGCAGGATCTGCACGGACTTTCGGCAGTTCGATCAGGAACTCCTCGTCGCGGTCGAGATGATGGATGCGGGTCGGATCGCTTGCCGGTGAAGCGCGACATGGCACGGACGTCCTCCCAGTAGGAGATCGTCATGAACTCGGTCTCATGCTCGCGGTCCTCGCGGAAGGTCTGCACGCCCAGCGCCTTCTCGATCAGCGGCTTGATCCCGACGTCGTAATTGTACGTCTCGTACTCGTCGGCCCGCTCGCGCCGCACCCGGCCGCGCCAGATCGCGCGCGATGGTCGGGCTGTTTGGCCGCATGGTCGCTCATCAGGCTTTCGGCCCCCATTCCTGCACCACGGTCTCGCTCGCCGGATCGAGCATGCGCGTGTCGCTGCAGCACCAGCCCGTGCTTCTTCAGCGGCTCCTCGGCCGCGACGCCGTTGCCGACGCCGGGAAAGACCGGCCGGCCGCGCGGGATGCTGGCGAGCGCGCGCGACAGGAAGAAGGCGTCGTAGCCGATGGTCAGGAACAGGGCGAACACGTCGGTGCCGCCCACCACCGCCAGGATGCCGTCGTCGATGCCGAGCCGCTGCCACGCCTCGTCGAACGACGCCGTGCCGGGATTCCACAGCACGACGTTGGGATTGTCGGGATCGGTGACGACCCGCTGCACGCGCCGCGTCAGCAGGATGCGCTTGCGCGCCTTCTCCTTGGGCCCGCCTTCGGCCGAGTGCCGGCCGTTGGCGACCGCCGACGCCCGCTCGAGCGACGCCTGGTAGAACTGCTGGTCGGCCGGGATTTTCAGCTCTTCGGGAAAGGAGCCGTCGGACTTGGCGATCATGCCTTCGCGCGAGACGATCGCGTAGCCTTCGATGCGGGGACGTTTGGTCGGCATTCAGGTCACACACCCATCGCGCCGATGATGGCGCCCTGTATAACGAGCACGCCCAGCCAATGGATGCCATCGATTAACGGTGAGCATCGCCTTGCGCTGGCCGAACGAATAGTTGACCGCCAGGGTGGTGATGACGAAGCCCAGCCACACGAACAGCGCCGAGATGACGCCGTTCTTGAGCGTCACCTGGCCGGGACCGAGATGGCCGAGGCTGCCGGCCAGCACCCAGGCCATGATCGGCCAGCGCCACGATCGAGACGATGAAGGGCACCGGCGAGCCCTTGCCTGCGGCGGCCAGCTCCTCCTTGGTCTTGCCCATCGCGGCCAGCCACGGCTTCGACAGCGTCATGTAGTAGGCCGCGCCGAAGGCGAAGCCCGCCACCGTCGCGACCAGGACGGCGAGATAGTTGATGCCGGCGAATGCCATGGGTTCCTCCCGAGTTCGCCGCAGCTTAGCGTGAAGACTCACCCCTGATCGAGATGCCGATCGGGTGTCGGTCAGATATCGACGGTCGCCGAGCCCGGCAGGAACGAGTGGTCGGTGTTGATATAGACGACGAACTTCAGCTCGCCGGACGGCATGCGCTGCACGATCCAGTCCTCGAAAGCAGTAGGCCTTGATCAGCTCGGATCGGGCCGGCCCGCGCGCCGCGCCTGCCAGTAGAACGCGCCGACGGCACGCGCGCCCGCTCCGGCTTGTCGCAAAGATTCGTGACGTCCCATCCGACCGACCAGTGCTTCTCATCGGTGAGCTTCTGGTGCAGTTCGTAGTTCTGCTGCAGCGTCAGTGTCCTCGCCGCGCAGCAGGAACAGGATCGGATCCCGGTGCAGGAAGAACTTCTGCTGCTCCGACGGCGGCTCCTGTCTGACCATCACGCAGTCGAGGATAGGCCTTCGCCAAGGCGACGATGTCGTCGCGCGTGATCGCCATGCATTCCTCCGTTCACCTGATCTCGATGCGCCAGCCTGGAGCGCGCCCCGGCGGATATCCTCATTGGCGATGGCCATCGATCCTCCAGCGCCAAGGCCGCAGCCAGGCTCGGCGCGGATCGCGAGTTCCGCGCCGGGCTCGACATCGTGATGGCGGGGCTTGCCGCCCGGCGATCAGGCGGTGCGGAAAGCCTGCCGCGCCAGCAGCTTCCAGGTGCCGCCGTCCTTCACCCAGACCTGCATCACGCCGATCTTCGGCGAACTCGGCCTGCCGCTCCGCCTCGACCTCGGCGGCGAAGGTGTGGCGCGCGACGGCGTTGTTGCCGACCACGGCGACCGTGGGATCGGTGAGCGTGATCGACTTGTAGATCGTCTTCTTGCCGGCGATGACGCCGACGAACTCGGCCTTGGTCTCGACCTTGCCGCTGGAATGGCCGTAGCTCAGCTGGTCGGAGACCAGGGCCTCGAGCTTGGCCTTGTCGGCGGCCATCATCGCCTTGGTGAGATCATCGATCGCCTTCCTGACCGCCGCCTCATCGGCGGATTCGGCATGGGCAGCCAACGGCAGGTGCCGCGACCACGAGCGCGAGCGCGCCGGCAGCAGCCAGGTGACGACGAGTGATACGCATGGTAGTTCACTCCCTTGTCCGATGTTCTTGATCGAGTTGCGGCACGCGGCAGCCGGTCCCAGCCGCACGCCGCGAGCCTACGCCTCGCCGTGGCGCTGGCGGCAACCGCGCACGGCCACGACGGCAGACCGGCGGTGCTGATGGCTCTGCTCATGACGCTTTGCGAAGCTCGCTCGTCGTCCTGATCGCTCTCTGCCGCAGGGCCTGCGCCCGGCCGGACCGCGACGATCCGGCTCGCGCCGGTCGTCAGTCCTGCGCGGCAGCAGCGCGCCGCCGACACCGTGGTACACGCCGCCGCCGGCACCGAGGGAGGTCGAGATCCCCGAGCGTGCCGTATGCGCTGCCGTACTACTATTTGCCCTACTACTCTTATTATTTGCCCTACTACTCCTGTTCCGCGCGCACCGCATCGAGCCGCGTCCCAAGACCATGATGGCCGCGCCGCATCGCAGGTAACGCGGCCTCCGCACGGCGGAACCCGAGCCCGCTGGGCGGGGCGCTTCGGGATTGCTAAGACAGGCCAACACAAACGGCTATTTTCAGGGAAGAACGCCCATGACCGACGCAGTGCTTCGCTCCACGCAGGGGCGCATCGGCATCCTCACCGTCAACAATCCGCCGGTGAACGCGCTGGCCGCCGGCGTGCGCGACGGCATCAAGGAAGGCGTCGAGGCCTTCGGCCAGGATCCCAACATCGACGCCATCGTGCTGATCGGCGGCGGCCGCACCTTCATCGCCGGCGCCGACATCCGCGAGTTCGGCAAGCCGCCCACGGGCGCCAACCTGAACGACGTCATCGCCACCATGGAGAACTGCCCCAAGATCGTCGTCGCCGCCCTGCACGGCACGCCGCTGGGCGGCGGCCTCGAGACGGCGCTGGGCGCGCACTATCGCGTCGTCGCTGCCGACGCACGCGCGTCGGCCTGCCTGAGGTCCATCTCGGCCTCCTGCCCGGCGCCGGCGGCACGCAGCGCCTGCCGCGCCTGACCGGCGCCAAGTACGCGCTCGACGCCATCATCTCGGGCCGCCACATCCCCGCGCCCGAGGCCAAGAGCAAGGGCATCGTCGACGCCATCGTCGAGGGCGACCTGCTGGCCGGCGCGGTGGCGCATGCGCAGATGCTGGTCGCGCAGAACGCGCCGCGGCGGCAGCGTCCGCGATCTCACAGGTGACGCTCGAATCGCCCGACCTGTTCAAGGAGACCGAGAAGGCGATCGCCCGCCGCGCCCGCGGCTTCAAGGCGCCGTGGAGCATCATCAAGTGCGTGCAGGCCGCCGTCGAGCTGCCGTTCGACGAGGGCATCAAGCGCGAGCGCGAGCTGTTCGTCGAGCTGCTGACCTCGCCGGAGTCGGCGGCGCAGCGCTACTACTTCTTCGCCGAGCGCGAGGCGCGCCAAGGTGCTCGACGTGCCGGCCGACACGCCGCAGCGCGAGATCAAGACGGCCGGCATCGTCGGCGCCGGCACCATGGGCGGCGGCATCGCCATGAACTTCGCCAATGCCGGCATTCCCGTGACGCTGCTCGAGGTGAAGCAGGAGGCGCTCGATCGCGGCCTGAAGACCATCCGCACCAACTACGAGAACACCGCCAAGCGCGGCGGCATGAAGGCCGAGGACGTCGACAAGCGCATGGCGCTGATCAAGCCGACGCTCACCTACGACGACCTCAAGGACGCCGACGTCATCATCGAGGCGGTGTTCGAGACCATGGAGGTGAAGGAAGGCGTCTTCAAGCAAGCTCGACGCAGGTCGCCAAGCCGGGCGCGGTGCTGGCCACCAACACCTCGGGCCTCGACGTCAACCAGATCGCCACCTACACCAAGCGGCCGGGCGACGTGATCGGCATGCACTTCTTCTCGCCGGCCAACGTCATGAAGCTCCTGGAGAACGTGCGCGGCAAGGCGACCTCAGAAGGACGTCATCGCCACCGTGATGTCGCTCAGCAAGAAGATCGGCAAGATCCCGGTGCTGGTCGGCGTCTGCGAGGGCTTCGTCGGCAACCGCATGCTGCGCCAGCGCGGCATCCAGTCGGCCTACATGATGGAGGAAGGCGCCCTGCCGCAGCAGATCGACAAGGTGGATCTACGACTTCGGCTTCCCGATGGGCCCGTTCGCCATGAGCGACCTCGCCGGCAACGACGTCGGCTGGCGCATCCGCCAGGGCAAGAAGGAGAAGGAGCAGCGCAACGTCCGCTACACCGGCTACATCGCCGACGCGATCTGCGAGCTCGGCCGCTTCGGCCAGAAGACCGGCGCGGGCTACTTCAAGTACAACCTGCCCGACCGCACGCCGATCCCCGATCCCGAGGTCGAGAAGATCATCGAGGAGACCTCGAAGAAGCTCGGCATCACGCGCCGCGCCATCTCCGACCAGGAGATCCTCGAGCGCTGCCTCTATCCGATGGTCAACGAGGGCGCCAAGATCCTCGAGGAGAGGCATGGCCCAGCGCTCGCTCGACATCGACGTGATCTGGGTCAACGGCTACGGCTGGCCGGTCTATCGCGGCGGCCCGATGTGGTGGGCCGACAACGTGGTCGGGCTGAAGACCATCCACGACGCCCTGCTGAAGTACCGCGACGCTTCCGGCGACCCGTTCTGGGAGCCGGCGCCGCTGCTCAAGAAGCTGGTGCAGGAAGGCAAGAAGTTCTCTAGCGTCTGAGATCAACGTCTGTGGCCATCCCCCTCCCCCTCCTGCGGGGAGCGGCTCGCCCCTCCGACGGGAGGCAGGGAGGGTGAAGGCGACAACAAGGTTTTCTGAGGAGGAAATCCTCATGGCTGACGCCGTCATCGTCTCCACCGCCCGCACGCCGATCGGCAAGGCCTTCCGCGGCGTCTTCAACGACACCCACGGCGCCGACATGGGCGCGCATGTCATCAAGCACGCCGCCGAGCGCGCCAAGGTCGAGCTGGCCGAGGTCGAGGACGTGATCCTGGGCTGCGCCGCGCCGGAAGGCACGACCGGCTCCAACGTGGCGCGCGTCTCGGCGATGCGCGCCGGCGCGCCGGTCAGCGTCTCGGGCGTGACGGTGAACCGCTTCTGCTCGTCGGGCCTGCAGACCATCTCGATGGCCGCCCAGCGCGTGCTGGTCGACAAGGTGCCGGTGATGATCGCGGGCGGCCTCGAATCGGTGCTCGCTGGTGCAGGGCCCGCCGGGCGGCAACAAGAACCGCCTGGTCAATCCCTGGGTGCAGGAGCACGTGCCCGGCATCTACCACGCCATGATCACCACCGCCGACACGGTGGCGGCGCGCTACAAGATCAGCCGCGAGACGCAGGACGAATATTCGCTGCAGAGCCAGCTGCGCACCGCGGCGGGCCAGCAGGCCGGCAAGTTCGACGACGAGATCGTGCCGATGGAAACCACGATGCTGGTCACCGACAAGAACACCAGCGAAGTCTCGAAGAAGACGGTCAAGCTCACCAAGGACGAGGGCAACCGTCCCGACACCAACCTGGAAGGCCTCGCCAAGCTGCAGCCGGTGATGGGCCCCGACAAGTGGATCACCGCCGGCAATGCCAGCCAGCTCTGCGACGGCGCCTCGGCCGCGGTGATCATGAGCGACGCCGAAGCCGCCAAGCGCGGCCTGAAGCCGCTCGGCATCTACAAGGGCCTGGTCGTGGCCGGCTGCGAGCCCGACGAGATGGGCATCGGCCCGGTCTACGCCATTCCCAAGCTGCTGAAGCGCTTCGGGCTCAAGATGGACGACATCGACCTGTGGGAGCTGAACGAGGCCTTCGCCGTGCAGGTGCTCTACTGCCGCGACAAGCTCGGCATCCCCAACGACAAGCTCAACGTCAACGGCGGCTCGATCTCGATCGGCCATCCCTTCGGCATGACCGGCGCGCGCTGCACCGGCCACGCCCTGATCGAGGGCCGCCGCCGCAAGGCCAAGAACGTCGTCGTCACGATGTGCATCGGCGGCGGCATGGGCGCGGCCGGCCTGTTCGAGGTCGTGCAGTGAAAGCGCCTGGCGCGTTGCCTCGTCCGCCCGGCCACAGCGCGATCGGCAGACATCTGCTCGCCGAGGAAGAACGTCGGAACGCCGAACGCGCCGCGTGCCGCAGCCTCGTCCAGCAGTGCTGTCGTGCCGGGCGTCCCGGCGCGCGTCCAGGTCGCTGGCGGAACGCAGCGCTCGAGCGCCAGCTGCCCGGCCAGACCCGCGATGCGCTGTCATCGATCGTCGTCGCCTTCGACGAAGATCAGCTGCTGCAGCAGGCGGCAGCACGGCACCAGCGCCGCCCTGCGCTGTCCGCGCCAGGCATGCCAGCGCGCCGAGACGTGCGAGGTCCGATCCAGTGCGACGGGCTCGCGGAACGGACGCCGTAGTACTCGCCCAGCACCGGCGTCGTACTCGCGATAGCCCCAGTCGTACTGGCCCGATAGCCGGCTGCGCGGAACGGATTGCGCGCCGACGGCGATCCATCAGCGCGCGCTGGCGATCGGCTTCCAGACGAAGACGGCAGCCGTACGTCGCCTCGATCTGCTCGAGCTGGCTCGCGGCGAGGTAGGCGAATAGCGGCTGCCCAGTCCGAGATAGAAATCGATGGCGACTGGTTCAGCCACGAACCTGCATCAGCGCCGGTTGCGGCGCAGATCCTCCTCGTCCTTCCACATCAGGAACTGCGGGCCGAGGTCGGCGATCTTGGTGGCGCCCATCTGCGCCATGCTGAGGTCGATCTCGCGGCGGAAGATGCTGCAGCGCCTTGGCCGCCCCGGCGTGCCGCCCGCGGTGACGCCGTAGAGCGTCGGCCGGCCGACGAACACGAACTTCGCGCCCGATGCACAGCGCGATCAGCGGCGTCGAGGCCGCGGCGGATGCCGCCGTCCAGACATCAGGGTCATCTTGTCGCCGACCGCGTCGCGGATCGCCGGCAGCACCTCGAGCGGCGACGGCGCGTTGTCGAGCTGCCGGCGCGCCGTGGTTGCGACACCATGAGGCCGTCGACGCCCAGCGAATGGGCGCGGATCGCGTCGTCGGGATGCATGATGCCCTTCAGCACGAAGTTGCCCTTCCACAGCTTCGCGATAGCGCTCGACATGCTTCCAGGTCATCGGCGCGCGGATTCTGGTAGGCGACGAAGATCGGCCACCTTGTCGGCGTCGTTGGTGCCGGCGCATACTTCGCCCAGTTGTCGAAGAACGGCGTGCCGTGGCGTCATCCACTCCATCATCCAGGCCGGATGCTCGCAGCGCCTCGAACTTGGTCTTCCAGGTGAGCTTGAGCGGCCGGCCCCAGCCGTTGCGCGTGTTGCGCTCGCGGTTGGAGCCTTCCGGCACGTCGACGGTGAAGACCAGCGTCGTGCAGGCCGGCGTCGCCGGCGCGCTTGATCATGTCCTCGGAGATCGACTGGTCCTTGGCCGAATAGAGCTGGTACCAGCCGTGGTCGGGCGCGAGCTTGCCGAGATCCTCGATCGAGGCGGTGCTGGCAGCCCGACATGATGAAGGGCACGTTGGCGTCGCGCGCCGCCTCGGCCAGCATCAGGTCGGCGCCGCGGCGGAACAGGCCGGCGAGGCCGGTCGGCGCGATGCCGATCAGGCTGGAATAGGTCCGGCCGAACAGGCGTGGTCGACTGGTCGCGCGCCGTGACGTCGACCAGGTAGCGCGGCACGATGCGCGCCTTGCGGAAGGCCTGCTCGTTGGTGACCAGCCCGACCTCGTCGTCGGTGCCGCCCTCGATGAAGTCGTAGGCGATCTTGGGCAGCCGCTTCTTGGCGAGCTTGCGCAGGTCGTCGATGTTCACCACGCCGTTCATTGCCGTCCGCTCTCTACTCAGGCTTCGTCACTTTGCGTTTCCACAGTTCCCACGGCCGCATCACCAAGGCGTCGTTCGTCTTGGCCGACGCTGCCGCCTCTTCGGCGCGTGAGATAGTGTCACCGCGCCGAGCTTGATCGCCTCGGACTGCAGCCGCGCATTCATCTCGGCATAATAGGCGCGGAACACGACCTGCGGGATCGGAGGTCCCGACCGTCACCGAGCCATGGCCGCGCATCAGCACCACGGTGCTTGTCGCCCAGCACCTTGGCGAGCGCCGCGCCGATCTGCGGCATTGCGCACCAGAAGGTCGCTCGCCGGGCCGGCGACCTCGCGGATCTCGAACACCGGCACGTCGGCGCCCAGGAACGAGCTCATGTGATAGATCGGCTGCAGCCTGGTCCTCGACACGCCGAACGGGATCACCGACGGCGAATGGCTGTGGACGATCGCCTTCACGTCGGGCCGCGCCTTGTAGATCTCGCCGTGGATGAAGCGCTCGAGGAACAGCGCGCTGGCCCTTGCGCGTCGACCGGCGACGCTGTCGAGGTCGTACTCGAGGATGTCCCCGGCCTTGACCAGCGCCGGCGCCATGCTGCGCGACATCAGATAGCGGTTGGCGTCCTTGTCGTGCCGCACCGAGACGTGGCCGAAGCCGTCGACCACGCCCAGATCGGCCAGCACGCGGTTGGCGACGACAACGTCCTCCGATCACGCTTCGGATCAGGCGCGCCGGCCGACTGGCTGGTGCGCAGGGCTGGCAGGCCAGCAGGCAAAGCCCCACCGCCAGCAGAGTGAAGAGGCGCATTTCCATCCCGTCTATCGTTGCGCCGATTTTGACCGTCTTTGCTGCTCCCTGCCAGCAATGTTAGACCGACCAAGCTACCGCAAATCAGCCACGCAAACGCGGTGACGGGTGCTGGTTTGATCCTGCATCACTTCACGACTTCTCCAACCTTCGCCGAGAAGGCGCGGCTGATGCCGGGCCATGGCCTGGCGCTGGCGCGGCGTCGAGCAGCCGCCGATCCTGCCCAAACCCGACCTGACGCCGCTGACTCGGCGGCTATCGCCGCACCCCGGTGGCAGGACGGCGCTGACCTGTGGTGCGACACTCGCCTGATCGCCCGCGAGCTGGAACCGGCCGCGTGCCTGAGCCCATCGCTCTTCCCGCCGCGACGGCCGGCGCCGCCCAAGCCATCGCCTGCGGGCCGAGCATCAGTTCATGCGTCCGGTGGCGCTGTTCGTCTCCGGCATCAATGCCGATCACATGCCGGCCGGCCTGCACGAGGATCAGCGCCCGCCTGCACGGCCTCGCCGCCGCCCTCGATCGAGGCGGTGCGTGCAGCGGCCGCTACCCGCAACCTCCATCTCCGTGCGGCCGCAGACTCGCAGTGGCTCGCCGACATGCTGCTGCGACGGACGGCCCCTATCTGCCTGAGCGACGGCGCCTGCATCGCCGACTCCGCGGCCTATCACGTCGTCTGGTTCTTCAAGGGCCGCCACATCGATTGCCGCCCATGAGCTCGCTGCCCTACCCGGCGCCTGGTGCGCCTGGCGCGACCGCATGGCGGCGATCGGCCGTGGCGCAGCGCACCGACATCGATCCCGACCGTCGCACTGGCCGCGCCGCGCTGCCGAGCCCGCGACGCCGCGCCGGTACTCGCAGCCGCAGGAGGGCGATCCGCTGCCCGGACGAGCGGGCACGCGCGCGATCCGACCGACAATGCCAAGGGACCGGGTCGAGGGCGAGGTGACTTCATCGACGCCAGCGAGAACGCGCTGGCTGCGCCACGATCCCGACGTCGGGCACGCGTCGCCGTGCACTTCCCGCGCCTGGGCTACGACTGGCGGCGCGCCTACACGTCCATGCCGTATGACTCCGATGCCGAGTACCGTCGATCGGCAGGTTGGTCGCGCCGGTGGCGACCAGCTCGGCCATCATGGCGCCCGTGCCGGACCCAAGCTGGATGCCGTGGGCGAGAAAGCCGGAACTGGTGGAAGACGCCTCGCGACGTCGAACTCGGCCCGACCACCGGATGTCGTCGGGCATGCAGCGCCCGATGCCGGCCCAGGCGCGCACGATGGTGGCCGCGCGCATCGCCGGGAACAGCTCCCACACCGTGCGGGCGCTGATCGCGAGCTTGGCCCAGTCGATCACCGTCTCGTTGCGGTCGCGATAGGGCGTCGCGAGATGGCCGCCGCCGATCACCACCGTGCCGTTGCCGAGCTGCTTGAAGGAGAGCTTGCGGCCGCTGCAGGATCACGACCGGCTTGATGAAGGCGGGCACGCCGGCTGGTGCACCATCAGCATGGGCGCGATCACTTCGGCGAGCGGCACCGGCTCGCCCAGCATGAGCGGCGATGCGGTCGGCCCAGGCGCCGGCGGCGTTCACCACCTTGGGCGCCTCGATCGGCGCCGGTCGCTGGTCTCGACCCGCCAGACGTAGCCTGCGCGGGCGAGGCCGGTCACCGTCACGCCCTCGATCACCTCGGCGCCCTGCTCGATGGCGCGCTTGCGGAAGGCCTGGGTGGTGCGGAACGGATCGGCCGCGCCGTCGCGCCGCGAGACCACGCCGCCCGGGCAGTGATCGGCCACCGCCGGCACCAGGCGCTTCAGCTCGGCGCGATCGATCAGCTCCTCCGTGCGTAAAGCCGCTTCAGGCGCAGATCGTCGACCGCGGGCGCGGAAGCCGCCAGCTCTGCCTCGCTCTCGGCCACCAGCACCGTGCCGTGGCTCTCGAAGCCGCAATCGTCGCCGACCAGCTCCTCGATCTGCTCCCACAGACTCCATCGAGGGCGATCGACAGCGGGATCTCCTCGGCCAGATGGCGCGCGAGCTGACGCACGCCGCCGGCATTCGACGCCCGAGGCGTGGCGACCGGCATAGTCCTTCTCGACCAGGATCGGCTTCAGCGCCGCGCAGCGCCAGATGCAAGGCTGTCGAGCAAGCCATGCAGTGCTCACCATGGCTGATCACGCCGCCAGCGACGATGTCGCCAGTCTTCACGCCCCTGCTGAGGGCAGTCGTTCACCGTTCACGTTCTTATGTGCCGCCGCTCTCGCGCCGATTTGCAGCGAGGCGAGCTGGTGGTGATCGGCGACCGGCGATTTGCGGCGGTAGTAGCGCCGATCTCACCGGTAAAAGCCGCCTGCGCTCAGCTGCGATCACCTGGTGACCGTGAGGTTGCACAGCTGACCTGGCACGGTCCCTATGCCGCAGCGTGAAGGCAGCATGATAATTCGAACGAAGTAC
>ERZ1370068.3436-contig-2550_pt1 | contig 35618 bp, 46 predicted proteins | sample MGYA00561227_ERZ1370068 | MGnify/ENA primary metagenome ERZ1370068 (study PRJEB38410, sample SAMEA6850437) | metagenome | study: Metagenomic assessment of the ecological functions of the soil: analysis of the soil microbiota associated with the... | reverse complement strand
GCTGGTCCTGGGTGGCTGATTGCGGCCGCACTTATCGGGGCGGTGGTGCCTTCACATTGATCGTCATCATGCCCACGAACCACAAGCTCTTGACGCCCGGTCGTGATCTCGGTTCCGCCGAGACTCGCACGCTGCTGGAGCGCTGGGGTCATCTCCATGCGGTCCGGACGACGCTGAGCGTGCTGGCCACTATGCTTTACATGTGGTTGCTACTTGGAGCCTAGTATCACGTTCTTCTTGAGAGAGCAAAGGGAGGTAGCCGATGGGTGTTCCGTTGATCGAGCAAGTAAAGATCAGGCTCAGGTGTTGGTGCCACTCGTCCGCACTCTCCAAGCAGAACTAGGTGAGGAGCGCGCAAACGCTCTCGTGCGCAAATCGCTCGGGGCGATCTATCGGCAGTTTGGCGAGGCATGGTGGCGGGCACAAGGTGCCAGCAAGTTCGAGGAAGCGGCTGAGTACGACCTTCGAAACGTTTGCTGCTGGTGATGCTTTGGATTACGAGATTGCTCAGGCAGACGACGGCAAAACCTTCTGAGCTCAACGTGTCACCGGATGCCAGGCTAACGCCGGTGTTCTGACCACCGGGAACCCGGCGTATCCCTGAGCCGTGGTTCTGGCGTTCTCCCCCCCCAATGTCACGACTGCCCACTCTCCCCAGTTTGTAGAGTAAGAAGGTTCCGCAGTGACGTACAGCTCTACCCGAGCCCAGACCAATCATGCGAGGGGGCCGACCATCATGCGATTTCGCCGCCAAGCGAAACAGCAGAATGAAGAGTGGTGATGCGCGAACCCTGCAAGCAGGCTCGTAAGTACGTCGCACCGGTGCTGCGCGGCAACGACCAGGGGCGACTCGCCTTACGTACTACCGCCATCAGCACTCAGCCGATCTGGAGTTCTCGAGTATGAGGGGTTCTATGCGAGCGTTGTTCGCGACGGCTGCCGTGTCCACCTGAACTGTTCTGCCCCGCTGGAGCGTGATCAAAAGGCGTTCGAGGCTGCAGAGCATCTGGACGCCTGCTTCGGGTGTTGAGGATGCCGAGGCTCTTGCAAATGCGTTTGCGTCGTCCGGCGCCGTGTTCTCGGTGAAGCTTCCGGAGTATGCCGTATGGACGCGAGTTCTATGTCCGAGATCCCGACGGCTATATCCTTGGCTTCATTCAGCCGAGCGACACGCCCTGAAAACGAAGCTGCCTAACTTTAGTTCGAGCCGACGCGCTGAAGCGCGCCGCTCGACATAACGTTGAGTCCCGCGTGAACGAACACCAACAGCTCGCGAGTTTGCTGGTTGCGGCCAGTGGAGCAGTGATGTTGTCACTCGGCAGCCTGCATCTTGTCTACACGTTCTTTGGCCCAAAGCTCCGGCCCCGCGATCCGGTGCTAGAGGGCCAGAATGAAGGTGGTCCATCCCGGCATCACCAGACAGACCACGATGTGGAAAGCGTGGGTTGGTTTCAACGCGAGCCATAGTCTTGGATGCATGCTCTTCGGTCTGCTGTACGGCTATCTGGCCTTGGCTCAGCCCGCCGTCCTGTTTGGATCTATCTTCCTGGGCATGGTCGGGGGCGCCTTCCTTCTCGGCTTCGTAGCTTTGGGCAAGGCATACTGGTTCAGTACGTCGTTCCGAGGTTTAGTGCTTGCGTCCATTCTTTATGGGAGCAGGTTTGCCGTAGCGCTGGCGTAACAGTCGCGGTTGCCCCTGTGCGTATTCGAAACCCTACCCGCGCGCCTAGATTGGGCCAGCGCGATGGTAGCGGGCCGGAACCACGCCCAATAAGGAGAGAGCAACGTCGTGTCTGAAAACTCCGCGTTCTGAGCTTGCGCGCTGTCCATCGACAGCTACGGGGCTGGGCCGAGCCACGATCTCGAGAATCCGCTCGGCGTCAATGGCCCTGAGTTGATGGAATCGGTTCTTTCACACTCGCGTCTGGCGGCGGATGCACGGACACGCGGACGGCGAGACGGGCATCGACAACGACATGGCGGAGCTCGGCTTCACCGGAGTCGGGGCCTGGATTCTCGGGCGCAACATGTTCGGTCCCGTCCGCGGCCCGTGGCCGGATGACAGCTGGAAGGGCTGGTGGGGCGAGGAGCCGCCGTATCACACGCCTGTGTTCGTGCTGACCCATCACCCGCGCCCGCCGCTCAGGATGGCGGGGGGCACGGAGTTTCGGTTCGTCACGGAAGGCATTCACGCCGCCTTGAGCAAGCAAGGGCTGCCGCGGGCGGGCGCGACGTCCGCGTCGGTGGCGGCGTATCCACCATCCGGCAGTATCTGCGGGCCGGGCCTGATCGACGAGCTGCATCTCTGGCCATCCGGCCTGTCTTGCTCGGGTCAGGGAGCATCTCCTGAACGGCATCGATATGCGTTCCTTGGGCTATGAATGCGCGAAGTACGTCGCCGGCGAACGCAGCGAATCACGTCTTTCTGCGCAAGCGCCCGTGATGGGTGAGGGGAGGACACCTTGTCACCCAGATGCCAGAGGTCACCGCCTTGTCTGCTCGTGGTCCTCGTCGCCTCCTGCGCGCAAGGCCGCAACCGCCGACGTCGATGGTGGGGGTGCCGGATAAGCTCAAACCCGGCGCGAACGAATCGCTGGCGATGATCGTTCCCGCAAGGGCGTGCAGATATACGAATGCCGTGCCAAGAAGGATCGAGTCAGGGAGCATGAATGGGCGTTCATGGCTCCCGAAGCCGATCTCTCGACGCGTGGAAACCGGATCGGCCGATACACCGTGGACCACATTGTGGAATCGACCGATGGCAGCAAAGATCTTGCGATGCAGTGAACGGACCGACGCCGACGCGCCAGTGGCCGACGCCATCCCTTGGCTTGCTGCTTTGCCGCGAAGTCCGTCGGCTCGGAAGCGCTCGTTCAGCAAGATCACGAGCATACAGCGCGTGAGAGTACCGTTGGGGTGTAGCGCCCAAGGGCAGTTGTTCTGAAGCCGCGGTCGGGAGGCCGGCTCGCACCCACTGCTACTGGCGGATCGACTACTTCTTCACCGCCGTGCTGGCATGGCTCGCTCGCGTCAGCGGTCGCCGCCGACGGCAGCCGGGAGCATCAAGTGGCGGCTTAACCTCGAACCCCGTCGGGGGACCATGCGGAAGGCACGCAAGTCGCACTGCGGGAGCAGAACGCGTTCTTCCGCGCGCTCGAATCGGCGCTGCCTGAGAGCAGACGGCTCTTCAAGGATCCTCTGGCGCGGGCTTTCCTGACGTGGCCGCTACGCACGTCGTGACCTGGCTCGCGCGTCGTGCCCGGTCTTCGGTGGATCGTGCCGTGGTTCATCGACAACCGGTGGCCGGGGTACGGTCCTCCGTGGTCGCACGCACCAGGCTCATCGATGATGCGATCGCGGCCGCCCTTGAAAACACATGGAGCAGCTCGTCATCCTTGGTGCGGGATTCGACTCCCGGGCGTACCGCTTACCGGGCTTGCGCGACATCACGGTCTTCGAAGTCGACCATCCAGATACCCAGGCCGCCAAGCGGAGGGCGCTGGATCCGCGTCCTCTCCGTCCTGCCGACAGCACGTTCGGTTCGTTGCCATCGACTTCAACCAGCAGCGGCCTCGAGTCACGTCATGCCCGCGCGCCGGCTACCGCGAGGTCGGCGCGCACCGTTCATTCTGTGGGAAGGCGTAACGAACTACCTGACCGAAGCGGCCGTCGATACCACCCTGCGGTGGTGCGCGCGCGCGGCGCCCGGTAGCCTACTGCTCTTCACGTACGTTCACCGCGATGTGCTCACGCGGCCGGATGCCTTCATCGGCACCGGAGCGGCTGTTCGCTTCTCTGGCGAAGGTCGGCGAGAAGCTGACGTTCGGGATCGAACCAAGCGAGCTCCCGGAGTTCCTGGCGAAACGCGGCCTGTTCCTGGAGAGCGACGTCGGCGCCGCGGAGTATCGAGAGCGCTACTTCAAGGATGCGGCACGCACGATGCGCGGGCATGAGTTCTATCGCGTTGCGCTGGCCCGCGTAGGCTCCTAGGAAAAGCGGACGTATTGCCCTTCGTCCAATTGCGGGAAGCGTCTGGGCGACGCAGAGTCGTCCCGAGGAGCGAAGCTCTGGCATGGGCGGTTCAGGGAGTTGTGTGAGAGGGTCTCTCCATCCACCTGGCAAGGAGAGAAAATGAAACAGTACGCCGCGGAGGGTCTTGGGACATTCTGGCTGGTTCTCGGCGGATGCGGCAGCGCAGTGCTCGCTGCCGCGTTTCCGAACGTAGGCATCGGCCTGCATGGCGTTTCGCTTGCCTTCGGCTTGACCGTTCTGACGATGGCCTATCGCCATCGGGCCATATCTCCGGCTGCCATCTGAACCCGGCGGTCTCCGTCGGCCTGTGGGCCGGCGGGCGCTTCCGGCGGCCAAGCTCGCTCCGTACATCGTGGCGCAGGTGCTCGGCGCAGTTATCGCGGGCGGCGTGCTGTACGTCATCGCCAGCGGCGCGCCGGGGTTCGATGTGTCCAAGGGCTTTGCCTCGAACGGCTATGGCGCGCATTCGCCCGGCGGCTACTCGCTGCTGGCGGCGCTGGTCACCGAGGTGGTGATGACCATGTTCTTTCTGCTGGTCATCCTCGGCGCTACCGACAAGCGCGCCCCGGCGGGCTTTGCGCCCATCGCCATCGGGCTCGCGCTGACGCTGATCCACCTCGATCAGCATTCCGGTGACCAACACCTCGGTCAATCCTGCGCGAAGCACCGGCGTGGCGCTCTTCGTCGGTGGTTGGGCTCTGGGGCAGCTCTGGCTGTTCTGGCTCGCTCCGATCGTTGGCGCGCTGCTCGGAGCAAGTGACCTATCAATTCATCAGCCAAGTGAGTGAAGGCTGAGGACGCCCAACCTCTCTGTTCCGGGCGTGTCGATTCCCGGCCCCCTCGAACGATTAGCTGATGGACGGGTTCCGCGAATCCGCGACACGATCCGAACAGGAGAATGCGATGCCAGGGATTCAAAGAATCACCACCCTGCCTGTGGTTCGTACGATCGGCCGAAGAGGCGTGGCAGTCTGCACGGGCATCTTCAAGAACAAAGATCGTCGCCGCCCCCGCGGTACGGAAAGCCGGGCAGGAGGTTCACGTGAAGCACCGCCGGAGACGGTATGACGGTGGCCTTCGAGCTGGAGGGGGGCAGACGTTCACCGCGCTCAACGGCGGCCCGATATCTCCAGCTCCAACGAGGCATCTCGGTTCCAGGCTCAGTCGCGACACGCAGGCGGAAGTGGACTACTACTGGGAGAAGCTGTCTGCCGGCGGGGATGTCGTAAGGCCCAGCAGTGCGGCTGGCCTCAGTGACCGGCACGGCGCGTCTGGCAGATCGTGCCCAGGGTGCTGGTCGAGATGGTGATGGACCCTGACCCGGCCAAATCCGGGCGCGTCACGGAAGCCATGCTGCAAATGAAGAAGCTCGATATCGCCGAGCTGAAGGGGGCGTATGCGCGGGCTGAGATCTCGCCCGGGCCAGCGTGAAGCGCCCGGCTGGCGATCCGCTCGTCCGCGGGCCGACTCTTCGCGGTGGCAGTGACGGCGTATGGCCTGGGATTGCTCGGCTGGTTGGTCTGGCCCGCGTTCCGAGAATCGCTTCTGCCGGAAGATATCGCCGCCATTCCGCCATTCTCGATTTACGGCCTCGCGCATCTCGGGATTCCCGGGCTCACCGATCAGCGCTGATCGTGTGACTGGATGTGGTGCAACGCCGACGATGCTGGGCATCGTCGGCGCGGCGGCCAGTATGGTCTCGGCGCGGCGTGGGGCGTCGCACGGCCGGTCATTGCTACATCTGACAGGCCGCGGCAGGTTGACCACCGAGGGACGCCCGTCCGCGCCGCCGGGGCCGGGCAGCTGAACCGCGAGCTGCCAATGGGAGGGGAGGCATGGCCGAGCCGCTGAAGCGCCCTGAACCTGAAACGCTGGATCGACGAGCACCGCTCCCTGCTGAAGCCTCCCATCGGTGCCGAGATGATCTGGAAGGACTCCCAGTTCATCGTGATGATCATCGGGGGCCCGAACGCCCGCCGGGACTTCCATGATCGACCCGCGCGACGCGAATTCTTCTACCAGCTCGAAGGCGACATGGTCCTGGAAGTACATCGACGGAGGAGGCAGGCGGCAGCGGGAGACGATCCGGGAGGGCGACGTCTTCCTCTTGCCCGCCAATACGCCGCATTCCCCCAGCGGCGGGCGAACACGGTGGGCCTGGTGGGTGGAGCCGGTCCGGGGTCCCGAGGAGAAGGAAGGCTATGCCTGGTATTGCGAGCGGTGCGACGCCAAGCTATACGAGATGGTGAGAGGGGACGGCGACCTCCTCCTGGACCTGCGAAGGGTCTCGGAGCGGTTCAATGCCAGTGACGCGCTCCGGACGTGCAAGGCGTGCGGGTACGTGCGCAGCCGATGGCGACGGGGCCTCGGATCTAGCCGCAGCGCGACTGACCCACGGAGGTGATGGATATGGAGCTCATCAAGCGTCTGGCCTGGGTGCTGTTGCAGCGTGGCGGTTTTGCTTATGGCCGCTCCGGCCCTGGCTGCCGACTATCCCGCGCCGAAGGAAGGCAGCTGGGTGGTGCGCGACTTCCGCTTCCACACCGGCGAGGTGCTGCCCGAGCTGCGCCTCCACTACACGACGGTGGGCGCGCCCACCGGCGAGCCGGTGCTCATCCTGCACGGCACCACCGGATCGGGCGCCGGCATGCTCACCCCGCATTCGCGGGTGAGCTCTTCGGTCCCGGGCAGCCGCTGGACGCCGGCCGCTACTACCTCATCCTGCCGGACGCCATCGGCACCGGTAAATCCTCCAAGCCCTCGGACGGCCTGCGCACGAGCTTCCCGAAGTACAACTACGACGACATGGTCCTCGCGCAATACCGGCTGGTCACGGAGCATCTGGGCGTGAGGCGCCTGCGGCTGGTGCTCGGGAACTCGATGGGCGGCATGCAGACCTGGATGTGGGCCCAGAAATATCCGGCCTTCATGGACGTCGCGGTGCCGATGGCGTCGATGCCGACCGAGATGTCCGGCCGTAACTGGATGACGCGCCGCCTGATCATCGACGCCATCCGGAACGATCCGGAATGGATGAACGGCAACTACACCCGGCAGCCACGCAGCCTGCAGTTCGCCTCGGTGTTCTACGGCATCGCCACCAACGGCGGGAACCAGCGCGCTCCAGGCGATGGCGCCCACGCGCGAGAAGGCCGATCAGCTGCTCGACCAGCGCCTCAACGCCCCGTTTCGCGGGGATGCCAACGATCACCTTTACCAGTGGGAGGCGTCGCGCGACTACAACGCCGTCAGGCGACCTGGAGCGCATCGAAGCCGACGTGCTGGCGATCAACTCCGCCGACGACGAGCGCAACCCGCCGGAGCTCGGACTGCTGGACCGCGAGATCAAGCGCGTGAGGAACGGCCGCGTGCGGCTGATCCCGGCCAGCGACCAGACCGCCGGACACGGCACCACCGGCCAGGCGAGATTCTGGAAGCAGGACCTGGCGGAGTTGCCGCAGGGCGCGCCACGCACGAAATAGCCTCCGGCCGCGTCGCTCGCGTGTCGGCCATCATGACCGGGCGCGTGATTCTCGAGGCGACGGCCGCGGGACATCCTCCTCCGGTATGGTAGGCGAGATGGACACCGCAGGAAGCGCACACGGTGCTGACCGAGCAGCTCCTCCCGTATCGCGGCGAGGGGCTGCAAGGCGCTGACAGCGCCTGCTGGCGGAACCGGATATCTTCGCGATCCGCGGCCCGTCGGGGTCCGCCTCATCGCCTCCAGATCGAGGCGGTATGGGACGACCGGCCCGGTGGCGCTCTCCGGGTCTTCGGCCTGATCGAGGACGGCGAGCGGCTCGGCGCCTTTGCGCCGATTACGGGCGAGTTCACCATCACGTCCACGGGGCGCGATCACTGTGTTAGGTGGTGGGCAGTCAGCGGGGGGAAGATCTTGATGAGCACCTTCGAGTTCGACCTCCGATGAGCGCGCCGCGGCCCTCCCCGGCCGGGACCCCGCCTCCCTCCTCGCCCAGACCTACGCGGCGTTCAACGCGCGCGACATCGCCGGCGCGCTCGCCGCCATGCACCCCGCGGTGGCATGGCCCAATGGCATGGAGGGCGGCATGGTCCACGGCCACGCCGCCATCCGCGAGTACTGGACGCGGCAGTGGACCCTCATCGACCCGGCGCGTCGAGCCCACCCGGTTCGCGCCGCTGCCGGACGGCCGGGTGGCGGTGCACGTCCACCAGGTGGTGCGCGATCTCCGCCGGCGCCACGCTCAAGGACGAGATGGTCCGGCACGTGTACGCGTTCGAGGACGGCCTCATCAAGGCGATGGAGATCGGCCAGGGCGAGTAGGCGCATGCCGCACACTTACCTCGCGGGGCTCGTCACCGCCGTGTCCGGCGACATCACGCAGGAGCGCGTCGACGCCATCGTGAACGCGGCGAACTCGTCCTTGCTGGGCGGCGGCGGGGTGGACGGCGCCATCCACGCGCGGGGCGGGCCCCAGATCCTCGCCGAGTGCGAGGCCCTGCGCCGGACGGCCTTCCCCGCCGGCTCTGCCCACCGGTGAGGTGGCCCTCACGACGGGCGGGCGGCTGCCCGCAAAGTACGTCATCCACACGGTGGGGCCGGTGTATGGCCGGCACGATGGGCGCGAGGCCGAGCTCCTCGCGGCGTGCTATCGGCGATCGGTCGCGCTGGCGCAGGCGCGGGGCTTCGAGTCCCCCGCGTTTCCCGCCATCTCCACCGGCGTCTACGGCTACCCGCGCCCGAGGCGGCGGCCGTCGCTTCCGCCGCGCTGGCCGAGTCCCTGACCGCTCCGGGAAGCCTGCGTGACGTCCGCCTCGTCTTCTATTCCGCCCCGGACCTGGCGGCGTTCGTGGGGCACCAGCGGTTCTGATTGAGGTATCTTCGCCGGAGGTGACAACACGAAGGCAATTCCTGGTGGCCCTGGGCGCGGGCGCCGCCCTGACCGGGCCGGGCCTGGCGCTCGCGCCGGCGGGCGGCCGGCGGAGCATCGGCTTTCTGCTGCCGGCGACCCGGGAGGGATTCGAGAGCCGGGTGGAGGCCCTCCGGGCCGGCCTTCGCGAGCTGGGCTATGTCGAGGGCAAGTCCGTTGCCTACGAATACCGCGCGGCGGACGGGAAGTACGAGCGGCTTCCCGCGCTCGCGGCGGAGCTGATCGGCCTCAAGGTGGATGTGCTGGTCACTGCCGGCACGCCGGGGGCCCTCGCCTTGAAGGGGCGACCGCGACGATGTCCCATCGTGATCGCCACCATCGCGGATCCGACCTCACGGGCATCGTGCCGAGTCTCGGCGCGGCCCGGCGGCAATATCACCGGCTTGATGTTCGTCGTGGCCGAGCTGAACGCGTGAAGCGGCTGGAGTTCCTCAAGCAGGCGCTGACCCGAGTGAAACGGGTCGCCGTCCTCATGAATCCCGACAACAAGGCCATGCCGCCGGTGCAGCGCGAGATGGCGCAAGCCGGCGCTCCAGCTCGAGTCGAGGTCGTGCGCTTCGACGTGCGCGGGCCCGGACGAGTTCGAGGGGCGTTCGCCGGGATCGCAGCGAAGCGCCGCCGACGCCGTGGTGATCGTGGAGGACTCGATGCTGAACGTCAACGCGGCCCGCGCTCGGCGCCCTGGCGACGGCGAAGCGCCTGCCCGCGATCGGGTGTGGACGAGGTCGCCGAAGGCGGCGGGCTCCCCTGGCCTACGGCGTCGACCAGAGGGAGATGTTCCGATCGCGCCGCCGCCTACGTGGACAAGATCCTCAAGGGCGCCAAGCCGGCGGACCTACCCATCGAGCGCTCGTCCACCTTCTCCTTGGTCCTCAATCTCAAGACGGCCCGTCAGCTCGGCCTCACGATCCCCGTGGATATTCGCCTGCGCGCCGACCGCGGTGATCGAGTGAGCGCGGCCCCGTGAGGGGCGGGTTCGCTAGACGGGCCAGGCTTCGCGGCGCCACCCCATGTCCCAGAACATCCACTCGTAGCGGCTGGTGGCGAGGAAGTGGCGGCGCATCGCCTCACGCTCCGGATCGCCCACCCGCGCGGCCACGGCATCGGTGGCCGCGCACACCGCCTCCACCAGGGCGCCGAACTCGCCCGACGCGTAGGTGCCGATCCAGCGCGTGTAGAGGGGATCGGGCGAGCCCCGCCGCTCCAGCTCCTTGCCCACCTCCCAGTAGATCCAGTAGCAAGGCAAGAGCGCGGCCACGTTCTCGTGAAAGGGCGCGCCGTAGGCCACGGCCAGGAGATAGCTCGTATAGGCGAGATTGGTGGGCGCCAGCGGCGTGGCCGCCACCGCCTCGGGGAGAGGCCGAACTCGGCGAAGAAGCTCTCGTGGAGTGTCCGCTCCACCTTCAAAGCGCCCGCCGCGTGCTCGTTGAACATGATGATCCAGCTCGTCCTGGGGCGCGCGGGCGGCGGCGATGGAGAAGCGCCCGGGCGAAGTCGCGCAGATAGAGCGCGTCCTGCACGGCGTAGAACCGGAAGCGACTCCCGCGGGAGCGAGCCGTCGGTGAGCCCCGCCACGAAGGGATGGCGGAGGATGGCGGCGTAGATCGGTGCGATGGAGCGCCAGAGCTCGGCGGTGAAGGTCGTGGAAGCAGTCATGATCGGCCCCGGGCTGGTATTCTAGCGCCGATGCCCACCATCATGACGCACGCCGTGGTGGCCTGGGGTCTCGGCCGCGTGCTCACGCGCTTTCGCCGCCTGCCCGCGCGCCTCTGGGTGCTCGCCGGCGTGCTGGCGATGCTGCCCGACCTCGACGTGGCGGCCCGGCTGCTGGGCATCCCCGCGGGCTCGCCCTGGGCGCATCGGGGCATCACGCACTCGCTCACCGCCGCCCTCCTGGTGAGCCTGGTCGTGGCCGCGCTGGCGTGCCGGGGACCGGCCTTCCCCTGCTCGCGGGCTGGGGAATCCTGGCGCTGGCCATGGCCTCGCACGGCGTCCTCGACGCCTTGACCGACGGCGGCTCCGGCGTGGCCTTCCTCGCCCCGTTCGACGACACGCGCTACTTCTTTCCCTGGCGGCCCATCCGCGTGTCGCCCTTCTGGGGAGGCTTCTTCACCCCGCGCGGGCTGGAGACGGTGACCAGCGAGAGCCGTCTGGGTGTGGGTGCCGCTCGCCGTCCTGGTGATGTCGGCCTGGCTGGCGGGAAGACATCGGGGAATTGAGCGCACCCATGGGCCAGACCGTTCAGTTCGCCGGCGCCATTCTCATCCTGGTGGCGTTCGTGCTCGGGCAGTTCCGCGTCCTCAAGCTGGAGTCCTTTGCCTATCTATGGCTCAACTTCGTGGGCTCGGTGGTGCTCACGGCGGACGCGTGGCGCGGGCAGCAGTGGGGCTTCGTGCTGCTGGAAGGCGTCTGGGCGCTCGTCTCGCTCTGGAGCATCGCCGCGCGGCTTCGCGGAAAGCCGCTGGCCTCCGGCCATTGACAGCACCCGCCGGGACGCCTAGCATTCCCGTCGTCCCCTGCCGCTGCCATGGATAGACCCTGGAAGGTGCACTGGCCCAAGCGAGCGCGGCGCGAGCCGGCGGGAGCGGCCTGATGGCGCGCCCGCGGCGACGGACACGGGCGCCCCGGAGCCTCAAGCCCGTGCGGCTGCCCAAGGCGGCCGCGACGCTCATTCGCTGGGAGCGCGTGTGCCGGATCGCCACCGTCGGCGGCACGGGGATGCCCCACCTGGTGCCCGTCTGCCACGTGCTCGACGACGGCAAGATCTATCTCGGCTCGGGCACCGACGGGCGCAAGGTGCTGAACCTCCGCGCCAACCCGGAGCTCGCGTTGACGGTGGACCACTACAGCGAGGACTGGAGCGGGCTGCGCGGCGTGATGGTGCAGGGGACGGCGGCGCTCATCGAGCGCGGTCCCCGCTTCCGCCGCATCCGCCGGCTGCTCTACGCCAAGTACCCGCAGTATCCCGTCGAGGCCGCCCTCGGGGACGACGACTCCGTGATAATCGAGATGACGCCCACTCATGTCTTTACCTGGGGGCTTCGACTGAGCGCCCCTTACAGGGCCGGGGAGACCGGAAGATGAAAGCCGCCGTGATGGAAGACATCCGGAAGCCGCTGGTCGTCCGGGAGATGCCCGATCCCAAGATCTTTCCCGGCGGCGCGGTGGTGCGCGTGGAGGCCAACGGCATCTGCCGCAGCGACTGGCATGCCTGGGTGGGGGACTGGAGCTGGTTCGGCTCCAGCTGAACTTCCCCACGTGCTTGGCCACGAGTTCTGCGGCGTGGTGGAAGAGGTGGGCGAGGGCGTCACGCGCGTGCGTCGCGGGCGAGCGCGTGCTGGTGCCCTTCAGCCAGGGCGAGGGCCACTGCGACTATTGCCGCGCCGGGCAGCAGCACCATCTGCGACATGCGGGTGACGCCGGGCATCGCCTACTGGGGCGGGTTCGGGCGGCTGGTGGGCGTGCCCTTCGCCGACGTGAACCTGGTGCCGCTGCCGGACTCCATCGGCTTCACCGAGGCGGCGAGCATGGGCTGCCGTTACATGACGTCCTTCCACGCCCTCGTGGACCGGGCCCAGGTCGCGGCCGGCGAGTGGGTGGCCGTGCACGGCTGCGGCGGCATCGGGCTCTCTGCGGTGCAGATCGCCACCGCGCTGGGCGCCAGCGTGATCGCGCGTGGACATCTCCGACGAAAGCTCGCGCTGGCCAAGTCCCTCGGCGCGGTGGCCACCGTGAACGCGAAGACCGACAATGCCGTGAAGGCCATCGCCGATCTCACCGGCGGCGGCGCGCACGTCTCGGTGGACGCCCTCGGCGTGACCGCCACCTGCCAGGCCTCGGTGATGTCGGTGCGCAAGCAGGGGCGGCATCTGCAGATCGGGCTCACCTCCTCGGCGGAGAAGGGCATGGTGCCCATTCCCATCGACCTCCTCGTTCTCAAGGAGGCGAGCATGATCGGCTCCTACGGCATGCAGGCGCCTCGCTTCGACGCCATGCCCAGATGGTGCAGGCGGGCAAGCTGGCGCCGGGCAAGCTCGTGAGCCGCACGGTGCCGCTGGAAGAGGCGGGCGGCGTGCTCGCCTCGATGGACACGCTTCGCCACCGTCGGCGTCACCGTCATCGACCGGTACTCAGGACCGACCGGCACCGGGCTCAGAGGAGACGCGCGGCATCGAGATCACGGTCAACGGCAGGCGGCACCCGGTGGCGGCGGCGCCCGAGACGCCGCTGCTCTACGTGCTGCGCAATGAGCTGCGGCCTCCGCGGCCCCCGCTTCGGCTGCGGGCTCTCCCAGTGCGGCGCGTGCACCGTGCACGTGGACGGGCGCGCGGTGCGCTCGTGCGGTGTCGCGGTCTCCGCGGTTGGGGCCGCGCCCAGTCACCACGCTCGAAGGCCTGGGGACGCCGGATCGAGCCCCATCCGCTGCAGCAGGCCTTCATCGACGCCAGCAGGCCGCCCAGTGCGGCTTCTGCATCAACGGCATGATCATGACCGCGGCGGCGCTCCTCGCCGCGAACCCTGCAAGCCCGACGAGGGCGAGCTGCGCGGCGCGCTCGCCGGCAATCTCTGCCGCTGCGGGACGCATCTCCGCATCCTCCGCGCGATCAAGCGGGCGGCCGGAGTGGCTCCATGACCGCGCGTCCGCACGCTCCCGGAGCTTCGCGGCGGGCGCTGCTCCAGTCGGCGGGCGCGCTCATCGTCGCTTTCGCGATGCCGGCGGTCGGGCGGGCACAGACCCCGCGCGTCGGCGAGGACGCAGCCGATGCTGCCCGGGCAGGACCGTCGCGCCCGGCCAGCACGATCCCGTCCGGGCAGATCGATGCCTGGATCGCCATCGCGCCTGACGGCGCCGTGACCCTCTTCACCGGGAAGGTGGAGCTGGGCACCGGCGTCGCGACGGCGCTGGCCCAGATCGCCGCCGAGGAGCTGGATGTCGAGATGTCGCGGGTCGCCGTGGTCCAGGGCGACACCCTGCGCACGCCCGACCAGGGCATCACTGCGGGCAGCAAGACCTTGCAGCGCGGGGCCCCCGCCATTCGCCAGGCGGCGGCCGACGCGCGCTACACGCTGCGGCTCCTGGCCTCGGTGCGCCTGTCCACTCTCGGTGGATCAGCTGGTGACGCGCGACGGCGTGGTGAGCGTGGCCCACGATCCCGCCCGGCGCGTGAGCTATGGCGAGCTGGTGGGCGGCCGCCGCTTCAACCGGCCGGTGACGCGCGACTTCCAGACCAAGAGCCGCGAGACCTACCGGGTGGTGGGAACGTCCGCGCCGCGCCTGGACATCCCGGCAAGGTCTTCGGGCAGTGGGACTACGTGCACGACCTGCGGGTGCCGGGCATGCTGCACGGCCGCGTGGGTCCGGCCCCAGGCGGTGGGGAGCGCGGGTGGCCGCGGTGGACGACGCCGCGGCGCGGTCGGTGCTCGGTTTCATCCAAACCGTTCGCCAGGGCGATTTCGTCGGCGTCGTCTGCGAGCGCGAGGAGCAGGCCATCGCCGCCGCGCGCGCGCTCGTGGTCACCTGGCGGGGCGGGAGCCGGCTGCCCGCGCCGGCGGACCTCCACGAGACGCTGCGCCGCGCGCCCGCCGGCACCCGTGTCCTGGTCAATCGCGGCGATGTGGACGGCGCGCTGCGCGGAGGCAAGGACGCGCGCGAGGCCGAGTACCGCTGGCCCTTTCAGATGCACGCCTCCATCGGGCCGTCCTGCGGCGTCGCGGACGTCCGCGCGACCGAGGCGACGATCTGGACGGGAAGTCAGGGAGTCTTCGAGCTGCGGGGGCGCGCTGGCCGGGCTCTCGGCCTCGCGCCCGAGCGCGTCCGCGTGATCTTCGTGGAGGCCTCCGGCTGCTACGGGCAACAACGGTGCCGACGACGCGGCGGCCGATGCGGCGGTCGTCTCGCGCGCGGTGGGCCGGCCCGTCCGCGTGCAGTGGATGCGCGCCGACGAGCACGGGCACGAGCCCAAGGGGCCGGCCATGCTCATGGCGCGTGCGCGGCGCGCTGGACGCGCGGCAAAGCGTCGCGGCCTGGGACTACGAGGTGTGGACGCCCACCCATTCAGCGCCGGCCCGGCGGCCGCTCGGGCAACCTGCTCGCGGGCGAAGAGATGGGCGTGCCCGGCGCCGCCGCCGCGCGCCGTCGGGGGCGAGCGCAATGCCCAGCACGGCTACACCTTCGGGGCCGACCGCGTGGTGGTGCACGCGCTGGACCGGGCGCCGCTGCGAGTCTCGGCGCTGCTGGGGCTGGGCGCGCCGCAGAACACCTTCGCCAACGAGTCCTTCATGGACGAGCTGGCGGCGGCCGCCGGCGCCGATCCGCTGGGCTTCCGGCTCCGCCACCTCGGCGATCCGCGCGGTGGCGGTGCTCGAAGCCGCCGCGCGCGCGGCCGGCTGGCAGTCGCGCCCGTCGCCGGCGCCGGTCGCCCGCGCCGCCGGCCTCGCGCGCGGGCGGGGCATCGCCTACTGCCAGTACGAGGGCGAGCACGCCTACGTGGCCACCGTGGTGGAGGTCGAGGTGGACCGCGCCAGCGGCGCCATCCGCGTGCGCCGGGTGGCGGTGGGCCACGACTGCGGCCTCGTCGTCAATCCGGACGGCGTGCGCAACCAGATCGAGGGCAATGTGCTCCAGGCCATCAGCCGCACGCTCAAGGAATCGGTGACCTTCGACGCCGCCGGCGTCACCGCGCTCGACTGGGCCGCCTATCCCATCCTCATCCTTTCCCGAGGTGCCCGACGCGGTGGAGATCGTCCTCATCGACGCCAAGGACAAGCCGCCGCTCGGGGCGGGGAGCCGGCGACCTGCCCCATCCCCGCCGCCATCGCCAACGCCGTCTTCGACGCCACGGGCGTGCGCCTCCGCACTGGTGCCGTTCACGCCGCGCGCGTCCGCGAGGAGCTCGCCCGCACATGAACCATCGCCTCGACCGCAGCCAGGCACACTACGAGTGGAACAACGCCCTGCCGCCGCGCCTCACCATCGCCCCCGGCGACACGGTTGTCCTTCGAGACCCGGGACGCCGCCGACGGCTTTACAAGTCCACGTCCACCCACGAGGACGTCATCAACCGGGGACCGTTCCGCGGGCACCCGCTCACCGGGCCGGTGCGGGTGGAGGCGCGCGTCCCGGCGACACGCTGGTGGTCGAGATTCTCGAGGTGAAGCCGGGCGCGCCCTTCGGCTGGACCGCCATCCGGCCGGGCCGCGGCCTGCTCCCGGAGGCGGACTTCCCCAAGCCGTATCTGCAGATCTGGGACGTCTCCGACGGGAAGTTCGCGCGCAATGCGCGGCGGAAGATCGCGGTGCCCATCGAGGCGTTCCCCGGCGTGATGGGCACCGCGCTGCCTGAGCCCGGCGGGCACAGCACCATGCCGCCACGGAAGAACGGCGGGAACATGGACATCAAGCAGCTCACCGCCGGCACCACGCTGTCCTTGCCGGTCTGGGTGGACGGCGCGCTCTTCAGCGTGGGCGACGGCCATGCCGCGCAGGGCGACGGCGAGGTGTGCGTCACCGCGGTGGAGATGGCCGCCGAGGTCACGCTGCGGTTCGGGCTCCAGGCCGGGCGCGCGATCCCGGAGCCGCAGCTCCGCACGCGCGGGCCCATCGGGGTAGGGACCGGCCGCGGGCCGTGGGTGGCCACCACCGCGCACGGCCCCGACCTCTTCGCCTCCGCCCAGCAGGCGGTGCGCTACATCATCGAGCACATGGTGGAGGAGCGCGGCCTGTCGCGGGAGGAGGCCTACATCGTCGCCAGCGTGGCGGTGGATCTCAAGATCAGCGAGATCGTGGACGCGCCCAACTGGATCGTCTCCGCCTTCCTGCCCGAGAACATCTTCGAGTGAGCGAAGCCTCCGTGCCCCGGCGCATCGAGATCGTGCACCACGGCGACCGCCGCACCGACGTGCACATGCCTTATGCGCCCGGCATCGTGGTGGCGCAGGGGCGGCTGGTCTTCCTCTCGGGCGTTACCGCGGCGCCGGTGTACCACAGCCATCCCCACCGCGACGAGGAGTTCGACCTGCCCGACAGCATGCGGGAGCAGGCGCGGCTGACCATGGAGAACCTCAAGAAGACGCTCGAGGCGGCCGGCTGCACCCTCCGCGACCTCGTGTCGGCGACGCGCTACCTGACCGCGGTGGAGGAGCAGGACGACCTCAATCGCGTCTGGGCCGAGTACCTCGCCGGCCACCTGCCCACCACCACCACGGTGGAGGTATCGCGGCTCGCCACCCACGCCCGCTGCAAGCTGGAGATCAGCGCCATCGCGGTGGCGGACGGGTGATCGGCGCTCCGGCGATGAGCTTCGCAAAGGGGGCCGCTCAGTGTACACTCGCGGCAGACGATGAATGTGACCACGGATCCGGGCTCCCCGCCGCATGAGCGCTCGCCAGAACTACGGCTTCGAGCGCCGCCGCAAGCGACCAGATGCGCCGCGCGAAGCAGGAAGAGAAGCGCCAGCGCAAGACCGATCGCGAGGCTGCCGGCGAGACCGGTCCCGAGATGGGGAAGCGCAGGAGGCGGCGGCGCCTGCGGGGGTGTGGGAGTGGTTCTCCGCCCAGCCGGGGCCGGACGGTGAGCGTCGCAGCCGGCTCGCGTCCCCCGCCGATGGCACCGACGACTGGATGCTGCTGACCGAGGTTCCGCCCGACACCGTCCCGCCCGCCTAGCCGGCGCTTCGCCGGCCGGACTCCTTCGCCGCTTGCGGGGCTACTGCGTCAGCTTCGCGACCGGCCCCGTGATGCCCACGCAGCTTGATCGCGGCGAAGACCCTGATGAGCACCCAGGCCGGATCGAACTCGAAGCGCCCCACGCTGAACTTCGGCGAGCGGGGATACGCATGGTGGTTGTTGTGCAGGCTCGCCGCCGGTGAACCACGCGAGCACGCGCGAGTTGTAGGCGGTATTCATGAAGTTCTGGGCGCTCCCGCCAGTGGCCGAGGCCATTGATGAGGGGCGACAGCACGAAGACGTAGAGGATGCCGTGGGACACCATGGCGATCACCCGGGCCAGAAGCCGAGCAGCAGGCACAGGATGGAGGTTCCCAGGAAGAGCCCGGACCACCCCCAGGAGAACACGTACCGGTCCCAGCGATCCTCGACGAGATCCGGGGCGAACTTCCGGACGATGTCGGGGGCCATCGCCTCGCGCGCGTAGTAATAGACGTTGAAGAGCTGCACCTTCCAGAAGCCGAAGAGCAGAGGGCTGTGCGGATCGCCCTCCCGATCGGTGAAGGTGTGGTGCTTCCGGTGCACCGCCACCCACTCCTGGCGCCGCATGCCCGTGCTCAGCCAGAGCACCAGGCGGAAGAACCAGTCGAGCAGGGGGTGTACCACGAGCGCCCGGTGCGCGAGCGCGCGGTGCAGATAAATCGTGGTGGCGAGCACGGTCGCCTGAGTCATCAGGATCGCGGCGGCGACGACGAGGACGGCGTAAATGAGCACGGTATCCCCTATTCGCGTATGTTTGACGGCTCTGATGTCACGTGAGGATTGGCAAACTCCGGCAAGTATACACGAGAATCCCCGGGGCCCTCAGGGTTCGAGCGGGCTTAGGCTAACCTAACCGGCATCGACCTGCAAGGGGTGCTTCAGCCGGTCACCGGGCCGCAGGTTGAGGACGGTCTCGGGGAAGATCTCGGCCAGCCACTTCACCACGTCGTTGACCGTGATGATGCCATTCGGCCGCCTTTCCCCGTCCACCAGGGGGATGGTGCGGAACCCGGCGGTGCTCATCCGGTTGATCGCGAAGCAGATCCGGTCCTGGAGGGTGAGGGCCTCCGGATTCGGGGTCATCACCTCGGCCAAGGTGGTGCTCGCGGGGTCGCGCCGCTCGCCGAGCACCCGGATCAGGACATCGCGCTCGGTGAAGATGCCGCTCAGCCGCCCTTCGGTGTCCACCACCACCGACGGCCGCGCGGTGGTCGGCCACCATCCGCCCGATCGCCTCCTGACGCTGGCCTGGCCGGAGAGCTGGATGGGCTCGGCGGGCTCGAGGAGTCGCACCGTGTCGTTGAGGAGCGCGCCTTCGAGCTTGCGGAAGTCGCTATCGAGGGACTCGGAATACTCGTCTTCGAACTCGCTCATGACCTACCCCCTGCCCGGCGGGATCTGGAAGGAGCATAGGCGGGGGATCCGGGGGTGTCAAGACCGACGGCCAACCCCTCAATCAATCAGGGCTACCGCCCGGACGGGCGAGCCGTCGGCCTGGTCGAGGGCCAGAGGGCAGGGCCAGGAACCGGCAGCGGTCGGCGCCGATGCGGTGCAGGTTGGTGAGGTACTCGATCACCGTGATCCCCGCGGGAAAGAAGATGTGATGCGTCGTGCAGTCTTCCGGCAGCACGCGGCGGGTCGGCTCGAAGATGCTGGTCCGGACGGAGAAGTCGGGCGGATAGTCGTAGCCCACCGCCTTGACGCCGCGCGCCACCAGCCAGTGGCAGGCATCGGCGGCGGTGAAGGGCGCGTCGCGCCAGAAGCGCTCCTCGTCCACGCTCACGCGCCGCGGCCAGTCCGTGCGGAGCAGCGCGATGTCGCCCGCCCGCACGTGCCCTGCGCGCCGCTCGAGATCGGCGGCGGTCACGCCGTCGTTGTCGGCGAGGTGGGTGAGATCCACCACCGCGGCCTCGCCCACCCACTGATCCACGGGCATCTCCGCGATGTGACGCGCGCCCGGCAGGAAGTGCTTGGGGGCGTCCACGTGCGTGTAGGCATGGCAGGCCAGGGTCATGATGGACGACTCGAAGTTGTCGCCCGCGGCATGCGAGGCGCGCACCTCGCGCGCGACGCGCCAGCGGAAGTGCGGCCGGATCGGGAAGGAGAGATCGATCATGGGCATGGGGCCCGTATAAAGGTGGGGCCCCCGCCGTCAAGGGTCCGCGCCCGGAGGAGGCCGGCGAGGGTGTCCGCCGCGTGCTCCACGTCCGCGCCGTCGTCGGAGGCGGGAACGCGCGTACCCGTGGCCCCCACGGCGTCCAGCGGGCCAGGGTCGCCTCCGGATAGAGGACGACGGCGGCCGCGCCCGCGGCGGCGGCCAGCTGGCTGACGCCGGAGTCCCCGCCGAGATAGGCGCGCGCATCGGCGAGCACGGCCGCCAGCGCCTCCAGCTCGGGCGCGACGAGGCGCGCCCGACCGGCCGCGGCGCCGAGCGCGTCCAGGCGCCGCTCCAGCGCGTCCACCGCCTCGCGGTCCGCCGGCCCTCGTGAAGCAGCACCGCGCAGCCGTCGGCGCCGCGCGCGATCGTCTCGGCGAAGCGCTCCGCCGGCCAGCGCTTCCACTGGGCCGCCCGCGCCGGCATGGACCACGAGGAGCGGACGCTCGTCCGCGAGCCCCGCGGCGGCCAGCGCCGCGCGGCCCCGCGCCCGCCACTCGTCGGGGATGGCCAGCGGCGCGCGGAGCGGGCCGGCATCGGCCGCCACCGGCGATGCGGACGGGCCGAGCGGAGCCACCGTCGCGAGCAGATGCCGCCACACCGGCAGCGCCGTGGGCTCATCCTCGGCCGGCACCGGCGCCGCCAGGATCACCCGTGGCGCCAGCGTGGTCAGGCGTGCCGCATAGGATGGCGCGCGCGCGCCGAACCAGGAGACGATGCTGTCGAAGGCGCCGAGCCGCGCGGCCAGCGCCGGAGGCACGGGTCGTCCGCGAAGAGGCCGCCAGCCCCAGCGCCTCGAACGACAGCGCCTCGTCCACCACGCCCGCGCCGGCGAGGAGCCGCGCCAGCCGCGGCTGAGCGGCGAGGCTCAGGTGCCGATCACCCGCGTCCCCGCGGAGCGCGCGCAGCGCGGGCACCGCCTGCAGGACGTCCCCGAGGGCGCCCGGATGGATGGCGAGAAGACGGCGGGTGGCGGTCATGACGAGAACCGCCGATATGGTACGCTCGGGACGGACCCAGGAGGGCCCCATGAAATTCGCGCTATTCTCCCGGCCTCGGCGGCACCGCGTGGAGCGACCTGCTCGATACCTGGCGCCACCTCGACGCCACGGGCTGGGACGCGGCCTGCGTCACCGACCACTTCATGCCGAACACGAAGGACCGCGTCGGCGACACGCTCGAGTGCTGGACGGCGCTCGCCGCGCTCGCGGCGGAGACGCGACGGATGCGCGTGGGCACCATCGTATCCGGCAATACCTACCGCCATCCCGCGGTGCTGGCCAAGATGGCCACCAATATCGACATCATCTCCGGCGGCCGGCTCATCTGCGGGATGGGCGCGGGGTGGCAGGAGAACGAGCACCAGGCCTACGACATCCCCTTCTACACCGTGGGCGAGCGGCTGGCCCGGCTCGACGAGGCCTGCCAGATGCTCAAGCTCCTCTGGACCCAGCCGAAGTCCACGTGGAAGGGCAAGTACTACGCGCTGGACGACGCGCCGCATGAGCCGAAGCCCGTGCAAAAGCCCCATCCCGAGCTGATGGTGGGCGGCGGCGGCGAGAAGGTGACGCTGAAGATCGCCGCCAAGCATGCCGACCACTGGAACGTGTGGGGCGGGCCCAATACGCTCGCGGCCAAAGGCAAGATCCTCGAAGGCCACTGCGCCACTGTGGGCCGCGATCCCAAGACGATTCTCCGCTCCGCGGTCATGGTGCTCGCCATGACCGACGATGCCGCCGAGGTCGAGAAGATGCGCAAGGTCTACATGGCGCGCATGGGCGCGGACGAGGCGAAGGCCCGCGACACCGTGCTGAGCGGGAGCCGGGCCCAGATCCAGGACACGCTCGGCCGCCTGCGCGACGCCGGGGTGGGCCTGCTGTTCATCCCCAGCTTCTTCCTCGGCGCCGACAAGAAGAAGACGCTCGACCGCTTCATCACCGAGGTGGCGCCGGCGCTCCGCTGAGCGTGCCGCCCGGCATGGCCGCGGATCCCCGGACTGCCGATCGGATCCGCCGGCTCGAGGAGAGCGTCGGCCGCGCCCTCGTCGGCAAGCCGGAGGTGGTGCGGCTTGCCGTCATCGGCTCTCCTCGCGCGCGGGCATCTCCTCATCGAGGACGTGCCCGGGCGTGGGCAAGACCACGCTGGCGCCGCCCTCGCGCGCTCCATCGGAGGCGGCTTCCAGCGCATCCAGTTCACCTCGGACATGCTGCCCTCCGACGTCCTGGGCATCGCGGTGTACCAGCCGGATCGCGGGGAATTCGTCTTCAAGCCCGGCCCGCTCTTCACCAATATCGTGCTCGCCGACGAGATCAACCGCACCACCCCCAAGACCCAGTCGAGCCTGCTGGAGGCGATGAACGAGGCGCAGGTCTCGCTCGACCACACCACCCATGCCGCTGCCCAGGCCGTTCATGGTGCTGGCGACGCAGAACCCGCACGAGTACGAGGGCACCTTTCCGCTGCCGGAGTCGCAGCTCGACCGCTTCCTGCTGCGCATCCGCATCGGCTATCCCGACGGGCCGGACGAGAAGGTGATCCTCCGCGGGCGGCGGCGGCGCCGCGCTCCCGCTGCTCGAGCCCGTGCTCGACCTCGCCGCGGTGCTGGAGCTGCAGGATGAGGCGGACGCGCGTGCGCGCGGAGGAGTCGGTGCTCGACTATCTCATGGCGCTGGTGGCGGCGACGCGGGCGTCGCCGCTGCTGTCGCTCGGCGTGAGCCCGCGCGGCTCGCTCGCGCTGCTCCGGGCCGCGCGGGCCCGCGCGCTCGCGGACGGACGCGACTTCATCCTGCCCGACGACGTGAAGGCGCTCGCGGTGCCCGCGCTGGCCCACCGCGTGATCGCCCGCGCGGCGCCCGGCATGGCCGGCGGCGGGTTGCACAGCGAGGCCGTGATCCGCGCGCTCCTCCAGGACCTGCCCGTCCCGCGCTGAGCGCGACGTCCATGCGCGTTCCCGACTGGCTCCGCCGGCTCTGGCATCCGCGCCGGACGATCTGGCCCACGCGCGACGGGTGGTGGACGCTGTTCGCGGCGATGGGGCTGGGCGTGGCCGCCGTCAATACCGGCAACAACCTCCTCTATCTCCTCTCGTCCATGCTCCTGGCCATGATCGTCGTCTCCGGGATCCTTTCCGAGGCGGTGATCCGCCGGCTCCGCGTGTCCGCGGTGCTCCCCGAGGAGATTCACGCGGGCCGTCCCGCGCTGCTCGGGGCCAGCGTGCAGAGCCTCAAGCGCTGGGTGCCCTCCTACTCCATCACCGTGGAGGTGCTGGACGGTGGCCGCGCCGGCCGCTACATCTACATCCCCCACATCCCGGCGGGGATGCGCGGCTCGTGACCTGGGAGGCCACTCTGCCACGGCGCGGGCGGCACCGGCTGGAGGGCCTGCGGGTCACGACGCGCTTCCCTTCGGCATCTTCCTCAAGGCGGGTCAGCCCACGCTGCGCGAGGACGTGCTGGTCTTCCCGCGCTGGCGCCCGTGATGATGCATCGCCTCCGCCAGCTGAGCGCGGGCGGCGCTGTCGCCGCGCGCCGGCGGGGGCGGGCACCGATCTCCACAGTCTCCGCGACTATCGTCCGGGCGATGATCCGCGGCTCGTGCACTGGAAGTCCAGCGCCAAGACGGGGACGCTGACCGTCCGCGAGATGGAAGCCGAAACGGCGCTGGACACGCGCATCGTGCTCGGCAGCGGCGGCGATCCCGCGCGGCTGGAGGAGACGGTCAGCGAGGCGGCCGCGCTCGGCGCCCATCTGCTGAGCGCGGGCGCCCAGGTCGAGCTGGCCGGTCGCGGTCTCTGGGTGCCGCCCGGGCGCGGGCCCGCCCAGCGTCGCCGCGCGCTGACCGCGCTGGCGCTCTGGGAGCCGGCCGCCGCCGGCGGCGAGGTCATCGGGCCCGCCACCCTGCCGCCCCTCCGTCCCGGTGTCCGCGAGATCCACGTGGGGCTCGGCTGATGTCGGTGGGGCTGGCGGTGCGGCTCGCCACCTATCTCCTCGTGGTCGACGGGATCGTGGCCCTCGTCCTCGCCGGGCTCCTCGGACCGGCGGGCGTGGTGGTGGTGGCCGCGGCGCTGGCGCTGAGCTGGGCCCAGGAGGCCATCCGCGCGCGCATCCGCACGCGGGGACTCGGCGCGGCCCTGGTGGCCGTGGCCGCCGCCGCCTCCGTGGTGGATCTCCTCTACCTCGCGGACAGCGTGCTCGACGGGCTCGTGCACCTGCTCCTGTTCCTGATCCTCGCGCGCCTTTTCACCGCCGATGCGGCGCAAGGATGCCCGGCCGTCGCCTTTCTGGCCTTCTTCATGCTCGTGGCGGCGTCGGCGGCGGCGTTCGGCGTGGGCTTTCTCGGCGTCTTCGTCGCCTTCCTGCTGCTGTCCACCTGGCTCCTGCTGCTCCAGCACATGCTGGTGGAGTCGGCTCCCGCGCCGGACCGCGTGGTGGCGGGCGGGGCCGTCCAGTGGGCGAGCCCGCGCATGCTCGATGGGCTGGCGGCGGTGGCGTCGATCGCCACCTTCCTCATCACCACCGCGCTCTTCTTCGTGATCCCGCGCGTCGGGCTGGCCGCGCTGCCCTTCCGGGGCAAGCTCGGCGTGCTCGTCACCGGCTTCTCGGACCGCGTGGAGCTGGGCGCCTACGGACAGATCCAGAACGACGCCAGCATCGCCATGCGCGTGCACGTGGCCGAAGGCACGGTGGAGCCCGACCAGCTCACGACGCTCCGCTGGCGGGGCATCGTCTTCGACGAGTTCGACGGCCGCGCCTGGTCGGTGGGCCGGGCCCATCGCGTGACCCACCGCCGCTCGCCGGCCAGCGACTATCGGGTCGGCGCCTATCGAGGACGCGGCCCCATCCTCGTCCAGGAGGTGTTCCTCGAGCCCATCGGCACCGAGATCATCTTCGCCGCCGCGCGCGCGCTGCGCCTCGAGACCCGGGCCCCCGAGATCACGCTGGACGACATGGGCACCATCGCGGTGCCCTCCCCTCGGCGCGCCTGCACTATCGCATCGAGTCGGAGCTGGAGACTCCGCCGCCGAAGGGCGGCCCCCGGAGCGGCGCGCGGCTGCCGGCGGACGGGCCGGCGGGGGCCCGATTTCTCCAGCTCCCGTCGATGTCCCCGCGCATCGCCGCGCTCGCCCGCGAGGTCACCGCGGGGAGCCGCGACCACCAGGACGCCGCGCTGCGGCTCACCGAGCACCTCTCGCGCGAGTACCGCTACTCGCTGAACATCGAGCGCCGGAGCGCGGCGCCGCCGCTGGAGGAATTCCTTTCGACCGCCGCTCGGGCAACTGCGAGTACTTCGCCGCCGCGCTCGCCGTCATGCTGCGCAGCCTGGGCATCCCGGCGCGCGTGGTGGGCCGGCTTCCAGCGGGGAGTGGAATCCCTACGGCCGGTACTTCACCGTCCGCATGCGGGACGCCCATGCCTGGGTGGAGGTCTATCTCGCGGGCTCCGGCTGGGTGAGCCTCGATCCCTCGCCGCGCGCGGAGGCGGAGGCCGTGACCACGGGCGCCTCGCTCTACCTGGACGCGCTCCGGCTGCGCTGGTACCGCTACGTGATCAACTGGAGCCTCCGCGACCAGGCTCGAGGTGGCCACCACCATCCGGCGCCAGGCGAGCACCTGGCGCTTCGACCGCGCCGCGCTGCAGGGCGAATGGGTGCCGCCCCGCCCACGGCCCTGGCGGGCGGTGCTCGTGGCGGCGACGGGGTGGCCGTCTTCGTCTGGGTCCGGCGGCGGCGCGGCGACGGGCCGGGGCGCGCGCGGCGGTGGCGACGCCCGCTGCACGCGCGGCTGCTTCGCGCCCTCGCGCGGCAGGGCCTCACGCCCGGATCCGGGGAGACTGCGCGCGAGTTCGCCGCGCGCGCGGCGGGCCTCTGCCCGGCGCGGCGCCCGTGCTGGAGGGCGTGACCGCGGGCTACGAGCGCGTGCGCTTCGGCGCCGCCACGCTGGACGCGGGGGAGCTGGCCGCGCTGGAGGCGACGCGGCGTCGCTGCGCCTACTGTAAGCGGCGCGCGACTGGATCTCGGCTTTGGCCCGCCGGTGCCGGCATCCTCGCGCCGACCTCGCCCGCTCGTGGCATCCATCCCCGTGGCTCAGCGTTTTGCGCCGTCCAGAATGTCGTCAGAGTGCGCGCCCGGATAGCAATCGGCGGTGGTGTTGTCATGTGCGCACCGGATCTTGTGTGTACTCCCCTCCACTGCGTTCCTGGGTTCGCCACCCATCCGTGACGACGCCGATGATCACGGCCTTGAGGTCGAACCCGCGGCATGGTGACGTGCGCGGTGAAAGGACCGGCCTCCGGCCGTCGAAGTGATAAAAGCGCCCGGATGAGCGCAGGCGTGCCGGGCACGAGGCCAGAGAATCTCCCCGGCATAGGTGCCACGGCCGACATCGCCGCCGACGACGCCCGCCATGTTCGGATAGGCGGCGATCCATTTCGTGAAGGTGTTTCTCGGCGAAGATCCCGCTCGTCCGCGCCCGAAGCCTCCCCGGCCCCAGGGCGAAGAGTCACGAACGCTATCGTGCCGGCGACCCGCGCGAGGGCAACACACGTGGGGATGACCTGAACCTCATCGTTGTCTCCTTCTGTGGTGTTCGGGCCCGTAGCTGAGGCGCCGCAAACGCCCGCGCTCCGCGCACCTCCCTGGTGCCGACGGGTTGCGAAAGGCGTTCCAGGCCGGCGGGTTGCCCTGGCACGCGGGGCGGTGACGAGGCATGCCGCGGGCTTACAGCTCGCGCCAGGGCGACGCGGCGCGGCACTTCCTTGGGGAAGCACAACGGCCGATCACCGTTCCGACCGACCGAAATCTGGGCAGTGGCTTGAGCAAACGCGCAGCGGCTAGCCGCGGCTGCATGGAAGCGCCGGCCGAATGGCTCGGTGAGAGCCCGGCCAGTCAACATCGTCCGGAGGCAAAGCTGCGCCAGCTACCGGAGGGGCCAGCCGGCCGGTCGGCGCCCTCCCCGCAATCCTCATCTCAGGGGGAAACCGGCACCGGCAAGGGGCTCGTCGCCCGGCTCATCCATCGAATGGGGCCGCGGAAGGGCGTGGCCCTTTGCAGGACATCAACTGCCCAGGGATCCCCAGGAGACACTGCTCGAAGCCGAGCGGTTGCACGGGCTCGAGCGGGGCGTCTTCACCGACGCGCACCTCGCGCCAAGCCCGCCCTCCTTCACACGGGCAAGGCGCACCGGGGCACCTTCCTCCCCGACGAGGTCGGCCTGCTGCTCCTGACTCGGCCCGAGGCCAAGCCTCCTGCCGCCGTCATCGAGGAGCGTGTCAGTCCGTCGCGTCTCGGCAGTACGCGGCCCGAGGCGGTCGACGCCCGTTTCACCAGTGCCACGAACATTGATCTCCAGGCGGCGCTCCGCGTGCGACGCAAGCCGGGAAGACGCTCTATCACCGGCTGGCGGCGATCACGCTCTGATTTGCCGCCTGCTGCGTGGAGCGAGGTCGGGACGCACTCTTCTCCCTTGCAGGAGCGGTTCTCGACCGAGCCTTCAGCACGACCGCGGGCTTACCGCTTCGAAGACCCCAGTAGCGAGCAGGCCCAGGCCCGACCGCACGGCCTATCGCCGGCCCGGCAATATCCGGGAGAGCTTGCCAACGTGATGGAGCGTGCCGCGCTCTTCGCCGACTCTCCCGGCGGTCACCGAAGCGATGCTTGGAGCCGCTGTCGGCAGAGGGACCCTACCCACCAGGGGTCTCGGCGCCCAGCGCGGACGCCGGGCAACGTCACGCCGGAGGAGGCGATGCGCCAGCATCTCCAGGGGGCGCTGGAGCAAAGCGCGGGAATAACTCGCGCGCCGCGGCCAGGGCTGGCATTGCCCGCAACACGCCTCTACGTGCCCTGAGGCGGCCGTGTGCGCACCCATCACCCTCCTGTCCACCGCCCCAGTCCGACCTCCCGTGCCGTTGGACACCCGGATTCAGGGGAACGCCGCGGGATCACGCTGCCTGCTGCGCCGCCCTCGTTCGACGCCGGACGGCTGAGTTGATAGGCGTCACCCCCGGCCGGGCCCTGGCAGGCTGGCGTGATCGACGAGCTGCAGATCGTTCGGCGGCCGGGTAGAGGACGTCACGCCGATCGAGCGTCGGCCTCGTTCGGGGTCGATCCGGTGGAGGATGCGCCACGGCGGCGCGGCCGCGATGCCGTCGATGGTCATTCACAAGGCGGGCCGCGCGCGCCCGTGCGATAGCGGGTCGATGAGCAGGACGCCGGGGGCCAAGATCGGCATCCACGCGGCGCAGGTTCTCGCGGGACGCTCGGCAAGCCGGGTCGACATCAGACGCGGAGGCGAAGCGCGCGCAGTGCGCGGTGCTCGATCAGCTCCGGCAGACGAATCGGGACGGGCGAGACGGCGGCGAGTGCGGCGGCGGCCTCCTTTTGGAGCGCCGCCGTTCGAGCTCGTCCCGCTCGACGTCGGAGCGCAGAGCGCGACCGGCCCGCATCGCTTCACGGGTCAAGAACGCCGGGGGTTGGGGCTGTGGGGCGCGATGACGCAGTTCGTGGGGCGTCACGACGAGTTCGAGGTCTTGCTGGGTCCGCTTTTGGCCGCGGCGGGCATGGGCAGGGCCAGCTCGTGGCGTGTCGTCGGGGGCCTGGGGTGGGCAAGTCGCGCCTCTTCTGGGGAGTTCACCCACTCCCACCATGTCCACGGCTGGCCTCGTGCTGGAAGCGGGCGCCGTGCCCACGGCAAGACCACGCCCTATCTCCCCGTGATCGACCTGCTCAAGACCTACTGTGGGATCGGCGACCGCGATGACCAGCGCGCCACTGGCGAGAAAGTCACTGCAAGCTCTTCCCTGACCGGCGTTCGAGGGTGCCGCTGCCCGCGTTCTTGACCTCTGCTCGACGTCCGGTGGAGCGACTGGGCGTGGCAGGCGCGTCGACCCGGCCGGGCGGCGGCGCGACCCTGACCGCCGTCAAGCGCTTCCGCCGCGAGAGCCATGCAGGCCGCTGGCGCTCAAAGTTCGAGGATCTGCAGTGGATCGACGGCGGGACGCAGCGGTACTGACAGCCTCGGCTGAAAGCCTACCCGGTGTCCGCTCGCTGCTGCTGGGCAGCTATCGGCCCGAGTATGCTCATGGCTGGGGGCAGCAAGGCCCATTACACTCAGCCCGGATCGACCGCCTGCAACGCGAGGCGCCGAGCTGCGTGGCTCGAGACACCTCGGACCGACCCGGGCTGGGCCCGCTCAGCAACGCCCTGATCGAGTCGAACCGAGGGCACATCCGCTCTTCGCCGAAGAGAGCGTCCGGCATTGGTCGAGACGGGCGCATTGGACGGGCGCGCGAGGCGCACTACCAGCTGGCGCGACCTGCCCGCCATCCACGTGCCCGCACGGTGCAGGCCATCCTGACCGCGCGCATCGACCGCCTGCCGCCTGAGAGAAGCGCGCCTCGAGATTGTGCCGCGCGGATCGGGAAGCGACTTTTCCCGGCGCTCTTCAGGCTATGTCGTGACGAATCGGAGGACGCTGCCCATCGCGCGCTGGGTCAGCCTCACGGACGCGAGTTCTTCACGCACGACGCGCCCCTTCCCCGATCTCGGCGCACGACCAAAGTATCTGGCATTGCGTCTTCACCCATGAGGGGCCGCCTTCTACGGGGAGTTCCTCCCACGACTGGCGCCGTGACCTCCGTCGCTCGGATCGCGGAGACCATGGAGCGCCTCGATTTCGCGTGGTGATCGCCCGGCGATCGAGCGAGTGGCAGGCCTTATCATGCCCCGCGCGCCGATGGCGGCGGGAAAGGCGGGTCAGCTTTAGGTTCGACAGGCGGCTGCCACAGGCGGTCGCGCGGTAGTGCGGGGCGCGAAGCTGCTGATCTCCTTCTGAGCGGGGCGCTCACGGCATCTAGGCCACTGCGCGGCGGCGCGCACCAGTAGTCTCGGTCAGACATCCGCTGCATCTCCAGGGGCCGCCTGTCGGCCTTCTGGGGAACTCAACGCGCATGCTCGACAACCTGCGACATGCCGAGGACTCCCGCTCAGCCCCCGATCGCGCCCAGACCGCCGCGACTCGGGAAAGTGTCGGCGATGTATTACGACGACGCCGGTGGATGGGCGACACGACCGAGCCGGCTGAGGGCCGCGCTGTAACAGCACCATCGCACTCTCAATTGGCGAGATCTTGAGCTCCAGAGCCTTGACCGACTCACCGGCCGGGACGGCTTCCACTTACCCTCGGAGGAATTCGGTCCGGCAGTCGAGAGCCATGTCGCAATGTGGAGCTACTTCCGCGACGACCTCGCGCTCGTGGTGGTCAGCGATGCTCGGCTCCCTCCCTGGCAGGTCAGTCTGCTCGCCAGCATTCATTGGCTGTGCTGGATGCACAACAGGAGCGACTTCACCTCCGCGCTGCAGAACCGATGGAGGAGGGTTGCGTGTACATTGCGGAGACGCAGACCTCACCACCATAGGCCTCTACTGCGTATTACATGCTTGAGCGAGCCCGGCGTGGGGAGATCAGACCCCGCACTCCCCCGGCTGGACTCGCAGCCCTCGAGCTCTAACGCGCGGGGGGACTTTCGCGTTCCTGTCCTCCTTGCGAGCCGTGGCCTTCCGGTCTTCGCCTGGGCCTCTCACGGGCGGGATCCTTCGGCGCCGTGGCCCGCGGAACAGTGGCGGCGCGGCGAGGTCGCTGATCGATGAGAACGCGGCACCTTGCAGTGGCGCAGGTGGCCAACCAGCCCCTCGCCGGAGGGTCGCGGCCGCCGGGGCTGGCTGACGACGCCGCTGAGCGCCCGCGCCGCCGCCGCGTAACGCGGTCAGCGCAGTGCGAGAGTCTTGCGGACTGAGTGGCTCTCGGCCTCGGTGGCCTCGCTGGCGAGATCTCTCGCACTCGAGTCCACCCGGGCCCGCAGCGAGGCCGATATGGAATCGCATCCGATTTCGGCCCTCGTGCTCGCCTTCCGGCTCAGCCCGGCACGCTCATCGCTCCGTTGCGCTATCTCAGCCTCGGCACACTCCGCTGGCGCGAGAGTGGGCGCGGCGGAGGCGCAGGAGTACGTCGCGACCGCGACGAACGATGTACCGCGGTGATGGGCATGCCTCGCCCACTTGCCGCACCGGGCCCCGGCAGGCCTCAGGCTGCGGCGGCACCGGCAAAGCGGAGGCGCAGGAACACTTCACCATCGCGCGATGGCAATGCACTCGGTGGTGAGTAAGGCGAAATGTACTGGCTGGCAGATTGGAGGCAGGGGATGAAGAGCCGGGCGGCGAGAGAGACGTGGACGACGGGACGATTCTCGGCAAGTGCCCGTTGCCGGACACTGGTCCGGCCCCGGCCCAGTGCCGCGCTCTGGCCCGCGCTCTCTCGCGTGTGTTAGGGTCGGAGAGCACCAAGGCTGACGATCACGCCATCTTCGGCGCGGGCGCGACTGGCGGCACCACCGGGGCGGCGCCTGGCGGAAGCCGGGCACGACGTCCTGCTCGTGGGACAGCAATGCGCCTCACGTCGAGGCCATCAATGCCGGGGGCCTCACCGTGGAGCGCGAGGGCAAGGCCACCACGACCGGTGCGGAGCGATCCTGCCCCAGGATCTCGGCCGCGGCCTGGACCCGGTGATGTTGGCGGTGAAGAGCCACCTGATGGGGGACGCGCTCGCGTCCCTGGTGCCGCGGCTGGCGGCCGGCAGCACGGTGTGCCTCCAGAACGGGCTCAGCGAGGGCAGATCGCGCGCGCGGTGGGCCGGCGCGTACCGTCGGCTGCCATGCGAACTGGGCCGCGGACTCAGGTAGCGCCGGGGCGCATCCTGCATGGCGGCCACGGCGCTCTGTCGCCTGGGCGAGCTCGACGCGGCCGCATCACCCCGCGCGTCAAGGAGCTGGCGTCGCTCGCTGAGCGCGGTGGAGCAGACGCCGGTCACCGGACAACATCTGGGGCCACAAGTGGGCCAAGCTCATCTTACGGCGCCCTCCTTCGGGACCGCGCGTGGTGGATGCCCACGTGTAGCGAGGTGGTGGAGCGGAGCGCCGGCGTGCAGCGCGCGCTGGTGGGCATCGTGGGCGAGGGGATGGAGCGGTGGCCGACAAGGCCGGGATCCGCATCGAGCCCTTCTGACGAGTCTCGATCCCGCCTGGCACTCGCGCCGCGCTGGCCGGCGACACTGGCGCGCGCGAGCACGCCATGGCGGCCATTGCCACGCACTCATCGCGCGCACACCAAGACCAAGACCGCAGGTCTGGCGCGATCTCGGCGGTGCGCAAGCGCGAAGACCGAGGTGGACGGCCAGCTCGGCATGCTGGTAGGGCCAGAAGGGCGAGACCTTCGGCATCGAGATGCCGCTGACCCGGCGGCTCATCGAGCTGATCCGGGATCTCGAGGTCGCCGGCGCCCGATGGACTGGGCTGATCTCGGGCCGCTCGCCGCGCTCGCGGGCGGAGCGCCGCGCATGAGGCGCGCCCACTGGCTGGCAGGATCCGCTGCGAGGCCTCCTCCTCCCCGCGGTGTCGGCCGAACGCTGATGACTCCATGCCCGCGCGCATCGCCGCCTGGAGCGCGAGTCCGGCAGTCCGGGCGAGGCGCGCCTTCGACTATATCGAGAGCTGTCTCGGGCATGGCTTCGTGCGTGGAGCGGCGCGAGATCGAGGCTCATATCTCGCCGCGCTGCTTGAGTCCGCCGCGTGCTCCCGCCCGACGGCACCGTGCTGGCGGCTCTACGCACTCGTTCTCGACATCCACGCGGGTCCCGAGGGTCTCGAGGCGGAGCTGGTGGACGGCGGCGATGGGGCCGGTGGAGACTCTGCCGCGCGGGCGCGCGGGGAAAGCTGGCCCTGCGTGCGTAGCCGCCACGCCGGCGAGGCGCGTGGGCGGCAGGAGGTGGGCACGCTCGGCCAGGCTCTTCCACCAACCTGGACCACCTGCACAACATGATCGTCACCACCATCTTGGGGCACGCCGCACGCCGAAGCGTGGCGCATCCCGAAGCTCCCGTGCCGCTCGATCAAGAAGGTGGACGCGGAGAGCCTGCGCGCGCGTGCTCGACGCAGGGCCCGCTTCGCGTGCGGCTCGTCACCCGCGTGCGCACGGAGGGATGCCCATCCCGGCATCTCACCGGGTATCTGGCGGGGCGGGGGACGATTTCACCTCTCTCCGGCCACGTGCGACGCCTTTGGCATCACGGCGCTGCTGGACAATGGCAGCGCCACCACGCCACCATGCTCGAGTCCAGCGGCTGCCGGGCGCGGCATCGGGGCTCGCCTCTGCCGGGGCTGCGCTCGGCTTTCTGGTCCGGCCACTGCACGGGCGCTACGGCTGGGCCCGGCGAGCCGTGCGCGATCACGCCTGGCGCGAGCTCGAGCGGGCACGCAGTCTCCCACCTCAACGTGGATTCCACCGGTGCCCCGCGGCGACTGACTCCACCGTCGTTTCACGCCACCGAGGATGCGGCGGACTTCGCCGAGGCGGTGGCGACGGTGACCGTCAGCAGGGCCGGCGGCGCTGCGCACTTCTCGCGCGCGGGCGATCAGTCTTCTGGGGATCGGGCTCCCAGCGCCTTCAGCGTCCATGTCCCAGCTCCGCCGCAAGATTCGGACTCGGCCGGACCACCGAGCGCCTCTTCGGGACGTCCGGCTTCCCTGGTGGTAGGCACACGCTGCGAGACACCATCGACAAGCTCGACGGCGAGGTGCTGGCGCGCGACACCACGCGATCTACGTGGCGTCCGCGCTGCGGCTCTGATGCGCCGGTGCGTTGCTGACCTGTCCCGCGCCGCCGCGCGCGGTGGCGCCGACAGCGCCGCGGAGCTCACGCCGGCGGCGGCGCCGGTCGCATGGACCTCTCTCGCCCTCTGGTGGAGCGCCGCCCGCGACTGGCCGCCGCGCTCCGACGCCGCCGGGGGCTCGCCGGCTCGCCTGGCCGACGGCGGCGACACTCGCCGCGCCGCCAACCGGCTCTCATGCGCTCTGTCGCGGTGCTGGTGCCGCTGTGCTCTTCACCGGCGGCGATCGCTTCGCCACACGACTCTGGCCGTCGGCGTCCCGCCGCTGGCCGGCTTGCAGCGCGCCCGGAGCTGCCCGGCGGACGCCGCCGCCGACCTCACCTGCTTTGCTCGCCGCACTGGGGCGCGAGCGCAACCGCGCGCATCACGCCTCGACCTGGCGTCCGAGCTTTCGCCGCCGAGCTAGGTAGCCGCGTCCCCCACGCGAGAGATCTGATGACGCGATTCCGGAACGCGCTGCTCGTGCTCGTCGCCGGCGCTCCGCCGCGGGGCCTCCGGCCTCCGCCGATCCCGCCGAGGCTCAGCCGGGGCGGCACGCTCACCATCGTCCGCCCCACCGATCCCGGTCTCCCTGAGCCGAATCTCGAGACCACCGCGCCCGGCGCGTGGGTGTACTTCAACATGCTGGAAGCCGGCTTCCCGACGCTGGACGCGCGATGCAGGTCCAGCCTCTCCGGCCATCTCCACGAGGTGATGTCGCCCACCCGGGTGCGCTTCGCGCTCCGGCCGGGGGTGAAGTTCCGCATCGACGGCACCCCGCTGAACGCGCCGCGGCTAGAAGTTCACCTACATGACCGCGCCCGGCGGGCACCTGCCCGCGCGCTGGGCCAGCCGTCTGGCCGGCCTCGCTGAGTCGCGCCGAGGCGGTGGTGGACGATCTCCCCACCGTCGACATCGTCGCACCGCGAGCCCTATGGCCTTCAGGAAGCCCCGCACGCTGGCCATGTACTGCATGCCAGGCATCCTGTCGCCCATCGCCGCGGTGCAAGCTGAGCCGACTTCAGCCGGCGCCGGTGGGCACGAGGCCATTCAAGTTCGTGGAGTGGAAGACCATACCCACGTGATCATCGAGCGCTTCCCGGACTACCGGGTGACAGAGGCCCTCTCGATCGCGTGATCTCCAACGGTGGTGCCGGAAGAGGGCGCCCGGATGATCGCGCCCAGACCGGGGACGCGGACGCTATGCGCTGTTCCTGTCGCCCGCGCAGCTCCGCGCTCCGTCGTGACCCCAAGTTCGCCGTGCACGAGACCACCGGGATCCGCGTGGTCTTCGCGGGGCTCCCACGCGGGGCCTGCCGCCGCTGGATCGATGCGGGTGCCGCTAGGCGCCTCCTGCACGCGGGTGGACCGGAAGGCCATCCTCGACAACATCATGGAGGGCTCGGCGGGCCGGCGCTGGGCGCGCTCGCGCCCGGCGTGTCCGGCTACAGGCGACATGCAGCTGGATCGGACCTATCCGTCCGATCGCGCCACGTGTCAAGGCCTTGCTGGCACCAGGCGGGCTGGACGCCTGGACCCGACGGCATCGATGCAGAAGGGCGGCCAGCGCCTGTCGCTGTCCTGGTCTCATCGCGCGCGCGGCCGCTCATCCCAAGGACGGCGAGATCACCGAGGCCATCCAGGCCATGTTCTGGCGAAGTCGGGGTCAGAGGGCCAGGTGCAGGTGCTCGAGTGGGCGGCGGTGTTCCAGCAGGTGCGCGGGCAACCCGCTCAACCACCACATGTTCACTGCTGGGCTGGGTGACCTCGAACGCCGACGCCGACTACTCCTCTACGCGCTCTCTCCGACTAGCATGCGGAGCGCCGCCCGCGGGCGGCTGGAATACCTCACGTTATGTCAACGCGCGCGTCGATACGCTGGTGGAGCAGGGCACGGCGCAGCCTGAACCAGTCGGAGCGCGAGAAGCTCTACTTCGGAGGTGCAGGACATCCTGGCCAAGGAGATGGTGTGGATCCCCGGTGTACACCACCAAGGAGATCGTGGCCACTCAAGGCCGCGGTGAAGGGCTTCCACCATCCATCCGGTGGAGTACAACCTCGGCTGAAGCCGTCTGGCTCGACAAGCAGCCCGCTTCAATGAGCAATACGTAACTGAACGAAGCACA
>ERZ1370068.5160-contig-4196_pt1 | contig 35619 bp, 64 predicted proteins | sample MGYA00561227_ERZ1370068 | MGnify/ENA primary metagenome ERZ1370068 (study PRJEB38410, sample SAMEA6850437) | metagenome | study: Metagenomic assessment of the ecological functions of the soil: analysis of the soil microbiota associated with the... | reverse complement strand
TTGTACTTCGTTCAGTTACGTATTGCTCCATTCTGTGCGGACAGGACATAGCCGCCGGATGCCAGATGCGGCTCGAGCATGGCCAGCGCAGCCTCGGTGGCGCTGCGCTTTCACGGCCAGCACGATGATCTCGTACTCGCCAACGACTTCATCCGGCATCGCCGCCGGCACGATCTGGCGGAAATTGCTCGACCGGACCCGAGATGTTCAACCCCGATGTCCGGCAAGCTGCCACATGTTCGGGAACGATATCGACCATCCGCACCGGGCAGACCGGCCCTCGTCCAATAGGCGCCGAGGACACCACCAATGGCACCAGCACCCCAGATCAGAATCGGTGGGCCGCTCGCGTTATTGGACTACCCTCCGCTTCGCGCTTCAGGACCGTTCGCGCTTGAGGGCGGTCCCGGACTGCGCCCGATCGCCGAGTTCCATCGGATGGAAAGATCGCGATGCGTCGCGACCGTGAGTTCGCCGTCGGTGGAAATCCAGCCGCGATACATGCCCAACGTGTTGAATGGCGTCACCGGATTGCCCGTTGCGCCCAAAGCCACGAGACCGGCCCCGATGCCGATAGCTTGTCAGCGTGTCGAAGACCAGCGTGTTCGCGGCTTCCTCGAGCGTTTGCCCGCCGTAGGATGATCCTCGCGGCAAGATCGTAGGCGGCGACCCGGCGGATGAAGATCTCGCCTTGCCCGGTGCACGAGACCGCGCAGGCGCCGTCCTTGGCGTAGGTGCCGGCGCCGATGATCGGGCTGTCCCCGACCCGGCCGGAGGGCTTGCTGTTGAAGCCGCCCGTCGACGTTGCGGCGGCCAGATGGCCATGGATATCCCGCGCGACCGCGCCGACCGTGCCGTGCTTCTCGGCTTCCGACGACTGCAGCGCAGTTCCCGACGCGCATTCGCCTTGACGTACCCTGAGCGCCTCTGACGCGACGCTGCGTCGTGAAATAGCCGGGTTCGACCATGGCGAGTCCCTGGCGCTGCTGCGAAGTCGTCAGCGGCTGCGCCTGCCAGCAGCACGGCTTGGCCACGATCGAGCACGGCACGCGCGGCGATCACGGGATTGCGTATTCGCCGAACGGCGCAGACGGCACCGGCCGCCAGCGATGCGCCGTCCATGATCGACGCATCCAGTTCATGCTCTGACGCTTCGTTCAGCGCGGCCCCATGTCCCGGCATTGAAGTGCGGGCTGTCTTCCAGCACGACGACGGCGGCCTGTACTGCATCGAGCGCGGATCCGTCGGCGCTGAGCACGCGCCAGCCGGCGCGCAGGGCGTCAGCCAGATGCGTCCGGCTCTCCGTCCAATCCGCTTCGCTCAACAGGCTGCGGGCGAGCGTTCCGCAGCCCCCATGCAGGCCGATCGCGATATCGGCCAACGCCTTACTTCGCAGGCTTGATGTTCATCGCCAGCGTGTCCTCATCGACCCGCGCCTTGATCGTTACCTTGTCCTTCTGCATGGCCCAGGCCGAGCCGACCGCGACGATCGGCAGGCGCTGACGATCCTTTTCGAGAAGCGCATTGGCGTCTTCGAGCAGCTTGCGGCGCTTGTTCGTCGTCCATCTCGACGGCGGCGTCCTGCAGCAGCTTGTCCATCGTCGGGTTCTTGTAGCCGAGCACGTTGAAGGCGCCCATTTTCCTGTCCTTGTCGTTGGAGTGGGCGAGCGAGGACAGCGTGTAGTTCGCCTCGCCGGTCAGCGTGCCCCAACCGGACATGGACATCGAATAATTCGCCGCGTGAGCGCGCCGGGAAGAACACCGCCGCCGGCTGCTGCATTGGCCTGCGCGTCGATGCCGACCGCGGCCAGCATCTGGGCAATCGAGGTGCCTACCTGGCGGTCACCTGGCAGACGGTCCTGACGTAAACGAGAACTGGATACGGAAGCCGTTGGGATAACCCGCTTCTGCCAGAAGCTTGCGGGCTGCGGCTGGATCGTATTTGCGTTCGCCAAGCGACTTGTTGTAGCCAAAGATCGACGGCGTGACCATCTGGTTGACCGGCTTGCCGAGACCTTCCATTGCCACCTCGGCCAACGCCTTGCGATCGATGGCGAGATCAATGGCTTCGCGTACGCGCACGTCCTGCAAGGGATTCTTCTCCAGCGCAGAGCCGTCCTTGGCGGTAACGTTCGGTGGCTTGTCCCGCATGTCGAGCTCGACGTTGAAGACATACACCGTGTCGATCGTTTGCACGGTTATTTTCGGATCGCGCTTGAGCGCATCGATATCGGTAGCGGGGACACGGCTGATCAGGTCGAGCTGCCCCGCCTTCAACTGGGCGACGCGGGCGGCATCGTTGGCGATTTCCTTGCGGACGTGGCGCGTCCATGGCTCCTTCGCACCCCAAAACTATCGTTGCGGGCGAGAACGAGGTCGCCTTTCGGCTGCCATGAGACGTACTTGTAGGGCCCGGTGCCGATGGCGGCTTTGCCGGAGTTGAATGCCTCGTTGGCTGTTTCCTTCGTCAGGCCCGCCGCGGCTTTCGAGGAGACGATGAACAGGCGAATGAAGTCGTTGGGCAGATTGGGTGCAGGACCGTCCGTCGTTACCTGCACGGTGAGGGGATCGATGATCTTGGTTTCCTTCACCCGCCGGACATAAATCGTGGTCGGGTTGGGACCCGACGACCGTCGGGATGCGCTCGATCGAAAACTTGACGTCTGCCGCCGTGAAGTCGGAACCATCGTGGAACTTCACGCCGGGACGCAGCTTGAATTCCCAGGTCGTGTCATTCAGCGCCTTCCAGCTTTCGGCCAGACGCGGCTCGAGCTCCAGTCCGTCACCCGACCAGACCAGCGTATCGAACACATGCTTCAGCGCCTCGGCATGCGTGCCTGTCGCCGTGAAGTGCGGATCGATCGAGTCGGGACCGCCGCGCACGCCAATCGTGAGGGTCTGGGCCGTTGCGGATGTGACCAGTGCGATGGCGCATGACAAGCCCATGACAAGCGAGCGCATAGCATTCTCCTGGATCGGGGAGGGCGCGGACCGCGCCGCTCGGAGACAGTAATCTAATGCGCGCATCGGGAAAGAGTCAATGCCTGCTGGAAGTAATTATTGGTGGTATCGTCCTGTGCAAATAACAGAGGTCGTTCGCTATGGAACTAAATCGCAAGCTCGCCGATGCATGCTCGCGGCAACCTCGCGACGGACCTTTGACGGAGCCGAAGAATGCGCATTGCCGAAATGAACTGGATGCAAGTCGAACAGCACGTGATGCGGGACCGCCGGGCGGTGCTGCCGCTGGGGTCCACCGAACAACACGCCCAGTTGAGCCTCTGCGTCGACGCGATCCTCGCGGACCGCGTTTCGATCGAGGCCGCCCAGCCGCTCGATGTACCGGTGTTTCCGGTAATCAGTTACGGGTTCACTCCGAGCTTTGTCGACTACGCCGGAACGGTGACGTTGCGGCTCTCCACGCTGTGCGCACTCGTCTGCGATGTGCTCGACGGCATCGTGCGCTCGGGCTTCCGGCAGATTGTGGTTGTCAATGGTCATGGCGGCAACGCGCCGGCGCAAGGCGCGACACTCGAGTGGCTCAACGATCATCGCGGCGTGCAGGTGAAGTGGCACAACTGGTACAACGCGCCGCTGACCTGGGCCAAGGTGAAGGCGATCGACCCGGTGGCCTCACATGCCTCCTGGATGGAAAATTTTCCCTGGACACGACTGCCTGGCGTCAGACCGCCTGACACGCCGAAACCGATGGTGGATCTTGCCCGCTACCAGCGCCTTGATGCGGGGGCGAAGAAGGCACTCATCGGCGATGGCAATTTCGGCGGTCTGTATCAGCGGTCGGATGTCGACATGTTGGCGATCTGGGATGTCGCCGTTGCCGAAACCCGGACCCTCATTGCGGCGGACTGGGATTAGGGTTTAGCGTGCTGCGTCAAGGATTCGTTGCAGGACGTTCGCCCGTGCGCAAGCATCCGCTTTCGACAACGATATTGTGACTCGGGCCATCAGGTGCTCGCCTTTATCATCCAGCGCCTGTTGCAAGCCTTGGTGGTCATGCTCGTCATCTCCGCGCTGGTGTTCATCGGTGTCTACGCGGTGGGCAATCCTATCGATGTAATGATTTCCCCGATGCCACGCAGCAAATCCGCGAGCAGGCCATTCGTGCGTATGGGTTCGACCAGCCATTGTGGCTGCAGTACTTCACGTTTCTCAAACGGCTTGTCATGGGCGACTTCGGCCGCTCGTTCGTCTACAACACGCCGGTACTGGGTCTTATCCTGTCGCGCCTGCCGGCCACGCTGGAAATCACGCTGGCGGCGGTGATCGAGCGACACTGCTCGGCATTCCGCTGGGTATGTATGCCGGGTACCGTCCCGACAGCCTTCTGGCGAAGTCGATCATGGCGTTCTCCGTGCTTGGTTTCTCGGTGCCCACCTTCTGGATCGGGCTCATCTTGATCTTCACGTTCGCCGTCAACCTCGGCGTGCTGCCCGCGGGCGGACGTGGTGAAACCGTGCCGTTTCTGGGTGTCGAGTGGAGTTTCTTCACGCTGAACGGCCTGTCTCACATGTTGTTGCCTTCACTCAACCTGGCGCTGTTCAAGCTGGCCTTGATGATCCGCCTCGCGCGCTCCGGAACCCGCGAGGTGATGCTCACCGACACGGTTCGTTTCGCGCGCGCGGCAGGCGAGAGCGAATGGACGATCCTGCGCGGCCATGTGCTGCGGCTGATCGCGATTCCGCTCGTCACCGTCTTCGGGTTGGAGTTCGGTTCGACACTGGCCTTCGCGGTGGTGACCGAAACGATCTTTCGTGGCCCGGCGTCGGCAAGCTGATCATCGATTCGATCTCGACGTTGGACCGTCCCGTGATGGTCGCTTATCTGATGCTCGTCGCGCTGGTGTTCATCATGATCAACCTGACCGTCGATATCGCGTACGTCGCACTTGATCCGCGCCTGCGGGCGCGGAAGACGAAATGAGGGCCACCGGGCCGCTCCCAATGATTGACACGGTCAATACGCGCCGCGTAGTCAGTCCCGTTCAAGCTCTTCCTGACCGAGTTTGGCGAGAACCGCGTGGCCGTTGTCGCGGTCGTGGTGCTCGGGCTGATCATCCTGCTGGCCGTTGCCGCGCCGCTGATCACACCGCAGAATCCGTACGATCTCGCCTCGCTTGTGCTGACCGATGCACGCCGCCCGCCCGGCTTTGTCGGCAGCAATGGCTTCACTCACTGGCTCGGCACGGATGCGCAGGGGCGGGACCTTTACTCGGCCATCGTGTACGGCCTGCGCATCTCGATTCAGGTCGGGCTGATGGCTGGCGCGATCGCCCTGGCGCTTGGCGCAACACTGGGGACGCTGGCGGGCTTCGTCGGTGGGCGCGTCGAGACGCTCATCATGCGGATCATCGATCTGCAGTTGTCGTTTCCCGCCATCCTGCTGGCGTTGGTGCTCGCGGCGCTGCTCGGGCAGGGAAAGTGGCAACTGATCGCGGCGCTGGTAACGGCGCAGTACGCTTATTTTGCCCGCACCGCACACGGCGCCGCAACGGCCGAGCGTTCCAAGGACTACGTCGAGGCGGCGCTGTCGATACCGCTCAGCTATCTGCGCGCGTTGCCTTTCGGCACGTGCTGCCCAATTGCCTGCCGCCGCTGATCGTGGTGGCCACGGTGCAGGTGGCCAACTCCATCGCGCTCGAAGCCACACTGTCGTTCCTCGGTCTCGGACTGCCGGTTTCGGAACCCTCGCTCGGAATGCTCATTGCCAACGGCTTCCAGTACATGTTGTCGGGCCGCTACTGGATTTCGATCTATCCCGGCATCGCGCTCATCGCGCTGATCGTCGTGATCAATCTGGTCGGCGATCAGGTCCGCGATCAGCTCAACCCGCGGCTGAAGCGATGAGCGCCGTCAGGCGCCACGCCGCACATGGGGGCACTCCCGGAGACGCTGCTCGAGGTGCGCGATCTCGCGACACACTTTGCCACGCGCTTCGGAGTGGCGAAGGCCGTCGATGGGGTGTCATTCGACGTGCGACGCCGGTGAGATCGTCGGCCTGGTCGGCGAATCCGGTTCCGGCAAGAGCGTCACCGGTTATTCGATCCTCGGGGCTCATCGATCCGCCGGGGCGCATTACGGGCGGATCGATCAAGCTGGACGGGCAGGAACTGGTCGGCCTGTCTCACGATCGTTTCAGGACGCTGCGTGGCCGGCGGATCGCGATGGTGTTTCAGGATCCGATGAGCACGCTCAACTCGGTCCTCGAAGGTGTCCGACCAGATGCAACTGGCGATGCAGGCCCATGGCAACCCCGGCATCGCGGAGATGCGGCGACGCTGTATCGAGGCGCTGGCCAAGGTCGGCATTCCCGACCCGGAACGCCGGCTCGATGCTTATCCGCACGAGTTGTCGGGTGGCATGCGCCAGCGCGTGGCCATCGCCATCGCCTTCCTCAACCATCCGGAGCTTGTCATTTGCGATGAGCCGACCACGGCGCTCGATGTGTCGATTCAGGCGCAGATCCTGGTCGAAATGAAAACGCTGGTGCGAGAAGCGGGCGTGAGCCTGATCTGGATCAGCCATGACTTGGCCACCGTCTCGGTGCTCGCCTCGCGGTTGCTCGTCATGTACGCGGGTCGCCTGATCGAGCAAGGGCCGACGGCCGAGGTGCTCAGGCGGCCGCGCCATCCCTATACGCAAGGTCTGATCGACAGCCTGCCTTCGCGGGCGCCACCCGGTCGCGATCTGATCCAGATTCCCGGTGCAACGCCGTCGTTGACCGCCCTGCCCTCCGGCTGCGCGTTCAAGGCACGCTGCACTTATGCAACCAGCGCCTGCGATACGCCGCCAGCCGAGACGTTCGAGAATGGCAGGATCTGGCGCTGCTACAACCCGCTGAATATCGGCGTGCGGGCGGACAAGCGCCGCAGCGCAGCGGCCATCCCCCGGGAGACCGGCGCGCAGCGCGTAGGGACCCGTGACCGGCTTCATCACGTCTGACCGGTATCACACGCCGGTTCACGTCGGTGCCGCCGTTCACCGAGCGGCTGGCCAAACGACTGACTGGAGCGAAAGCGTCCGCGACCGTCGTGCATGCGGTCGAAGATGTATCGCTGCGCATCGCGAAGGGCGAAACACTCGGGCTGGTCGGCGAGTCGGGCTGCGGCAAATCCACGCTGGGGCGCGTGGCGGCCGGCATTCTCGAGGCAAGCATGGGTGCCGCCGAGCTTGCCGGCGAGCCCGTGATGTCCGCCGGCCGGAAGCACACGACGCGCATCCAGATGGTGTTTCAGGACCCGTTTGCATCGCTCAACCCGCGCAATGCGCGTCGGCGACATCATTGCCGAGGGTCCGATAACGCATGGGCTGATCACCAAGGGCGAAGCGAAGGGCGATGTCGGGCGCTGGCTCGCGGCGGTCGGGCTCGACGCAGCAGCGGCGGAACGGTTTCCGCACCAATTCTCCGGCGGCCAGCGCCAACGCGTGGCCGTTGCGCGCGCGCTTGCGATGCGACCCGACGCGCTGGTCTGCGATGAGCCGGTGGCATCTCTCGACGTATCGATCCAGGCGCAGATCATCAACCTGTTCCTGCAAACTCCGGCGCGAACTGCATCTGACCATGCTGTTCATCAGCCACGATCTCAGCGTGGTCCGCCATGTCAGCGACCGGGTTGCCATCATGTATCTGGGCCGGATCGTCGAGCTCGGCCCGACCGAGGAGATCTTCGCCGGTCCCCGTCATCCCTACACGCGTGCGTTGCTCGACAGCGCGCCACGCCTCGCTGCCGACGGCGCACCGGAACAGGAGATCCGGTCCGATTCGCGGCGAGCTTCCGTCGCCACTTCATCCGCCATCGGGCTGCGCCTTTCACCAGCGCTGCCCGTTCGCCCAGGATCGCTGCCAACGGGAACTGCCGCTCTTGCGGCCATTGGGCGACTCGCGCGAAGCGGCGTGCCACTTTCCACTGGAGGCTCCGACAACATGGCTGATGAACTCGCTGCGTGACGACCAACCCTGGGCGTGGCCGGAAGCGGAATGGCGGCGCCGCGTCAACCAGGTGCGCGCGGGGCGCAGCCTGCGGCCGCCAAGCTGGCCCGGCGGGACCCGCTGCGCGGTGGCGCTTTCGTTCGACAGCGATCACGACACCAATGAGTTGCGCGATGGCGGTCGCTCGATCGGCCGGATGTCCTGGGGTCAATATGGCAACCGGGTCGGCGTGCCGCGGATTCTCGAACTACTGAAGAAGTCGAGCATTCCCGCCACCTTCTTCGTGCCCGCCGTCAGCGCGCTGCTCTATCCCGACGAGCAGCGGCGCGTCGTCGCGGAAGGGCACGAGATCGGACTGCATGGCTGGATTCACGAGCTCAATTCCGTTCTGCCCGAGAAGGACGAACGGGAGCTTCATCTGCGCGCGTCGGAAACGCTGACCGCGATCACGGGTATTCGCCCCGTCGGCATGCGCACGCCCTCCTGGGATTTCTCCCCGCCACGCTCACCATTCAGCGCGAGATGGGTCTCCTCTACGATTCCTCGCTGATGGCCGACGACGATCCGTACGAGCTGAACCAGGATGGCGAGCCCACCGGGATTGTGGAGCTGCCCGTCGAGTGGATCAGGGATGACGCGGTCTATTTCAACATGAACCGGTTTCAGGCGTTGCGGCCCTATACTCCGCCACCGGCGGTGCTGGATATTTTCCGGCGCGAGTTCGATCAGGCTTATGAATCTGGCGGCCTCTTCGTGCTCACCATGCATCCGCATGTGATCGGCTACCGCTCGCGCCTGTTCATACTGGAAGAACTGATCCGGCACATGCAGGCGAGACCAGGCGTCTGGTTCGCAACCCACCGTGACGTGGCCCTGCACGCGAAAGCCCTGCTCTGATCATCCAACGATAGAGGAAGAGTCCGGATTCCAGTCGGGCGGGCCTAACCCCAGTCTGTTGACGCGCCTCGAGCAACGCGGAGAATCCGGGGAATGTGGCACGAATCATTCTGCCCACCTCGAAAGCTGGCCGCGTTGATGGTCGTCGCCGCGTGGACAGCGCTGGCCTGGCCAAGCGCTCGCTCAGCAGGATTCAGCGCCCTTGCCTCCAGGGACTCCGGCGTCGCCCACCGGGCTGCGCGCAATATGGACTACCTCACCACCGTTGGAGGGCTGCCGTCCGTGCCGGGCGCGAGTTGGGTGCAGAAGCAGCCCGAGCCGCTCGACGTCCATTTCGCAGCGCAGGAACGGGACGCGTCTCGTATGAACGCCCCATACTAACCGGGGGCACATTCTGACGCGTGAAACACCAAAAGGCGATTCGGGCGTTCGTTTTCACACAGGGGATGCCGTAGTAACCGGGGCATCCGGTGAATCGTGGCCCATCGCAAGGGCGACGTTCGAGTCGACCTACTCGGCCGTCCCCGGAGGACGGATGGGGCAAGGACGGCAAGTTCTTCAAGAAACCGCTGCCGGTTCTCGGCGTGCAAATGGACGAGTTCTTTACCGTCACGGCCAGTTGGGGAAGCTCGAAGGCCAGAGCGGCGACTGGCTTATTCAGTACGACGAGGCTGGCCGCGATTTTGGCATCGTTGGCCAGGCGATCTTCGATCGGACTTATCGGCGGCTTCCGATGACCGCCGAGTTGCAGGCGAAGCTTGCGGCCATGCGGGCACGTGTGCCCAATCGGTAGGACCACAGAGCCACAGCGATCCGGCACGGTGCCCGAGTATCTATTCAGACTGGGGTTCGGGTGCTTGCTTCCAAACTGGCAACCCCGACTTGGGCGAAGCCCCGGGGAGGGCGTCCGTGTTGACCGAGAGGTTAGGCCGCACGCTCGGCAAACGTGAGCAAGTTGCCATCGGTGTCCAGCACCGAGAACTCGCGCCAGCCCACGGTTTGGTTTCCAGCATTCCCTCAGGATGAATGATGTTCAGTGACGAATAGGCGGCATACAACGCCGCCACACCTCGACGACGACACGACAGCCTGACGCTAGGGCGATTTCGGGGTTCGAGCAACGCCAGAGTGGATTTGGAACATCGTCGCGCTCGACGATGGCGTAGTCAGGAGGTAAGCGACGACTTGGGCGAAACCGAGGGCTTGATGTAGAACTCGAGGCTTCGCTCAATGTTTAAGACCGGAAGTTTCGGGATAGCCACCTTCAGGCGCATGACGGGTCTTTCATGCGGCCTAACGAGGTAAGGTAACCGGCGACCGCGCTGACGGTTGGCAAGTAGACGACTGAACCGGCGCGTCCGGTCGACCGCGCAAGTTAGGCACCTGCGGGACCTACCGGTTTGAATAAAGCAATGTTCGTGGGCTGAAAGCCAAGCCTGGCGTACAGGGCCTGCGCCCTTTGTTGTGCCCGAAGACATGCAGCGCGATTCCGGACAGGCCGAGCCTTCGAACCTCATCTTCCAAAGCAACGAAGGCGCGAAACGCGTGGCCCTCCCGCTGGCGCTCCGGGCCAAACGACTGACATCGAATACATTGGCGACGCGGGCATTGAACCTGGTTTTCACCGCGAACCAGAGGACACCGACTGCGGCGGCTTGAGCATCGGTGATAGTGAAGAGAAAGTTGTCGGGCGTTTCAAGACCCTGCGGGAGCAGCTCCGCGTACTCCTTCCTCGATAGCTCCAGTGAATCTTCCTCCGACCACTGGCCGGAGGCGACCTTGTCCGCAGCGTACGCCGGGATGGCTCACTGCGAGCCACGCGGCGATATTCGGGTTCCGTCATCGGGCGGAGGACTGACATGGCGTAAAGCAGCCGTTAGTGAATCCTTGTTGAACGCCGGATTGTGCGGCGCTTAACCGGCTGCGCCGGAACCTTCAATTCGCGTCATGCGCCAGCAGCGCATGTTCGTGGTCATCGCTGTTCGCGAGCAGCGAGCGGTAGCTGTTCAGATCCTCCTCGTCCATGGCAGTTGGCGATCGTCTGACCGTCGCCGGAAATCGAGCGCGGCGTGACGCCCAGCGCCAACGTGGTCCCTAGTCCGGCGTAGAGATAGCGATCACCGAATGCCTTCTTGAGCGCGGTAAAGGTCGGCTCGCCGGTGCAGTGTCCAGGCGCGACGTAAGCCACCTTGTACGTATCGTGCAGGGCGGCAACGATCTTCTCGATCTCGTCGTCCTTGGACACCACCAAGTGAAAACCGCCGGCGACGAAGATGGATGCGCGGATTGATCTTCGCGGCGGCTTCCACGATCTTGTCGATGCCGGGATGCGAACAGCCCACCACGATCACCATGCCGTCGGGCGTGTTGAGGGCAAGCGATAGCTCGCGCAAGTTCCAGCGTTCCCGGCTTGTCGGAGACCAGTGCGATCAGATGGATGCCGGGTGCGATTTCGACGTTCTTGTCGATCGAACTGGAAATTGGCGTCGGGCCAGGCGGCGCCGAACCGCATGATTTCCGGCGGTGCGCCGTCGTAGTACCGCTGCTCTGGCGGGAGTGATGCGTCCTTGCGATAGAAGGTGCTGGGCAGGTCGGCGCCATAGACGCCGAAGCCCTCCTTGGGCGCGTAGATCTTCACCTTGGGATTCACGCTCAGGAGATAGGCCATGCCGCCCATGTGATCGCCGTGCCGGTGCGACATGACCACGAAGTCGAGCTTCGATAGGTCGATGCCCTTGGCCTTCGCGTTCTGCGCAAGCGATCGTCGCCGTTGTTGCCGGTGTCGAACAGGATGCGCTTGCCGCCATACTCGATGAGCGCGGCATAGCCCCAGTCCTTCTGCATCGCGGAAGACTTGCCGAAGGCGTCATAGAGCACCGTGATCTTGCGCCTTGCTCCGTATCTCGGTTTTCGCCGCTGACGGTGGTGATGTTGTCCCGGCGCATCCGGCGAGAACTACAGTCAAGGCTGCGATAGCACCGGCTAACCGAGATCGCGTATCCATTTGTCCTCCCTATCGGTCCGGTCAATCACCAAGTTACCACGGCGAGCATCGGGGTGATGATAGCCACCCATGCCCCGCGATGATGACCTTAAATTCCGGGGTTCGCATAGGAGTTGAACGACTAGGTTGACGAGGGCAAGAAGCGTTCAGCTAACTTTGGTCCCTGTCTACAACCATCGCCCGAGGTCGCGCGCCGTAGAAATATGAGATGAAAGGGCTCCTGCCTGCGCGCGTGCAGCCCTAAACCGGGCCGCGGTCGAGTTGATCGAATCGCACGTTGCGTGAAACAAATGAAACAGAAAACCGCGCGAAACAGACGCAATAGAAGTGGCTCGCCGATCGTTCACTTCAGCAGGTTCGCCAAAGCACCGACCGACACCGGGATCGGTACTGCGACCGTCGCATCGAGCTGCGCCAGTCAGATTGATTCAAACAACCTAAGGAGAAAGCAATGGGAGCATTTTCTCTCGCTTGCATACGGACTAGTCGCCTATGCGCTTTTCCTGACGACGTTTCTTTACGCGATCGCGTTCGCGGGCAATCATCTTCGTGGCCTAAGTCAATCGACACGGGCGCGCCGGTGCCCCTCGCGGAAGCGCTGATCGTGAATCTTGCTCCTGCTCGGCATCTTCGCCGTGCAGCATAGCGTCATGGCCACGACGCTCGTTCAAGCGCTGGTGGACGCGAATCGTGCCGCCAGCGGTGGAACGCAGCACCTACGTGCTCGCCGCGAGTCTGGCACTCGCGCTGATCTTGTGGCAGTGGCGGCCGATCTCCGAGCCGGTCGTCTGGAATGTCGAGAGCCGTGCCGGCGCGGATCTGCTCTGGGCCGTCTTCTGGCTCGGATGGGCGGTGATGCTGCTCAGCACCTTCCTCATCAACCATTTCGAACTCTTCGGCCTGCGCCAGGTGTACGCGCGTCTCGCCGGCCGTGAACTTCCAGAGCCGGAGTTCAGGACGCCGCTGCTCTATCGCTACGTGCGCCATCCCCTCTATCTGGGCTTGCTGCTCGGTTTCTGGGCCGCACCCGTCATGACCGCCGGGCATCTGCTGTTCTCGATCGGCTGCACCGGCTACATCCTCGTCGGCATTTGGTTCGAGGAGCGCGACCTGATCGCGCAGTTCGGCGACCGGTACCGCCGCTATCGCAGCCAAGTCGGAATGCTGCTGCCAAGCCGGAGGGCACCATGAGTGCGGCGCTGGCAGCAAGCATGCGTCAGCCTGAGCCCTTCTGTCAACGTGCATTGGAGTTCTTGATGAGTCGAGGAGATTATCCACACGACGAATGCCCCCACGCCTCCGCCAACCTATAGCCAAGCTGTGAAGGCAAGCCGGCCTGGTCTTTGTGTCTGGAACAGGTCCCTACGACCCGGCAACGGGCAGCATTACCGGAGACACGATCCAAGAACAGACGAGGCAGTGTCTGTCGAACATTACTGCTATTCTCGCGGCCGCCGGCAGTTCGTCTCCAGCAGTAGTAAGCGCGACGGTGATACTGGTCGCGGAGTCGGACTTCGCGGGAATGAACGAAGAGTGGGTCAAATGGTTTCCAATTGATCCACCGGCCCGGCAAGGCGCCAAACTGCCTGTTCACATTCCCGGGATGAAAGTTTCAGTTGCGGCTATCGCTGAGGCTTAACGTCCCGCTCAACCGGGGCGCTAGCGGCGTGCCGCGATGCTCAATCAACTCGCGAGTTGAGTGTCCGCTTTCAAGTCCTGTGTGTGTCGGCTCGGGGTCGACAGCGGCCTTGAAAGCAACTATCGCACGCCGGCCTCAATGGTCATTCGCAAAATGGCTACGACGCCGCGTGGACACAAGAAAAGGCCCCGACGGCCAAACGCCGGGGCCAGGATCAATCAACCTATTCTTGCTCAACTTCCCGGAGCGAGATGCCCCGGATCGTTCAGGAAACCTTGGCCTTCTTCGGCTCTTGCTGTCCGCTGACGCTTGCCATCGTCTGGGCGAGAAACTGCTTCACCTTGGCTGCGGCCGTATCGCGCCCGTCGGCGATGGCCTTCACGTACTGATCGAGGTATTTCTGCGTTTCCTTGGTGTACGTGTTGAATGGCTCGCCCATCACGGCTGCCATCTTGGCCTGCGTTTCCGGCACAATTTCAAAGCCGATGCGCGAAACATCGAGAACCCGGCGCATGTTGGACTGATAGAGGCCGGCCCATTCGGTTAGCAATGAGCCGGAATCCTTGGTCGTCAGCAGCGATTTGAGGTGCTTTGCATTCTCGGCGAACGCGGCATTGGCCGCGTCACTTTGCAGCTTGAAAAGACGCTCGTTGGCTTCAGCCATTACGATCGCCATGCGGAGTGTCTTCTCGACGTTGGCGTCGCGACCGGCGACGGTGTTCGCATTCGGAAGGTGTTGGGTATGAGTAGACATGTGTTGCCCTTTGAGAAACCACTAACGCTACATAGGAAATCCCATATAGATATTTCGCTTGGACTTAGGCAAGTGCGCAGCCACGCGCAAGCGTCATAAGCGAAGTACGCCAGGTGCTCGACCGGCTATGAATCGGCATCGCGCAAGCGAGGGATGCCTGGGGATCGCCAAGGGCTGCACGTCCAACCTGGCGGGGGCGGAAGGGTTGAAGCTGCCCTCTCCGTTCACACTCACGGTGCGCGCCGCTACCGATTGCGTCAAGGCATTTCGCAAGCATTTGCCCGAGTCAACGTGCCTGGCTCGCCTTGTCCGTTATCCCCGACCATCGGGATTTGTGTATGACTAGTCAACGCTCCTGTACGGAAGAACAGGGCTTTGTCCTCGATGCCTGCTTCCGGGAAAGCTGTATGACCGGAGTGGGTCGATCTCCGATTCGGGTCGATGACGGCCGAATGGGCCGGCGAGAACTTTGGCCGGACCGGGCTCCAAAGCTGCCGTTCACGCGGGGTCGCTTGATTCATCATGCGTGAAAACTTGGGTTTGTTTGAGCCAACGATGAAGTTGAGCACCCGCGCGTGCTATATGTGCGGCCACAGCATCGGCACGCCATCCCAGAAATCGCAGTGAGCGTCTGCCGTCACCTGACTTCGCTGCCGTGATCCCGCCGATCTCCAGATAGGCGTCGTTGTCCCGCCGCAGCGATCGGCCATTCTGGATCGCCGCCGCCGTTGGGATTGCCCGTCTTCGCCATGCGCGTCCAGTAGCCGGTCATCTGGCGCTGAACGTCGAGGTCGGTCGTGGTCGGCCGGTACTTTCCCTGCCAGCCGAATAGGAACGCATGCTCGATCGTATGGCTCGCGCCGATCGACTTCAATTCGGGATCGTTGTCGAGCGTATGGTTGAAGATGTACCGATAGACGGGCTCCCGCTGCGCTCGCGCGAGCGCTCGCGCCACGCGCCGGCTCTGGCATGTGAATTCCGCGTCGGTCGTCAGCTGGGCGAACGCTGCGCGCGGCGACGCATAGGCTTTCGCGGGATAGGCCGCGAGGATTCGTTCCCGCGCGGCGGCACCAAACACCTTATCGATCGCGGCCGCCAGCTTGCCTCGTCGGTGATGCGGCCGGCGGTATCAGCCCACGGACCCGTCTCACCGGACGTCGTGCCGATGATCACCGGCATCGTCGAATAGCGTTTCTCGGCGATCAGCTTGATCGGCTGGTCGGGAAAGACGACGCCATCTGACGTTCGGGCCATAGAGCCGGGCCAGAACGCTGAAAGTGCCCGGCACGGCCGCGATTACGCTCCTTCGTGCTCTTGCCGCGCAGGCAGGCCGCAACGTCCGGATGCCTTATCGCATCCGAGCGCGCTGACCACGCGTTGCCCGGTCCCGTTCCTGAGCGTCGGCGAGCGTCGGAATCTCGCAACCGAGGGAACGCTGCTCTGCATGGCGACGCCATGAATGAGTCCGCGGGTGAGCGGCGACGTGATCAGCGCGCAGATGTTGCCGCCGCCCGCGGACGTGCCGAACAGAAACACCCGCGACGGATCGCCGCCGAACGCGGCAATATTGCGCTTGATCCATTGCAGCATCGCGATCTGGTCGAGGCTGCCGTAATTGCCGGAGACTTTTTCCGGCCGTTCGCTGTCGAGCGCGCTGTGTGCGAGGAAACCCAATGCGCCGAGGCGAAGATTGTAAGAGACGAATACAACACCCTCGGACGTGACTTGCTGGCCGTTGTAGACAACGCCGCCAAAGGCCGCCGGATCCTTCGCCGGAAAACGAATGATTGCCGCCGCCCGTCAGCCACACCATCACCGGCAATGGGCGATTCGGCTTCTCCTGCAGCCGCCACACGTTGATGTAGAGGCAGTCCTCGTCGCCCTTTACCTCGCCTGCGACGAGCTGCGGGCACATGGCGCCGTAGCGACTCCCCATCGCGCACACCTAGCCAGTTCGCCGCCGGAAGCGGCGGCTTCCATCGCAATGGCCCGACCGGAGGCTGTGCGTACGGGAATGCCCTTGAAGGCGAGCGTGCGACCCTTCGACGATGCCGCGCACTGCGCCTTGCTCCGTGCAGGCCACGTCCGGGCTCTCGGACGTACACGCCAGCGGTTGCGCCAGTGCCGCGACCGAAACGAAGCCCGCTGCGCCAATGGCAATGATGTTGGAAAGGTGGATTGACATACGTCGGGCACCTCCGTTCGGCCCAAGTGTACGCGCACAATAACCAGGTACTGCAACGCCCGGCTCCGTCCGCGCGAAGGTCCGCTCTCTGGTAGAGGGAGCGACCGGAGTGGTCGATGACGGCCGACTGAGGCGGCGGGAATTTGGCCGGACCCGGCCAACAGCTGCCGGTCGGTGTCGTCGTGGGGACCGCTGATCGCGATAGGATCGCTCCGAAACCTCCTCACTCCGTGGAGAAGCTGTGGAGCACTCGGAATCGTTTCTTGATGCGTGGACTTGGATCCCGTTGGCGGCGAGCCTCTTGGTGAGTGCTGGCGCTTTTGTCGTGATGCGTTTCTACCTCCGGGCAATCTTTCGAGGAGAGCAGACGCAGTGCGTCGTCGGCGAGCGACTGACTCTCACGCTGGAGGAAGACCGTGGACTCGCGCGCCGGCTTTCGGTCGGCCATCTGGAAATCCAAGTGGAGCGACCGCAATGGACCGCCCGCCCAACCTCCAGTCCGGTCGCCGACCTTTCGACACGCGGCGACGGCGTTTCGACGAGCCGCGGCTGCCTATCTCCTTGGCGGCTCGATTCATGCAGCGACTTCAGTCGCGCTGTTGACCACACTCTCGCCACCGTCGTTCGAGTCGGGATCTACAACAGTCGCCTGGTATGCAGGGCGCTTCTGGGCGTGGTCCTTCTTCACGCTCGTCACGCTTGGCCTTGTTTTGTGGGCCCGACCGGCGTATTCGCGGCTTCTTGATTCGCCGCGCGTACGTGGTCGCCCTTCCAGCGCTGGGCGCGCTGTTGCAGCTCGCGGGCGCTCCGTCCATTTCTCTTGCGGAGTTGGCCGAAGCCGAACCGCTGCTGAAGGCGGAGGTTGGCCTGCTTCTACCAATGGCACAAGCGGTGACGGGGTCGCCGGTCTCCCCGAATCCGTGGTTCTTCTCACCATTCACGCAACCGATCTTGTTCTGGGCCTTGAGCGCCGCTCCGGTACTCGTCCCGGTGCTCGCCTTCAATCGATTCGTCCGAGGAACCGTGGGCCCGTTGTTCATCAACCTGGCCTTGATGATGGTGCTGATGACTTTGGTCATCAATGATCTTTGCTCCATACGTCCGTTGGCATCTGGTTGCTCGTGCACATCAAGCACGTGTTGGGTGATTCCACGTTTGGTGTGATGACGGTGCTGAGCCTCACGCTGGCGATCGTCGTTGCGTCTTTGGGAGTGCTGTGGATCGCTCGGTCGTTATCGTCGGAATCTGTTGAGTGATCAGACCTTTCTTTTCGACGCCCTGTGGCTCTCTGCGACTTTCTTTGTATGCGTGTTTTTGATGGGCGACCCCAGGCCGTTTCACTACTTGCTTGGATTGATCCCGTTTGCCCCTCTACAAGGCGACGGTGGGATTCGGATTGCGGGAATCCAAGAAGACGACGGACATGCTCCCGGAGGCACCCATTTTGTACGCTTCGCGTCTTCGGATCGGCCCGACGAGCCGAGAGGCTGCTTCGATGTTCTTGCGGCGCGTTGGCGGCATGCGGGGGGCATTCAACTGATAGGCGCGATGGACGTGGCCCGCGGGCGCTTCGAGCCCGACGAGTTCGCTGATTTCCTCAACGGGAAGCTAGCCAGCGCCTATGTCGCCTCACAAGACGATCTCGATCGGCGCCTTGCCACTCTTCGACATCACCCCGACCCGGACAGTCGTTACCGAGTCCACGAATTCTTTTGTCGCGACGACACTCTGGCAGCGCACGGTTTCCAAGCTGACAGCGGCGAGCAAACCTGGTGATCATGGACCTGCGTGCTTTTTCAGCAGACAGCAAGGGGTGCATCTTCGAACTGAGCGTCCTTATTGACGAGGTGCCGCTCGCAGCGGGTCGCGTTATTGATCGATCAGACCACCGACGAGCCGCTCTTGAGAGACACTCTGACGGACCTATGGGGACGGGCGAATCCCCGGTCGCCCAACGCGGGCCCGACGGCGCGAATCAGGTTCATCGACCTCGCCAACGGCTATCCGGCTGCCGTCCAGCACCTCGTCCAGCTTGGTGACGAGGTCATCACAGCCGCCTAAGCGACGACGGTCAGGCGTTACCGCCCGCTCGTCAGCAGGCCATCTGCTGCGCAGGCCCTCGCCAAAGACGAAGGCAGCACGAGGTCCAGCGCTACTCAGCATCGCGTGACGGAGCGCGTCGGCGACAGTGCCCCCAAATTCCACACTCCGGGCGAGTGCCTTTGGCCGTCATGCCGCTCCGAACAATCGGCGCTCAGGGGTAGTCGGTTCCGACTTGGCTGAGACTCCCGCACTTCCCTCGGAAGCCGTCCTCTAACAATTCTCCAGCCGATGGGAATGTCGCAGTGCGGCCAGTTCCAGACGCTCGCCCTCACATCTCAATCTGCCGGGAAGCAGCCATTGACGAGGCGACCAGCGCCCGGTGATCCGACACCATCGCCGATAATTGCTGCGGTGTGGTCGATCTCGCGGTAGGTGTAGCTGTCGCCGACCTTAAACTGCTATCGATGCGCGCGTTGCGCTTGCTAAACGGATTCTCTCTTTCCACCGCGATCAGCATGCGGAAATTGGGAATAGCGGTTGCGCGAAGGCCCGCCTTCAAGCGAATTGAGAGGCCGGCAACCTGTGCCGCTCATGTCCGTTTCCAGTCCTGGCCCGGCGCCCTGGGTCATCGAGGTACGGTGTCGCTATGCACGGCACCGTACAGACGAGCTTCATCGGTGGGTGCTCAACTGAATCCATCGCGGGGTGAGCGGTTTCGGGCGCATCTTTCGGAGATCGTGAGCCAAACCCCGTCCAATCGCGTACTCGGATGAGTTGCGGCTGGGGCATATTGCCGTGAACAGGTTCAACCAAATGGAGGCAAGCCATGAGCAAGAAGGACGACTACTGCGCGACGATGGAATCCGAAATCAAGAAGTGGGATGGAGAGGTCGATAAGCTGAACGCAAAAGGCAAGCAAGTGAGCGCCGACCTTCGCGTCGGGTATGACACGCAACTCAAGGCGATGCGTGCCGACCGCGACCTCGCCTACTCGAAATTGCAGGAAATGCGCACGGCCAATGAATCGGCGTGGCAGCACATGCAGGCCGGTATGGATGCGGCCATGGAACTCGATGAAGAACGCGCTGGACAAGGCTGCATCGCAATACAAGTAGTAGCGTCCTGGCAGAGTAATTGTGAGGAGTCTCATTCGTTTGGCTTGCCCGTGCCCGCGCGACAAACTCGTCGCGGCGCAGGCGAGCCTGACGAGGGCAGCGCATACCGGCGAGATTTCAATCAGTGCCAAAGCATCGAACGCTGCGTGCATGCCCGCGAACGTTTGGGTGTGCCTCGAACTTCACGAAGTCGTCGATGATGCCGCTTCGACCCGAAGGCGTCGGCGCCGACCGGTCGTGGAAACCAACGGGGCCGCCGTTCCCATTTGCTTGCATTGCGGGGCCTCCGCCTTCACAGATTGGATGCTTTGCGAGCGCGGGCAGGGATAGGAGTTCGACCGCGATCGGAGGCCACCCAGTCCGCGCGAATCACTTCTGCGATCTGCGGGCCATTCACAAGGAATCGGCAAAGCCGACGTGCTGAACCGGGAAGAAGTATCTCGTTTGGGCTGAAATAATAGAGGTGTCACGACCATGCACAAGGCGGTAGGGCTAGCGGTCGCGGTCGAGAAAATTCCCGACGGTGCGTCACTCTTGATCGGCGGCTTCATGGGGGTCGGCTCGCCGCATCGGTTGATTGGCGAGCTCATTCGCCAAGGCCGCAAGAATCTGACGGTCATTGCAAACGACACGGCGCGTCCCGGCTTCGGCATCGGTCGCTTGATTGACGCCAAGGCCGTGAACCAGCTCGTCGTTTCGCATATCGGGACAAATCCCGAAACCCAGCGCCAGATGATCGCCCAGCGAGACCGCGGTAGAACTGTGCCCGCAGGGAACGCTCGCAGAGCGCATTCGGGCCGCGGGTTACGGTCTGGGTGGCGTTCTGACGCCCACGGGGTTGGCACCATCGTCTCGGAGAAGGCTCGGGAGATTGACGTCTTGGGCAAGCGGTTCCTGCTGGAATTGCCTATCTCCGCGGATTTCGCGTTGCTTGCAGCGCATCGTGCGGATTACTACGGCAATCTCGATTACGCGCTAACAGCGCGCAATTTCAATCCGATCATGGCCATGGCGGGCATCATAGTGATCGCAGAGCGCGCGGAAATTGTTCCCGTGGGCGTGATTCCACCGGACGAGGTGGTGACACCATCCGTGCTCGTGGACTACTTGGTTGCCAGAGGAAAAGTCAATGGACGCTAAAGAACTTATCGCCCGCCGGATCGCACTCGAGTTGAAGAGCGGCAGTCTCGATCAATCTTGGCATTGGCTTGCCCACGACGGTCGCTAACTACCTCGCCCCGGGGCCGACATATTCTTCCAGTCGGAGAACGGTCTCATCGGCATGGAGCCGCTGCGCGATCCGGCATGGAGGGCGAGTACCTGACCGATGCGGGTGGAAGCTTCATCAGGGCAGTTCCTGGCGCTTGCAGCTTCGATAGCTGCTTTTTCCTTTGGCCTGATTCGCGGCGGGCATCTCGATGTCACCGTCCTGGGCGGTCTTGAGGTCGATGAGGGGGGCTTCTGGCCAACTGGACGATTCCGGGAAAGATGATTCCGGGCATGGGCGGCGCGATGGATCTGGTGACTGGCGCCAAGCGGGTCATTGTCGCCATGACGCATACGGCGAAAGGCAAGTCGGAAGATCCTGAAGAAATGCACGTTGCCGCTGTACCGCCATCAGGCCAGTGAGCCTGGTGGTGACTGAGCTCGCCGTCATCGAGCCGACCGCCCAAGGCCTTGTCCTCAAGGAGCTGGCGCCCGGGGTTACGGTCGAGACCGTCCTTGCCGCTACCGAGGCAACGCTGATCATTCCGGACAATGTGCCGGAAATGCAACTCACGGCGTGAACCCAACCGCCAGCGACTAACGTTCAACCCAGGGGAGCGGAAATGAATCAGGAAAGCAAGCGTAGTCCCGCACCTGCTGGCGAGGGGGCGATAGCGCGCCTGGGCGCAGCACTCGCTGATTGGAGCGAGAAGTGGTTTCCTGATGCGTATGTCTTCGCAGCCATAGCTGTCGTCATTGTCTGCGTCGCAGCGCTTTGCGATGGGCCGTACTCCGAGTGAGATCTCGGTGGATTTCGGCAAGTCCTTCTGGAACCTCATCCCATTTACGATGCAAATGGCGTTCGTCGTCATTGGCGGCTACGTCGTCGCCGTCTCTGCGCCGGTGCGCAAAGTCATCGACGCGCTTGCCCGCTTTCCAAAGACGCCGAAAGTCGCGGTGGCCTATGTCGCACTGTTGGCCATGGTTGCCTCGCTGCTGAGCTGGGGCTTCAGCATGATCTTCGCGGGAATCCTCATGCGCGAAATCAGCAAGCGCGTCGACGGTATCGACTATCGCGCAATCGGAGCCGCCGGTTACCTCGGACTTGGGCAGCATCTGGGCACTGGGTTTGTCATCATCGGCCGCGCTCTTGATGGCGACCAAAGGGTCGATACCGCCGGCATTGCTGAAAATCAGCGAGTCATCCCGCTCGAGCTGACCCTGTTCACTTGGCAAAATCTGGTAATGATCCTGGTTCTGATCGTTCTTTCCGTGTGGATCTGCTATGTCTCGACGCCCACCGCGGATCGCGCCAAGACGGCCAAGATGGCGGGGATCACTTATCAGGAAACCCGGGAAGACATCGGCAAGCCGCAGACTCCCGGAGAACGGCTCGAGTTCAGCCCCGTTCTTACCTTGGTGATCGTGGCGCTGGGCGCCGTCTATCTCTTCGATGTTTTCAGAACGAAGGGTGGGTTGGCTGCGCTCGACCTCAATACCTACAACTTCATGTTCATCATCGCCGGGATGCTGTTGCATTGGAGGCCCCGTTCATTCCTCCACGCGGCGGCAAAAGCGGTTCCCATGACCGGCGGAGTGTTGCTGCAGTTTCCGCTATATGCCGGTATTTTCGGTGTCCTGATGGGATCGGGTCTGAACGAGGTTCTGGCTAAATTGTTCGTCTCGATCTCGACGCAGGATACCTTGCCGTTGATAGGTGGCATCTACTCGGCCATCCTCGGCTTGTTCCTGCCGTCCGGCGGCGGAAAGTGGGTTGTGGAAGCGCCCTATTTGCTGGAGGCGGCAAATCAGCTGCAGTGTCAATCTCGCGTGGATGGTCATGGTCTATAACGCTGCGGAAGCCCTGCCGAACTTCATCAATCCGTTCTGGATGCTGCCACTGATGGGGTTGACTAGGGGTCAAGGCGCGCGATCTAGCGGGCTATTCGACGCTGCAGCTGATTTTCATGCCCCCGTCGTCCTCCTGATGCTCTGGCTCCTCGGGAAAACGCTGCCCTACGCACCTCCCATTCTGAACTAGCGAAACTATGCAAGGAAACGTCCGAGGCTCAGGGCGAGAGGTCGAAGAAATCGGGCGGATCAGCGTTGGCCTCCCGAAGTCGTTGTCCTCGTACACCGAATACCGGCCGCAAATTGATCTGCAATCACGTGACGCGGTGCGTCGGCTGCCGCCTTTCAGACCGCTGAACTACGGCAGGGTTTGTACATCCGGGAAGCCGTCTTTTGTTCAATTTCCTCATGCATGGGGGAGAACACCATTGCCTCCACCTAAACGGCAGCTTCCATCGGTTTCAATGGCCGCTTCCCGCCACGCCCGATGTCGGCAGTGGGTCGCGCAGCGGCCTTACGCCCCACACCCTAGGTCGAGGGCTCAGGACGACGTGCGTCACACCCGGTACGAAGTACGAAGGGGCTTCGTGCCCAGCCGCATGGGGAGCTCGTGCGCAGTACTGCGCCGGAAATTTTGACTCAGGAGGTCTGGAGCAGGCGTCCGATCATGCGCGCTCTGGTCGACCATGCGGAAAAAGTCTACGAGTTCGAAACAACCTGCTCCGGTGTGCGCTCCCAAGCATTTATCGCGCCCGCGAAATTATCCGGATGAAAAATCAGCGAGATGGGCCCGCGCAACGCACCGTGCACCACACGGTGAACTAGTCAGTGTCAGATCCTTCGACGCTGGCGAGCGTCGCCGCTCTCCAACGGCGCGCAATAATGCCTTCATGGCTCTTTCGCCTCGGGCTCAGCTGCCTCCGCTGTCGCGACGCTCGCACCGGTAAGTGGAGCCGCGCGCGTTACGTCGCCACGCGCGACGAGATCGCCGCACGACACGCCACCTGGGAGATCGTCGGACCCGCCGAGATCGACGTCGACCCGGACGCACGACGTTCACGCGCACAAGTCGCCCTTGGACGCCGAGTTGCGCCGGTACGGCGAGCGATCGCCTGAGCTGCAGCCCATGATCGACGCAGTCGAGGCTTTCTGCTCGCGCTATTCCTTCGGCGATACGTCACGTACTGCGCCAGGCGCGGCAGGTTCGCTGCGCAATGAACGGGGCGGCGCGATTGTTTGCTGAAGTGCGAGCGTCCGCGCTGCAGACGCGCCTCCAAGCAGAGCACGATGTTTCTGAAGGGCGCTTAGTTCGCCTGCCGCCCAACGGGCGCAGCCCACTTAGAGACGGTACGTATCCGGGGACCGTCGATATGCGCTCGGCGCAACGGTCAGAACAGAACCATGGTTCCGTCGGCGCGGTTCTGCGGTATGCCTCATAAGGCGCGTGCATCTTGCACACTGGATCTATCCAGGCGGGATCGAAGGCCGGCGCCAGCTCGATGGAATAAAGCGGCACGTGGTCAGCAATCGATCGCAGCGCCACCTTCCCGATGTCCCGCGCAACAATTCCAGATGCTGCGGCGATGTTGGCGACCGGCTGGGTCGCCAACAATTGCCCCGGAGACGCGAACGCGGCGATGCGTGCTGCGATGTTGACTGTCGAACCAAAGAGGTCGTTCGATCTGCGGAGTACTGGGCCGTGGTTAAGCCCGGTCCTTGTCAGTGGAATCCGTGGCTCGGATCGGCAGGCTGGAAGCAGACGTCCGAGCACCTGAAGGGCGGTTGCCGGGTCAGGAAATCCAAACATCGCTTCGTCACCTATCCACTTGATCGGCGGCCCGAGCCCTCCGAGCGCCTGGCGCACCAACTCCTCGAAGCGTCCAAGCACCGCTATTGCCGACGCATCTCCATAGACATCCGTTATCGCGCTGAAGCCCGCCAAATCGACGAATGCGACGGTCGCGACCGCAGGACTCGAAGCCGCCAACGGTGCTGGCGTTCGTACTCATGGCTGATTGTGGTGGGGCTCGATGGTGGGGTCAAGCGTCGATGGTTCCGTCGCCATTTAGGCGTCGGCGCTCCGTTTTGCCGATGATCTACATCCGGTCGACTCGTTGCCGGACCGGGCAAACAGGCTACGATGAGGACACTGCCCACGTTCAGTTCGCACGAACGATACCTGTACCTGGCCGTCGTTCGCCCATCATCTGCGCGCATGCAAGAACGCCGCGCCCTAGCGCATCACCTCGCCGATGTGCTCGCGTTGCGGGAGCTCACCTTCGAATTCCTGCAGCTCGGGGCCGAGCGCATCGCGGGCCGAGATCATGCCGAGCGGTTTGCCGTGCTCGACGACCGGCACGTGACGGAATCCGCCTTCGTACATCATCAGTAGCGCGTGTCCGACAGCCTTGTCGGGACCAATGGTCTTCGGCTTCGTCGTCATGACGTCAGCAACGTGCGTCTTCTTGGGGTCGCGCGACTCTGCGAGCACGCGGAACACCGCGTCGCGCTCGGTGAAGATGCCGGCGAGATGGCCATCCTCGACGATCATCAGCGCACCAATGCTGTGTTTCTTCATGAGCCGCGTTGCAGTGGCGATCGTCGTGTTGCCGGGCGCAGTGAACGGCTTCTGGTTCGCGATCACATCTCTGACTGAACGATGGGGCATGGCAGCTCCGGGTGATCACGTCGGGATGATGATGGTACGCCACTTTGGAATGACTCGTTAAAGGCGGCGCGTATGTCAGCTTCGCGTCCGCAAGCACCCCGTTCACAACCACGGGATCGACGGGCGCAGCACTGGTACGAAGTACCTCGTACTTGGGTCTGAGTGCTAAGGACCCCGTACGGGTACTGCTCTACGCTTCTCTTCGCGCGTTGTCCTGAGTGGCAGTGCCGAGTGCAAAGAGCTTGGTATCCGTGCCTCGCCATTTGCCGCCGGTTACGTCACGGACCCGACCGTCCCAGTTCGGCCATGAGCAGAAGTAGCGTCGCTTCGTTCTTAGCGGACGTTCATCGGCGAGAGTATCAACGGAAATATCCGCGAGTCAGATTAAGAGTGGAACAAAGCGCGCAGTGGGGCCGCATCGAGGATGTCAGCCTGCGGGGCTCGTGGCGGTGCGGGAGACCGGCCTGATGTGGGCGAACATGCTGCGGGCGTTCCAGGTTGGGAAGGCTCTTACCAGCGACGGGGTGCCGTCGAGTTGGATGCGGCCCTCGCGGGTGGCTTGGGCCCAGGTGAGCTGGCCGGCGTGCCATTTGACGAAGGCTTCGGCTTCCGCCGTGATGTAGAGGTCCTCGTCGAGGCCGGGGTACGTCTTGCAGATCTCGGTGTCTCCGAGCTCGATGAGTAGCCAATAGCGCTCACGGCGCGGGCGGCCGGTGAAGTCGAAGCGGATGACGACGCGTCGATCCGGGAGCCGGTCTCGGCGGAGCGCGTTGCACATCGACCACAGGGCCACAAAGGGGTCGAGGTGCTCGGGGGCGATCTCGAGCCAACGCGCACCCCACTCGCCGAGCGACTGGCAGACCGTGAAGAGGTCGTGGCCCGCAGACGTGAGCTCGTAGTGGTGCCCGCGCCCGTCGGGCTTGGGTGCCGACTCGACGACACCGAGCCGTTCGAGCTGCTTGAGCCGCTGTGAGAGCAGGGTACGGGAGAGTCCGGGCGCGCCCTCCAGGATCTCACTGAAGCTTCCGCAGCCAAGGTACAGGTTGCGGATGATCAGCGGTGTCCAGCGCTCGGCGAAGATCTCGGCGCCACGGGCGATGGGGCAGTACTGGCCGTACGTCCTCACGACGCCAGTGTTGCGCACCCGCCTTCGGTTGTGAAGTCCAGATTTTTGACTTCACAGCCGCGGTCCGCGGTGGTCTGATGTGGCCATCGAGAGCGGAGGACACGATGACGACGACGACCGCGGAAGTCGGCCACCGGAGCAAGAAGCCAACCGTCGTGGAGATCGACGGGTTCCGAGGCCGGCTGATCAGTGCCGACCACGCCGACTACGACATCGCCCGTGCAGTGTGGAACGGTGCCATCGACCGGCGCCCGCGCCTGATCGCCCGATGCATCGGGACCGCCGACGTGGTCGCGGCCGTGCGTTTCGCCCGCGACCACGATCTGGAGATCGCCATACGGGGCGGAGGCCACAACGTGGCGGGCACCGCCGTTTGCGACGACGGGATCGTCATCGACCTCTCGGCGATGCGGGCCGTGCGGGTCGATCCCGCCGACCGCAGGGCCTGGGTGCAGGGTGGTGCGCTGTGGGGCGACGTCGACCACGAGACGCAGGCGCACGGTCTGGCCACCACCGGCGGAATCGTGAGCCACACCGGAGTCGCCGGGCTCACCCTCGGCGGTGGCGTCGGCTGGCTGATGCGCAAGCACGGCCTCACGGTCGACAACCTCCTCGCCGTCGACGTCGTGACCGCCGACGGCGAGCTGCTGCGGGCGTCCGAGGACGAGCACCCCGACCTGTTCTGGGCGTTGCGAGGCGGCGGCGGCAACTTCGGCGTGGTCACCTCGTTCGAGTTCCGCCTCCACTCCGTCGGGCCCACCGTCCTGGCCGGGCCCATCCTCTGGGACGCGACCGACGCCGGGAGGTCCTCCGCTTCTACCGCGACTTCGTCCGCGACGCTCCCGACGAGCTCGGCACGGTCGTGAGGTTCGGCGCCGCGCCGCCGCTACCGGTCATCCCCGAGGATCTGCACTGGCGCCCGGTGGTGATGGTCGGTACCTGCTACGCCGGGCCGATCGAGGACGGTGAGCAGGTGCTCCGCCCGCTCCGCGCATCCCGGACTCCACTCCTCGACCTGGTCGGGCCCACGCCGTACGTGGGATTCCAGAGCGCGCTCGACTCGACCGTCGTCCACGGTTGGAACTACTACTGGAAGTCCACCCACCTCCCCGAGCTCCGCGACGACCTCATCGACGTGATCGCCGAGCACGCGTTCTCCTGCTCGTCGCCGCGGTCGTACGTGGCGATGTTCCATCTGAAGGGGGCGGTGAGCCGAGTGGCCGAGGGCGGGACGGCGTTCGGGAACCGGCAGGCGTCGCACGCGATCACCCTCGATGGTGTGTGGCGGCCCGGCGAGGACTTCGGCGACCGCGACACCGCTTGGACGAGGGAGTTCTTCGCCGCCCTCGGCCGCTTCCGCGAAGGCGTCTACGTCAACTTCCTCGGCGGCGACGAAGACCCCGACCGGGTCCGCGAGGCGTACGGCGACTCCGTCTACGACCGGCTGGCTGGACGTGAAGACCACGTACGACCCCGACAACGTCTTCCACCACAACCAGAACATCCGCCCGGGATTGAGTGATGGTGTGGGTGGTTCCAATGGCGCCGGCGATGCTTGATCGGAACCTCTCTCGCAAGTAATACCTGTGGTTCCCCCGGCCCTTCAGCGGCATCCGCGAGCGTCTGCTTTGCTGACGCACGACAGGCAGCAACGGGTCGAACTGCGGGCGAACAACTCGCGGCCAAGGGGAGTCATCCGCGAGCGTTCCCAAAGCAAAAAGGCCCGCCGAAGCGCGCCACGTCGGGGACGACTGCTCAGCCCCACTTGCCGGTGCGGGCATCACAGCGCGTGCGTCCTATAGAGCCGCGGCGCGAACGACGAGTGCCTGCATTCCTTTGTTGAGCTCCGACACCAGCAGCCCCTTCATTAGATCCAAGAGCGGGTGGACCATCCCCGCGGGGTCGAGATACACAGTGTAGGTAACTCGTGCTCCGCTCTGCACGGGCTCGATACGGCAGTCGTCCACGAGCGCGTGCACGATCGCCGGGTGAACAGCGGTGGCGGTGAATGCAAAACGCCGGCCAACATCCCAAGCCAAGATAACCTCTTCGATGCTATCCGCCCGGAATGTTGGTCAAGCGCCGGGTGCCTACCCCTTCTCGCTGTTCGCCCAACACCACCGTTTTCGTGATCACCGGGAACCACTCGGGCCAGCGTTCGTGGTCTGCCAGGACGGCAAACACCGCGTCGGGTGAAGCCTTCGTCATTGCCGATCCCGAGAACGAAAACGGTGCCTGATCAATCCAGTCGAGAGTCTTTTGTTCTGCCGTTCCCATGACGCCTCCCATTCGTGCCGAACGGACGTAGATTGCAGGCGAACCACGCGATGTGAAACTAGACTTTGGTTCAGCTCGCCAGTTTGGCATCATGGCAATGCTCTTCGGATCTTTGCGCCGCCATAATGTGACGGTAGGTCCGGCCCCGAAACCACAAATCATCCAGGAGGCGACGCGATGTCTTTTTCCAGCGATCTTCTTGAGAAACCCGCTAACCTATCCACTGCATCGAAATACACGGTGATGAATGGTTATGTCTATCTTGCGCTCGGAGCCCTGTTCATTGTTTGGCCAGGCTCGGTGCAGACGATCTTCATGGATGCGCCGTTCGTCGGGACACGAGAGTGCGCTCTTTCGAGTGATGGGAATGACGGTAGCCGTCATTGGCTGGCTTTACTTATTCGGCGGCCGTTCCGGCGCTCGACAATTCGGCCCCGCTTCCGTGCTCGATCGGGTGGTGCTCGTCCCTGCAGTGCTCGTACCCCTGGTGATAGCGGGCATTTTTCCGCATGCGTTGAGCGCGTTTGCGATTCTCGACCCGACACTCGCCATCGGTGCTTGGGTGCTCCACAATCGCAAGACGTAGCTGCACTGGACGGGCGTTTGTAAAGTCTGCTCCTCCGGAATGCACGGCGGCTTTCGGGAAGATCGGACGGCTACTTTGGGTCGTCTAGGGACGAATGGCTTCGGTCCCGAGAGGCGGCTCCACGATTCGGAGCGGCCCTTGACGCGCGGCCGACCGCAGTAGGACATGCAGCGGACGCTCCGGTCGAATCAGCATCAATGCCGGCGACCGGCCAGAAGCCGTCATTCACGATCCAGCCTTCTATCTCAGCAACTCCTCCATCTGCGCACGCAGATTCTTCGCGCGCCTGCTCGGTGGCAGAAGGGCTATTGCCGACCGTCGCGCCTTTCTTTACGCAGTTGGCAATGCTCTCCGGAGCGAGCGGGCCGAGGATGCTCGGCATCTTGGCATAGCAGTCCGCCGGGTTGACGACATTCGGCAAGAAGACGGTGTCCCTCGCTTGATCGAACGAATGGTAGGCATCCGGATAGACGCTGATGCTGACGTCCTGGCCAGCCGCCTTGAGCGACCCGGCAAGATCAGCGCAGGGTTTCGCCGGCGTCCAATCGTCTGCGGCGCCGGTATGGATGCGCACTGGCGCCGATACGCGATCCCGCTCCGGAAATATCGTGTTGCAGTATGGGTAAAAGGCGAAGAAGGCGCGGAATGAGGGCTGGCCGGCGGGCGCGAAGTTCTCCTTGGCCCAGGTGGTCGACGCGAGCATGGTGACGATGCCGCCGTGGGAAAACCCATCAGCGCCACCCGCTTCGCGTCGACTTTCGGATGCGCGGCAAGCAGACGCAGCGCGCCGTAGATGTCGGGCACACGCTGCAGCGGCGAGAGCGCACCGGGCTGGGTGCAGACCTCGTTAAGGTCGCGCCCGCGGAGGCTGTCGACGTTAAACGTGGCATATCCGGCCTTGCGCAAGAACGGCCCCCAGACAGGCTCGACATTGCGATTCCCCTGGCAGCCGTGCGCGAGCACAATAGCCGGGAATGGCCCTGCACCCTCCGGAAAGAGAAGCTCGCCGGAAAGCGCCACGGAGGCCCCAACCAATGCAAACGGCTCGCTGGCGACGCTCCGTTGCAGACTGCCGGCACTTTGAAAGGAAAGCTACGCCGGAGTCATTGGCCCAACTCGTACCAGACCAGAGCGCGACAATTGCCAACCACAGAGGGACAGTTGATCTCGTGATCCCCTCCATCGAGGAAATTCTGCCTCGCAAAAGTCTACGCCCGAATGACCGCTGTGGGCTGCGGATTCAACCGATCGACGCAACAGTCTGGCTGAATCGTTCAGCTGGTGTTTCGTAGTTTAGTGTTTTCCTCGGACGTTCGTTGAGTCGCCGAGCGATCGCGTTGAGTTTGGGTTGCGAGTAGGCTGAGAGATCAATCCCCTTGGGCAAATATTGTCTCAACAACCCGTTCGTATTCTCATTCGATCCTCGCTGCCAAGGGCTCTGCGGGTCACAGAAGTAGACCTTGATGTCGGTGGCCAGCGTGAAACGCTGGTGGTCAGCCATCTCTTTGCCGCGGTCCCAGGTCAGCGATTGGTAGAGCTCGTGCGGTAACTTCTGCGCGTGCTTGATGAGGGCGTTGACGACAGTCTGCGTATCTTTGCCGTCGACTCTGGCGAGCATTACGTAGCGCGGGTGACGGTCCTGCGTGAACGGCCTAGAATCGTCATGCCGGACCCCCAGCGGATGTCCTTGAGAATCACGGCAATAGTTTCTGAATCCCAGGGACGAGGCCCGGCTCGAATCCGCCGGTGCCTGTTCCCACGCGGCGGTGACCACACATCACGTTAGGCTTCGATCACTACATCAGGGCATCGAACACTCGAGATTGCTATGAACGAATTGAAGATCTACTCCGGTCCGCTAAGCATGTTTGGTGCGAAGGTCGAGATCGCCGCGCATGAGAAGGGAGTCGAGTTCGATCTGGTGATGGTGCCGTTCGACTTTGAACGCGGCTACGCACCGAAACATCCCGAAGTGCTGCGCATCAATCCCAAACATCAAGTGCCAGTCCTCGTTGACGGCAACGTCCAGATTTTTGATTCCACGCAGATATTCGAGTACCTGGAGGATCGATGGCCGGAGCCGCCACTCTGGCCTCGTTCGGTCGCCGCGCGAGCGGCGGCGCGGAAGCAAGAGCATCTGTTCTGACGAAGTGTTCTTCCCCATGTCATTAGATTGATGGGCATGCGCGGAAATCCCGATCCTGTCGACGCGCCAGAGTGGAAGAAGGCAAGAGCAGAAATTGAGAACGTACTACACTTGAGATGGACCAACTGCTCCGAGATCGTGAGTACATGGCGGATCAATTTAGCTACGCTGACATCGCGTTCTACATGGCGCAATTCTTTGCGGCACGGCACACGGTTCCGTTAACCACGGAGCATTCGAATCTAGTTGCATGGCGAGAGCGGATGATTGGTCGGCCAGCAGTAAAGCTCGTAGTTGCGGCAATGGCAGACTATCTACGCAACGAGGGCAAAGTGGTGCCGGAGCTTGGTGGTCTAACCGAGTAGAGCGACCTTATACATGTGCTTCCAAAGGGCCGCGACACCTAACCTATCGGCTCAACTCGGACGTCCTGCGTGCGGGGCTGCGCCCGCGCAGCGGCCGCCGGTTAGCTTGTTCCGTTAGGCCTCGCCGATAGGAAGAGCACCATGGTGACGGAGTTGCGATGACCATAGCTCAAAACACGTGGCAGTTTGACGAAGTCGAAACGAAGCGATTGGTGGCACTCTATGTGACGCCAGATATCGTCTCGCAGCGCGAGCGATTTCCTGCGCGCTTTAGACCCCAGCCAGGCGAGCGGGTGCTAGACATCGGCTCCGGGCCAGGTTTCGTGGCAGCTGCAATCGCGGACGCCGTCGGATCGCCAGGGGTAGTCCATGGCGTGGACATTAGTGAGCCGCTGCTTGCCGTAGCTCGGGCGCATTGCGCTGACCGGCCATGGGTCGAATTTCATCATGCTGACGCCACGCAGCTTCCATTCCCGGATCGGGATTTCGACGCCGTCATTTCTACGCAAGTTTTGGAATTTGTTCGCCGACGTTGACGCGGCGCTGGCCGAGATTCACCGTGTAATTCGACCAGCGGGGCGGGTGGTGATCGTGGATACGGACTGGGACTCGATCGTGTGGCACTCGCCGAATTCTGGAGAGGATGAACCGGGTCCTGGCCGCATGGGAGCAGCATGCGGCTAATTCCTATCTGCCTCGAACGATGTCGAATCAGCTGCGTCACGCCGGTTTTGAGGTAGAGGCGGAAAAAGTAATTCCGTTGTTCAATCCAGCCTACCATCCGAATACCTACAGCAATCGCATTATCGACCTCATCGTCCCGTTCGTAACCGGGAGGAACGGGATCGTTCGTGCTGAAGCAGAAGCATGGGCACAGGAGTTAAGACAGGCTGGGGAGCAAGGCGAGTATTTCTTTAGCCTCAATCGCTATCTGTTCTGGCGAGGAGAAAGTAGCATCATGACGCGGCTCAATTCGGGTTTTGAGGCGTCCGCTATCCAGAAGTTTGACCGTCGGCTTCGGGTCGAACTGCGCCCGTCGACTGTCAGAACTAACCGCGTTCAGGCTCGGCAAGAACGTGCAACCAAACCTGTAGTTAAGCTCAAGCGCCTAAGGCAGACACCGATGAGCGATGCAGAAAAATTTGGTAGGACTCGTTGATGCCGGCTAAGATCCCCATTTTCATGCCTCCCCGAAGAAACCCAGAATTCTTCCGAGATCGCCGCGGTAGCGGTTTCGTCAAGAGTCGAGAAACGCGAAACTTCCCGATTCTGCGAGTCATTGATGAAACTGCTTGCGCAAATTCTGGGCATCGCCGTGGTTGCCATGCCATTGGTAGGCACGGCCCCATTCGCGCCCCGCCGACGAACCGGCGTCCAAGCGTTTTCGCTGGGATCTCCGGCCAATGAAGTGTTTTGCGCCGGAGGGCGAGAACGCGCCAATGTGCGCCGAGCTGCCCAACTGGCCGGACTGGGCCGAGACCGAATCCCGGGTGCAGAGCCTCTTCACCGAGCCAGACTTCGACCTGGTTGCGCGCGCGGAGCGCGAAGCTGAGCCAATTCCACCGAACGTTTTCCGAACGGCGAATATCGTTTCGACGCCTGGTATTGGGCAATGTACGTTATGTTCGGGCCAGCAGCCCGAGCGCTATGCGGAAACGCTCGAGAAGTGGAAGCTGGCTGCCGGCGGCGAGGGGCAGGTCCTCCTGGCCGAAGCCATGCTGCGTCGCGGCGAGGCCTGGGCGGCGCGAGGCGGAGGGTTTGCAAATACGGTTTCGCCAGAAGCCTGGAAGATTTTGAGGCCAAAATGATGGAAGCCGACGCCTTGCTCGATTCCATGCCAGCGGCGCTGAAGAAGACGGGCGCTTGGCATGTGATGAAGTTGTCGTTTGCCATGCAAATGCGACGAGCCGCGGGGCGCTGGCGGACGAGTATTCCGGTCTGCGGTTGCGGCATGGCCAGTATGGCCGTGTTTACAAGACAGCAATCAATTTATCGCTGCCGCAGTGGGGTGGTAGTTTTGCTGATGTCGAGTCCGTGGTGCGGTACGCCTACGACAAAACGAAAGCCAACGAAGGTGCTACCTGGTACGCAACTCTGTACACGGACACTTTCGCGGGCAGCAGCCGATACCACCTTGCGCGACAGCAAGGTGAACTGGACGCTCATGAAGAATGGCTTCCGCGATGCCCTGGGCAAGCCGGGCACCGACGAGCCGTCTCTTCAGTTTGCCGAGCATGGCGTGCCAGATGCGCGATCGCGAGGAAGCCAAGCGGCTGTACGAGCTGATCGATCAGCTCCCGGAGGCCAAGCGGCCCAAGATGCCCCACCGACCCGTGCCGGACGTTTTGCCAATAATTGGCGACCCCAAGGGGATTTAGGCCCACCCACCCAACTCACCTCAAACTACGCCCCACCGGCGCCTAAAGATCCCGATGTCTCTCTTTGCGCTCAATTGTGGGCTACGGCTGATGCCAAGGTTTCGTCCGGCGAAATGTCCTGACAGTGCGAAGAAGATCTTGTCAGGGACGAGGCCGATGGGGGCCTGAATGGCAAGCCGCTGTCAAACGATTATCGGGTCGGGCGAGCATATCGTCCATGTCGGGCGCGTGAGCTTGCTGACCATTCTCTCGTCGCTGCTGGGCGGTACGTTCCTCATCGTCGTCGCGCATCGGGCTGCTGCTCATGCCGGTCGGATCACCGGACGTCACGCATGCGCTTGCCGGTATCGCGGCGGCGCTGGGCGTGTTCGTCATTGTCGTCGCGCTCGTACGCCGCAACTCGACCGAGCTCGCGGTGACCAATCGCCGCGTGATCGCCAAGTTTGGATTGATTGCTCGAAGCACCGTCGAAATGAATCTGGCCAAGATCGAGAGCGTTCGCGTCGAGCAGACGGTCATGGGCCGACTGTTTGGGTTTGGCTCCATCATCGTGACCGGGACCGGAGCAACGATGGATCCCATTCGGTTCATCGCCGATCCGATCGCCTTCAGGCAGGCGATTCGAAGGCGACGAGACGCCCTCCCAAGGCGTAGTGCTCGAGGATGCGGGGTAGCAGCAGAAGCCAGGTTTGGCGACCTGTTGCTTCCGTCGGTACCGGTCAACAACCCGCAACTCATCGACGAACGCGCGCACGGCCCGCGAGTCCCGGGCAAACGTGGCACGCATCGCTGGGCACACCTCAGTTGTCAGTTTGCGCCGATGCACTATGCATGCGCGCTGCCGTACAGACATCAACTACACCAGGGCGCTCAATCACCGCTCAAACTTTGAAGGACATTGAACCAAAGTAATCTTTCGATGATGAGGTGCGCGATATGCTAACGGATGAGCAACTTGACCGCCTGAGGCGATGCGCCGAGCAATACCCTTCGCTCTTTGAGAGTTCGGGAATTGTTGCCGTGCTGGTCGCTGGCGGCTATGTCCAAGGGGCATTGGGCGCGTACTGCTACAATAACCGAGGGTCAGCAGTACCTGCGGATGGACGCCATCAAGCGGGGCAGCCCTTTGCGCCCGAATATCGCCACGCGCCGGATGATATGCGCGAAGTATCGCCAAATCTGGCATTCAAATGGCCCGGCGAGTGCCCGACTTGCGATACCAGGCTGGTTCGAATGCATCGTCGAACTGTCCGATCGAATAATCAACTGGGTTGAGCTACACCGCTCGCTGTCTCCCGTTCAGGCGAAGGCACGCCCGTGGAAACGATTTCAAGACGAAGAGATAGGATCGGTGTCTCCATGAGTGTGCCGGCGATGTGACCTTGCGCGAGGCAGGCAGAAGAGGTTTGCTGAAAGCGGGCGCCCTGCAGCG
>ERZ1370068.7698-contig-660_pt1 | contig 35627 bp, 53 predicted proteins | sample MGYA00561227_ERZ1370068 | MGnify/ENA primary metagenome ERZ1370068 (study PRJEB38410, sample SAMEA6850437) | metagenome | study: Metagenomic assessment of the ecological functions of the soil: analysis of the soil microbiota associated with the... | reverse complement strand
TATAATAGCTGAATACATGAGCTGGAGTGATTATCGAGTGTCGCCTTTGGTATGAGGCCAATTCTGACTCATGATAGAGGTCGAGGTATTTGAGGACGCCAAATACCCAAATAGAACGTGGGGATCTGATGTTCATCTGTCGCACTGTCAGAACATGATCGCCGGAGCTTCTCATGAATTGACTTGCCTGGATCACTCTTCAAACTGACACAACAGCCGGGGAAGACACATAAGATCTGGCGCAACTGCTGAGATAGTAAGGTTTGACCAGTGTCATGCCTGATCAGCTGATCTTGAGTTGCCAGTGTGCCCAATATTGAGGTCCAGATGTGGAATTCTGCAGGTGACGCACTGCGCGTAGGCGCTGGATCGACGCACCACGAAATTCTTCTTCTTCATTTAGCTATCGGGATCATACCACATTGAGGTCGGCATCTCGAGATCGGCCCGATAATATATTTTTGGCGAAGAGGCCTTCGCCAACACATCGGCGATGGCGCCGCGTATGAGGCTTTATTACGCGACCCGTCCAGCAAAGACTCGAAATCGTATGCTCCGACATGATCGCCGCTGCAAGGCCGTCGACATTTTCAGCGTTCTGGTACACGCCCGGCAGATGGGGCCATCGAAACCCGGCGTGGGATGATCAGTTGAGGCCAAAGATCGCCTTGTGGATCTCCTCTGTATAACTCTTCTGACGGGCCTCGATAAAGATCGGTCATCTGACATTGGTCTCAGGTAGCAGAATCAGTTTGAGTTAATAGTCACAACTGAGCACTGAGTTAGTTCATAGCCTTAGACTGTGACGAAGAAACAAAGATATTTTTTCCGGTTTGACACACTTGGTGAGGCTGAGAGTTCCAGTACCTTTGTTTGCTTAGTGACGTGATAGTTTAAACCATCTAGTCGTGATGAATCTGCAAAAAAGTCGTTATATTTAGCTGAAATTTCATGAGGTTTTGTATACTGTTTCTACTTTTGCAGCCGCACCTAGTGTTAACCACATCAGTGATCCTGGGAGTGAGACACCATGCCCCTAAAAGATATGGATTGTGCACCCTCAGTCGCCTCATCTGCACAACCAGACAAAACGAACTTACTGATTCCCGCAGAGGATCCGGGAGATAATAGGTCCTGACATCTATCTTTAACACATTTTTGCCTGGCTCAAGAATCCATGCAGCTGTCAGTAGAGTCCGGGCTGGAACAGCCTCAGTGAGGTCAGGGTGAGCTGGAGAGGGGTGGCCCGGTGACACATGCCGGCGAAGAGTGGTGACTGTCGGGAAAATGCCACAGCAGACCAGAACATGTGCTAACTGGCACAGAAATAGATGTGCCAGGGCTATGATATTCTGCTGGAAGTTTAATATCGGCAACGCAGTTCAGCCGCCGATCACTGAGTGAAAGAGTGTCGGGTTGTTCCATCTCTTATCTGTGGAGGTTATACGTCTGAGAGGTACTGCACAGAAGCATCTGACCCCGGCCAGATACTGGCGTGATGACCGTCTGCCCTGGACTGTTCACACTGGAGCAAAACCGCAGCGACTGCAGAAACCACGCATCATGTCGGGGTTAGGAGAGACCAGCCCTCGGCACCAGTTGGAACTGCCGTCAGAGAACTGCCGACATTGGTATCAGAGCTGGAGTCAAGATATTGACTCTGCTAGTGCTGACGAGCTTATCCGCCAACAAAGATTATCGACTCCCGAGGAATTCCCATGCTATGACCGATAAATGCCACTAGTGGCCGGTAACCAGCTGCTTCAGTGCTAATTCACCGAGGTTCTGCAGTCCAGCAGTCGGAATTTATTGAGGCTAACCGAGGCGCCGGGCCCGCAGGAGGCTCAAGATCTCCGACGGAGCAGGGAAATGAGCACAATGCGATGCCAGTTACATCTTCCATTAGTCTCACTGGGTAAATACTGGCCGCAAGTGAGTGAAGGAGAATCTTAATGATTTTCAAGCGTGCCGTTGAGCCATGTGCCTCGGTGCTCTTTCCTAGGTCCAGCTCATTAGCTTCGTCGACGTGGCTGTGAGAATCTCGAAGAATGGCAGTTTACTTTCAGCAAATGGAGAAAGAAAGTCATTTGAAACTGGACTGGTGCTGCCCAATGTAAAGCGGCTGGCTGTGGGAGGAACAGTTGCTCCATCGCAGGCCGCTGGTCGCTGAATTGGGGTTTGAAGCAGTGAAATCACGTTGAAAAAGGACTGAGATATGCCGGATTAGATCGTGACGAGGCTGGCCCGTAGTCAACTGACAGAGACTCGGGATGGGTTGGGGTGCTCAACCAGATTCTCAGGTCACATGCCCAGCCAAACGAGTTCTTCCTACTTCCACTTGTTTCCAGCCTGTCGTCGTGGCTGCTTTGCTGGCGCATCGTTATCATCTGAAACCAGTAAAGATCCGCCCCACGATTTCAAACAAACAGTGCCTGGTGCTGAACACCTCTGGATGATCAGAGGTTGCCAGCCTCATAGCCGTGAGCCGAGCCACTAGTAGGTCCATCGAGCCGCCTCGGGGTTATCACTGAAATACAGACTGCCTGCCTAATTAACAGTGCCAGCCCCGACGATCCATCATTCTGTGGTTTCCTTCTGACAGGTCCTCGGACTCAACCACTGATCAACAGCCCTGACATCCCTCTTTCTTTACTCAGTTCAGTGCATACGTCACTGCCTCAGGCAATGCCAGACGCATCAGTTTGCTGCACGTTCCTGTTTTAAACTTCTACCCTGAAGGAGTGGAACATGACACATCTGTCTGCAGGTATTGGCAGTGATCTGGGATTGCAGCAGCCTCAGTCGGAGATAGTCTGAGGCGGGGATTTTGTGTAACGGGATGGATGCAGCACAGGTGTTCCAGTATTTGAGTCTGACCAAATCATGGGTTGACCAAAGCTGATTGAAGGATTTGACTTGCCTCAGAGACGGGGAGTCATGTGTTGTGGGACCAGGAGAAGGAAACCAATTACCTGGTTTTACCAACGGGCCGCTGAAATGCGAACGTTCGTCGGCTATCGGAAACTGATCATTCATCGAATACCGATGGTCGACGGCGGTGAAATTGGGCAGACCAAACGCGCGACGCCAGTAGCATGACCGAAAAACGGTAATTCAGTTCTGAACGGCGACGCAACGAATCATCATCCAATTTCGGGCAGTCGATCCCCGACGTCCTGTTCAGTAACGCGAATATCGGAAGTTGATCGAAGAAAAAGAGAGTAAATATGACGCATCATCTGCGGCTATTGTCTGTTTACCCAGTCGAGCCCCAGGTGCGTACCGATACGATCTGCATTCGAAAAACGCCTCTGGCGATCGGGCAAGTCAGGGGACGAGCGCCCGGCCATGTTTATCGTACTTATATGCGTACGGGACACTCAGTTCGAAGCGGGAAAGCGCACATAAGCAAAAGCGATGGTGATTGAGGTAATTTGACATTCGGGCTGAAGGCGGGCAAGAAACGCTCGATCACCGGCATGAACCGCGGGCAGGCGATCATTGTCATCGCTGAGCTGGTTGGAGTTTACCGCTGAGGCAGGCGGGACTCGCGAGGAGCGGCTGTCAACCAGATTGCCGGAATGTTCAGTAGGGCCGATCCGCCAGGATCGAAGGGGTAATGATCGGTTGAGTACGCCAGATTGCCGACAACCAGGTGGTTTAACTGCAGAACAACAATCCTTGTCAACCTAACACGATCAGCAGACCACATCCATCCCAGATAATACACAAAACTACATTCGGTAACTAGGTGAAATCGCATAGACTTCATCACTAATCTCGAGAACTGCTGGAAAATCGCCGCTAGGTATAGAATCTGATATGAACTTAGATGCACTGGGGATTAGTTATTGTTTTTGAAAGAGTGTATGAGTTGGTGCGCAGCAGGACAATCAGCAACAAACCCCGATAGCTGCATCAGCGTGCAAAGCACGGACTGGCATAGTTGGGGATCCGCAAAGCCAATCGCCGAATAAAAGCAGATCAGACGGCCACGGTTGACATAAAGTTCGCCTCGATACGATATGCCGCGATCACCATGTAGATGGTTAGGAGGTCGTTAGCTAAACCGACTGAGCCTCGGAATTTGATTTCCCACCGGCGAGAATGATCCGTTCGCGCTGATGGCATGATTGAGGACAAGGTCGACAATGGCACAACCACATCTGCGGCCCCGTCCGCGACGGCAGGCGCCGTCGATCGAGAAATGAGCCGATCGACGCCATGTGCCATAAAGCCCGAAGAATCACCACCGCATTAAACTACCGCCGACTGCTCAGTGATTGCGGCCTGTTTTTTATTAACATCCGTGGTAGTTTCTCAAAGCCCAATGTCTTAGGAAGAGTGGTAGTGATGGATGAGCTGTCGTATATGTCGGTGCTGTTGTTTCTAGTCAGCTCATCACAGGTAGCAGTGAAATATTCTGCTGAGTCTTTCACGTGTAATTTTTAGTGTTGTCGTGAGCATGATGAAATTGGCAACGCCATAGACTTTTCGAGTATGCTGAATGCGAAGGTGGTGGGCAACAGATCGTGGCAGTTTGATAAAACATCACCTGAGAGAGACTGAAAAATGGCAGACGTGTCTGAAGTCCGGGTGGGAAATGGTCTCGATCGCAAATAAAGGGTATAAATGATAGGACAACCAAGAATATTTGTAAAAGTCACAACAGGAATGACATTAAGAGTCTAAAAAGGTAGAGTGCTGAGTCAAAACGTATCTGATCAACAAGATCGCGAAGAATAGTGGGGCGAGGACGAGGAGTAAACGGGGAGAGTCGATAGAGATTTGCTGCTTCAGCATGGCCAAAAGAGGGCCGGTGGACTCATGAGCTGGATTGGCGAAAGATCGGCCTGCAACACGGACATTCTGCACACTCAGCAAAACATATCAGTCTATGATGGAATGAAATGGGGTGGACTCACTGAGAAGAACTGGCTGTAATCCACCAGGCCGTCAACATGATAATGGAAAATGAGAACACTTGAGTGGCTTAAGACGTGGAGAATGGTTATCATAGGGGCCAGTTCAGGTGGTGAGAGCCAAGAAAGGAGAATTGTGATTTCAGCGGCAAGACACAGTGCTGGTGCACACGATACTGGCCATCAACTTCTCTCGGTGTCTAGGTGGAATGGCGCAGCTAGGCGCTGAAAGGGGGCACAGTAGGCCAAGGACTGCCGAAGTCACATACTCTCCTCCTTAAATGAAGGATATCTCAGTCAAAGAATAAAGGTAGAGAAGATACTGGGCAAACGATGCCAGTGAAACCAGATCGAGTCGTGTCGCCTCTGATCGAACTTTTTTTGTTCACTGGCAGACGCACTGCTGGGTATGGTTTGCGGAGATGCCGCGCTGCGGGTCTCGGAACGCGACACGTTGTTTAGACGCGCCGACAGATGTGCCAAAGCGAGCAGGCGCCTGAGATCGCGATCGCCTTAGTCCATGACGCAGAATCTATCGGCCATGTTCATTTGTTTGCGGGCGGCGTGATCACGGTCGAGCCGCTGATCCTCAGCAGTCGATCGAAGATCTACGATAACGTCCGAAATGGCTCGAGACGCGCGAAATCGGGGCCTGATTGCCGTCGCCATCTGAGGGGTGAATAATGCCTGCCGCACTATAGCCGGCGATGCGTGGCTGCCAAACTGGGTCAACTTTATACATCACAGCTCGACATGCCGTGTCTGAACAGCGGCACAGCGCCATCCCTTTCATATTCTAGGCTGGGTCTCGAAAGGGTTGTAAAACGACCAACCCACAGAGTGTGGAGACGGAGAGCTTGACACCAGCTCACAGTATGGCCTGGGTGCTAATGGAGGGCCACTTCACCACCCCATAACTGGTCCCAGCCTGACAAGGAGTTCAAAGGTTCATAGAACCGCGCAGCGACCCCTCTTCATCTCCTGTGCTTGTCCGGTGGATTTGTCGAAACCGCGACTGAGAAATCCGGCCCTCCATGCTCCCACGCCTACCTGATGGTGGATTTCATACTGTCTGCCAGGACGATGAACTTTGACGGCCTGCGGTTTTCATTTTGGGTAATCAAAAGCCTCCCATTTCTCCCACACTCTGTAAGGGCTGGGGTTGGTCTCGGTCTTTTAACCACTTTTTCATAGCGGGTTAACATAGAGCCATTAGAAGGGATGAAGCAGCTGTTGGCCGTAGACACAGACCCTGGCGCGAAGTGATCGAACCCGGCGCGGAGGTCCCGTTTTGAGACTTTTAGTTTTGATATTTTTAAAAGGATATTGGTGCAAGCTGCTCCATGTCGAGCGGCGGCTTTGGATTGCAGCCCGCGTCATTGCGACTCTCTAGTGCGCGGCCGGAGAACCGTACTGCACAACTTGACTGCGCATTTGACGCCCTCAACGAAGATCGGCGGCCGTAATCGAGAATTGTTTCGCCGCGATCTCGAGCTCATTTCGAGTTGTTATCGAGAGTAGGTCCTTCAGTCGGCTGCTGAGATCAGCCGAGCTTTCCACCGGCGCCATCAATGCTTGCATGAGTCGCATCCATTCTTCGCCATACGCCTTTATGTCGGCTCGGAAGTCGTGAGAGAAGGCCGCGCAGAACTTGTCGATCCCCTCGATGCCCTGGTTCTGCGCATCACGTTGCAGTCGTTCGTAATCCGTGATCACCGAGGCGTGCTATTTCGGCACAACGCTCTTGTAGCGCGCGCGATCACTCGGCTTCTTGATATCGGTTCCAAGATTTTCCACCGTGCCTGAACATCATCCGCACCAGCCGTACCAATAGTGCGAATGCGTCTGGCATAGTCGGAGGCAGAGACCAGTCGAGGAGCGGCCGCAGCCGATCTGGATTCACCAGCAACGAAGATCACTGCGACTCCTCCAGCACGCCGTCGACGCTTTCTGCCTTGGTAATGACGGGAATATAGATCCCGCTCGACGCAAAAAGGGGAGAGATGCCGGCGGCAACGAACCGGCGGTTATGGACTGCAATGCCCCTCCAGCTCCGCGGGCCAGTCGACTGCTTCGCCGATCGATTGCCGAACCGTCGACCAGGGAACGGCGTCGCCACCTGGCCGAGTCCGAGCAGGTTAAGGCCATCGGCGTTGCCTTCGATTGTCGACGCCCGGCGTCGAACCGTTTCGTCTCGTCGTAACGTACGGAAAGTACAATTCTCCTTTCGTAAAGCTGTTCTCGAACCCTCGCCTGGGCGAATTTCTGTGCCAGTTCGTTTGCGACACTTTGTGTGCACGTTCGTAAAGTTTTTCCGTGATCTGTCCGACATCATGGTTGAGCGGTATACCGTCGGTGAAGGTCTCGGATACGAACAGTTCCAATAAACCCCCAGATGTATCAGCCGTCACCGCTATCATAGGCCTGATATGGTTGAAACGCTGGGGGTGGTTGGGGTATGTCCGTGTTCTTGATGCAGACGATCTTTCGTTTGCCGTCGTAAAGCGACCCAGCTCGTAGTTACACCAGCCTATGTCCATGCTGGCATGCGGGAAAAGCAACAGAAATATATCCGGCACTTCGTACGTTTTCCTCGATCCATTGTCGCCAGTCGGTCGCCCCCGCCATTTCTTCGCTGATCTTGACGTCGAGCCGCGTTTTTGATTCGAGCGCTTGCAGAGACAGTTTAGGCTCTTAGCGATGTCGACATAGTCTTTTGTATTGTGACCTTACAAATATCTTGAGGTTGTCCATATGCACTGCCCTCCGATACCACGCAGTATTTAGCTGGCCGGTCGGGTATTTCCCTGAATAGTGCTGATCGCAACATTTTTTCAATCCTCCTCACCAGGTTTATTTGGATGGTCTTCGCATACCGTGACATCCGGTACCTTCTCCACGATCTGATCTGTACGCAACCCCATACCAACTCGCGGTTCCTTTTACTATCAGAAAATACTTCGAAAAGTCTGTGAAGTTGCCGTTGGAAGAATTGAATAAATCGTATCCTTCCGTTTACACGGTGTATACAAAAGTTACGCGGTGAAGATTTCAGCTAGGAGCAATGTTTCGCCTACTTAGCGGGTGAGCGGCCTGGCAGAGAACCTCTAACGAACGCCGATAAGCACGACAGCAACCCATCGCACCGCGAACCACAGGTGAAGCGAGAGAATCCTCCCGCGGATGGCCGAACGAAAGAGCTAATCCCTTTCCCTGAAAACAGGCCGCCCTCGTATCTACCGCATCAGCATTACCAGCCCAATCACGACGGAATCCAAGCAACAGGAGATTAGACGATTCCCAAATCAGTATTCGCCGATGTTCATTGCGGCGTGGGATTCAGTAAGCTTCTGATACGTCGCCCGTTCCTCTGAAATCTTCTGCATAAACTCTTCTCGCGTAATCAGCCCCTTCTCAATCAAGAGCTTCGCCAGTGCGTCAGTCTGCGCAAGGCTGGAGACGAGAAGTTCTTCCATCGTGACAGGTCTTTTATCTGGTTCTGCCATTGTGCTTCCTCTACTTGATCACTCTTGTCCGCCCTCATCAGCACGTTCGGCGGAATCGTCAGGCCGATCTGCTTGGCTGTCTTCAGGTTGATGACCAACTCGAACTTCAGTCGGCTGCTCGACGGGAAGGTCGGCCGGCTTGGCGCCTTTCAGGATCTTGTCCACGTAAGTAGCGGCGCGCCTGTAACTGTCAGTATCGTCTGGCTGAATAGGACATGAGGCCACCGGCCTCCACGTACTAGCACTTCCCTCGTACATTGAAGGCAGTCGGTTCTTTATGGCAAGGTCCGCAATCTGCTTTGCAGTAACGATTGAGCAGGGGATCGCTAATCGTAATGAGCGCGTTAGCGCGCCCCTTGACCGCGGCTTGAAATGCCCCCTCCAAATCAGGTTCGGGACCTCGTACTTCTAAGCGATTGAAGCTGGTATCTTTAGTGCGCGCGCCGCAGCCTCATACTCTTTCAAAGCAATAACTGCCAGCTGAGTCGTCCGCATCCCAAAGGACTCCGACGCGTGACATCCTTGGAACCACCTCCTTAAGCAATTCCAGCCGTTTTCCACTTAATTCTCGGGTGAGTCTGGTGAGTCCCGTGATATTTCCGCCTGGACGCGCCAGGCTATCGACTAGCCCAGTCGCGACTGGATCTTGAGTTGTCACCATGACAATGGGGATCGTCTTGGTCGCCTGCTTGGCTGCGCGGATCGCTGATAGAGTTGGTAACGACAAGCACATCGACCTTGAGTTGCAACGAGTTCGGCCACAAGGCTTGGGATACCGGTCCAGCTTTCCGTCAGTGTAGCGATACTCGATCACGATGTTTTTGCCCTCAATATAGCCGAGATCACGCAGCCCTTGCCGGAATGCCTCGACCTGAGGCCCGGGATGCTGGAGATCGCCAGTTCATGACACGTAACCTATCCGAGGAACTTTCCCGCCTGCTGCGCCTCGGCGAGACGGACTGAAGTGAGAGTTAAACCAACCAGTAAAGCGACGATGGTTTTAATAGCCATACCGGCCCTGTTTACTGCGGTTCATTGCCGGTTGTCCAGAGCGTTTTTCTTGCCCCTTGTTCATCGGATATGGCATAGCTGGCAACCGTGTCCCTAGTCGCATCCCTTGTACTTATCACGCTTGCCGTATTGCCGCTTCCCGCTTCGGCCTGGAACATCCCCGGCCACATGATCTCAGGTGCAATCGCTTATGAAAGTAACCGCAGGACTTTATAGCGTCCTTACCAGCCTCGAGAATAAGCACTCTACAACGCGCCCGATCTTAGAGAGCACGTTTTGAATGCCGTCAGTATCGAACGCCTAGGGATTCGGCTAGGTAAACAAACAACTAGCCGCAAAATTGATGCAGCCGTGGCACTCCTCTTTGCTGTGCTTGCGGCTATTCACGCCGAGAGCCACTGGGTTTAGAGGGCATCAGGGGTTATCGACCGCCCGAAGTTGAGATGGTGTTCGACCCGCGTGCCGTGGACTTCGGGCTGAAAGATTACCGGAATTAGCTTTCCAGTCTGTACACAACATCACTTGACCGCGAAGGTCGCCACCCAATTCCATGTTATTTCACCATCAACATCAATGACATTGAAAATAATCAGATTTCCAGTTTGGCATGCCGGCGTGATTGCGGCTACGAAGGCCACGTTGTTCGTAAACCAATTGGCACCATTCTCCTGGGCCACAACGTAGAGCCACGTCGTTGAACCGTCGAAATACGTGTCAAACAGTTAGCTGCATGAACACGATTCGGACCAAGAACAACGAACGCCGCGGTAGCGTCTGCATTCAACTGCATCCCGTTTACCGTCCCACTACTCGGGCTTATCATCCCCGACTGGGCTGCCGCAACGGTGAGGGATCCCAGGAATACAATCACTGCCAATACTGTAGACTTGATGATCATGTTTGCCTCCTTCAGAGTTGAAAGTTTAGTGTGTCGGTTTCGATGCAGCAAGAAAAAAATTTGATGCGTAGTCACATCATTGCGTTTTCTGAAGGCAATTGATGGCGCCCAGAGGCGCCCAAAGGAACAATAGAGAATGCCTCAGTTAATGAACAGAGCTAAAGAAAGAGAGATGAAATAACAAACCAGAGACCGCAGGGGCGCCAAGACGAATGGGCGCTTCACGCCGGTGCTAGAGATGGATGATCCGGTGGATGGGCGATTATTGATCGAGGACCTTAATAGAAAAGAAGGCAAAGTGGACAACTGGTGGAATACGCATTGACCATCGGGATCGATTGAGAGCTGCGGCTGTTGAGCATCCCAAGGCGACAGAGCGGGAATGAAATCTGTGTTCGGGTGACTCAAGCAGGGCAACCGGATGGACCTGCACAGGTTCTGGGACGGGTGATTACGTCAAGCCAGAATCTGACACGGCTACGAAACGAGGCAACGGCTCTCCGCAATCGCCAGGAGTTTCAGCGGAGCCAGCTTCACCGAACTTGCGAGCACCGACTTTGAATCGTGGGCTAAAGAAAGTTTCGAGATTGTGACGAAGATCGCTTACCGTAACGGGGCACAGATTGGGATTCCTGGGAAAAGAAGCCGTTGATAGGCTTGATGATGCGCCAGCCAGCACAAAAAGGCAGCCACGGCCGTAGGCAAAAGACAAGAGTGGAAACAAAAGTGGGAAACAATTGGAGAGAATTTCAGATTTGACGGGCGTAAGATCTTGAAATTATTGGCGCGCCCGGAGGGATTTGAACCCCCAACCCTCAGATCCGAAGTCTGATGCTCTGTCCAGTTGAGCTACGGGCGCCCTTCGTCGCAGTCTACAATCCGGCCGGCTAAAAATAAACTATCTCCAGTCCCTTTTCAAAAAGAAGCGGTGCAGTGATTCCGGAATCTCACGATCCGTAACAAACATCCCGCGCTTCGCTAGCAAAAAACCCCAGGCTGTAATATTCAATCTGTCTTTGCTCGCGCTGGCAGAAAACCGATGCTCGCGATAGGCCGCTTGTTCTCCCAGTTCGTTTAACAGACGCGCCATGATTTCTTTATTCTCCAAGGCAGCCAGATCCAGTTCAATGACTTTCATTTTCTCTTTTCTTGAAGTACTTTCTTTGTCTCTGGCTCCAGCCGCTGAAAGAATAGCCCCGTACGCTTGCCATTTCTTTCAAAGATTCTGTCGCAGCGTACGTCGACCCGAAGCCTCCTGCCCCAATGCAATGGAAAGCGTTTCTGAAACACCGAAAGGCACGCTGAAGCTCAACAACATAGCATCGACAAATTCTCTCTTTTCTCGCGGCCAGTATTTTACCGGCGGCGTGGACTCGTTCGACATATCGGCGGTCGCTAACTGGCGGGAGGAAGTCGCGAGTAGAATATCTTTGAAGTGTAATCCTCTATTTGACAGCTCCTTTCGCAGGTAATCAGAAATATCTTGGGGATTATCCGTCAGGGCAATAACAAAAATATCTTGAGCTTTGTTACTCTCCTGCGGAGCCAACGCCATCCAGGTACCCCTAGCCTCAATAGAAATTCCGGCTTCTTGAATCACTACGGGCCGATCGGTTGGCAAAGATTGATACCCAAGGCGCGCAAGCAACTGGTTGACCGACTCCTGGAGAGATGAGGTTCGAGTGACGGGAAAAACAGCTGTGTATACGCTCGGGTCCGTAAGCTTTGCTCTTAGGGAGTCGGGAATTTTCTCCTCAGGGTCCAGAATAATCCTTTGTTGAAGTTTCGGGTTATACACGACCGGATAAGAACTTCTATCGACTCGTACCGTCCCTTCTCTTAGAGTCAATGTCTCTTGACCATCGCGCCGAACTTCATTGCCCAAGCTTGCCATCACCTGTCCCAATAATGCGACGTTCTCTTTGGCCGGCAGTTGTCTCGCATAATCCAAAGTTAGATTTGCCGGTGCGGAAGAGTTATCTTGTTTGGTCTCTCCTAAGCCCGACGGTGCATTGGTTTCCTTAGTCGCTGCGGTTTCTTGTTTTGCTTCAATTACCGAAGGGCCCTTCGATTGAGCAATTGTAAGATCGCCGGACTTGCCAGGGAAAGGCAGGCGGATGACATCACCGCCGAGCAACGCATCCCAGTTTTTTCTGTCCGGGTTCAGATCTTTCACCAATGCGTGGTACGATGCCACCTCACGATCATTGGAAATGCCCAACTGCTCCCTGAGAATTTGATAGAGATGCTCGCCTTGCTTAACCCGATACTCTTTAATTTCACCTCGAGTGATCGGCGAGCGCTGGACATCTGCCTTTGCCGATACCGATGTCGCTCCGAGCAGATCATCGGGCCGCAGAGGAATGAATACGCTATCGCCGACCCTGAGCACATCTATTTTCTTAATTTGCGGATTGAGGCCCCGGATAATTACCAGATACTGGCTAAAGCGTTTTTCCGGTAGTCCTTTTCTTTCACCAGCATGCGCCACAGTGTATCACCGGGCCCGACCCGCTTGTCCTCCCCTTCCACTTCCCGCCCCTGATACTCACGTGACTGGGCTGTTTTCCGGAGCGTTAATTCACCCGTTTCCTTCTGGCCATGGTCGCGGGAAGACTCCTGCGCATGGATTTTCATCACCATGGTCAAGAACAAAAATAATACTAGTATTGAAACTATCCTGATGAGTCCCAAGATTTTCTTTTTACCTTTCATTTCGGATCCTCCGGGAATTCCTCGAGTAAGATTCGTTTTTAGTCTAGTTGTGCGATGGGGGGACAAGTCGTGCACTGTAACGCCGGAGACATTTATCCCCGCTTCGCTTTCCATTAGCGGAAAGAAACTCTCTTTTTCACCCCTAAGGGCGTTGAAGATCTTGAGACATATATTTCTCACTTTTCAATTTTAGGGATCACCCGGTGTTTTGCAAGTTAATTTTGGTGCAGCGCTTGCCAAAAAAGGCAAAACGGCATACACAAAAACCTATGAAATTCGCTAAACCTTATAACGACTTACGGGAATTCATCGCGGCCTTGGATGAGGCTGGTAAACTTTATCGCATCCATAAAGAAATAAACAAAGACACGGAACTGCAGCCGCTGGTCCGATGGCAATTCAGGGACTGCCGGAAGAGGCCCGCAAGGGATTTCTCTTTGACAACGTCACGGATACCAAGAAAGGGAAATATAATTGCTCAGTGCTCGTTGGCGGGCTGGCCGGCTCAGAAGCGATCTACTGCCTGGGACTTAAATGCCGGCCCGATGAAGTGGCCGATCGTTGGATTTACGCTCTGGATCATCCTATCGAGCCCGTCATTGTCACCGAAGGACCATGCCAAGAGGAGATCCACAAAGGCGATGAATTGATCGCGCAAGGCGGCCTCAACGAATTCGCCATACCGATCTCTACACCGGGTTTCGACAATGGCCCCTACATCACTGCCGGGCATTGGATCACCAAAGACCCTGAAACCGGCAAAAGAAATGTCGGCAATTATCGCGGCTTGATTAAAGGACCCACGCTTAGCGGCCTCATGTCGGGTACGCCGCAAGACCTTTCAACGCATTGGGAGAAGTGCCGCAAGAGAGGAATTCCGTTGGAAGTCGCAATCGTCGTGGGCACCGTGCCCGCTGTTTCCTATGCCGCAACGCAAAAAGTTCCGCCGGAAGTGGACGAGTTGGCTCTAGCGGGCGGCCTGATGGGCGAGCCTGTGAAACTTGTAAAATGTCAGACCATTGATGTCGAAGTGCCCGCGACCGCCGAAATTGTCTTGGAGGGAATTGTCCCGACCAACTACATGGAAGAAGAAGGCCCCTTCGGGGAATCCATGGGGTACGTCGATCCGCGCACCTTGAGCACCGTTTTTGAATTAAAGTGCGTCACCCACAGAAAGAATCCCATCTGGGTTTCCATCATCAGCCAGGTGACGCCCAGCGAAAGCTCCAAAATCAAAGCGATGGGCATGGCCACCCTGGTCAAACGCTTTCTCGTCAACCGGGGACTGGATTCCGTGCGCGAGGTCCATCTTATGGAGCCACTGGTCAATCTCCGGCCTTACGTCGTCGTCAGTTTGAAGAAGCGCAATGATCAAGAACCGTGGGATGCCATGCAGGGCGTTCTTGATTATGGCGATCGCGTTGGCAAGTTGATTATCGCGGTAGATGAAGACATCAATCCCCGCGATCCCATCGCCGTAACTTGGGCGATCACGCATCGCTCGCAACCGCACAAAGATATTAAAGTCGTTGGCGATCGGCCTTTGGAGCGACGCCGATAGGCATGGTGGCAACTCATCCTTCCAGCCGCTACGACAACTGCGAATCGTCGCTTTTGATAGATGCAACGCGAAAAGCAGACTTCCCTCCCCTTTCGCTACCGAAGAAAGAATACATGGTTCGCGCCCGGGAAATCTGGGAAGAGCTCGGCCTACCAAAACTCGAACCGCAAGAGCCCTGGCACGGCTATCTCATGGGACTTTGGCCGGAAGATCTCGCTCAAGAAGCCGAGTTAGCGGCACAAAGCGAGCACGAAAAGGTTTGGGAAAACTCCGCCGGACTCGCGTCCAGGTAGGCGAAGGCGAGACCATGAAAACCATGCGCGCAAAATGGGGTAAGTCGCACTCCGGCCGATCCGAGTAAAGTATTTGCGACTTCGATCGGTCTAAACCAGAGTCGGTTGGGCGCAACGCAGAATTTGCTCTCTGCGGGAAAGATTACCCCAGCAGGGGAGCTGCGCTTTGTGCCACTCGGTGGATTTTTCGTAGGCGCAAGCAACTTGGAAAATCAGCTGCTCTTCAAACGGGCCGGCGGCGACTTGCAGACCTATGGGCATGCCAGACTGTGAAAAGCCGCAACAGATGCTGATTGCGGGAAGACCCGTCACATTGAACGGAATAGCGCAGAGGCTGTCGAGGCCGCCCCGTTCGTCCTGCCGTGGGTGTTTTGTCCCATCTATTTCAATGGAGCCCTGCTGACATTCCTCGACGGAAGGAACCGTGAACGGAATCGTTGGAACCACCAATAGTTGGACCCGCCCCAGCAGATCGTCGAACTCCTGACAAATGATTCGCCGCACGCGCTGCGCCACGACATACGTAGTCCCAGGTATTAACAGCCCTGAAATGTAGCTAAAAAGAATTTGCCGACTGTAATCCCGAGACCGTGTTCTTAAATACGGGTCATGTGCCGCGGCGTTTTCCACTCGGCTGGTACATACCTTTGACCGCGGGAATCAGATCCATGTGTGGGATGGTCACCTCTTCGGTTTCCATTCCGAGGGACCTGAATACTTCCAACGCCTGCGCAAAGGCATCGCGAACCTCGCTGGCTACGATTTCATCGAAATAGCCGCGCAGGATACCGATGCGTAAACCTTTCACGTCCGCTTGGGTACTTTTGGAATAATCAGGTACGGGCTCGTCGGAACTTAGGGGATCCTTGGGGTCATGGCCGGCGACGGCCTGCAAAACTAATGCGCAGTCTTCCACGGTTTTCGTTAGGATGCCGGTATGGTTCGTGGAAAATGCTCCGGTTCCGGCAACCGTGCCGAATTGACTGATGCGCCCATACGTGGGTTTGAGACCCACGATCCCGCACATCGAAGCGGGGTTGCGCACCGATTGCGCGCTGTCGGTGCCAAGGGATCCGAGACACAAACCAGCCCTCACGGCTGCCGCAGAGCCGCCGCTCGATCCGCCGGCTATTCGGCTTGTATCCCATGGATTGCGAGTGGTTCCGTAAAAGGGATTGATCGTTGTTCCGCCCAACGCCCATTCGTGCATATTCGTCTTGCCCAGAATGATGGCGCCTCCATGCTTGAGCCGCTCGACTACGGTGGCATCTTCATCGGGCACCCAATCCGAGAGAATCTTGGAGCCGGCGGTGGTTCTTAGGCCCTTAGTCGCCAGATTGTCTTTGATTGAGAATGGAATGCCGTGGAGGGGCCCGCGGTACTTTCCTCGCTGAATCTCTTGCTCCGCGGTTCTTGCATCTGCCAGCGCGCCTTCTTCGGCCACTGTGACATAGGCGTTGAGCAGTGGGTTCAGCTTCCTAATTCTTTCTAAATAGAGTGCAGTCAGCTCGACGGGCGACAATTCCTTCCGCGTGATTTGCAAGGCCGCGTCCTTTATAGTTAGTGTTTCAAGATCGATCTTTGCCACCCGGGCTCCCTTTTATATCGACCTTCAGCACCGGCATGATGTGAGTGAGATCGACTTCATACAAAGACCGGAATAGTGCCTCGAGCTTTTCGGTCTGGCGAAGAATGATCTTGATCTCTTCCTCGCTTAGTTCGAAGCCGTATTCAGCGTTAAGTCGTCTAAGCTTCTCTTCCATCGGATTGCTTCTTCAAATGCTGCTGAACCAACTCCGCAGAGAGATTTCATTGGCGCAGCAAAGTTTACCCTGGCAATTTCTCCCAATTACAGATTTCCAGCGCCGCCAGCGCATAGACCTGAGCGCCGCGAAAGATATCTTCGACGTCGATTTGTTCGGAGCGAAACTTCCATCGCCCGCCGCCAAGGCCGAACTTGCACGCGCGTATTCCCATTTCGTTATAGATATTGGTATCTGTCCAGATACTGGCATGAAGCCCGGTGGGAACAGGAGTCTTCTTGCCGAACAAAGACTGATAACTGTCCTCGATGACCTGCACTACCGGCTCCGACACCTTTGGCCTCGTACCCCATCTTGGAGGCATACATCTCAAGTTCATATTCGAGGCCGAGCTTTGATAGGACCGCTTGCAGTTCGCGCTGCACCTGCATTGGTCGCAACGCCGGCGGAGTCCGCACGTCGATATAGACAGAGCAAACTCCCGGGTAGTAATTCGGTCGGAACGGAGCGCCACCTTGAATCGCGCCTGATATTGACCTTAGGGACGATAGGGCCATGGGCCGAGGAGTATACGTGAGCTCGTTCGAATTCCGCGGCCCAGCCGTCGATGGCTTGTACGACCCTCATCATTTTCAAAATCGCGCTGGAAACCTCAGGCGGTTTTTCTTCTCGAGTAACTCCCCAGGCGGCATGAGGATCGCCGAAAGTGGTGACTTTGAGCTGCGCTACCCCGGTCTGTGCCCACACGATCGAATGGGCCGAGCGGTCGGCCACGATGGCACAGTCGGATTGAATGCCGTGGGACAAGAGATGATGCGTCCCCGTTCCTTCGCCACGGTAGGCGCCGGATTGGTAAGGACCCACCGGAGTCCGGGAGATTTCACCGGCTACAGCAGCAAGAACCAGGTCGCCCTTAAGGGCAATGCCACTTTCGCGTATCGCCTTTCCCGCCACCATGAACGCGGCGAGTCCTGACTTCATGTTGGACGCGCCTAAACCGAATACCTTCCCGTCCCGGACAGATCCCTTAAGATCGCTGTCCGGCTCGAGCTCCGGCAAAACATTCTATCTTCCTCGGTTCCAGTGTAGCTCGTATCCATGTGACCATTGATCATGAGAGAGACCCCGTCGCCGCGGCCTTTCACGATGCCGACGGCATTGACGCGATTGGGGTCGATTTCTGGCGCACCGGCTTGATACCATATCTGGAATACCAACCCAGGATGAACTCGCCGATCGCCTTCTCGGAACCGGTAGGGCTTGGAATATCGACCAACTCTTTCGTGAGCTGAGCCAGCTCGTCGCGTTGAATGCGATCGATAACATTCTTCCTATCTTTCTCACTGACCATGCGTATTTCTCCAATGCTGGGAAATTTTATTCTATCCTTTAAGAACGTATCACAGCCCGACGCCAAGCGAAATTAGTTCTTACCGTCTGATTTCGCTATAGTGGTCTTGATGCTCCACGTCGAACTGGAGCAGAGTCTTTCAGACAACCTGTTGAAAAGGCGCCGGGGTGAATCGAGGCATCACTCGTCGGCGGAACCTAAACATGGAAGGGAAAATTTCCTACATTGCGGAGCGGGGCTGTTTAATTCTCCCACACCGGCTTGACGTTGGTGTCCAACCATTTTCGCGGATCTACGAGCGTTACAATGGCTAGTAGCATTGTCTTCAGCATTTTTCGTATCTCCCCTTTTTAGATTCTGCGCATCATCCCATCGAGTGCGCCAAGCTTTTCAGCAGGGGTTAAGCAAAGTGTACGCCACCGTATTGTCGCCGCCGGACCGTGCGCTCACGCACAACATGCCGGGATTCAGTCGACTTACACTTGTCACAGACGATGCACAGGACGATCTTCAATGCCAAATTTTAAGGCGTACCGCTTAGATCGCAGGCAGATCATGATAACTCGTTAGGTCTTATAACATCAGACCACGGGGTCGGAAAGACTTGCTCCCCGTCACGTTCAATAAGTTGAATCTTACAGACGCAAAAGATATGCTCCGAACTCATGAAAAAACAGATTCGCCTGTTTGTTAACGGTGAAGAGCATGACCTGCACCTGGAAGCCAACCGGTTGCTTCTGCAAGTTCTGCGGGATGACATCGGGCTCACCGGGACCAAGGAAGGTTGCAGCATCGGCGTTTGTGGCGCTTGCAGCGTGATCATCGACGGCCGTGTCGTAAGTTCTTGCTTGACCCTTGCCGTCGCTTGCCAAGGCAAGCATATCGAAACCATCGAAGGGCTCGCAAAGGATGGTAAACTCCATCCGTTGCAGCAGGCTTTTATTGAGTACGGCGGGTTCCAGTGCGGGATCTGCACGCCGGGACAGATCATGGCGGCCAAGGCGCTCCTCGACGAGAACCCCAAACCCACTGAGGATGAGGTCAAAGAATGGATGTCAGGAAACCTTTGCCGCTGCACCGGCTACTACAAGATTCTCGAATCGGTGATGGCGGTGGTCAACAACAAGATCAGCCCTGATTTTCAATTTAGAAAACGCGAGCAACAAGCCAAGATCCAAAGCCTCGACGTCTACAAGTCTGTCGCGAAGACGGATTGAGCTTTGCAAAGAATCCTGGCTTACCATAACGGAGACGAACATCGTCACCCCGGAATGATTTTAATGGAGGTCTAGTCGGGTTTGGCCTACTGTCCCATCTTGACTAGCATGCGAAAATGAGGGACTTGAGAAGGGAATCCTTTTTGCAGCGAGCTGCCGCGAACTGAGCCAAAAACACCCGATTAGGAATCACAGACAATACTGATTATGGCAACAGCAGAAAAATTTTCCGTCGTCGGCCAGCGCGTCCAGCGCGTCGAAGGTTTCGACAAAGTTACCGGCGAATCGAAGTTTATCGCCGATATCCAACTGCCCGGCACGCTCATCGGGCGCGTTTTGAGAAGCCCCTATCCGCACGCGCGCATTCGCCACATCGATACCAGTAAAGCGGCAAAGCTTCGCGGCGTGCGCGCCGTGGTCACGGCGGAAGACACCATCAAGCGTCCCTGGGGAGCTTTCTTCGCCGATCAATACATACTTTCCGTCGGCAAGGCTCGCTATGTCGGCGAGGAAGTCGCCGCCGTGGCGGCCATCGATCCCGATATCGCCGAAGAGGCCATCGATCTCATTGAAGTGGATTGGGAACCTCTTCCCGGTGTCTTCGACGCCGAGGAGGCAATGAAAGACGACGCACCACTCGTGCATGATGACAAGCCAAATAATATCGCGATGACCATGAACATCGAGCGCGGCAACATCGCCCAAGCGTTCGCCGAATCGGACGTGATCGTCGAAGACACCTTTACGAGCATGCCACAGTGGCACTGCTCCATCGAAACCATCGGCAGCGTCGCGGAATATGGCGCCAACGGCAAATACATCGATCTACATGAACACGCAGACGCTGTTTAGCGCGCGCCTTCGAATCGCCGCGGCACTGGGTGTGCCGGAATCGGATGTTCGCGTCATCCAAAGCGCTGTGGGCGGCGGATTCGGCGGCAAATCCTGCGACGACAACAACGCCTTGGTTGCAGCTGTCCTCGCAGAAAAGCCGGCAAGCCGGTAAAACTGATCAATAGCCGCGAAGAGGAGTTTCTCGCCGGCTGCCGACCACGCGTCTTCATGAAGATCAACGTCAAGGTTGGTTTCAAGAAAGACGGCCGTATCCGCGCCAAGCATATCAAAGTGATTGCCGACAATGGCGCATACTCAGCTAAAGCACCCGCGATCACCGGAGTCGCCGCAATGCGCCACGACACTTGCTACAAATATTCGGACGTTAAGACGGAAGCGCTGTTGGTTTATACCAACAAGATTCCCACCGGCGCGTTTCGGGGCTTCGGCAATCCATCGGCGGAATGGGCGGTCGAGCAAGCGATCGATCTCGGCGCTCACGAGCTGGGCATCGACCCCATCGAGATCGCCCGCATAAACGCCGCTGAAGTCGGCTATGTCTCCCTCATGGCAACCGAGTCACGAGCTGCGAGCTGAAGCAGTGTCTCGACATGGTCGATAAAATGATCGACTGGAAAGCCAAGCGCGCCAGCAAACAGCCGAATACCGGATTAGGCCTGGCGTGCACCGTTCATGTTAGCGGCAAACGTCATTTCGGCGATTATGACGGCAGCTCCGCCACGATAAAGATTAATGAAGACGGCAAGGCTTTAATCTTAAGTGGCGAGGGTGAATGCGGCCAGGGTGTTCACACCGCGATGTGCCAGATCGCCGCCGAAGAACTTGGCGTGCGCGTCGAAGATGTCGAGATTTCCCGCGCAGACACTGATCTCACGACTTTTTGTTTAGGCGCCTTCGCCAGCCGGCTTACCTATGTGAGCGGCAATGCGGTGAAGAACGCCGCCTTCAACGTCAAGCAGCAGCTTTTCGAGCAGGCGGGCGAGATGCTGGAAGCCAATCCCCAGGATCTCATGTCTCGCGGCGGTAAAATTTTCGTCAAAGGCGCGGAAGGCAAGTCTATAACTGTTGCCGACGTGGCACGCGCGCGGCTGTTCCGTCACAACGGCGCACCGATTGTCGGCTCGGGTAGTTTCGATGCCGACTCCGTATTGCCCGATAGCACGCGCTTTGGCAACGAGTCGGGCGCCTATAATTACGGCGCTCAAGCCGCCCACGTTCACGTCGATCCTGAAACCGGACAAGTCAAAATTCTCAGCTTTGTCGTCGCGTCGGACTGCGGCACCGTAATCTATCCCATCGGCGCCGAAGGCCAAGTCGAAGGCGGGTTGGCTCAGGGCATTGGCTACGCCCTCACGGAAGGATTACAGATCGACGAAGGAAGGCCGATTAACCCGAATTTCTCCGATTACCGCATTCCATCCATGCGCGATATGCCGCCGCTGCAACATGCCTTTGCCGATTCATACGAGCCGACGGGACCGTTCGGCGCCAAGGGACTGGGTGAGCTCAACATGGACCCCACCGCGGCGGTGATTAACAACGCGATCTTCGACGCAGTCGGCGTGCGGATCAAGACCTTACCGATTACGCCGGAAAAGATTCTTCGGGCGCTCAGAGAAAGAACAAGGCATGATTAAATTCGACTACCACGAACCAACAACTCTTAAAAAGCTTTCAGTTTGATGGAGAGGCACGGCGAAGACGCACGCGTCATCGCCGGCGGCACGTCTTTGATCATCATGATGCGCCAGCGCTTGCTCATGCCCAAGGTCGTAATCAGCCTGGCCCGTATCCCGAAGCTCGACCGAATCACTTACAACAGCAACGACGGTCTCCGTATCGGCGCCGGTGCGCGGCATCGTGACATTGAGCTTTCCGCCGCCGTACAGAAGCACTATCCTCTGCTCCATGAAACTTTTCGTAAGGTCGCCCAGCCACGCATCCGCAACATGGGCACGGTGGGCGGCAATCTCGCCGGCGGCGATCCGTTGACCGATCCCGGCGCAAGTTTGATTGCCCTCGACGCTGAAGTGACACTCTCCAGCAGCAAGGGCCAACGAAGGCTGCGCTTGGACGAGTTTTTTATCGACTATTATCAAACGGCTCTGGAGCCGGGTGAATTACTAACGGAGATCCATGTCCCGCCACCGCAAAGACCCGGCTGGTCCCATATCAAATTCACCCCGCGCAGCATCGAAGACTTCGCGACGGTCGGAGTCGCGATTACATTGCAAGCCAAGAACGGCACCTGCGAGGATGTTCGCCTAGGCCTTAACTCCGTCGCATCAACCATCCTGCGCGCCAAAAAGCCGAAGAAGTCCTGCGCGGGAAATCGATCGACGATGCCACTCTCCGAAAAATGGGCGAGGTTGCGGCTACGGAGTGCGATCCCACGGACGACAACCGCGGCTCGGCGGAGTACAAACGCGAGATGGTCAAAGTCTTAGTCCGCCGTGCCGCCGTCGAGGCACTGGAAATGATAGAAAATGCCCCTTTGGGTTCGGACTAAACGCGCAATCTATTCCGGCTACGCCGGCTTTCTTCGCACGCAGATTTTGAGCTTCGCATTGATACAAGAGACGATTCTGCGAGCGCCGTTGTTGACCGGCAGAATGTCAACGCGGCGTCTGCGGCCGATTGCGCCTGACGGCGTCAGGGTTGGTTGAATCCGCCCCCATGTAAATGCCTTTCTCCCAGCTGCGCTTGAGCGGATCCACGACGTTAAGCCGCATGCGCCCGATGTGCTGGATCTCGAAGTCGACGACCTCGCCGTCCTGCAGCGGCCCCAGGCCTTCGTGGTTGGTGCCGCAGGCGATGACATCGCCGGAGTTGAAGCGTCATGATGGTCGAGGCAAACTCGACGAGCTCCGGCACGAGGTGCTCCATGTCATCGGTGTTGTAGTTGTGCCGCAGTTGCCCATCGACCCAGAAGCGCACAAGCACATCGTTGGGATTCGGGATCTCGTCGAGGGTCGCGATGCACGGCCCGAGCGGCGCAAAGGTGTCGAACGACTTTCCGAGCCAACTGCCCGCCTTCCATGTCCGCCGGCCCTCGCCGCGCGCCGACACATCGATCATTCCCGTGTAGCCGAAAACAGCGCTGCGCCAGTTCTCAGCTTTCACTTTCTTGGCAGGGCCCTTGATGACGAGCGCAAGCTCCGCCTCGTGCATGAAGATCCATGGCTCAGTGAATTCCGGCAACACGATGGTATCGCCCGGCCCGATCACCGCATCCGGATTCTTCAGAAACATGTTGAGCGGCCGGGCTTCGAGCGCGCCGTGCTCCCAGTAGTTGGCGATGCACGCGAGGATCTTCCCGGCCGCGGCAACGGGGCGCGCAGACGCACGTCGGCGAGCGGCGTCGCATCGCCGTCGCGTGCACGGCGCTCCAGACCTGGACGCAAGCGCTCGAAATCGTCGATGATTCCCGTCATCGTCAACTGAGGCGTGGGGCCACGCGACACGAGATCGGCAACGCTCACGACGCCACCCTGAGTAATCAGTCCCGGCAACACCTCAGCGCTTCCGGCTTTCTGGAACAGAGCAAGTCTCAAGACAGCCTCCCGTATACGATCGACTGAAGTATCAACGCTTACCTTGCATCGGTCAACGGTCGTCCCCGCCGCCACCGGCTTTTTTCAGACGAGCCGCTGGCGCCGCAGTACGAAAATCAGCGATTGCGCATGGTCATCGAGATCGAACTGCGGCAGCTTCCTATCGAGGCGCTGATCACTTTAGAACCCCTGCTACTCCAAGCTCACTTGATCCTTTCTTACCCTGGGCGGTCGGGCGAAGTCCAGCCCTGTCTGCAAGCTAAGGCCAAGTTGACACGACTGCACGTTATCGAATACTGTACCTCGGCAGAACAGGACGGAGGCCGTGTTAGGCCGTCCAGTGGGCACGCCGAGTTCTCAGGGCTTGTGCCGGGAAGCAGGCAGAATGAGTTCACTGCGACGAACCTGCAAAACAGTTCGTCACTACTAACTGAGGACTTCCGCGATAGCCATGAAAAAAGGGGACGATGGCGGCTCGGAACGCGTTCTTCCCCGTTCACATAGTGATTGAAATCAGCGAGCGTGTAGAGGTGCCAGCGGCGCCGCGGATCGTGTGGGACGTGCTGTCGGACCCGCGCGCCGTGGTCGAGCTGCATGCCGGGGGCCAAACTGGGCGACCGGCTGGAGGACGGCTCGTACGATGCGACCGTGACGGTGAAGTTCGGACCGGCCAAAGTGACTTTTCGCGCGAAGGTCGCGCTGGAGCTGGATGGCACAGCGATGATCGGGCACGTATCCTCGCGCGGCAGGGACGACCAGGGCGGTACGCGGGTGAAAACGGCGATGACCTTCAAGGTCGTGGCGGGGCAGGCACCGGGCTCGTCGGTCGTTCCCATCGACGCGCAGGTCGAGATTTCCGGCCGGCTCGCCTCGCTGGTGGAGTCCGGCGCCGCGCTGGTGGTCAAGCGCATGACGGGCGAATTCACGGAGCGGCTCGCCGCGCGCGTGCGCCAAGGCGACCGCGTAGAACGCTCCGCGGTCGCGGAACGAGATGCGGGATACGAAGAAAGTCCAGATGCGAGATACGAGATGCAAGATAAGGGCAAGGTCTTTCATCCCGTATCAAGGATTGATCCATCGCATCACGGTATCCATCGGCTAACGCGCATCCCGCATCACTCATTACTTATCGCGTGGGTAAAGGAGAGAAAGTATGAAGGTGTACCAGAGGCTCGCCGCCGATTTCGTCGCCGAAGGCGTCACGCACATCTTCGGCATCATGGGCGACGGCAACATGTACTGGATGCACGAGCTGGACAAGCTCGGCGGCGTCAAGATGCTCGAAGTGCGCCATGAGGGCGCCGGGCTCGGCATGGCCGACGGCTGGGCGCGCGTGACGCGCACCCCGGGCGTTGCCACCACGACCTGCGGGCCGGGCGTCTCGCAGCTTGCCACCGCGCTGCTCACCGCCAGCCGCGCCGCGTCGCCGCTGGTCGCGTTCTGCGGCGAATATCCCATCGAATGACGACGAGTACCTCCAGCGCATGGACCAGGCGGCGTTCGCGGCCAGCTGCGAGACCGGCTTCATCCGCATCACGTCCCCGGAGGTGGCGGACGACTGCGTGCGCAAGGCGTTCTACCTCGCCAAGCTCGAGTCCCGCCCGATCATGCTGAGCGCGCCGATGGACGTCCAGCAGATGGCGTTCGAGGACGACGACGAGCCGTACAAGCCGTCCTCCACGGTGCTCCCGAAGCGGGTGGTCCATCCGGATCCCGCAGAGATCGAAAAAGCCGCCGACATCATCGCCGGAGCGAAGCATCCGGTAGTCCTCGTCGGGCGCGGCGCGAAGTGGTCGGGCGCAGGCGACGCCGTGAAGAAGCTCTCTGGGCGCATCGGCGCGCTGATCGCCACGACCTTGATGGCGAAGGGCTGGCTCGCCGAAGACGAATTTCACGCCGGCATCTCCGGGACCTACGGCACGCGTGCCTCGATGAAGCTGTTCGAGGAAGCCGATTGCGTCATCGCCGTCGGCGCCAGCATGGGCCGTTACACCACCGAGCACGGCTACCTCTACCCCAATGCGCGCTTCGTGCACCTCGACTCGAAGCCGCACCTCGTGATGAGCGGGGGCCGTTCCGCCGACTGCTACGTGCAGACGGACGCAAAAGCCGGCGTGGAAGCGCTGGAGAACGCGCTCGCGAAGCGCTCGGTCAAAATGACCGGCTTTCGCACCGGGGAAGTGAAGCAGCAGCTCGCCGCCCAGCACGTGGACCGCACGGAATTCCCGATCGAGCCGGGCGCCGTGGATCCGCGGGAGATCTGCCTTGACGCTGGACGAGATGCTGCCCCCGAAATCGGCGTGGTCACGGGCAGCGGCGCCGCTCGCGGGTTTCTCGAACATGCTGTTCAACAAGCCGCGCTCGCTGGTGCTGCCCGGCCATTTCTTCGGCTGCATCGGGCAGATGCTGCCCGGCGGCGATGGGGGCGATCGCGGCGAGCGGCAACAAGCCGCACGTGCTGTGTGACGGCGATGCGAGCGTGATGATGCACGTCGCGGAGTTCGAGACGGCGGTGCGCTACGGCATGCCGCTGATGGTGGTGTGCCTGAACAACCAGGCGCTGGGCTCGGAGTACTACAAGTTCGACGCGCACAAGATGAAAGCCGACCTCGCGACCGTCGCGTCGCCGGACCTGGGCGCCGTCGGCAAGGCCTTCGGCGGCAGGGGCCGGCTTGTGCGCGGCGTGGATGAGCTCCGCTCCGCGACCAGGGAGTTCCTGGAGAATCCCGCACCGACGATGCTCGACGTCCGGATTTCCCGCAGCGTGATCACCCTGCCCTACCGACGCATCCACTACGGCCGGGACGAGTGACGGCTGACGAGCCACGAGGGCGAGTGTCGAGGGTCGGACGAGTGGATACGAACAGCTCGTGCCGTCGCAAAGTTCGGGCGAATCAGCGACGCCTGACCTTCAACTCGGTTGCCCAAGCTCCTGGGTGCTCTTCTGGTGACAGTGACAACGACCACGCGCATCCAGATCGGAGCAGCAGCGACCCTGGCACGCCTGACGAAGCCTGACGTTGAAGAAGGTCGAGATCTGCGGAAGAACTGGGGCAAGTGGGGCCTGGACGATTTGCTTGGCGTCCTGAATTATGTCACGCCCGAGGACGTCGTCAACGCGGCTAAACTGGTGCGGTATGTAAGGTCTTCCGGCTCGGTCTCAATCTCGACGAGAACGGCCGCAGCGCTCCTTTTCGGCGGACGCTGAACCGGTGCCACCAGATGCTGGCGACGGGCACCGATGCCACGTCCGGCACCGACGTGCCGCCGGGGCTGCTACGCGATGACGCCATCATCACCTGGGGCACCGCTCGCCGATCAACCCCAGGCGATCAGCGTTCGGCGGGGCAGCGTTACCTGGTGGCGTGTGGCGGCTACGGCCCAGCTTCACGACCACGGTCGGGCGGTGGCGGGCGAGGTGTTTTGGGTCCGGCTTAAGGCTACTTTACGCTGCTTCGGTAATGTCTTTCACCTGGGAACAAGTCCTGCACAGGAATGACCCACAATGGGGTTGATCATCTGGCCACGCGCTGAATATTCGCGTAGCCATTGTGAAACCGCTTGGCGAAAACTATCGAAAGTGGGGCCGGCGCTGTGTGGCGTCAAGGTAACATTAGGAAGGGTCAGTGAGCGGGTTCGTTGGATCAGGCGGTTCCTTGGCCTGCGTATCCAGCCCGGCTCCCAGAATGCGCCCCTGGCGTAGGGCGTCAATCAGCGCTTCTTCCGGCACCACCTCACCGCGCGACACGTATTGATCAGAATCGCCTTGGGCTGCATGCGTGTCAGGGCCTTGGCATCGATCATAAGTCTCGCGTGGCGTCGTTGAGTGGCACATGCAAGCTCACCACATCGGCCGTTTCCAGCAGCGTCTCGAGGGGAACGTAGCGCACGTTCAGGCGCGCTTCTTCCTCACGGACTGCGCCGGATCGGATCGTAATAAATGATGGTGACATCAAAACCCTGCAGGCGGCGGGCCACCTGCTGGCCAATATTGCCCATGCCCACCAGCCCGACGGTTTTCCCCTCCAGCTCAAGAACGTCCACGGTGCGTGGTATTCCCTGGTGCCACCGACCAGCGGCCACATTGGGATGGAAAGTTACCAGCTTACGGTATACCGCGCCAGAATGAGCATTATCGTATGCTCCGCCACTGCCACTGAGGCTGGCACCGCCGTTAGAACAGATGGGGATGCGTGCGGTACGGGCGCCAGCGATATTGACCTGATCATAGCCGGCACTCAGCACCTGCACCAGTCGCAGCCGCGACGCCCGGGCATAGGCCTTATCCGGCAGGAAGCGCACAAATCCCATATGTACTCCGCCTCCTGCATAGCGGCAGCAATGTCCTCGGCACTGGCGTCCGCTGGCAGAATACGTAACGTAAATCCCGGTGGCTTCACGCGCCTGCGCCTGGGTCAGCAGGTCCGCTGGCAACTCACCCCTTGTGTAAAGACAATTGTTTCTTGCGCCAAGCGATTCTCTCCATCCCCTTCCAACATGCGCACCGCTTCTAATGGCAGCGTGACGAACCTTTCGATCCATAACTAGCGGTTTGATTAACTCACTCGTCCCGAGAAGATCGAGGGGACAGCCTCAGCCAAAGCGCTGATCCGCTTAGGTGGAAGTTAATTTGAAAGCTTCTGTAACCCTAACCCCGGAGCCAATGTCGATCCTTGCACACCGGGCGACTCATACGCGCGCTCAGCGTGCCGCGCGTCGTCTTTGTCGCGCACCCACGTGATCCTCCCGAGGCACTTCGAGCGCTCTGCGCTCCCGCTAAGCGCTGACCGTCACCGGGGTGTAGGCAAAAAGGCTTGTTTGGCTCCGGCGGTTGAAATATAGATTGCTCGGCAATTGACTGCTAAGCAACAACCACCCAATCTGGAGAAAAACGATGACGATCAGCACCACTAGCGTCACTCCCGATCTGATCCGCTGCATGGCGAATGCCAGCATCGTCTCCTGTTCCGTCCTCAGGTCCTGGTGAAAGCCAAAACCACGCACTTGACACCATTGCCGCCATGGTCTCCGGCACCACCATCAAACCCGGCATTTTTGGCGATACGCTGAGCATCGGGCAACGAGGGAGGGAATCCCGAAGCCCAGGTGGTGGGCAGCGGGATCGTTACCTCGGCTATCAACCGCCGCTCTGGCCAACGGGATGTTGGCCCACTCCGACGAGACCGACGGACTCCAATGGCTCGGCCGGGATTCATCCAGGCTGCGCCGTAATCCCCGCTGCGCCTCGACGATGGCGGAGCGGGAAAATGCCAGCGGGGATGCCTTCGTGCGTGCGGTGATTCTGGGCTACGATATCGGCTCGCGTACCACCAAGCGCCCCAGGTCGGGACGCGATGCGCGCGAGAAACCACCTGCCGCTTCAGCATCGGCGGCACCCTGGGCGCCACCGCGGCGGCAGGCTCGCCTCGCTCGCCCAGCGGAAGAGCAGTTCCGGCATCTGCTCTCCTGCGGCGCCGCAGCAGGCTTCCGGAGTGATGACCTACGCACGAGATACGGAGCATATCGAAAAGGCCTTCATTTTTGGCGGAATGCCTCGCCCGCTGCAATGGCGTGACTCGCCGCCACTATGCTACAGAGCGGCTGACACCGGCGTTGACGATGTCTTTGTCGGGGACGGCAATTTCCTGGCCGCCTTCGCCGACTCCGCCAGGGCGCAGGAGCTGACGGCGGAGTTGGGCAGCCGCTACGAGGTCAGCGCTGACCAACATCAAAAGTACTGCGTCGGGTTCCCCATCCAATCGGCTATCGAAGGGCTGCTCGGCCTCATGGCGGAGCACCAGCTCAGAGCCGACCAGGTAGAGCGCATCACCGCCCGCCTTCCTGAAAGCGGCGCCGCACCGTAAATGACCGAGATGCCTGATGTCAATCTTGCAATACGCGTTCGCCGTGACTCTGCTGGACGGCAAGCTACCTTCGAGGCGGTCCCATTCCTTTGAGCGCATGAAAGACCCCAGGGTGCTCGATCTGAAGAAGAACGGTCACGCTCATTGGCGACCCGGAGCTGAGCCGCGCACGACCGGAAGGCCAGTCCATCGTCCAGGTAATCACGCGAGACGGTCGCCGGTTGGAAAGCGGGTGACCACCTTCAAGGGCCGGTCGGAGAATCCACTCGACCACTTACGAAGTCGAGGAAAAGCCCTGGAACTGCTGGAGCCGGTCCTTGGCCAGTCGCGCACCCGCAGCTGATGGACGCCATTGGAAAGCCGGAAACTCTCGCCAGCGTGCGCCGTGACCCCGCCCGCCGCAGAGGGCACAGGTTCAGGTGGGTGCCGATGAGAATTCGCTCTCTTCTCGTGGCGGCCCTGTTCTGGGGTGCAAAAAGTACCCTATCACGTTTCCATCTCTGGAATTGTAAACCTGAGCCTGACGATGAGGATCTTACGGCTGCTGCTCGCTCGGCGAAGATGAAGCGGCAACGCTGGATCAGGCGAGCCGAGGACCGAATTGAAAAAAGAGAGCGCGCAGGTTTCGCAGGCTGAACAGGCCGGAAGAAACAGCAAGAACTTCCCTAAACCGAGCAATTCTCGCTCTTTGCTTGCCAGACTTACTTTTCCACCTGGGTGGTCGTGCTCCCTTTCGCTGTCATCGCAATGTGGGAGAATGCGGAATCAGGCGCGGCCCCATGCCAATGTTCCTCCTTCCGCCGGAATGTGCACGACATCGCCCACGCTGATGACCTCCTGGTGCGCTTCCGTAGCGATGATACCCCTTGCCGGCAGTGACAAACAGCACCTGATCGCTGCTATGGATGTGCATCTTGTTCCGCGCACCGGCACTGAAGTTGACGACGGCAAGATTGGCGTGTTGCTCATCTCAGGCGTTAGCAGTAGCCATCGCGTCACGGACCGCCCGTGAACAAGGGACTATTCGCTGGTTCTGCAGGGATCGCATCGGGTTTGAGTACCTTCATTGAAAGCATCCTCCTTCCGGACTCTGGTGCTTCATGCAGCTCTCACTTTTGACCGTTCTTCATTTTCCAACTTATTTCTCCACCGAAGACCCCGCTTGGTCCAAGTTCGACGTAGCTAGTCGGGCGAGCGAACGTCGCGCGGGACTTCGGCGTCGAGGCCCATCGCGCGGCGGAAGGCCTGCCGGATCTCCTCCGGCTGGCCGGTCAAGAAGGGGAAGTCCTTTCGCTGGACGAGTCCCGGCGTGCGCCCGCGCCGCTTGTCGCTGTTCGCTCGGGAGTAGCCGCCGACGAAGTACTCCCGGCCGATGATCGGGAGCTGCACGCAGGCGTTCTGCGCCGGATCGCGGATCACCGCCTTGGGCTCGCCGCCGCGGGCCACGAGCTCGGCCTGCTCCAGCATCCGCTTGCGCATCATGATGACGCCGCGGTCGCTCTCGCCCAGGTGCTCCTGGGTCCGGTCGGCGAGGGCACCCTGGCCCACCCAGGCGACGAAGTCCTGGTTCATTACGTGCGTGGTGATCCAGCGCCCCGTGCGCGCCTCGGTAATCGGGCTGTACCAGTAGGGGATGCGGTCCTGCGTGAACGGCTCCATCTCGTTCGGCACCCGATCGAAGAACCAGCCGACGCTCAGCATGTTCTCGTCGTCGATGGGCACCCGCCATTCGAAGTGGCCGCCGGTGAAGAGACAGTTCGGCCACAAGCAGGTGCGCCCGACGGTCCACAGCTCGTCCGACTCCGACTGACCTTCCAGAACACGGCGGTAGACGAACCCGTACTCGAACTCGTCGAAGCCGATCTTCAGATGGGGCGGCGGCTTCGGCCCCTCGTCACCCTGCAAGACACGCGTCCAGTGGCTGTGCAGCCACTCGAAGTGCACAGGGTCGATCGAGTTCTCCTGACACTGGAACCAGTTACAGGGTACTTCCGAGAAGACGATCTGCACGAAGCCGTTTCGCCAGGTGAAAGGCTCCCAGGTGGGCACGAGCGGCACCGGCGGCGGTCCCAGGTAGGCCCACAGCAGGCCGGCCTTGGCCTCCACGGGATACGCCTTGATACGCACGCGGTCCTTGAAGCGAGCCTCGGGATTCGCGACCTCCTCGAAGGGCTGCTGCAGGCACTTGCCGGTGTGATCCCACACCCAGCCGTGGTAGTGGCAGCGCAGCCCGCAGTCCTCGACCCATCCATAGGATAGGTCGGCGCGGCGATGCGCGCAGTGCCGGTCCAGGAGACCATAGGTGCCGGCCTGGTCCCGGTAGAGGACGAGATCCTCGCCCAGCAGGCGCACGGGCTTCGTCGCCTTGTCGTCCAACTCGGCCACGGCGGCGATGGGCATCCAGTAGCGCCGAAGCAACTCTCCCATCGGCGTGCCAGCGCCGACCTGCGTCAACCTCCGGTTCTGTTCGTCGCTCAACATCGGTTCGAGTCCCAATCCCGATTTTCGAAGGTGGACCGCCCTGAGATGTCCTAAGAGATTACCTCGATCCATGCCTACGGCTCGATAAACTCACCGGTCCCGGGAGGAAGCACTTGAGGGACAGCCAGCTAATCTAAAGCCTCTGCACTGGCCCGGGGCCAGATGTCGATCCTAAGCGCCTGCCGCAAGCCAAGTGAATCTGACATGGCGACTACCCTATCCGATACCGTTCGCCGCATCATGCAGAACTGGCCGGCAATTTAGAAAAGCGACTAGGATGAAAAAAGTCTGATCATCAGGGAGGTCGCCATGACAATGAAATCGTGGTCGTGCGCTATCGGTACAATCCTCATCGGACTATCGTCAGGCGCCATGTGCCAAGCCGCTGAACTCATCGTCCTGACCAACCAGGGTGCGGTGCCGGGGTCCACGAACTCGCCGCCGCGTTCGCGCGCACGAGCGGACACAAGGTGACGGTCCTCCAGGAAGTCGGTGCGGCGCTCGAGCAGAGACTCAACAGCGGGCCTGCGGACCTGATCACGCTCAACCCCGAGGCGATGGAGGGCCTCGCCAAGAAGGGCAAGGTCGTGGCCGGCACCGTGACGCCGTTCACGCTCGCCGGTCTTGGCGTGTCGGTGCGCGCCGGCGCGCCGAAGCCCGACATCAGCACGGTCGAGGCCTACAGGGCGACGTTGCTGGCGGCGAAGTCAATCGGCTATTCGCGCGGCTGCAGCGGCCAGCACGTCGCGGAGGGATCGCGCAGCTCGGCCTCACCGAGAAGTTGAAGCCAAAGGTCGTTCTCACCGGCGGCGGCACCGGGCCGGTCACATTTTTCTTGGCGCGCGGCGACTTCGAGCTCGGCATTCAGCAGACCAACATCATGGTGGGCGCGCCGGGGACCGACTTATGTCGGGCCGGTGCCCGGATTCCTGAACAAGCCTTGTCCAAATAGCGTCGCGCTGCTGCCGGTGTCGAAAGAGCAGGATGCCGCGCGGGCGATGATCAGGTTCATGGTTTCACCGGAGGCTGCGCCGCTCCTTCGCAAGGTCCATGAGGAGCCGGCCAAAGAGCTGATGGTGCCCGTGATGACGCCTGAGGGAATGGCACAGGATTTGGGCCAACAAGCAACAAGCGGGGATGACCTCGTGAGAGCGTTGTCGTGCGCGGTCGTCGGAGCACTCTTGAGCCTGTCGAATGCAAATTCCTCATCATTTGGTGAGTCGTGAATCGCGAAGGAAGACCGGGGTGGGTGGTCGAATCACAAATCATGAATCTGACACAGGAGGAAAAATGAAGTACTACGGCTTCTGGCGCTCGCTCGCCGCCTGCCGCGTGCGCATCGCGCTCGCGCTGAAGGGCGTAAAGGCGGAGGAGATCTCCGTCAACCTGATGCAGGGCGAGCAGTTGAAGCCCGAGTACCGCGCCGTGAACGCGCAGGCCGTCGTGCCGGCGCTGGTCCTCGACGACGGATCGACCCTGTTCGAGTCCATGGCGATCATCGAGTACCTGGACGAGACGCATCCGGAGCCGCCGCTCCTGCCCAAGGACCCGAAAGGCCGCGCCCGCGTGCCGCGCTGCTGGCGCAGATCGTCGCCTGCGACGGCCACCCGCTCATCGTGCCGCGCATCCGCAACTATCTGGAAAAAGAGCTCAGCGTGGACGAGGCCGCGCGCACCCGCTGGTGCCAGCACTGGGTGATGGAAGCGTTGAAGTTCGTCGAAGCGCACCTCGCGAAAGAAAAGGAAACCGGCCGCTACTGCCACGGCGATGCAGTAACGCTAGCCGACATCTGCATTGCGACCCAGGTGTTCGGGCGCCCGCTTTTTCAACTGCGACACCGCGCCCGTGCCGACCGTGATGCGGGTGTTCAACGAATGCATGAAGCTGGAAGCCTTCGACAAATCGCAGCCCCTGAAGCAGCCGGGCGCGCCCAAGGAAATAAAGCACTAAGACGTGACGAATGAAGGTGACGATTAAGGGTGACGTAGGACAAGAGGGTCTTGTGTCACCCGTATCTCGTCACGCGGTATGACCTGCAGCAACCAACGCGTCCTTTCCGCATGAAGCCGATCGCACTCAAGTTCGGGGGTTATCAAGAGCCCGCCTCGATCCACAACCGCGCCGCGGGCCGCTTCGGCGAGCTGCTCACGCGCAAGCTCGGCGACCGTATTTCCTTCGAGCTGATCGGCAGCGTGCTCAAGATCGGCCGGTCCTCGGGCGACCTGGCGGTCATGGTGGAAAGCGGCGAGATCGATTTCTGCTACCTGTCTACCGTGCGCTTCGCGAAGTGGGTGCCCGAGCTCAAGCTGCTGGAGCTGCCCTTCGTGGTGAAGGACCGCAAGAGCAATCTGCGCGGCGTTCACGGACGGCTTTGGCGACTTGGTCAGGCGCCGGATGCGCGAGAGCACTCCGTACCGCCTGCTCGGCCTCTGGGACAACGGCTTTCGGCACTTCACCAACAAGGTGCGGCCGATCCGCACGCCCGCGGACTGCAAGGGCCTGCGTATCCGCAGCCAGGTGAGCGAGCTGCACGTGGAAGTGTTCCGGGCGTTCGGCTTCGAGCCGATTCCGGTGGACGTCAAGCAGTTCACCGAGGAGATCGCGAGCGGCAGGTTCGACGCCCAGGAGAACCCGCTCACCAATACCTACAACTTCGGCGTGCACAACTACCACCGCTACTTCACGCTCTCGGGCCACCTCTTCGGCGCAGCGGCGTTCATCTGCAAGGAGGAGCGCTACCAGAGCTGGCCGCAGGACATGCGGGCCGCGGTGGACAGCCTGGCGCGGGAGGCGACCGCGTACCAGCATCAGCTGGCCGCAGCGGAGGACGCGGAGATCCTGGCGAAGCTCGACCCGTCAAAGAACGAGGTGATCCGCCTGACCGACGCGGAGCGCGCCGCTTCGTCAAAGCCTCACAGTCCGTTCTGGACAAGCATCGCAAAGAGCTGGATCCCAAGCTCTTTGCTTACCTGGGAGCGTGATGAGTGATGGGTGATAAGGTGACAAGGGTCTGCGGCAGGCTTCGTGCGCGTGGCTATGACGAGTAGAATACGGCACGGGTCAGGGCCCTTGCAATCACACAGATCGCTTTGAAAGGACGCGGCGACTACGAGCACGATCATCGCGCGGTTTTCCTGGATCAGTGGCAGAACACTTTAACCGGCATGAGTTCGGCCCAAGAAAGGCGGCTGGCAAAAGCGGGGGCAGAGTGAGCGTCCAGCTATTATCTGCCCCGGAAATTCCATCAACAATGCAATACGAAAACTCCGACACTCAGGCATTTCCTCTTCTTTTCCCAGCCCAACGTCGCCTGCGGTTTTGGTGGCGGATCGTTTGCATGTGGGTCGTCGAGAGCCGGAAGCCGCCTCTATGGGCGGAGCATTTCGATGGGGAAAATGAGGCTCTAAGGCCAAATAACACCCCCGGCAAACAAACCTTGAAACGACAGAGACTTAATGCGATTTGTGCAACAATAGAATCAAAAGCGGCCGTATCTTGAATCAATCGTGCGTTGCGGCCTCGATCCTTGAATCAATGTTGCTCACGGACCACTCGAAAACCTTTTTCAGCAAACTGCTAGACCGTTATTGTGCCCGGTGTAGTGGGAATTTGTTCTCGTTTTAGGTTATTGTGCCT
>ERZ1370068.1196-contig-11091_pt1 | contig 35630 bp, 48 predicted proteins | sample MGYA00561227_ERZ1370068 | MGnify/ENA primary metagenome ERZ1370068 (study PRJEB38410, sample SAMEA6850437) | metagenome | study: Metagenomic assessment of the ecological functions of the soil: analysis of the soil microbiota associated with the... | reverse complement strand
CTTTCACATTGTCGCACCCAGGTCTGCTCGAAGTGTTCAACAACCTGTTCATGGCGATCGCCGAGCAGATGGGCGTGACGCTCGCCAACACCGCGTATTCGGTCAACATCAAGGAGCGGCTCGATTTCTCGTGCGCGATCTTCGACGCGACGGGCAACCTGATCGCCAATGCGCCGCACATGCCGGTTCACCTGGGCTCGATGGGCGAGATCGTGACAGACGATCATCGACCGCCGTGCCGGCGACGATGCAGCGCGGGCGACGTGTTCGTGCTGAACGCGCCGCTACAACGGCGGCACGCATCTGCCCGACGTGACGCGTGATCGCCCCGGTGTTCCTCGAAGCGGCCGCGGCCCGAGTTCTATGTCGCCTCGCGCGGCCATCACGCCGACATCGGCGGCATCACGCCGGGCTCGATGCCGCCGGACTCGACGCACGTCGACGAGGAAGGCGTGCTGCTCGACAACGTGCAGCTCGTCGCGGAGGGCGCTTCCTCGAAGCGGAGATGCGCGCGCATCCTGGCGTCGCGGCCGTTATCCGTCGCGCAATGTCGACCAGAACCTGGCCGACCTGCGCGCGCAGGTCGCGGCGTGCGCGAAGGGCGCGTCGAAGCTGGCCAAGATGGTCGAGCACTTCAGCCTGCCGGTCGTTCAGCGCCTACATGCAGCACGTGCAGGACAACGCCGAGGAAGTCGGTTCGCCGCGTGCTCGACGTGCTGACCGACGGGCGACTTCGAATACGAGATGGACAGCGGCGCGAAGGTCGTCGTCGCGATCTCGATCGACAAGGGCAAGCGCGAGGCGACGATCGATTTCACCGGCACCAGCGCGCAGCAGCCGACCAACTTCAACGCGCCGTCCGCGGTCTGCAAGGCCGCGGTGCTCTACGTGTTCCGCACGCTGGTCGACGACGAAATTCCGATGAACGCCGGCTGCCTGAAGCCGCTGCGCATCGTCATTCCCGAAGGCTCGATGCTTGAGTCCGCGCTATCCGGCGGCGGTCGTCGCCGGCAACGTCGAAACGTCGCAGGCGGTCACCGATGCGCTCTACGGCGCGCTCGGCGTGCTCGCGGCGTCGCAGGGAACGATGAACAACTTCACGTTCGGCAACGACACGCTACCAGTACTACGAGACGATCTCCGGCGGCGCCGGCGCGGGCCCGGATTTCGACGGCGCGAGCGTCGTCCAGACGCACATGACGAACTCCCGGCTCACCGATCCGGAAGTGCTCGAATGGCGCTTTCCGGTGCGGCTCGACGCGTTCGGCGATCCGGCGCGGCAGCGGCGGGCGCGGCCGGCATCGCGGCGGCGACGGCGCGCGGCGCACCGTCCGCTTTCTGAACCGCATGACCGCCGTGATGCTCGCCAACCATCGCCGCGTACCGCCGTTCGGCGTGGCGGGCGGAGCGCCCGGCGCGTCGGACGCAACTGGGTGGAGCGGCGTCGATGGCTCGAAGCGAGGAATTCGGCGCGACTTGCGCGGTCGAGATGCATCGCCGGCGACGTGTTCGTGATCGAGACGCCGGTGGCGGCGGCTTCGGGCCGCCGCTGGCACTGATGCCACGCAGTCGTCGGCGCGACGTCACTGGCACAATGCGCGGCCATAATCGTCGCAGCACGCATGAGCGCTCAGATGCCAACTCTATGATTTCAGCGTCGACGACATTCACGGCAAGCCGGTCGAAGCTCGACAAGTATCGAGGACAAGGTGCATGCTCGATCGTCAACACCGCGAGCAAGTGCGGCTTCACGCCGCAGTACAAGGGCCTCGAGGCGCTCTACGAGAAGTACGCACGGCAAGGGTCTCGAGGTCCTGGGCTTTCCGTGCAACCAGTTCGGCGCGCAGGAGCCGGGCAACGAAGAGGAGATCGCGCAGTTCTGCGAGCTCAACTACGGCGTGACGTTTCCGCTGTTCGCCAAGGTCGACGTCAACGGCGACAACGCGGCGCCCGTCTACAAGTACCTGCAAGGCCGAGAAGCCCGGCCTGCTCGGCAGCGAGGCGATCAAGTGGAACTTCACCAAGTTCCTGGTCGACCGCAAGGGCAACGTCGTCGAGCGCTATGCGCCCAACGACACGCCGGAGTCGATGGCCGGCGACATCGAGAAGGCTGTTGTGATGCGTCGCATCGTGGCTGCCGCATCGCTGGTCGCGCTGGGCGCGACGGTGCTGGCGCTCGCGCCGCGGCGCGCTGCGCAGGCCGATCCTGAACAAGGTGCTTGCGCGTCGCGTTCCCGGTCGCCGAAACCGGCTTCGATCCGCAGGCCGTCGAACGACATCTATTCGAACTACGTCAATCGCGCGATGTTCGACCCGCTGTACAGCTACGATTATCTGGCGCGCCCGTACAAGATCGTTCCCAACACCGCGGCGGCGCTGCCGGAGATCTCGCCGGATGGCACGACGTGGACGATCAAGATCAAGCCCGGCATCTATTTCATCGACGACCCGGCGTTCAAGGGCAGAAGCGCGAGCTGACCGCGGCCGACTACGTCTATTCGTGGAAGCGCGTGCTCGATCCCAAGATGCGCTCGCCGAACCTGCAGACTGTTCGACGGCAAGTTCGTGGGCGCGGACGCGGCTGGTCGCCAAGGCGAAGGAGACCGGCAAGTTCGACTACGACGCGCCGATGGAGGGTCTGCAGGCGCTCGATCGCTACACGATCCGGATCAAGCTCAACTATCCGTCCTACGACCTGCTCGCCGAACCTGACGCAGTCCGGACCGCCGCGCGGTGGCGCGCGAAGTGATCGACAGCGTACGGCGACGGCGAGCGGCTGGCGCGATGGCGAACCCGGTGGGCACCGGACCGTACCGGCTCAAGGACTGGCGGCGCGGCCAGAAGATCGTGCTCGAAGCGAATCCCGGCTTTCGCGAAGTGCCGTTATCCGGACAGCAGCGATCCCGGCGGACCGCGCGATCATCGCGAAGATGAAGGGCAAGAAGACTGCCGCTGATCGGCACGCATCGAGATCAGCGATCATCGAGGAATCGCAATCCGCGGCTGCTCGCGTTCGAGAAGGGCGAGCTCGACTACGTCGAGGTGCCGGTCGATCTCGTCTGCCAACGTGCTCGAGCCGGACAACAAGCTGAAGCCGCGCTTCGCCAAGGCGGGCGTCACGCTGCGCGCGCGGCATCCAGCCTGCGATCACGCTATACGTACTTCAACATGGAGGATCCGGTCGTCGGCGGCTACACGCAAGGACAAGATCGCGCTGCGCCGCGCGATCGGCATGGCGCTACAACGTCGACGAGGAGATCCGCGTCGTTGCGCCAGGGCCAGGGCGATGCCGGCGACGCAGATCGATGCCGCCCGACGTCACCGGCCACGATCCGAAGTTCGACGGCCACGCCAAGTACGATCCCGCCGGGCGCCAAGGCGCTGCTCGACAAGTTCGGCTACATCGACCGCGACAAGCGACGGCTGGCGCGACCTGCCCGACGGCAAGCCGCTCGTGCTGCAAGATGGGCACGTCGCCGACGCGCGCTCGAGCGGCAGTACGACGAGCTGTGGCAGCGAAGACATGACGGCGATCGGCATGCGCGATCGAATTCGTCAACGCAGAAGTGGCCGGACCTGCTCAAGATGGCGCGCAACGGCCAGCTGCAGATGTGGCAGCTCGGCAACATCAGCACGACCACCGAGGGCTACGGCTTCCTGGGTCTGCTCTACGGCGGCTACGCCGGACTCGTCGAACCTGTCGCGTTTCAAGCAGCCCGAGTTCGACCGCCTGTACGACGCAGTCGCGCAAGTCTGCCCGACAGCCCGGAGCGCACGAAGCTGTTCCGCGAAATGTCGCAGATCGTCGCCGCGTACGCGCCGTGGAAGCTCAACGCGTACCGCTACGAGAACGTCGTCGTGCTATCCGTGGGTGATCGGCTACAAGCTACAACGCGTTCCAGCAGCACCCATGGCTGTATCTCGACATCGATCTCAAGATGCCGCGCAAGCCGGTCGATGCAAGCGATGCGCATGCGCTGCGTGCTGCTCGTACTGCTGCGCGCGGCGATCGTGGCGCCGGGCCGCGGCCAGCGCAGGCCGATCCGGACAAGGTGCTGCGCGTCGCGTTCCGGTCGCCGAGACCGGGTTCGACCCGCAGGCGGCGTCACGATCTGTACTCGAACCACGTCAACCGCGCGATCTTCGATACCGCTGTACACGCTACGACTATCTGGCGCGGCCGTACAAGCTCGTGCCCAACACCGCGGTTGCGCTGCCGGAAATTTCGGCCGGACGGCCGCACGTGGACGATCAAGATCAAGCCGGGCATCTACTTCAGCGACGACCCGGCGTTCAAGGGCGCGAGGCGCGAGCTGACCGCCGCCGACTACATCTACTCGTGGAAGCGCGTGCTCGACCCGAAGGTGCGCTCGCCCAATCTGCAGTGTATTCGACGGCAAGCTTCGAGGGCGCGGACGCCGCGGTCGCGAAGGCCAGGGAAACAGGCAAGTTCGACTATGACGCACCGATCGAAGGACTTGCAGGCGCTCGATCGCTACACGCTGCGAATCAAGCTCAAGTGGCCGTGACTACGAACTGCTCGTCCAATCTCACGACGAGTCGCGATCGGCGGCCGTCGCCGCGAGGTGATCGAAGCCTACGGCGACTGCGAGCGGGTGGGCGATGGCAGAACCCGGTGGGCACCGGGCCGTACCGGCTGAAGGAGTGGCGGCGCGGCCAGAAGATCGTGCTCGAGGCCAATCCGGGATTTCGCGACGTACCTTTCCCGACAGCGAGCGATCCCGGCGGACCGCGAAATCGTGCGCAAGGATGAAGGGCGCGAAACTGCCGCGGATCGGACGCGTCGAGATCGCGATCATCGAGGAATCGCAGTCCGCGGCTGCTCGCGTTCGAAAAGGGCGACCTCGACTACGTCACGGTGCCGCGGCGACCTGGTCTGGAACGTGATGGGCAAGGACAACAAGCTGCTGCCGCGCTTTGCGAAGGCGGGCGTCATCCTCGCAGCGCGGCGTACAGCCCGCCGATCACGTTCACGTACTTCAACATGGAAGATCCCGGTCGTCGGCGGCTATACGAAGGACAGGATCGCGCTGCGCCGCGCGATCGGCGATGGCCTACAACGTCGACGAGGAAGTTCGCGTTCTGCGCCAGGGCCAGGGCCTGTCGCGCACGCAAGTCATTCCGCCCCGACGTGCCGGGCCACGATCCCGAACTTTCTCAGGCAGCACGCGAGATACGACTCCGCGCGGCGCGAAGGCGCTGCTCGACAAGTTCGGCTACATCGACCGCGACAAGGACGGCTGGCGCGACCTGCCGGACGGCAAGCCGCTGGTGTTGAAGATGGGCACGTCGCCCATCGGCGCATCGACCGCCAATACGACGAGCTGTGGCAGCGGAATCATGCACGGCGATCGGCATCCGTGATCGAATTCGTCAACCAGAAATTCGGCGACCTGCTCTGAAGATGGCGCGCGCCGGCCAACTGCAGATGTGGGCAGCTCGGCAACACCAGCCTCACGCCGAGGGGTACCAGCTTCTCGGCCTGCTCTACGGCGGGTTTTCGGGCTTCGAATCTGGCGCGCTTCAAGCAGCCTGATTTCGATCGCCTGTACGACCAGTCGCGCAGCCTGCCCGGACAGTCCGAGCGCACCAAGCTGTTCCGGGAAATGTCGCAGATCGTCTCCGCGTACGCGCCGTGGATGCTCAACGCGTACCGGATCGAGAACATCGCCGTCGTATCCGTGGGTGATCGGCTACAAGTACAACACGTTCCAGAACCATCCCTGGCTGTATCTACGACATCGATCTCAAGATGCCGCGCAAACCCGTCGAGCCGTGAGGTGGCCACTGCGAATTGCACTGCAACATGCTGGCAGTGACAGCCTGCGCCGCGACGCCAACGTGGTATCGACGCGACAAATGCGCGGCTGAATGGTGAATTGCCGTCGCCGGCAGTTTGTCGGCGCGGCGGCGTCGGGCGTAGAATTGCATCAACACCTTCCCACTCTCCCGGACGACCAACCATGAACCGCAATCCACTCGCACTCGCCGGCAGCGACTGGCGCGGCTGCGCATGGGGTGGCGTCGTCCCTGTCTCCCGGCGTCGGAATTCGCCGATTCCGAACTTTCGCCGTCCTGCGTGTAGCACCGCCAGCAACACTGCCAGCAGTACCGATTTAAGCGCCCGCCGGGTTACCCGCCGGGTTGGGCGGGAACCGGACCAGTAGGCGTCTTTCTCCTTTCCGGACTCCCGCCTGTCGCTGTTTCATTCGCGTTGCGCATCGATTGCGAGCGCGCCGGAGCGAATTTCGTCCGGACGTCGTTACAGGTGTCGTCATGGAACGCTTGCAACGCTGGATTCGCCGTTCGTTTCGCGGCCTCTGGCTGTCGCCGGATTTCCGGAAGCTCTGGACCTCGCTGACGATCACGTCGTTCGGCGCCCAGATCACCAACCTTGCGCTGCCGCTGACGGCGGCGCTGCTGCTGCACGCCACGCCGCTGCAGATGGGCGATCCTGGTCGCGCTCGAGACGCTGCCGTTCGCGCTGGTGTCGCTGCATGCCGGGCGTGCTGCTCGACCGCGTGCGCAAGCTGCCGATCGTGATCGTCGCCGGATCTGGTGCGCGGGCGTGGCGCTGCTCGCCATACCGATTGCGGCGTTCACCGACACGCTGTCGATCGAGATCCTGTACGTCGTCGGCTTCTTCTGCGGCGTGTCAGAACGTGGTCGGCGGCGCGCGCCTATCAGGTGCTGCTCGCGCAGCTGGCCGGCCGCAAGCGGCTGGTCGAGGCCAATGCGAAGATCGCGCTCGGCGAAACGTCGTCGGCGCTGATCGGCCCCGGGCTCGCCGGCGGGCTGATCCAGCTGCTGACGGCGCCGTTCGCGATCATCGCTCGACGCGCTGACGTTCTTCGTTCTCGGCGCTGATGCTGCGGCGGATCCAGGTGCCGCAACGACGTGCCGCACGCGGGACCGAAGCGGCTCGGTCGTCGGCGCGAGATCGGCGAGGGACTGAAGCTCGTGTGGCGCAACCGCACGCTGCTGGCGCTGGCGCTGGCTGGCGGCGCTGTGGCAGTTGCTGCACCACATGCAGATCGCCGTGCTGATCCTGTTCGCGACGCGCGAACTGGGGCTGTCGGCCGGTGCGATCGGCCTCACCTACGCGTTCGGCGGCACTGGGCTGCGTGCTCGCGGCGGCGTCGGCGGAACGGCTGTCGGCGCGCTTCGGCGTCGGGCCGATCATCGTCTACGGGCTGATGCTGACGGCGGTCGGCTGGCAGGCGTTCGGCCTCATCTGCGGGTCCCGTGTGGTTCGCCACGCTGGCGCTGGGCATCGCGATGCTCGTGTTCGACTTCGGCGCGCGTGCTGTACGGGATCAACTATCTCGCGCTGCGCCAGGCGATCACGCCGGATCGGCTGCTCGGGCCGCATGACGGCGACGATGCGCTTCCTGACGCGTGGCGGCGGCGCCGCTCGGCTCGCTCGTCGGCGGCGCGCTGGCGACGGCGATCGGCTTGCGCAACACGTTGCTGACGGTCGGCGTGCTGGCCATCGCGCTTGACGGCCGGCGGCGGTGCTCTGGTCGCCGGTGCGGCGCCATCGGACGCTGCCGGTGGTTCCGGCGGAATAGCCGGCTGGACGATCGTGCCGGCGGCGACCGTGCGGTTGGTGACTTCGTCGATGACGATGAAGGCGCCGGTGGTGCGGTCGTCGTGGAACGCGTCGACGGCCAGCGGTTCATTGACGGCGAGGCGCGCGCCGTACGAGTCGTTCATGCCGCACCTCGTCGGGCGGCGCCACCGGCGCGAGAGTGTGCGAGGTCGACGGCGTGCACGATCTCGGCGAAGCGCGCGCGAACGGTCCGCGTCGTGTGCTTGATGAGATAACTCGCTGCGGGCTGCAACGGATCGCTGTCGAACCAGCACAGGTCGGCGACGATCTCGCGCGTCACGCGCGGGCGCGCGTCCACGCGGAACAGAAGATCGCCGCGCGCAACATCCAGGTCGCGGTCGAGCGCAACGGTCACCGCATGACCTGGGAGCGCCACGGACACCGGACCGTCGGGGCCCGCAATGCCGGCGACGATCGCGCGCAGGCCCGCAGGCATCACGGCCACTTCCGTGCCGACTTCGAGCGTGCCACTCGCCACCGTGCCCTGCAGTCCGCGCTGCGGGCGGCCACGATCGGCGGCCAACGAGCGCGTGACGCGCTGCACCGGGAAGCGCAGCGGTTGCGTCGCGCGCGAGCGCACGACGTCCACGCTTTCCAGATAGGCCAGGAGCGTCGGGCCTCCGTACCACGGCAGCGCGTCGCCCCGTTCCGCGACCATGTCGCCGGTCAGCGCAGACACCGGAATGGCGTGAACCTCGACGAAATCGAGGCGCTTCGCGAGGGCTACGAATTCCGCGTGGATTTCCTCGAAACGCGCGCGGTCCCAGTTGACGAGGTCCATCTTGTTCACTGCGAGCACCAGGCGCGAAATGCCTGCCCAGCGCGCGAGGAACGCATGGCGACGGGTTTGCTGCTGCAGGCCGTGCACGGCGTCGACCAGCAACACCGCAACGTCCGCAGTGCTGGCGGCGGTGACCATGTTGCGCGTGTATTGTTCGTGGCCCGGCGAATCGCCGATGATGAATTTGCGCGCCGGCGTCGCGAAATAACGATACGCGACATCGATCGTGATGCCCTGCTCGCGCTCGGCCAGGAGTCCGTCGGTCGACGAGCGAGAAGTCGATCGGCATCTGGCCCGCGCGGCGCGATCCGGCTTCGAGCGCGGTCACCTGGTCGGACAACAGACCCTTGCTGTCCCAGAGCAGCCGGCCGATCAGCGTGCTCTTGCCGTCATCCACACTTCCGGCCGTGGTGAAGCGCAACGGCGTGGCGGCCTGAATGGAAACCCCGCACATCAGAAGTAGCCCTGCCGCTTGCGCAGTTCCATCGCCGCATCGTTGGTCTGGTCGTCAAGGCGCGTCGCGCCGCGCTCGGTGATGCGGGTCGCCGCCGTTTCGCAGACGATGTCGTCGAGCGTGGCCGCATTCGATTCGACCGGCGCCGTGCGGGAATGTCGCCGACGGTGCGAAAGCGCACGGAGAGATTCACGACGCGTTCGCCCGGCGCTGCGGCTGAGTGAGATGCGTCACTGGAACCAGCGCGTTGCCGCGCCGGACTACGTCGCGCCAGTGAGCGAAATAGAGTTCCGGCAGCGGGATGTCTTCCTGGCGGATGTACTGCCACACGTCGAGCTCCGTCCAGTTCGACGAGGGAAATACGCGCAGGTGCTCGCCCTTGTGCACGCGCGCGTTGTAGAGCGACCACAGCTCCGGCCGCTGCGCCTTCGGGTTCCACTGCCCGGAATCGTCGCGGAATGAAAACACGCGTTCCTTGGCGCGCGCCTTTTCCTCGTCGCGGCGCGCTCCGCCGATGCAGGCGTCGAAGCCCGAGCTCGGCGATGGCGTCGAGGAGCGTGATCGCCTGATGCGGATTGCGCGACTCGGTCTCGTGGCGCAGGCGGACGCGGCCGGTCCGGATCGACTCGTCGAGCGAGCGCACGACCAGCGGCAGCCCGGTGTCGCGCGCCATCCGGTCGCGGAAGGCGATCACTTCGGGGAAATTCTGTTCGGTGTCGATGTGCATCAGCGTCACCGGCGCCTTTTCGGGGAAGAACGCCTTCTGCGCGAGGCGCAGCACGACGGCGGAATCCTTGCCGCCGGAAAACAATAGCGCGACGTTGCGGCACTCGGCCACGACTTCGCGCAGGATGAAGATCGACTCCGCCTCGAGTTCGGCCAGATAGCTGCTCCGGTTCGGCGCCGTTGCGGGCAGCGACGTTTCGATGGCGGTCAGTGCGGGGTCGTCCAGCAGCAGCATGGTTGGGCCGCTTTCTAGGTTGCGACGGCGGCGGAGCGCGTGCGGACGACACGGCCCTGCGCGTCGATATGGATGCCGCATTCGCGTTCGGCGGACGCTTCCCCACCACCAGCGTCCCGATCGCGGATCCTCGCCGGGCGTCACCGCGCGCGCGTGCAAGGGCGCAGCCGATGGAGGGGAAGCCTCGCTGATGCAGCGGATGCGTCAGTACGTCGTTGGTGCGGACGTACGACCAGACATCTTCGTCGCGCCAGTCGGCTAGGGGGCTAAGTTTCATGAGCCCGTGTTGCACATCGCGGGCGAGGATCGGCGTGTCGGCGCGTGTGTCCGACTGGTCGCGGCGCAGGCCCGTGATCCACAGGTTCTTGCCGGCAAGGGCGCGCGCGAGCGGGCGCACCTTGCGCAATTCGCAGCATTGCTTGCGCAATTCCACCGACCGATAGAATGGATTGGGCCCGTGCGCGCCGCGACAAACGGTTCGATGTCCGCGGCGTCGGGCGCGTAGAGATGGACCGGCAAGCCGTAGCGCTGCCGCACGGATTCGATGAACGCGTGAGGTTTCGTCGTGCAGGCGTCCGGTGTCGAGCGTGAACACCTCGACCGGAAGGTCAAAGTGCGGCGATCAGGTCCAGGATCACCATGTCCTCGACGCCGAAGCTCGAAGCGAACGTGGCGGGCGCGTGCGCCGGTCACCGCGTGGCGCAGACGCTGCGAGGCTTCCCCGGTGCGGCGAGAGGCAAACTCATATGAGCAAGATTTCCGAGCCGGCGCAGCGAAAACTGGAACGGCCGCTCCAGTGCGGACCTTGACCACGGATACTAGGCAAGGCAGCAAATACACGGAAATGATATTTAGACCGGTTCGATATTCCACACGGCCATAAACCGGGCGTGCAGCGGCTGCTTACCGACGCACGGGGATGGCGCGACGGCCGTCGCCGTCGCGCTTCAACAGTGGGACATAAGTGTCGCGGGAGGGCGCTATTGCCGAGACAGTCTGCATCGCCCGGCGTAGGCTGAATTCCTATTTTGCCGCTAGAAGAAGGAGAGATGGGCTTTCTGCGCGCATGGCTGGCAGTTCTCCTCGTTGTCGCAATGTTCCCGGCGCAGGCAGCTTACGATCCTGCGAAGGTGTTGCGTGTCGCCCCGAACAAGACCTACGGGATTCGATCCTCAAGCCGCGAACGAGCACTTACTCCCTATGGATCTGTCGCGCGATCTTCGATTCGCTGCTCGAATACGACTACCTCAAACGTCCGTACGCGCTCAAACCGTCGACAGCGCAGGCGTTGCCCGAACGTTCCGAGCAGTTCGACGCGGGCTCGGTCCGCGACGAGTGGGACACCGCTGCGGATGCCTATGCTGAAGGGCAAGCCACGGGTCGCGACTACTACCGTTTGGAATTCTTTGGTCCGCGCGCAGGTTGCGCTCTGCGGCGAAGTGCAGGGTCTAAGGCTGCTCGATGTCGGTTGCGGAACCGGCTACTTCGCGCGAGAGATGGCGCGTCGAGGCGCGGTCGTGACGGCTGCTCGACTTGTCGCCAGGCATGCTCGCTCATGCGCGGAAGTCGGAATCCGCAGCGCCGCTCGGCATTCGATACCTGAACGGCGATGCCGCCAGATTGCGCGAGTACCTTGACGCGGAGTCCTTCGACATGGTGACTTCTGTCTGGCGCTGCAGGACATGCCGGACATTCCAAGGGTGCTTCGGTCGATCCATGACGTACTGGCACCAGGCGGCAGACTCGTAGCTTCGATCGCGCACCCCTGCAGCGACACTCCGTTTCGAGCGTGGGCCAAGGACGAGTCAGGAGCAAAGCAATGGCTCTGTATCGACCGATATTTTGACCGTGGGCCCGATGAAGTACGCTTGGAAGGATTGGTTGTACGAGTTCGCGACTTCGGCGTATCACGCGACCCTTGAAGACTGGTTCGGATGGCTGCTTGGATGCCGGTTTCGCTCGTGCGAGCCATCCGCGAGCCTGCGCCGACCGCTGTCGGCCGTGCAGGCGCGTCCGGACCTCGAGGATGCCGGCCGGGTTCCGTACTACCTCGTATTCGACGCTGGCAGCGAACGGGATAGGGACAGCCGGCGGCCGCGCGCTCAGCCCATCGGTCGCGCTGGAACGGGTAACACGCTGCCGATCTGCAGCAGTTGCGACAACCGGTCCAGCGCGCGCCGCGATTCATCGAGCAGCGCGGGATCCGCCAAGTCGGCGGGAGACGAGCCGGTCGCGGTAGTGATGCGCGGATCCACTGTTCGAGCGCTTGCGCGAGAGCGTCGTCGAGAAAGACGTTGGCGCGCATCGCGTTCGCGTTCGGCGGGCGTCAGCGTCACGCGCAGGCGAAGGCACGCCGGGACCGCCGCCGTTTTGCATGCTCTGCCTGCAGATCGAAGGTCAACACTTCGGCGATCGGCCCGCCGCTTGCGACCAGCGCGGTCGAGGTAGCGCGTCCACGCGCGCGTTCTCGCGGCACTCGGCCGGGGCGACGAGCAGCAGCCGGCCGTCGGGGCGGGCGAGCAGCTGGCTGTTGAAGAGATAGGTCGCGACCGCATCGGCGAGGCTCACCTCGCGCTCGCGCACGACGATCGGCGTGAATGCCGGTCCGACCCGCGCCGCGAGCGTCGCGAGCACGGCGTGCTGATCGACGAAGGCGCGTTCGTGGCAGAACAGCACGTGTGCCCTGGCCGACCGCTGATCACGTCGTTGTGGAATACGCCGGCGTCGATCGCGACCGGATTCTGCTGCGCGAACACGGTGCGCGCCGGCGCGAGCCCGTGGCGGCGCGCGATGGCGGCGAACGCTTCGCGCGTCTGCCGCGCCGGAAAGCGCGTGCGGGCGCGATGCCGCCGCCGATGCCGTGTCTGCCGTAGACGAAGAACTCGACGCCGGGCGCGTTCGAATCGACCGCGAATCGCGTGTGATTGGCCGCGCCTTCGTCGCCGAACTGCGGCGCGGCAGGCAACGGATCGTGCACCGACGAAGTGCGCTGCATCGGCGAAGATCGCGCGCAGGACCGCGGTCGTCGTCGGCGCTTCGAGCGACCGGTGGAAATGGCGATGACGAGATTTGCCGGCGTGAAATGCACGCGGCCGTCGGCGGTGTCCGCCGAAGGGCTGACTGTGGCGGCGTTCGCGACCCACATCGCCGCGGCGGACGAGCACGCGGCGAGGAGAGCCGGCGCGTCCGCGCGGCACGCTGCAGACGATCGCCGCGTCGCTGCCGGAGAATCCGAGCGCGCGCAACGCAGGCAGATAGCGGCCGCTCGTGCGGCGGCAGGACGGCCTGCGGATAGCCGCGCGCCGCGAGTGCGCGCATCTTGGCGAGCCCTTGCAGCGCGGCTTCGCGCGGATTCGCGATGAGACCCGCGTTGCGTTCGGACGCGAGGTTGCCGGTCGCGCAATCCCGAGTAATTGTGCGTCGGGCCCGGAATGCCGTCGAAGTTGTACTCGAGGCATCGTAAGTCGAGGCGGATCTGTTATCGGTCCGCCGGCATCAGCGGAACGGCGCGCACGCGTGTCGCCCTCGGCCACGCCCAGCGTGCTCGCCGCGTACGGCGTCAGCGGTAAGCGATCCGACGCGCGCGGGCGCGGGTACGACCAGCGCGCGGAAATTCGGCAAGATCGCGGTTCGCGACCAGCCACAGGACGTCGTCGCGTCAGGCTGTCCGGGCACCGGATCCTCCTCGCTCGAGCGTCACCGGCAGCACCTGCGACTGGCGCACCGCGTGGATGTCGTCGCGAAAGCATTCGACGCGTGGGGCCGGCGTCGAAAATGTCGACGTAGCCCTCGTAGCGAAAGCCTTCCTGCTCGAGCATCGCGCGCGCCGGCAGCGTGTCCGCGTGCACTGCGCCGATCGCGTCGCGCGCGTCGGCCGGCAGCAGGTTCACGTAGACCGGGTGCTTGCGGCATCAGCTCGGCGATGAACGCCTTCTGCCCGATGCCGGTCAGGTAGTCGGCGCGTCGAATACTCCATCGCGAAGAAATGGCGGCCCAGTCCTTCCCAGAACGGGCTCTTGCCGTCCGGCGTCGAGGCGGCCGCGCAATTCGGCGATGATCTTCGGCGCGAAGCAGCTGCGCGAACTCGGCGATGAACAACAGGCGGCTCTTCGCGAGCAGCACGCCGTTCTTGCCGTGCCGATAGCGCCTGGTCGAGGAACAGCGAGCAAAGCTCGCGTGTGCCCGGTGTGGTCGTTGGCGAGGAACAGCGTCGGCGCGACCGTGTAGACGTCGAGCGCGCGCGACGCGTGCACCAGCGTGCCGACGTGGTAGTTGTACCAGGGCTCGCTTGCAGTCCGACCGCCGCCTCGATCGCGCTGATGCCGACGACGCGGTCCGCGGCCGGTGCGTCCGGCGTGCCGTTGCGGCCGTCGACGAGCACGAACATGTAGCACGCGTCGGCGCGTTCGCGCAGTGCCGGCGAACGACGCCAGCGAGCGCTCGATGCGCGCAGCCAGGCGCTCGCGGTTGGCGGGCAGCGTGGTCAGGCCGGTGCCGGTGCGCTCGGACAGCGCGAGACATCGCTCGGCAGGTCGTCGCGCGCGATCGGCCGGATGAAGAACATCAGCGCGCGGCGGAATCTGGGCGCTCGGCGTGCTCGTCGGCGCCTAGCTCAGACCAGCGCGCGATTGAGCGCGGTTTCGAGCCGCGCCAGGCCTTCGAGGATTTCGTCGAGCGATGATGACGAGCGACGGCGCGATGCGGATGACGTCCGGCCCGGCGACGAGCACGCATGAGCCCGGCGTCGCCGGCGGCGCGCACGACGTCCATCGCCTTGCCCTGCCACGCGCGCGTCGAGCTCGCAGCCGATCCAGACGCCTTCGCCGCGCAGGTCGGCGAACACGCGCGCGGCGCACGTTGATCGCGCTGCAGGCCTTCCATGAACAGCGCGTGCCGCGCCTTGACGCCGTCGAGCACCTCGGTCGTGTTGATGACGTCGAACACCGCGCCGGCGACCGCGCACGCGAGCGGATTGCCGCCGTAGGTCGTGCCGTGCACGCCGACGCGTGAACGCGCTCGCGATCTCGGTCGGTGGTCAGCATCGCGCCGATCGGAAAGCCGCCGCCCAGGCCCTTGGCGCTGGTCAGGATGTCGGGCACGATGCCCTTCTGCATGTAGCGAGAACAGCGTGCCGGTGCGGCCCATGCCGCTCTGGATCTCGTCCAGGATCAGCAGCGCGTCGTGTTGCCGTGCACAGGCGCCGCGCGGCCTGCAGGAACTCCGGCGTGCCGGGCGTCATGCCGCCTTCGCCCTGCATCGGCTCGAGGATCACCGCGCAGATCTCGGCGCCGTGCGTCGGCGAACTCGCGCTTCGAGCGCCGCGACGTCGTTGTAGCGGATGTGCGTGATGCCGGCCGGATTCGGTCCGAAGCCGCTCGCGTATTTCGCCTGGCCGCCGGCGGTGACGGTGAACAGCGTGCGGCCGTGGAACGCGTTGAGCGTGGAGATCGACGCGCATCTTCTCGCGCGCCGAAGCGGTCGTGCGCATAGCGCGCGCGCGAGCTTCAGCGCCGCCTCGTTGGCCTCCGCGCCGGAATTGCAGAAGAACACGCGCTCGGCGAACGTGGCGTCGATGAGCCGCTTGCGCGAGCCGCAGCGCGGGCTCGTTGGTCAACCAGTTCGACACGTGCCAGAGCGTGCGCGCCTGCTCGGTCAGCGCGCGGACCATCGCCGGATGGCAGTGGCCGAGCGCCGTCACCGCGACGCCGCCGGCGAAGTCGATGTACATGCGGCCCGTCCTGGTCCCAGACGCGCGAGCCCTCGCCGCGCACCGGGACGAACGGCGCCGGCGCATAGCACGGCACCATCCACTCGTCGAACATCGCGCGCGTCACCGGCAGCGTGCGCGGCGCTGGACAGGCGGCGGCGACGTCGCGCCGCGCGGTGGCGGCGATCGCTTGCTTGTCGGCGGAGAGGTTGCTCATCGTAAGTGCCAGTGGATCAGTTGGTCGTCGAGTGCGGCGGGCGCCGCGGCGACGACCTGGATCTCGATCTTGTAATCGGGCTGGCGAGCTTCGCCTCGACGGTCGCGCGCGCCGGCGCGTGGCCCTGCGGCACCCACGCGTCCCACACGGCGTTCATCGCCGGGAAATCCTTCATGTCGGGAAGATAGATCGTCGCCGACAGGATCTCGCGTCTTGTCGCTGCCGATCTTCGGCCAGCAGCGCGTCGATCTGCGTTCAGCACCGGACTGCGTTTGGCCCGGTGACATCGGCCGTCGGATCCTCGGCGACCTGTCCGGCGAGATAGGCAAGCGCTCGCCCGCCGGCATGAAGACGACGATGTCCGACAGGCGCTTGCCGACGTGGCGGCGTTCGATAGGCACGATCTTGTTCCCGAGCAGCGGAGCGAGGCAACCCGGAATTGTAAATGACAGTACTCCACGTGGGGAGCCTCTGCGCAGTGCGGGTGTCCGCTGCGCCCATTACACCAGTCGCTTAGCGCACATCCGCACTTGCGTAGACGCTCGCTAGTCGATTTTCGCTCCCGAATCCTTCACCACCTTCTGCCATTTCGCCGTTTCCGCCGCGATGTGCCGCGCGAAGTCCTCGGGCGTGCCTGCCGGCGGCGATTGCGCCCTGCGCGAGCAGCTTCTTCCTTCGCCCTCCGGCGTCGCCAGCCATTTCGCGATTTCGCGCGTTCACCTTCGCGATGACCGGCTGCGGCGTTCCCGCCGGCGCGAGCAGGCCGAACCACGACGACGCCTCGAATCCCGGCAGCCCGGATTCGGCGATCGTCGGCACGTCGGGCAGCGCGCTGACGCGCGCTGTGCTGGCGTCACCGCGAAGCGCCTTCAGGCTTGCCGGCCTTGATGAGCGCGAGCGACGACGGCAGGTTGTCGAACATGAGCTGCACCTGGCCGCCGACCAGGTCCTGCAGCGCCGGCGCGCTGCCTTTGTACGGAACGTGCGCCATCTGCACGCCGGTCATCGTCTTGAAGAGTTCGCCGGACAGGTGGATCGACGTTCCGTTGCCCGACGACGCGAAGTTGAGCTTGCCCGGATTGGCCTTGCGCGTAGGCGATGAGCTCCCTGCACCGAGTTCACGGGCAGCGACGGGTTGACCACGAGCACGTTGGGCACGCCGGCGACCAGGATGACCGGCGCGAAATCGCGCACGTGGTCGTACGGCATCTTCGGGTACAGGCTCGGATTGATCGCGTGCGTGCCGACCGTCCCCATCAGCAGCGTGTAGCCATCGGGCGGCGACTTGGCGACCAGCTCCGCGCCGATGTTGCCGCCGGCGCCCGGCCGGTTGTCGACGACCGACAGGCTGGCCGCAGCGATTCGCTCAGCTTCTGCGCGAGCGGCGCGGGCGAGCACATCGGTGGTGCCGCCGCGCGGGAACGGGACGACGATGCGGATCGGCTTGGTCGGATACGGCCTGTGCCCGACACGCGGCCGCGGCAAAGGCGGCAACGAGCGCGCGCCGCCGCAGATGCAAGCCAGCCATCGCTTCATCATCGCCTCCATGGTTGGCCTCGCTAATCGACCTTCGCGCCGGACAGCTTTCACGATCCGCGCGTATTTCGCGAGCTCGCGCGCGATCATCTGCGCGAATTGCTCCGGACGTGTCCGGCGCCGGCTCGGCGCCGTCGGCCATCGAGCTTCGCGCGCACGTCCGGCGTGGTCAGGATCCTCGTGACGTCGGCGTTCCACTTCGCGATGATCGGCGGCGCGGCGTGCCGGCCGGCGCGAAGAGTCCGTACCACGTCGAGATGTCGAAACCCGGCAGGCCGGCCTCGGCCATCGTCGGCAATTCCGGCACCAGCTTCGAGCGTCTGCGCCGTCGTCACCGCGAGCGCCTTCAGCTTGCCCGCCTTGACCTGGGCCATCGCGTTGGCGAGGTTGTCGAACATGAATTGCGTGTCGCCGGCCAGCAGCGCCTGCGTGGCCGGAGCGCCGCCCTTGAAGGGAATGTGCACGGCATCGGTGCCCGTCTCGACCTTGTACAGCTCGCCGGCCAGGTGGCCCGCGCGCTGCCGTTGCTGCCCGAACCGAACGACGAGCTTGCCCGGATTCGCCTTGGTGTAGGCGATGAATTCCCTGACATTGCTGACCGGCAGCGCGGCATTCACGACGAGGACGTTCGGCGTGATCGCGATCAGCGTGATCGGCGCGAAGTCCTTCGCGGCGTCGTAGGGCATCTTCGCGTACAGGCTCGGATTGACCGCGTGCGTCGACAGTGCGCCCAGCAGGATCGTGTAGCCGTCGGGCGCCGACTTGGCGACGAAGTCGGCGCCGATGTTGCCACCTGCGCCGGGCTTGTTCTCTACAACGACCGCCTGACCCCATGCTTCGGCGAGCCGCTGCGCGATCAGCCGGCCAGCGATGTCCAGCGAGCCACCCGGCGGAAAGGGAACCACCAGCTTGACCGGGCGCGCCGGATAGCCCTGTGCGAAGTCGGCACGCCGCCGGAGCCGAGCATCCAGCAGTCGCCAGCAATCCGCACGCCATGAGCAACAGGTTGCGTGGCGCTGGCGATGTGCGCGCGAAGGACCGGCGGATCATGACGCGGGAACTCCTCGAGCGGCATCGGTGCCGCAGGGACGATGCGATGCACGCGGTCTAGCAGGGCACCCCTCGCCTTAGGAAACGGGGCGGAGTTTGGCGTCTAGGCGGCTGCACGGCGCATAATCGAACGTTGGCCAGCCCGCATTCACTGTGCAAAGCGGGCTCCGGGCGCGTGGTCTTTGCGGACGTTGCACGGCAGGTGACGTGGCCTATCGACTCGCCGGCAATAGCGCGCCAAACCGACATAACGAGTTTCGATGAACAGAGCAATCAACAGCCGCCGTTGCGCGCCGTGTTCGTGATCGCCGCGGTGGCGCCGGTTACTGGTTCGGCACGCAGCGTGCGGGTTCGTCTGCGGGCGCGCCGGCGCATCGCCAAGAGCGGTCCTGCGGGCGCGGCGGCAGCGAAATCACCGTCGAAGCAGTCAAGGTGGCGACGGCGTCGCTGCCGCAAACGATCACCGCAGTGGGCAGCCTGCGCTCCGACGAATCGGTGACGCTGCGGCCCGAAGTGGCCGGCCGCATCAGCAGCATCGCGTTCCAGGAAGGCCAGCGCGTTGCGAAGGGCGCGTTGCTCGTGCGGCTCGATACCGGCGATCACCGCAGGCCGAGGCGCAGCAGGCGCGCGCCAACTCTGTGCTGGCGAAGACCAAGTTCGACCGCGCCGTCGACCTGGCCAAGAGCAATTTCATCTCGGGACAGGCGCGGGACGAGGCCGAAAACAATCTCCAAGGTCGCGGAGGCGTCGCTTGCAGCTTGTCCGAGGCGAAGCTCGCGAAGATGGAGATCCGCGCGCCGTTCTCGGGCATCATCGGACTGCGCGTCGGTGTCGGTCGGCGACTACGTGAAGGAAGGCGCGGACCTCGTCAACCTCGAGTCGATCGATCCGCTCAAGGTCGACTTCCGCGTGCCCGAGGTCTACATGCGCCAGGTGCAGGTCGGGCAGGCGCTGCAGGTGCAGCTCGACGCGCTGCCGGGCAGGACGTTCGAGGGCAAGGTGTTCGCGGTCAATCCGCTGATCGATGCGGCCGGGCGCTCGGTCGTGATCCGCGCCCATCGTGCGCAACCCGGATACCGGCGCTGCGCCCCGGCATGTTCGCGCGCGTGCGCCTCATCACGCGCGATGCGCAGGACGCGCTGGTGCTGCCCGGAGCAGGCGCTCGTGCCGCAGGGCGATCGAGCAGTTCGTGTACCGCGTCGTCGACGGCAAGGCGGTGCGCACGAAGGTCGACGTCGGCCAGCGCCGCGACTGCGAAGGTCGAAATCCTGAACGGCGTGGCGAAGGACGACATCGTCGTGACGGCGGGCCAGCTGAAGCTTCGCGACGGCGCGCCGGTGACATCGCCGGCGCCGCATCGGCCAGAGCAGTCGCCGCGGCGCGACCGCATGCCGCCGGCGGTCGCGAGACCGGCGGCGGCCGGCGTCATCGCGCCGCCAACGCCGCGCCGGCAAGGCCGACGCGGCCTGGCGCCGCGCGCCGAAGTCCTGATCGCGGACACGCCACGATGCAGCTGCCCGAGATCTGCATCAAGCGGCCGGTCTTCGCGACGGTGCTGTCGCTGATCATCCTGCTGATCGGCCTCATTTCCTACACGCGGCTGTCGGTGCGCGAATATCCGCGGATCGACGAGCCCGTCGTCAGCGTCTCGGTGACCTATCGCGGCGCGTCCGCCGAGGTCGTCGAGTCGCAGGTGACCAAGCCGCTCGAGGACTCGCTCGCCGGCATCGAGGGCGTCGAGGTGATGACGTCGCAGAGCCGCTCGGAGACGTCGCCGCATCAACGTGCGGTTCACGCTGAAGCGCGACCCGGATTCGGCGGCGGCCGACGTCCGCGACAAGGTGGCGCGCGCGCGCGGCAAGCTGCCGGACACGATCGACGAGCCGATCATCGCCAAGGTCGAGGCCGACTCGCAATCCGATCATCTACATCGCCGTGCAGGCCGGGTCGCTGACGCCGCTCGAGGCGTCCGACTACGTCAAGCGCTACGTGCAGCCGCGGCTGTCCGTGCTGCCGGGCGCGGCCGACGTGCGCATCTTCGGCGAGCGGCAGGTGTCGATGCGCATCAACCTCGACCGCACGCGGCTCGCCGCCTACAAGCTCACGGTGCAGGACGTCGAGGACGCGATCCGCCGGCAGAACGCCGAGATTCCCGCGGGCCGCATCGAATCGCACGGCGCGCGAGTTCACCGTCGTCGCGGAGACCGACGTGCGCTCGCCCGAGCAGTTCAACAACATCATCGTCGCCAACGTCGGCGGCTATCCGGTGCGCATCCGCGACGTCGGCAACGCGGAGATCGGCCCGGTCGACGAGCGCGTCGATCTCGCGCTACAACGGCAAGCCGTCGCTCAACATCGGCGTGATCAAGCAGGCGGTGGCCAATCCGCTCGACCTGTCGAACGCGGTGCGCGCCGAGGTCGACAAGATGAATCGACGGCGCTGCCGCCGGGCATGAAGCTCGTCGTCGCCTACGACACGTCGGTGTTCATCGACCGCTCGATCAAGTCGGTGTTCGAGACGATCGCCGAGGCGATCCTGCTCGTCGTGCTGGTCATCTTCTTCTTCCTGCGCAGCCTGCGGGCGACGATCATCCCGATCGTCACGATCCCGGTGTCGCTGATCGGCGCGTTCGGGCTCATGTATGCGTTCGGCTTCACGATCAACACGCTGACGCTGCTGGCGATCGTGCTGGCGATCGGCCTCGTCGTCGACGACGCCATCGTGATGCTCGAGAACATCTTCCGGCACATCGAGGAGGGCATGCCGCGCACGGCAGGCGGCCATCACGGGCGCGCGCGAGATCGGCTTCGCGATCGTCGCGATGACGCTCACGCTCGCGTCGGTGTTCGCGCCGCTGGCGTTCGCCACCGGCCGCACCGGCGCGCCTGTTCATCGAGTTCGCGCTGACGCTGGCCGGCGCGGTGCTGGTGTCGGGCTTCGTCGCGCTGACGCTGTCGCCGATGATGTGCTCGCTGCTGCTGCAGCACCAGGAGCGGCACTCGTGGATCTACAACACTGATCGAAGGCGTGGATCGATCGCGATGACCAACGGCTACCGGCGGCGCTGACGCGCGACGCTGCATGCGCGCTGGCTGCGTGGTCGTCGTCTGGTTCGTCGTCGCTCGGCGCTGGGCGCCGTTCTTCTCGCCTGCTGAAAGTCCGAGCTGTCGCCGATCGAGGATCGCGGCGTCGTGTTCGGCCTCGGTCACGGCGCCGCAGGGCTCGACGCCGCAGCACACGGCCGACCAGATCAAGCCGATCGAGGAGTTCTACGCGCAGATTCCCGAGGCCGCCGCCTACACGGCGATCTCCGGCTTCCCGACCGTGGTCGACGGCAACGCGATGCTGCGGCTCAAGCCGTGGGAGGAGCGCACGAAGAAGCAGCAGCAGATCACCGACGAGCTGCGGCCGAAGTTCGCGTCGATCCCGGGCGCGATCGCGTTCCCGATCAATCCGCCGTCGCTCGGCCAGTCGTTCCGCTCGACGCCGATCGAGTTCGTCGTGATGTCGCAGGTGCCGTATCCCGAGCTGCAGCGCATCGTCGACCGCTTCCTCGAGGAGGTGCGCAAATATCCCGGGCGTGCAGAACCTGCAGATCGACCTGCGGCTCAACACGCCGGAAGTGCGCGTCGACGATCAACCGCGACAAGCTTTCCGACATCGGCGTCGCGCGTCGACACGGTCGGCCGCACGCTGGAGACGATGCTGGGCGGCCGCCAGGTCACGCGGTTCAAGCGCGACGGCGAGCAATACGACGTGATCGTGCAGGTGGCGCCGCTCGACCGCATCGACGCCCGCCGACATCAGCGACAGCTACGTGCGCGCGCGCGACGGCAGCATGGTGCAGCTGTCGAATCTGGTCGACGTCACGCGAGGGCGTCGCGCCGCAGTCGCTCAACCACTTCAACCGCCTGCGCGCGGTCAAGGTCACCGGCAACGCTGGCGCCCGGCTACGCGATCGGCGAGGCGCTCGAAGGCGATGAACGCGGCGGCGAAGGCGTGCGCTGCCCAGCACGGCGCAGACCGACCTCGACGGCCAGTCGCGCGAGTTCCGCAAGTCGGGCGGCGAGATCTATTTCACGTTCGTGCTGGCGCTCGCTGTTCATCTACCTGGTGCTGTCGGCGCAGTTCGAGAGCTTCGTTCACCCGTTCGTGATCATGCTGTCGGTGCCGCTGTCGATGACCGGCGCGCTGTTCACGCTGTGGCTCGCCGGCGGCACGCTCAACATCTACAGCCAGGTCGGGCTCGTGACGCTGGTCGGCCTCATCACCAAGCACGGCATCCTGATCGTCGAGTTCTCGCAACCAGCTGCGCGCCAAGGGCGAGGCAGCTGCTCGACGCGGTCATCGACGCCGCGACGCTGCGCCTGCGGCCGATCCTGATGACCACCGGCGCGATGGTGCTGGGCGCGCTGCCGCTCGGCGCTCGCGCACGGGCGCGGGCGCCGAGTCGCGCACGCAGATCGGCTGGGTGATCGTCGGCGGCATGGCGTTCGGCACGCTGCTCACGCTGTTCGTCGTGCCGACGGCCTACACGCTGCTCGCCGGCCGCGCGCGACGTCGATGCGCGACGCCGGCTGACCACGCCGCACAGCGCCGCGCCCCGGCCCGGCCACGCCGACTAGGTCCACGGCGCCGGACGTGTCGCCGACCGCGCAGCGTGCCGCCGCTGTCACGGCATTGACATAGAATCGTCACCGCGCAGAGGCAGACTGCCCGAGTTTGGCCATCTCACGAGGAGGATTCCATGTTGCATCGTCATTTGCGGCTGCCTGGCGCGTCGCTTCGCTGGCCGCCGCGCTGTTCGCGTCGCCGCGTCGCCAGCGCGCAGTCACCGAGATCCAGTTGTGGCACTCGATGACCGGCGCTCTGGACGACCGCGTCAACGATCTCGCCAAGCGCTTCAACGAGAGCCAGAAGGAATACAAGGTCGTGCCGGTGTTCAAGGGCAGCTATCCCGAGTCGATGGCGGCGGCGATCGCCGCGTACCGCGCGGGCAATCGCGCCGCACATCCTGCAGGTGTTCGAGGTCGGCACGGCGACGATGATGGCGTCGAAGGGCGCCATCAAGCCGGTCCACGAAGGTGATGGCGCGAGGCGGGCGAGAAGTTCGATCCCGAAGGCGTACGTTCCCGCGGTTGCCGGCTACTACACGACGCCACAGGGCAGATGCTGTCGTTCCCGTTCAACAGCTCGACGCCGGTGTTCTATTACAACAAGGACGCCTTCGAGAAGGCGGGGCTCGATCCCAACCGCGCCGCCGACGACCTGGCCGGCAGGTGATGGCCGCGGCGGCGAAGCTCAAGGCGTCCGGGCGACGCAGTGCAGCTACACGACGGGCTGGCCGTCGTGGGTGCAGCTCGAGACGTTCAGCGCCTGGCACAACATCGCCGTTCGCGATCCGAGGAGAACGGCTTCGCCGGGCCACGATCCGCAAGCTCTGATCTTCAACGGCCGCTGCAGGTCAGGCACATCGACGAACCTGAAGGACTGGTCGACAGAGGGCTACTTCACCTACGGCGGCCGCACGCAACGAGGCCGAGGCGAAGTTCTACAGCGGCGAGTGCGCGATGCTGACGTCGAGTCGTCGGCCGCCTACGGCGAACATCAAGCAGCAACGCCAAGTTCGAGTTCGGCGTCGTCGACGATGCCCGTATTACGCCGACGTCGCCGGCGCGCCGCAGAACACGATCATCGGCGGCGCCATCGCTGTGGGTGATGGGCGGCAAGAACCGAAGGACGAGTACAAGGGCGTCGCCGAAGTTCTTCACGTTCCTGTCGCGACCCGAGCGTGCAGGCGCAGTGGCACCAGGAGACCGGCTACCTGCCGATCACGATGGCGGCGTACGAGCTCACGAAGAAGTCCGGCTTCTACGAGAAGAACCCCGGCACCGACGTGCTCGGTCGAGCAGATGATCGTCAAGACGACCGAACAACTCGCGCGGCGTGCGCATCGGCAACTTCGTGCAGATCCGCGACGTCGATCGAGGAGGAGCTCGAGGCCGTGCTGGCGCGGCAAGAAGACGCGCGAAGGAGGCGGCTCGACGACGCCGTGCCAAGCGCGGCAACGAACATCGATCGCAAGTTCGACAAGGCGCAACAAGGGCTAGTACGTCGCCCGCGCACGGCAGCGAGGCGTCGCGCCACTCGCGGTTCGAGCGCCTGTTTCGGCCGATCGGCTAGCTCGCCGCACATCGCACGCCGCACTAGCCGCTGGCCATGGAAAAGCGCGTCCGCTTCGAGTCCCGCTGGCTGCCGTACGCGCTGGTCGCGCCGCAGATCGCGATCACGATCGTTTTCTTCTTCCTGGCCCGCCGGGCCAGGCGATCTACTAGTCGCTGCTAGCTCGCAGGACGCGTTCGGCAGCAGCGCCGAGTTCGTCGGGCTCGACAACTTCGGCGAGCTGTTCCACGACGAGCACTACCTCGGCGTCGTTCAGCGTCACCGCGGTGTTCTCGCGTGCTGGTCGCTGTCGCTCGGCCTCGTCGATCTCGCTGGTGCTTGCGGTGATGGCGGACCGCGTCGTGCGCGGCGCGCGACGTCTACAAGACGCTGCTGATCTGGCCCTACGCGGTCGCGCCGGCGGTGGCCGCGGTGCTGTGGCTGTTCCTGTTCAGCCCGACGCTCGGCATCGTCGCGCTACTGTGCTCGAACGGCTGCGGGCATCGACTGGAACTCCGTTGCTCAACGGCAACCAGGCGCTGCTGCTCGTCGTCGTGGCCGCGGTGTGGAAGCAGATCTCGCTACAACTTCCTGTTCTTCCTCGCCGGCCTGCAGTCGATCCCGAAATCGCTGATCGAGGCGGCGGCGATCGACGGCGCGGGCCCGGTCGCGGCGCTTCGTGACGATCGTCTTTCCGCTGCTCTCGCCGACGACGTTCTTCCTGCTCGTCGTCAACATCGTCTACGCGTTCTTCGACACGTTCGGCGATCATCGACGCGGCGACCGGCGGCGGGCCCGGCCAGGCGACGCAGATCCTCGTCTACAAGGTCTACCACGACGGCTTCAAGGCGGCTCGACCTCGGCGGCTCCGTCGGCGCAGTCGGTGGTGCTGATGGTGATCGTCATCGCGCTGACGGTCATGCAGTTCCGCTTCGTCGAGACGCAAGGTGCAGTACTGAGGCTGTCCGCATGGTCGAGAACCGGCCGCTGGCTGACGTTTTCGTCACGCCACCTGATCCTCGGCGATCGGCGTGGCGATCGTCGCGTTGCCGGTCTACGTGACGTTCGTCGCGTCGACGCTGACCGCGCGAGCAGACGTCCTGCAGGCGCCGATGCCGCTGCTGCCGGGCGACCAGCTGATCGAGAACTACACGCAGGTGCTGCGCGCACGGGCTCGGCGAGCAGGGTCGACGGCGCCGGTCGGGCCGCGATGATGGTCGAACAGCCTCGTCATCGGCGCTGGTCGATCGCCGATCGGCAAGATCGCGATCTCGCTCATCGTCGGCGTTCGCGATCGTCTACTTCCGCTTTCCGCTGCGCACGTTCTTCTTCTGGATGATCTTCGTCACGCTGATGCTGCCGGTCGAGGTGCGCATCCTGCCGACCTACAAGGTGGTCGCCGACCTCGGCATGCTCGACACCTACGCCGGCCTGACGATGCCGCTGATCGCCTCGGCGACCGCGACGTTCCTGTTCCGGCAGTTCTTCCTGACCATTCCCGACGAGCTGGCCGAGGCCGCGCGCATCGACGGCGCCGGGCCGCTGCGCTTCTTCTGGGACGTCGTGCGTGCCGCTGTCGACGACCAACATCGCCGCGCTGTTCGTCATCCAGTTCATCTACGGCTGGAACCAGTATCTGTGGCCGCTGCTGGTCACCACCGACGAGTCGATGTACACGACGGTGATCGGCATCAAGCGCATGATCGTCGGCGGCGACGCGGCGACCGAATGGAACCTGGTCATGGCCACCGCGATGCTCGCGATGCTGCCGCCGGCGCTGGTCGTGATCCTGATGCAGAGGTGGTTCGTCAAGGGCCTGGTGGACACGGAGAAATAGCGATGGCCAGCGTCGATCGTTCCGCGACGTTCGCAAGAGCTACGGCGAGCCTCGAGGTCATCCACGGCGTCGACGCCGAGGTGGCCGACGGCGAGTTCATCGTGCATCGTCGGGCCGTCGGGCTGCGGCAAGTCGACGCTGCTGCGGATGGTGGCGGGGCTCGAGACGATCACCGCGCGGCGAGATCGCGATCGGCGACCGCGTGGTCAACGACGCTGGAGCCCAAGGACCGCGACATCGCGATGGTGTTCCAGAACTACGCGCTCTATCCGCACATGAGCGTGTACGACAACATGGCGTACGGGCTGCAAGATCCGCGGCTTGCCAAGGCCGACATCGACAGCGCGTGAAGCAGCGCGGCGGAGATCCTCGAGCTCGGGCCGCTGCCTCGAGCGCAAGCCGCGCGCAGCTCTCGGGCGGCCAGCGCCAGCGCGTCGCGATGGGCCGCGCCATCGTGCGCGAGCCGGCAGGTGTTCCTGTTCGACGAGCCGCTGTCCAACCTCGACGCCAAGCTGCGCGTGCAGATGCGCGTCGAGATCCAGCAGCTGCACCGGCGCCTCGGCACGACGAGCCTCTACGTCACGCACGACCAGGTCGAGGCGATGACGCTCGCGCAGCGGATGATCGTGATGAACGCCGGCCGCGCCGAGCAGATCGGCACGCCGATGGAGGTGTACGCAGAATCCGGCCACGACTTTCGTCGCGGGCTTCATCGGCTCGCCGGCGATGAATTTCATGCCGGCGAAGGCGCGAAGGCGGTTCGCGCTTTCGTTGTCGGCGGGCGGCACCGCAACCGCGGCGATCGTGGCGGCAGCCGAGGCGGGCAGGTCCGTCACCGATCGGCGTGCGCCCTGAGCATCTTCGGCATGAGCGATGGCGGCCCAGCCAGCGGTGTCCGGGCGCGGTGGAGATGGTCGAAGCAGCTCGGCGCCGACACGCTCCTGCACGTCGGTCATGGCGGCGCCACCGATCATCGCGCGGATGCCGCACGGCGTGCACCCCGAGATCGGATCGAGCCGATGCGCGCTCGCCGCAGATCCGATCGCACGTCTTCCTGTTCGACTCGGAAACCGGCGCGCGGATAAGGTGAATCCTGCGCGATGAACATGCCGACTCTCGCCCGTGGCCCTATCCACGCCTCTGCGCCCATCGCGGCGCCGGCAAGCTCGCGCCCGAGAACACGCTCGACGCGCGATGCGCGTCGGACATGCGCACGGCTACCGGCATGGTGGAGTTCGACGTGAAGCTCGCGGCGGACAACGTGGCGTTCCTGCTGCACGACGCGACGCTCGAGCGCACGACCGAGCGGCCGCGGCCGCGCCGACGCGCTGCCGTGGCGCGAGCTGTCGCGGCTCGACGCCGGCGGCTGGCACTCGGCGAAATACGCGGGCGAGATGCTGCCCACGCTCGCGTCCGTCGCCCGCTGGGCGCGCGCGCATGGCGTCGCGTGCAACGTCGAGATCAAGCCGATGCCGGGCCGCGAGCGCGAGACCGGTGCGGCGGTGGCGCTCGACGCCGCGGCGCTGTGGCGCGACGCCGAGGTGCCGCCGCTGCTGTCGTCGTTCGCCGAGGCATCGCTCGACGGCGGCGCGCGACGCCGCGCCCGCAGCTGCCGCGCGCGCTGCTCGCTGGATGAGCTGCCCGGCGGATTGGCTGGAGCGCCTGCGCGCGCTCGAATGCGTGGCGCTCGACGCCGAACACACGGTGCTCACGCCGACATCGTCAACGCGGCGCACCGCGGCGGGTACTCGTGCGTGCTGCTACACGCCGAACGATCCGTTGCGCGTCGCGCGAGCTCGCGCGATGGGGCGTCGACACGATCATCACCGACGCGGTCGACCAGATCGCGGCCGATGCGTACCCGCGGTACCTAGGCGGCGGCACGGCCGGACGCTTGATCTCGCGCTCGTCGATCGGCAGGTTGATGCAGGCCCGCGACGATGCCCAGCGCGATCGACAGGTACCACACGATGTCGTAGCTGCCGGTCGTGTCGTAGAGCTTGCCGCCCAGCCACGCGCCCAGGAAGCTGCCGATCTGGTGGCGAGAAGAACGTGAAGCCCGACAGCATCGCCAGGTAGCGCACGCCGAAGATCTGCGCGACGATGCCGTTGGTCGGCGGCACCGTGGACAGCCACAGGAGACCCAGCGCCACCGCGAACGCGTAGACGCGTGCAGACGCGACAGCGGCAGCCAGAAGAACAGCGCGAATCACGACGGCCCGCGCGAAGTAGATGAACGACAGGATGTACTTCTTGCTCATCCGGCCGCCGAGCCAGCCGGTCGATGTACGTCCCGACGATGTTGAAGAGCCCGATGAGCGCGAGCGCCGTCACGGCGACGTGCGCGGGCAAGCCGCTTGTCGGCGAGATAGGCCGGCAGGTGCACGCCGACGAACACGACCTGGAAGCCGCAGACGAAGAAGCCGATCGTCAGCAGCACGTAGCCGCGATGGCCGAGCGCCTCGCCCATCGCCTCGCCGCGCCGATTGCTTGAACGCGTGCGCGTGCGTCTCGCGCCGCTCGACCATCGCCGCCGCGAGCGGCGCCATCAGCAGCGCCGACGCCGGCCAGCGCCAGCAGCGCGCCGTACCAGCCGACGTGCGACAGCAGCCATTGCGTCAGCGGCAGCATCGCGAACTGGCCGAACGAGCCCGCAGCCGCGGAAATGCCGAGCGCCATGCTGCGCTTCTCCGGCGGAAAGCTGCGGCCCAGGACACCGGAGATGACGCTGAACGTGACGCCGGACAGTCCGGTGCCGATCAGCACGCCGGCTGTCAGCACGAAGAGCCACGGCGTATGCGGATGCGCCATCATGACGCAGGCCGAGGACGTAGAGCAGCACGCCGCCGAGCACGACGCGCGCGGTGCCGTAGTTGTCCGCGATCATGCCGGCGAACGGCTGCGTCGCGCCCCACACCAGGTTCTGCACGGCGAGCGCGAGCGCGAACGTCTCGCGGCCCCATCCCATGTCGTGCGAGATCGGCTGCAGGAAGAGCCCGAAGCCGTGCCGGATGCCCATGGCGAGCGTGAGGATCAGGCCGCCGCAAACCGAGGACGACGGTTGGGGTGCGCCAATCGGCGGTGGATGACTTCGGCATCGTCGATCACCTTGTGGTCGGTCAGACCTCGCGGATGGCGGGTCCCGGGATGAAGCGATTCAATATCGCGCAAGACGTCATACAGGCCGTCGAGGCGATCGCGTGCCGACGTGCCGGGCGACTTCGCCGTTGCACCGTTCCCAATGCGGCGCGGCAGCGGCGATGGCGGCGATTCCCTGCCGGGTCAGCGTGACTTCACGCGTCCGCGCGTCGCGTCCCGGGACGATGGCGACCAAGTTCGCGCTCGGCCAGCGGGTCGAGATTGCGCGACGGCGCCGCATGCGTCGATGGCAGTGTTCTGGTTCGTGAGCTGGCGTTCCCTGGTCAGTTACGGCAACGTCCGCGCAGCAATGTTACAAGCCGCGCTGCGCAAGCCGATCGGCGCCAGCGCGTCAGCCGTGCAGCACAGTTGCGTGATCGGCGCGGCGTCGCAACGGCGAAAGGCGCGAACACGCGCAGGCGAGGCTTTTAAGGGATGGGCAGCGGTCACGGCGGCTCGCGATCAGGAACGCATATGCACCTAATTGAGTATATACACCTAATTGCGCCGCCGCAGATCGGCCGGCGGTCGATCCGTCAGCGGTGGACGTCGTCCAGCCTCTGCCGGATTCCGCTTTCGAAATTCCAGGTGAACCGAGCGGCATCCATGAGCGGCGAAGCGCCGCATCGTTTCTAACTGCTGGCGTGTCGCCGGTGCGCGTCACGGCCACAGGTGCGTTCTGCGGCCAGGCGGATTACCTACATACGCATCGTCTGTTCCCGGCGATCAGCTCCGGCAATTGCGGGTTGGCACGATGCTGGATCCCGGAGAGCGGACACCGGGCGTTCGCCCGGCGAGCGCGACCAAAGCGGACTCCCCATCCAGAGGACGTCGAGACGAAGTCGTGACCGCCGCCACCGCGGAAGCGTCTCCCAGCGCCGTCATGTTGGCGTCGGCGATGGCCGCCAAATCAGTCGTTTCGATGATCGTCCGCGACGCAAAAGCTGTGGAGACGCGGCGGCGCGCCGATGCCGTGCCGCTGGAACCGACCGCCCGGAGCGCTGCACGTCGCCTGCCGCTTGGGCGAAGCCGCGAACATCCGCAATCGGGATCCGGGCGCTGAAAGCAGCAACACGCGGCACCACAGTTCGAATGCGCCGGTCACAGAGCTTCGATGATGCGTGATTGATTCCGATCCCGAAAACGATTCCGTCATCCGCGCCGCGTTGTGGAGTGGCACCCGCGCTCGAAGACCGGCGCGTAGCACCACTGGCTGTCGGGCAATCGCAGCAACTTTTCGGCACCACCTAACCGCTCGGTCATGCCGACCGGATCGGTACGGTGGGCGTCGCAAATCCGGAAATCGGCTGAGCGCAGTCCCGTCGTGTTGGGGAATGAAGCCAAGCCAGGTGGAACGCGCACCGGCGCGCGTCTCATGATTGAAAAAGGTGAACGCGGGACCGGGCCGTATGCCCGGACAGATCGATCAGGACGTCGAGCTCGTCCGCGCGAATGAGCTGCGCGGCGGCAACGTCCGTCGGCAGCCTGTCGACATTCCGCCGTCGGTCGACGCTGGGGCTCCTCAAGTCCGCGTCATCGCGTCTTCGCTTCAGGCCGGATTGTTCGAGTAGCAGAACAGTTCAAATTGCGATGCGATCGTGATAGCGCCTACGCACCGGGCGCAGGAACAGCTGCGACTCAGGTGCTGGATGAAAATCGCCCGACCGATAGCCGTACTCGCGTACGGCGGGTGAATACCGGCGGCCGCGGCGCGCGTTCTTGCGTACGGCGTCGGCTTCCGGGAAGCGCTCCAGCGCAGGCACGGCCATCACTTCCTCGCGCAGGTCGTCGCGATGTTGAACGGCCGAAGCATCAGTCCGCGCTCTGGGAGCCGGGATCTGGTGGCGAGGGCTTTCCGGTACCACGGTTCTGCGTCCTTGGCGCGGCCAGCGTTCCGGAATGAGGTCTCCAGCGCCGTATAGGCCGCCACGAACGAAGGGTCCGCTTCGATGGCGCGCCGGAAGCACTCCTCCGCATGGTCGCAATCGTCGCGGCGCTGCAACAGAAGCCCGAGGTCGCGCGCGGCAGGAGCGCAGTCCGGCTTGTCCGCAAGCAGCCGGCGCAATTGCTCTTCGGCTTCGAGGGGTCGCAGGAGGGTCTCGAGGACATTGGCCAGCGCAATGGCTGCCTCGGCAAGCGCCGAATCGAGACGCAAGCATTCGCGAAACTCGTGCCCGCGGCATCGAGGCTGCCCGTAGCCAGATACACATTGCCGAGGTTGAAATGGCCCGGCGCTAATCGGGATCGATGCGCAGCGCGGATTGCAGCGCCGCCACGGTCTCCGCCACCCTGCTCCAGGCGTTGCAGCGTTTCCCGCATTCAGGTAGGCCCGCAGGTGCGTCGGCGACGCGGCGACAGCCTCCTCGTATTTTGCAAGCGCGCCCGCGATGTCGCCCGCGTCCTCGAGTTGATTGCCGGCGTCGATCAGGCGCTGGCTTGGCCCGGTTCCGCTCGCGCTGGAGTGCGCGGATTTATCGCAATCATCGCGGTGAGCTCACGCCCACGCCTTCGCGCGCGCCACGGCCTTGTCCCATCCGGCGCGCAGTTCGGCCGGCGCGCTCGCGCGGCATGTGCCGGCTCGAAGCGGCGGTCGACCTGCCAGTTGGCGGCGATGTCCGTCGGCGCTCTTCCAGTAGCCGACCGCGAGGCCCGCGAGGTACGCCGCGCCGAGCGCCGTCGTTTCGAGCACCTGCGGCCGCACGACCGGCACGCCCAGCACGATCGGCCTGGAACTGCATCAGCAGGTTGTTCGCCGGTCGCGCCGCCGTCGACGCGCAGCTCCGTCAGCGTGATGCCGGCGTCCTTCTCCATCGCGCGCGAGCACGTCGGCGCTCTGGAACGCGATCGACTCGAGCGCGGCGCGCGCGATGTGCGCGCGCGGTCGCGCCGCGCGTCAGGCCGAAGATCGCGCCGCGCGCATAGGCGTCCCAGTGCGGCGCGCCGAGCCCGGCGAACGCGGGCACGAGATAGACGCCGCCGTTGTCCGGCACGCTCGCCGCGAGCGCTTCGATCGTCGGCCGCGCGTGCGGATGATCTGCAGGCCGTCGCGCAGCCATTGCACGACGGCGCCGCCGATGAACACGCTGCCTTCGAGCGCGTAGTCGAGTCGCGTCCGTCGCGCTGCCACGCGACCGGTCGTCACCAGATTGTTGCGCGGACGCGACGGCGTTCGTTGCCGGTGTTGAGCAGCAGGAAGCAGCCGGTGCCGTACGTGTTCTTCGCGAGTCCCGGGCGCGAGGCACGCCTGCCCGAACAGCGCCGCCTGCTGGTCGCCGGCGATGCCCGCGATCGGAACGTCGACGCCGTCGATCGCGCGTCTGCCGCAGACGCCGCGACGACGCGACGACGCGCGGCAGCACGGCGCGCGGAATGTCGAGCAGCGCCAGCAGCTCGTCGTCCCAGTCGCCGGTGTGGATGTCGAAGAGCAGCGTGCGGCTCGCGTTCGACGCGTCGGTGCACGTGACGCGCGCCGCCGGTGAGTTGCCAGACGAGCCACGAGTCGATCGTGCCGAATGCGAGCTCGCCGCGTCCGCGCGCGCGCGCGCGCGCCGTCGACGTGGTCGAGCAGCCACCGGAGCTTGGTGCCGGAAAAGTAGGCGTCGAGCACGAGCCCGGTCTTGCGCGCGAACAGTCGCCGCGTGCCCGGCGGCGCGCAGCTCGTCGCACAGCGGCGCCGTGCGCCGGTCCTGCCAGACGATCGCGTTGGCGATCGGGCGCCCGGTCGCGCGGTCCCACACGCACCGTCGTCTCGCGCTGGTTGGTGATGCCGATGGCGGCGACGTCGCGCGCGCCGATGCCGCGCCTTGGCGAGCGCCTCGTGCATGCACGCCCGATTGCGTCGCCCAGATTTCGGTGGCGTCGTGCTCGACCCAGCCCGGCTGCGGGAAGATCTGCCGGAATTCCTGCGTGCGCGCTCGCCCGCGATCGGCGCCGGCCCGATCGAACACGATCGCGCGCGAGCTGGTCGTCCCCTGGTCGAGGGCGATGATGAACGGCATGGAATGTCCTCCGGTTGCTCGCTGAACGTCGCGGCGAGCGTAATATTTGTCCTTGCTTCCGCCTATTTTAGCCGTTCGCATCCGGCCGCCTCGCCAAGACGGGCGCCATTCGTCTCCGATCGCCTTACGCCATGCCATTATTTCGCCCACCGTGACCGCGCGAGCGGCTGCACGCCGCACCGGTTACCTACGACGGATTCCGCCGTGACGACGGCCTGTTCGACATCGAGGCGCACATCGTCGACAGCCAAGGACCACGATTACGAACTGCTGACCGGCGTGCGGCCGGCGCGGCGAAGCCGGTGCACGACATGTGGGTCCGCGTGACCATCGACCGCGAGTTCGTGATCCGCGCCATCGAGGCCGTCACCGACGGCATGCCCTATCCCGGCGCGCGTGCAGACCGTATCGGCCCCGCCTACGCAGAAGCTCGTCGGCGCCGAACCTGGTCAAGGGCTTTCGCAAGCAGCTGCACGACGTGCTGGGCGGCGTGCACGGCTGCACGCACCTGACCGAGATGCTGTCCTATCTGCCGACGGCCGCCGTGCAGACGTTCGCCGGACTGCAGCGCGCGAGGACGAGGGCGACGGCAAGCCGTTCCAGCTCGATCGCTGCCACGCGCTGCAGACCACCACCGACACGGTCCGCGAGTATTACCCGCAAGTGGTATCGCGAGCGCGGCGTTTCCCGATCCGCGCCTGTCGCAGATAGGCGGCACGCTGTGCCGAAGAAATCACTGGCATCGGAGGCGCCCGCGGTGTCGCTCTTTGCTTCATTGGCAGCTAGGGATTCCGCTTGCCGAAGCTTCTGCGCCGGTCGTCAATCAGGCCAGGTCGTACTTCATGCCGAACTTCTGGGGGCACGAAAACGCCGATCGCCACCAGCACGTTGCGGCATCAAGGCGGCGTCTCGAACAGGTCGAGCCCGCTTCCCATTTCGCCTGGCCACCTCTTCACGCTGGGCCCGGAAACAACTCGCATGCTGGACGATTGAGGCAATTCGTCAAGGCGTGGGAGGCCAACGTCGAGATGCGACGACGACACGGCCATCTGTCTGGCGGCGCTACATTCTTGCCGTGCGCCGCCTCATCACTGCGTCCAGCTCTGACGGGCGATTTCGTCAGAGTGCGGCGCGTACACCGGCGTGGTGGCGTCAAGACCGTCGCGTCGACTATCTCGGTGGCGGTCGACTTCCCGAAGAACTTCTGGCTCTACGACCTTGTTCGAGCATGAAGAGCGGATGCTGCATCACGCGATGCCCGACCACATGCCCTGACCTGGAGAGCACGGGTGCGGCAGCAGAAGTTTCAGTTCGTACCCGCAGGTCAAGATCTTCAAGGGCAATGATACCCGAGGTCTTCGACGGACAATCCCCGGAGACGATCGCGCACCTGCACATCGACCTCAACCAGGCACCGGCCGAGATTGCAGCGCTGGAGGCCTTGTTCGACAGAGCGTCGTGCCGGGCGGCATCGTCGTTCTCGACGACTACGCAGTGGTCGGGCGTTTACTCGCCGCCAGAAGCTTTGCGGACGACCCCTGTGTTCGTGGAGGCGCGGCAATGCCGCAGTGCTTCTCCCGCTTCCGACCGGCCAAGGCATCGTCATCAAAGCGTTGAAAACGCAGTACGTTCCATTGGGAGTGAGGCGGCTGTGAAGATTCACGAATACCAGGGCAAGGAGATCTTCCGCAGGTACGGCATCCCGGTTCCGCGCGGCATTCCCGGCGTTCACCGTCGACGAGGCGGTGAAGGCGGCGCAAATGCGCTGGGCGGGCAACGGTGCATGGGTGGTCGGCGGGCGCAGATCTGATTACGCCGCGGGTGGCCGCGGACAGGGCGGCGGCGTCAAGGGTCGCCAAATCGCTCGAGGACGATCAAGCAGCGCGCCAGCGAGATTCTCGACACGCAGCTCGTCACCCATCAGCCGGCGCCGCGGCGGCCAGAAAGTGCGCCGCCTGCTGATCGGAAGAGGCGCTGCCGACATCAAGCAGGAGCTCTACGTCGGCATGGTCGTCGACCGCGGCACCCAACGCGTGCGCCGCTCATGGCCAGCTCCCGAGGGCGGCGTGGATATCGAGGCTACGTCGCCGCGACCACGCCGGGAAAAGATCCACACGGTGTTCATCGAGCAATACGTAACTGAACGAAGTACATC
>ERZ1370068.9290-contig-8078_pt1 | contig 35634 bp, 38 predicted proteins | sample MGYA00561227_ERZ1370068 | MGnify/ENA primary metagenome ERZ1370068 (study PRJEB38410, sample SAMEA6850437) | metagenome | study: Metagenomic assessment of the ecological functions of the soil: analysis of the soil microbiota associated with the... | reverse complement strand
GCTACGGCGCTACCCTGAGAGCTGGTGCCACGCTGGTGACGCTGAGCAGCGGATGCAGCACCATCGCAATTTTTTATCTGGATGGCAGCGGCAATCTTGTCGCGCGCTTTGCTGGTTATAAGCCGCGCGCCTATGTTTCGCCAGTGGCCAACCGCGGTGGCGCTCATCCAACCCGAAGACGGCGTCGAACGGAGTTATGGCGCTCGACCTGCCGCTGTCGTACATTGCCAGTTTGACGCAGTCGCCGCAACGATTCGCGCCAGGTGTTGCCGGCGAATTTTCCCGACAGCGCTTTTTGCGATCGCTGGCGCCGCCGCCGCCGAAGGCTTGGCAGTCCCAGATCGCCGTCGCTCGCGTCCCGATAGAGGCCGCCATCGGGGACGTTGGAAAACGGGTGAGCTGACGGTGTCCGCGCCTACGCCAGCGTGCGCTGTCGTCCGCACGTCGAACTCGTCCAGCGCACGCAGAGCACTCGTCGAGCGAGAACAGGCCGAGGCACGGCATCGCGCCGCGCGCGGCCAGCGCGCCCGCGGCGAGCTTCCGCGCCAGCACCATCGGCCGCCGTGCTCGGCACCTGCGGTCCGTCGCCACTGGCCCGCCACCAGCGTCCACGGCACCGGCGAGTCCGATGCGAGCGGCGAAACCCGCGCAGGTCCCGCACGTGCATCGCGCCCGACGTCGCTGCCGTAGGCCGCGCGAACCAGTCGCCGCGTCTTGCGCAACCGCCCGGCGTGCACGTCGAGGCTGCGGAATCCAGCGCCAGCGCGATCGGCCACGATAGCAGCCACAGGCCGAAGTGCAGGATCGGCAGCTCCAGGCCCGGCGCTCGAAGACGCACCGGACTGCACGCCCGGCTGAAGCATCCGGAAGCAGCCCGAGGTCGGGCACGTCGCAGTCGGCGAGCCAGCGCGTGCCGGACCGCGGGCGGATACCGGTAGCCGGCGCCGGAGCCGCTGCCAGCCGTAGGCGCGCCGCCACGCCGCCGCCGGCGCCACGACGCCTGAACTGCTTGCCGACGTAGCTCGTGATCGCCGCGACCGTCGCGCTGCCTCTTTGGCGCCCTGAGCTTGCCCGGCTGATGCCGACGATCGATCGATGAGCCCGTCGAACTCCTCGTGCGCGAATCGCGTCGACGACAGCGCCACCGACGTTGGTCGGCACGCTCGACGCGCCGCTCACCACCAGCCGAGTCGCGCGCGCCGCGCCGTACGTCTGCTCGATCGCGCGTGATGCCGCACACGAACCGAGCGCGCGTCGGCCAGGTCGATCGCAGTGCGCGCCGGCGGATGAGCGCCGCCCGTGCGCGCATCGGCGCGGTCCCGCGCCTGAAACCCGACCTGCCGGGTGTGGACGACGAGCGACGGGCTCGAGCTGCTTTAGTCGCGGCTGCGAAATGATCGCGGCCGGACAGCACATCGAGCGCCGCGGCGAATTCCACGCTGACGCCTGCCGCCGGCGCGCGAAATCGCCGCCGCCGCTGTCGGCGGCGGCGCGCGCCGCGTCGCGGCCCGCGACCACGGCCTGATCTCCCTCGTCGCCCGCGAGCGACTGCGCGATCCGCGCCGCCGAAGCGGCCGTAGCCGCCGAGTACGACGATGACGCGAAACTCACTGGTAAGCCCGGAGCCTCCGGCCGGCGCGACAGTGCCAACGCGGCGACGCGAACGCCGCGGCAGTCGAGTCGGGCGCGTGCGCCGGCGCCGGCGCAGCGTCGGAGAACGCGACGGCGTCGGCGAGCCGTCGCGCGGTAGCGACGCATCGGCGGCAGCGACTGCCATATCCGCCGGCCGTAGGGCTTGTCGATGAGCCGCGGGTCGCAGATCATCAAGCACGCCGCGGTCGGTCTCGGTGCGGATCAGCCGGCCCGCGCCCTGCTTGAGCGCTGATCGCCGCCTGCGGCAGCTGCGCAGTCGAAGAACGGATTGCCGCCGTCGGCGCGCAAGCTGCTCGAGGCGCGCCGCGAGCAGCGGATCGTCGGGCGGCGCGAACGGCAGCTTGTCGATGACGACCGACCGACAGCGCGTCGCCGGGCGACGTCGACGCCTTCCCAGAAGCTCGCGCTGCCGAGCAGCACCGCGTTGCCGAGCTCGCGAAAGCGCGTCGAGCAGCTCGGTGCTGCGAGCCTTCGCCCTGCACGAGCAGCGGCCACGTCGAGGCCGCTCGCGCGCGAACGCGTCGGCGAGGCGCTCGCGTGCCTGCGCGAGCGCGCGCAGCGTCGTGAACAGCAGGAACGCGCGGCCGCCGCTCGCCTTGCAGCACCGGCAGCGCAGCGTCGACGACGGCCTCGGTGTGCTCGCGGCGAGTTGGGCGCGGGCAGCTCGCGCGGCACGTAGAGCAGCGCCTGCGTGCCGTAGTCGAACGGGCTGTCCCAGCAGCCGGTTGCCGGCGTCGACGAGGCCGAGCTCGCGCTGTGTAGTGCGAGAAGTCGCCGCCGACCGCGAGCGTCGCCGACGTGAAGATCCACGCGCGCGCCGTCGTCTGCGACCTGGCGGCGGAACAGTGTCGGCGATCGACAGCGGCGAGGCGTGCAGCTGCCAACCGCTGCGGCGTGACGTCGATCCAGCGGATCCAGTCGCGCGCCGCGTCGTCGGTCGGCGCGCCGTCGGGCCGGTCGCGCCAGCGCGCGAGCCGTCGCTGCCGCATCCGTCGGCGCGCGCGCGCGATCGACGCGAGGTCCTCGCTGCGCTCGGCGAAGTGCGCGAGCTCGGTCGCGAGCCGGTCGAGCGCAGCGGCGAGCTCGTCGAGCGCGTCGGCGAAGCCTCGCGCGCGGCGAGCGCGTCTGCGCGGGCAACTTGCCGGCGATGTCGCCCGCGGCGCAGGCGCAGCCTGCGGATCGCCGGCGTCGAGGTCCGCTGCGGCGTCGGGCAGCGTCGGGACGTCGCGCGCGCCGTGCGCGCGCGCGACTCCGGCGTCGCGCGCGAGCTCGGCGAGCTGTCCGGCCGTCACCTGCTCGCCGAAGAACAGCGTCGCGGTGTCGGGCAGCTGGTGCGCCTCGTCGAGGATCACCGTGTTGCACGCCGGCAGGAGCTCGGCGAGCCCTTCGTCGCGCAGCATCACGTCGGCGAAGAACAGGTGGTGGTTGACGACGACGACGTCGGCGTCGAGCGCGTCCTTGCGCGCCTTCAGCACGAAGCACTCGGCGTGGATACGCGCAGTTCGGCGCCGAGGCAGTTGTCGCGCGTCGACGTGACGAGCGGCCAGATCGACGCGTTCTCGGGCACGTCGGCCGAGCTCGCCGCGGTCGCCGCGTGTCGACGGCGCGCGCGAACGCGACGATCTTCGGCAGGTGCCGCGCGTCGTCGCGCGACGGCAGCCGGCCCTCGCGCGACGTGCGCTCGAGGTGGTGGTGGCAGACGTAGTTGGCGCGGCCCTTGAGCAGCGCGATCGTCGACCGGACGACGCAGCGCGTCGCGCACCAGCGGCAGGTCGCGCTCGAACGAGCTGGTCCTGCAGCGTCTTCGTGCCGGTCGAGACGATGACCTTGCCGCCGTAGAGCAGCGCCGGGCACGAGGTACGCGAACGTCTTGCCGGTGCCGGTGCCCGGCCTCGGCGACGAGCTGCGCGCGCTGCGGCGATCGCGTGCGCGACCGCACTGCGCCATCGCGAGCTGCTGCGGGCCGGAAGCGGAATCCCGGAAGCGCGCGCGGCGAGCGTTCCGCCGTCGCCGAAGATCGACGCCAGCGACCGCATGGCGTGCGGTCATCGCTGCCGGCGCGGACGCTCGTTCCGCGCGATCAGATCGCATCCGCTGTCGGCGACGGTCAACGGCCGTCGCCAACGGCTTTGGCGGCATGCAGCGGCGCTTCGACGTCGCGTACGGGCTGGCGTGGCGCATCGCGTGAGCTTGATAACCGCTCACGATCGTGCTGATGCCGTCGATCGCGCTCGTCGGCAATCGTCGTACGGCCGCACGCGCGCGCCTCGTAGTCGTCGTCGGATTCGCCCTGCTGCCATTTGAGGTCGCCCAGCGCGTGCTAGCCAGTACTCGTTGCAGGCTCTGCACGCCGTTCGACCGCCTCGCGTCGAGCCGCGCGGCCTCGCGCGAGCGCCGCCTGGTAGGGACGCGCGATGTTGATGCTTCTGCTTGTCGATGCAGTAGCTCGCTCTTTGGCGCCGTTGACGCCTTCCTGCGGCCTTGGCGTAGCCGAACTCGATGATCTCGATCGCCTTGACGTGCCGGCACATCGTGTACAGGTGCGCGACGGCGTCGAGATAGCAATCGAGCGCGCGCCTTGCCGTCGGCGTTCGGACAGATGTAGTTGTATGCGGGCCCGGATTGCCGCCGATCATCTCAGCGCGTGCGGAGTGCGAACGCCGCGGCCGCGGCGGCAGCGCGGCAAGCGACGGTCAGGCGCACGACAACGGACGCTAACCCGCGGCGGGTCGCCGCCTGAACCGGTCGAAGCGATGAGCGGAATGCCACCGCCAGCGGGCTAGCCGCAGACGTGTCGCCGAGCCACGGACGGTGGTGCACTTAGTGCGTTTCGCTACTGGAGGTCGGTGCAGGCCGCTGCCCGAGCCGACCGAGCAAGCCTCCTGCCGCGACGGCATCTGCGAGCGACAGCGACCGGAACGATTCGCGAAGCCTAGATCGTGCACGCCCCGGACACTTCGATGACTGCGCCGTTGATGTAGGACGCCTCGTCGGAGGCGAGCCACGCGTAGGTGTTGGCGATTTCCTCGGGCTGGCCCAGAGCGGCCCATCGGCACCTTGTCCTCGATCATCTTCATGACCTTTGCCGGGCATCGACGCGAGGATCGGCGTCGCGATGAAGCCCGGGCAGATCGCGTTGGCGCGAATGCCCTTGCGGCCGAGCTCGCGCGCCCAGCGTCTTGACCATGCCGATGACGCCGAACTTGGTCGCCGCGTAGTTGGTCTGGCCGAAATTGCCGTAGAGGCCGACGATCGACGAGGCGTTCAGGATGCAGCCGGAGTTCTGCTGCGAGCATGATGTCGACCACGGCCTTGGTGCAGTTGTAGACGCCCTTCAGGTTGACGTCGATGACGCGCTCGAACTGCTCGTCGGTCATCTTCTTGAACTGCGCGTCCTGCGACGATGCCGGCGTTGTTGACCAGCGTGTCGATGCGGCCCCACTTGGCCATCACGCCTTCGACCATCCGGGCGATGCTGTCCTTGTCGGTGACGTCGACGCGGAATGCCGCGCGCTTCGCCGCCGGCGCTCGGATGCGCCTCGACGCGTTTCGTCGACCGCGACCAGGTTGATGTCGCAAACCGCGACCTTGGCGCCTTCGTTGCGCGAACTTGATCGCGGTCGCGCGGCCGATGCCCTGGCCGGCGCCTGTGATGATCGAGACCTTGCCGTTGAGACGCATGAGTGATCCTCTCGGTTATGCCGAAGCTGCGCGCCGTACCACGTTCGGCGCAGCTAAACCTATCGTAATCTACCTGTAATTGAGTGCGCTGCACAAGGCCTGTTGCACGCTTTCGGGACGATCTTGCGAGTTATGTGACGCACAAATACATTCTGTAAACAATAGCTTGGAGGCATCACGGCGCCGTTGATCCATATCGACCGGCGGGCAGCTTTGAGTGAGCGCTTGCATTCATTGCTGCGCGCACCCCACGTTGGTGCACATGCTGCGAAACAGGGCATCCGGTCACTCGCCGGGAGTCCAGTGCTCGATCACGAGCTCGCAGCGACTGCAGTCCCTTGCCATTCGTTGACCTCAGGCCCGGAACGCGGCGTGGATGCGCGCCGGGAGCGGCCCGGCGTGCTTGAACAGGATCGCGTCGAATCGCCTCGCCGTCGCCGCTCGAGCGACAAGCCGCGTAGTGCTTGTCGCCGACGATGCGCTGGTGGCAGCACGACGAAACGATCGTCGAAGCGGCGGTGCCGCGAAGCCTTGGCCCCAGACGCGCGTCGCGCAGCGCTCTGGCCAGCGTCGAACGTCAGCTCGCCGCGTGCGAGCTGCCGTCGGTCTCGCGAGCCGTCGACGCAGATCGGCGGGCGTCAGCGGCGCTCGCGCGCGATCGCCTCGAACGCGTCGGCGAACCGCGGCGAGCGCCGCTTCCGCGCAGCGTCAAGCCGGCCGCGAAGGCGTGCCCGCCGAAGCGCGGATGATCGTCGCCGGCCGCGCTTGGTCACCTGAGATCGAGCGCGTCGCGCAGATGGAAGCCGCGCGATCGAGCGGCCCGAGCCGCGCAGCTCGCCGTTGGCCGCGCGCGCGAACACGATCGCCGGGCGATGGAAGCGCATCCTTGAGCCGCGACGGCGACGATGCCGACGACGCCCTGGTGCCACTTCGGCCGGTAACAGGCAGACGGTGCACGCGATCGCCGCGTCGCGCCTCGACGCGAGCGTCGTCGAGATCCGGCGAGCGCCTGCTCCTGCATCGTCGCCTCGACGTCGCGCCGCTCGCGATTCAGGCGATCGAGCTCCCGCGGCGAGCGGCAGCGCCTCGCGCTCCGTGTCCGCCAGCAGGCAGCGGATGCCGATCGACATGTCGGCGAGCCGGCCCGCGGCGTTGAGCCGCGGGCCCGCGACGAAGCCCGAGGTCGTATGCAGTCGCGCGGCGCGCACGCGCCGGCGACGGCGAACAGCGCCGGCGAGCCCGGCGTGCGCGCGTCCGGCGCGGATGCGCGCGAGCCCCTGCTCGACGAGGATGCGATTGGTCTGGTCGAGGCGCACGACGTCGGCGACGGTGCCGAGCGCCACGAGGTCGAGCAGCGCGCCGAGATTGGGTTCGGCTGCGGTCGCGAAGCGCGCCCGCGTCGCGCAGCACGGCGCGCAGTCGCGATCAGCACGTAGAACATCACGCCGACGCCGGCGATGATGCTTCGCACGGGAAAGCGCAGCCCGGCTGGTTGGGATTGACGATGATCGCCGGCGCCGGCAGCGCGGCGCCGGGCAGGTGATGGTCGGTGATCAGCACGTCGATGCCGCGCGCGCGGCCGCGGCGACGCCGTCGACGCTCGCGATGCCGTTGTCGACGGTGACGATCAGTCGCGGTGCGCGTTGCGCCGCGAGCGCCACGATTTCGGGCGTCAGCCCGTAGCCGTACTCGAAGCGGTTCGGCACGAGGAAATCGACGTCGGCGCCCATCGCGCGCAGCGCCGCGCACGCCGACCGCGCACGCGGTCGGCGCCGTCGGCGTCGTAGTCGGCGACGATGACGATCGCGCTCGCGCGCGGCGATCGCGCGTGCGAGCGCAGGGCGGCGGCGTCGTCGATGTTCGCGAGCGCGGCGTGCCAGGCAGTGCCAGCGAGCGCGATGATCGAGCTCCGAGGGCGCACGATGCCGCGCGCCGCATAGCAACACGTGCCAGCACGCGGCGCGAAATCCGCGCGGCCTGCGAATGCGCCGCGCGCTCGCAGGCACATCGCGGCGAATGATCGGAATCGTCACAGGCCCTCAGTCCGCGGTTGGAACCGAGAAACCGGGCGCGCGCCAGCGCGAGGCGAGCGCGCGTACGGCGACGGACGCGCGGAGCGCGCGCACGTCACGGCTGCGCCATGGCCGTTGGCGACGAGCTGCAACGCATCGACTGACGCCATGCCGTCGAGCGCGCAACGACGGCCGCGTTGCAACCAGCGCGCTCGCGAATGCGTCGAACGTCGTCGTCGCCGTCGAGCGCGGCGCAGCGACAGCGACGGCGTCGACGTTGGTTCGCATCCGCGATATCGTCGCCGAACAATCGGCTGGCAGCGCATCGGCCGCTTGGCCGGCGCGGACCGCCGCAGAGCCTGCGCACGAGATCGCCTGGCGCGTCCCGCGGCGCAGCGCCCGATGCGGAACGACGCGTGCAGCACCGACGTCCGCCAACGCGGCCGCCGCCCCAGAGCCAGCAGCGCCGGTCACCGGCGCCCGACCTGCGACTCGCGCGCGCCTGATTGACCGGATGAGCGTGGAAGCGAGCATCTGGATTTCATTCCGCCAGCGCTGCCAGGTTGCTCGCGTCCGCGCCGCGCAGCAGGTGCCGGTAGATCGCGCGCGCCGAGCGCGGCGTCGAGCGGCGAGGTGTCGATGGCCGGGCGTCTTGCCAGAACGGCACGAACCAGCGTCAGGACGCGGCGCGCGCGAATGCGATCGCATCGCCGGCGAAGTGGAGATTAATAGCGCGATCAGCGCGATCGTGTCGTCGCGATCGAGATCGTCGATGCGCCCCGGCGAGCGACACGTCGTCGCGGCCGGCGATCAGCGTGACCGGCGTCGCCGCGAGCGACGTAATCGCTGCCGGGGTCCATGCCGGCGCCCAGCGCGAGCAACGGTGCGCACTCGGCGTTTCACCGGCGCGCGACATCGCCGCGAGCGACGCCGCGGCGAGGCCGTTGCGCGTTGTGCGGGCGTCGCACCGTGCCGTGCGAACGCGCGGAACGCCGGCATTGCCGAGCGTTTCCGCCGCGCGCGGAGCAGGGCTCGGGAACGACGCAACGTGAAAGTCATGTCGAGTGACGGCGCGCGCTGTGACGACGATTGGGGCGCCGGCAGTGGCTGACTCTAGCATGCGATAATCCCCGATACTTTCGCACGCGGATCGCCTTTGTCCAGCTTCGCATCGATGATCAAGCACGTCGTCGTCTGGAAGATCAAGGATCCCGGCGCAGAAGGTCCGCGCACGCCAACGCAGTGAAGCGCGCGCTCGAGTGCGTTGCGCGGGCACATTCCCGGTCTCTTCGCGGATCGAGGTCGGCGTCGACATCGGCTACGATCCGCAGGCCGACGACGTCTGTCCTATACGCCGAGTTCGCCGATCGCGCAGCGCTCGACGCTTACCAGAAGCATCCGTTGCATTAGGACGCGAAGGCCATCGTCAGCGCTGCTCGTCACCGGCCGCCGCGTCGTCGACTGGGAAGCCTGACGGATCGGCGACGTCGCTGACGCGCAAATCCTTTGTCCCCTACGAACTGGCCGTCGGCCTGCGGTACACGCGGGCCCGCAAGGGCTCGGGCCGCAACGCGTTCATCTCGTTCATCGCGCTGATCTCGATGGCCGGCATCGCGCTCGGCGTTGCGGCGCTGATCGTCGTACTGTCGGTGATGAACGGATTCCAGCAGGAGCTGCGCACGCGCATCCTGGCGGTCGCGTCGCACATCGAGGTACGCGGCTTTCCCGGACTCAAGGATCCGGCGGCGTGGCTCGAGGATCGCGCAGTCGCAATCCGCGCGTCGTCGCGGCGCCGCGCCGTACGTCGCTCGGGCCAGGCGATGCTCTCGGCCGGCGACGACGAACCGCGGCGCGCTGATCCGCGGCATCGACCCGGCGCAGGAGGACACGGTCGCCGACATCGGCAAGCACATGCGGCGCGGCACGCTCGCCGACGCTGACGCCCGGCAGCTTCAACATCGTGCTCGGCGCGGAGCTCGCGCGCGCGCTCGGCGTGCGCGTCGGCGACACCGGTCGTCGCCATCACGCCGCAAGGCATCGTGACGCCCGCCGGCATGCTGCCGCGCGATCAAGACGTTCAAGGTCGGCGGCATTTTCGAAGTCAGCATGTTCGAGTTCGACAGCGGGCTCGCGCTCGATCAACATCGAGGACGCCGAAGAAGCTCTACCGGCTGGACGAACGCCACCGGCGTGCGGCTGAAGCTCGACGACATGTTCGCTGGCGCCGCGCGGTCGCGCGGAGCTCGCTCGCGCACGCTGCCGTCGACGCGGAGGTGCGCGACTGGACGCGCAGAGTCACGCGAACTTCTTCCGCGCGGTGGCGATCGAGAAGCGGGTGATGTTCATCATCCTGACGCTGATCGTCGCGGTGGCCGCGTTCAACATCGTGTCGGCGCAGGTGATGGTCGGTCACCGACAAGCAGCGCCGACATCGCGATCCTGCGCACGCTCGGCGCGACGCCGTCGGTCGATCACTGGCGATCTTCATGATCCAGGGCGCGCTGATCGGCATCGATCGGCACGCTGATCGGCGTCGTCGGCGGCGTGCTGCTCGCGCTCAACGTCGAGACGGTCGTTCCGGCGATCGAGCGCACGTTCGGCGTCCAGTTCCTCGACAAGAGCGTCTACTACATCAGCGACCTGCCGTCGGACCTGCAGCGCGCCGACGTCGTCACGATCGCCGCTGATCGCGCTCGCTGCTCGCGCTCATCGCGACGATCTATCCGAGCTGGCGCGCGCGCGCGCGTCAATCCCGCCGAGGCGCTGCGCTATGAATGAGGCGCGCGCCGGGCGCCGTGCTCGCGTGCCGCGGCCTCGAGAAGACCTATCGCGACGGGCCCGCTCGACGTGCCGGTGCTGCTCGGCGTCGACCTCGACGTCGCGCGCGGCGAGCGCGTCGCGATCGTCGGCGCAGTCGGGCTCGGGCAAGAGCACGCTGCTGCACCTGCTCGGCGGGCTCGACGTGCCGACGGGCGGCGAAGTGCACGATCGAAGGCGCGACCGTTCGCGACGCTGACCGAGGCCGAGCGCGGCCGCGTGCGCAACCGCGCGCTGGGCTTCATCTACCAGTTCCACCATCTGCTGCCGGAGTTCACGGCGCTCGAGAACGTCGCGATGCCGCTCGCGATCCGCCGCGTGGACGCCCGAGGCGGCGCGCGCGCAGGCGCGCGCGATGCTCGAGCGCGTGGGCCTCGGGCCATCGCGTCCAGCATCTGCCCGGCGAGCTCTCCGGCGGCGAGCGCCAGCGCGTCGCGCTCGCGCGCGCGCTCGTGACCGAGCCGCGCTGCGTGCTGGCCGACGAGCCGACCGGCAACTCTCGACCGCAAGACGGCGGCGCAGCGTGTTCGACGCTGATGCTGGAGCTGAACCGCGCGGTCGGCACGTCGCTCGTCATCGTCACCCACGATCCCGATCTCGCCGCGCGCACCGACCGCACGCTGCACCTGGTCGACGGTACTTTGACCTAGTACTCCACCGGGATCGGGTCGAGCGATCGCCAGAGGTACCACGTCGCGACGCTCCGATACGGCTGCCAGGCCACCGCCAGGCATCGCGGATCGCGGCGGCCGTCGGGCGCTCGCCGTCGAAATAGTGCGCCGCCACGGCCTTCTGCAGCCCAATGTCGTCGACCGGCAGCACGTCCGGCCGGAGCTCGTGGAACATCAGGAACATTTCGGCGGTCCAGCGTCCGATGCCCTTGACGTCTGTCAAGCGCCTCGATCAGCTGCTTCGTCGTCCTGCCGAGGCCAAGCCGCCGGGTCGAGCTTGCCCGATGCGAAATGGCGCGCCAGGTCGCGCACGTAGTCGCCCTTGCGTTCCGACAATCCGACAGCGCGCATAGCGTCCTGTCGCTGCGTCCGGCCGACCCGAAGCGCGATCGAGTCGGATCGGCACGCCGCTGCCGCGCACCGCTCGAACCAGGCGCTCCCAGATCGTTTTGCGCCGCCTTCGACCGAAATCTGCTGGCCGACGATTGCGCGGGCGAGCGTCGTGAACGGCGTCGCCGCGCCGGTCAGATGGATATCCGGGAACTCCGCGATCAGCCGGCGCAACACGGGGTCGCGCGAAGGCGAGGCGCGCCGGTCGCCGTGTCCCAGTAGGAAGGTTTCATCCGCGAAACTTACCGTATTTTGCGGCCCAGCCACCCGACCGGAATCGCGCGTAATCTATGCGGTGAACGGCGACCCCGCCACCGGCAGTCAAACGCCGGTCGCCAAGCTGTGGCGCGGGCGCCGGATATGGTACATTTCGCGGCTTTTATTTTTCGGGGTGAGGATGTATCGCGGCATACGGGCGTTGATCGGCATCGTCGGGCTTCTTGCCGCGTGCGCCGCCGTTGCCGCCGATTCCGCCAAGCTTCTCGCGAATCGCATTCCCGGCGCAGGAAACCGGCTTCGACCCGGTCCGGGTGTCCGATAGCTACTCCAACGAAGTCAACGAGGCGATTTTCGATCGCCTGCTGACGCACGACTACCTCGCGCGGCCGGCGAAGCTCGTGCCGATGGTCGGCCGAAACGATGCCCGAGATCAGCGACAACGGGCGCACCTACCTGTTCAAGATCCGGCGCGGCATCTATTTCACGCCCGATCCGGCGTTCAAGGGCCAAAAGCGCAGGCTCACTGCCGAAGACTTCGTCTACTCGTTCAAGCGGTTTGCCGATCCGAAGAACCGCTCGCCGTGGGCATGGATGGTCGAGGGCAAGATCGAGGGCCTGGACGCGCAGATCGAGGCGGCGAGGAAGTCCGGCGCGTTCGACTACGACGAAAACGATTCCGGGCATGGTGGCGCTCGACAAATACACGCTGCGCTTCAAGCTCACGTCGCCCGATTACCTGTTCCTGTACACAGCGCGCGCACGTGCCGTTCGGCGCGGTGGCGCGCGAGGTCGTCGAGGCATACGGCGACGACGCGCAGGCGCATCCGGTCGGCACCGGTCCCTATTTGCTCAAGGAATGGAAACGGGCAGCAAAGATCATTCTCGAGGCGAATCCGGACTACCGCGGCTTCGTCTGGGACTTCCGAGCCGACGGACGATCCGTGGGACGCGCAGGTCGTCAAGTCGATGCGCGGCAAGCAAATGCCGCAGATCGGGCGCGCATCGAGATCAGCATCATCGAGGAAGAGCAGTCGCGCTGGCTCGCGTTCAGCCAGAAGGAAGCTCGACTACCTCGAACTTGCCCGGCACCTTCCGGCCGCAGGTGTTCGACGCGCGACAACAAGCTGAAACCGGAGTGGCCGGCCAAGGGCGTCACGCTCTTCCGCACAATCGACCCCGACATTGTCGTACACGTTCTTCAACTACGCGCGATCCGGTCGTGGGCGGCTTCACCAAGGAGAAGATCGCGCTGTCGCCGCGCGATCATCGATGGGCTACGACCTGGAAGAGGAAATTCGCGTCATCCGCAAACACCAGGCGGTGCAGGCGCAGATGCCCATTCCGCCGGGCGTCGATCGGGCACGATCCGCGATATCGCAGCATCAACCAGTACGATCCGGTGCTTGCGAACAAGCTGCTCGACTATTTCGGCTACAAGAAGGGCGCCGACGGCTATCGAACGTTGCCCGACGGCAAGCCGCCTCGTCGTGCGCCAGGCGACGCAGAGCACGGCGATTCAATCGCGAACTCGAACGAGCTGTGGAAGAAGTCGATGGACGCCATCGGCATCCGGATCGATTTCGACATCGGCAAATTCGCCGATCAACCTGAAGGCAGGCGAAGGCGTGCCAGTTGATGATGTGGGGCGCCGCGTGGACCGCCGACTATCCGGATGGCGACAACTTCATGCAGCTCCTCTACGGCCCGAACACCGGGCAGAGCAACAACGGCTGCTACGAGTCGAAGGCGTTCGACGCGCTGTACGTGAAGTCGCGGGCGATGCTGCCGGCCTCGCCCGAGCGCGCGCCTGCTGTTCCTCGACATGACCGCGGCAGATGGAGGTCGACGGCGCGTGGAGCCTGCACGTGTCGCGCGAGCGCAACCAGCTGCTGCGGCCGTGGGTGAAGGGCTACAAGAAGAACCCGATCCTGCAGGCCGAGTTCGTCTACATGGATCGTCGAGCCGCGCAGCTGACCGCGGCTGACCGATTCGCCCACCGACTGCGCCATGATTCTCCGCACGCTTCCATCGTCGTCGCGCTCGTCGCGCGTCACGCGCGATGGCGCCGCTGCGCCGGCCTGCGGCGCGCCGACATGGACAAGGTGATCCGCCACGTGTTTCCCGGCGGCGGAGACGGGGTTTCGATCCGCGGCGGCGCAGGATCTCTATTCCGGCACGATCGAGCAGGCGATCTTCGAGACGCTGCTCACCTACGACTACCTGGCGCGGCCGGCCAAGCTGGTGCCGCTCACCGCCGAGGCGATGCCGGTCGATCACCGACAACGGCAAGACGTACACGATCCAGCGTACGCAAGGGCATCTACTTCACGCCCGATCCGGCGTTCAAGGGCAAGAAGCGCGAGCTCGTCGCCGAGGACTACGCCTACTGCGCTCAAGCGCCTGATCGATCCGCGCATCCGCGGGCCGTGGGCGTGGCTGGTCGAGGGCAAGATCGTCGGGCTCGACGCGGCTGGCCGGAGGCGGCGAAAAAGACCGGCAAGTTCGACTACGACGCCGAAGATCGCCGGGCTCGAGACGCCCGACCGCTACACGCTGCGCATCCGCCTGAAGGACACCGACTTCAACCTGCCGTACGTGCTGGCGCACGAGCCGACGTCGGCGGTCGCGCACGAGGTGATCGACGCGTACGCCGACGAGGCGGGCCGCGCGATGAGCCAATCCCGGTCGGGACCGGCCCCTACATGCTGAAGCAATGGGTGCGGAGCTCCAAGATCGTCCTCGAGGCGAACCCGATTTCCGCGGCTTCGGTCTGGGATTTCAAGTCGAACGACCCGGCCGACGCGAAGCTGATCGCCGAGATGAAGGGCAAGAAGATGCCGCAGGTCGGCCGCATCGAGGTGTCGCATCATCGAGGAAGACCAGGCGCGGCTGCTCGCGTTCCAGAACGGCGAGATCGACCTCGATGAACATGGAGGGCCCGCTCGCGCCGAACGTGCTCGACGGCGACAAGCTGCGGCCGGAACTCGCGAAGCAAGGGCGTCAAGCTGTCGCGCTTCGTCGATCCGGAGCTCTCGTATGCACTACTGGAATCATGCAAGGACCCGATCGTCGGCGGCTTTGGCAAGGACAAGGTGGCGCTGCGCCGCGCGATGGCGATGTCGTACAACACCGCCGAGGAGATCAAGGTCGATGCGCAACGGCCAGGCGGTCGAGGTCGAGTTTCCGGTGCCGCCCGGCGTCGTCGGCCACGACCCCGCGCTACAAGCAGCACCGATCAAGTACGACCCGGCGGGCGCGCAACGCGCTGCTCGACCGCTTCGGCTACAAGAAGGGCGCCGACGGCTGGCGGACGCTGCCCGACGGCAAGCCGTTCACGATCCGTCTACGCGTCGCGTCCCGATTCGCTCGGCCGCCAGCAGGACGAGCTGTGGAAGAAGTCGCTCGACTCGCATCGGCGATCCGGATGGAAGTGCAGAAGGACAAGTTTCCCGAGCTGCTGAAGCTCGAGCGCCAGTGCAAGCTGATGATGCGCACGGCCTCGTGGATCGCCGACTATCCGGACGCCGACAACTTCATGCAGCTGCTGTACGGCAAGAACATCGGCCAGAACAACAATGCCTGCGCGGCGATTCCCGAGTACGACAAGCTCGTACGAGCAATCGATCCGGATGCCGGACTCGCCGGAGCGCAACAAGCTCTACCACGAGATGGCGAAGCTGATCGAGGCCTACGCGCCGTGGCGGCTCAACATCGCCCGCTACCGCAACATGCTGATCCAGCCGCGGGTGCAGGGCTTCAAGAAACATCCGATTCTGCACTCGGAATGGCAGTACATCGACGTCGCGGGGACCAAAACCAAGTAGTGTTGGCTGCACGGGCGGGACGACAGTAGGCACGGGCGCGCGGTCGCGAGCCGCAAGGACAATCGGAGGAGCGCAGAGGTCAGCCGGGCGGTAGCTGAGAGAGTCGAGGAGCCAAAGGCGGGCCGCCCGCCGGAGATTGCGGGGACGGGCCCGCCGACGCCGACCGGACCGCGGCTGGCTTCCACGAGAACCGGCAGCGGCTGTCCGGCACGGCGAGTGCAATCGTGGCATGCGCGACGTCCGCGCGACCGATCGCGCGGCGGACGCCGCGCACTGTAATCCGTTCCCGCGCGATGATCCGCGTGGAGGAGGTCGAGACCGACAGATGTCCGGCTACATCATGCACGACGCATCTGGCAGATGATCCCGACGATGCTCGGGGTCGTGCTGCTGGTGTTCCTGCTGTTCAACACCGTCGGCGGCGATCCCGCGTACGTGCTGGCCGGCAAGATCTCGAACCAGGAGCAGATCGACAACATCCGGCGCCAGCTCGGCGTCGACCAGCCCTACTACGTGCAGCTCTGGATCTTCGTCAAGCAGATCCTCACCGCCGACTTCGGCGCGAGCTGGAGCACCAACGAGAAGGTGTCGCAGATCCTCGACGACGCGCCTCGGCCCGTCGCTGACGGTGCTGGTGCCGCTGACTGATTCCTCGACACGCTGATCTCGATCGGCCTGGCGCTCGCCGTCGCGTACGTCCGCGGCTCGCTGACCGACCGGATGGTGATGATCGTCTGCACGGTCGGGCTGTCGATCTCCATCCTCGTCTACATCATCGTCTTCCAGTATTTCTTCGCCTACAAGCTCGGCTGGTTCCCGGTGCAGGGCTGGGGCGACAGCTTCGTCGAGAATCTCTTCCGCTATTCGACGCCTGCCGATCCTGATCGGGCTCGTCGTGAGCATCGCGCCCAGCCTGCGGCTCTACCGCACGTTCGTGCTGGACGAGATCAACCAGGACTACGTGCGCACGGCGCGGGCGAAGGGCGTGTCCGGAGAACCGCATCATGTGGATTCACGTGCTGCGCAACGCGTCGATCCCGATCATCACCAACCTGATGGCGGCGCTGCCGGGGCTCTTGCTCGGCTCGTTCCTGATCGAGCGGTTCTTCTCGATCCCCGGCATCGGCCGCGAGGTCATCCTCGCCGTCGAGCGCTCCGGACTTCCCGGTGATCAGAGGCGATCACCGGTGCTACGTCGCGTTCGCCACCATCGCCACGAACCTGCTCGCCGACCTGACGTACAAGGCCGTCGATCCGCGGGTCCAGCTGAAGTAGGAGATGCGAGCATGCCGCACGACCTACCTCTGAAGTCGCCCGCGCAGGCGCTGTCGCCGCGCGAGATGCCGCACACGGTGTCATCGCCGGGTCTATGGGCGCTCGCCTGGCGCCGGCTCAAGTCCGACTACGTCGGCATGGTGTCGCTGGCCATCGTCGCCGCGTGTCGTCCTGCGTGATGATGCTGCTGTCGGCCACCGGCCTCATCGCGCGCGACTGGTCGCGAAGAAGTCGGCGTCAACTATGCGCCGCCGTCGTTCATCGGCGCCGACATCGAGGCGCGGCACGCCGGCAGCCCCGGCGGCGCCGGCCGAGCGTCAGCCGCCGGCGTCCGGAATACAGCTCGCAGATCGTCGACCCGATCGGCGACGTCATCGCCGAGCTGAAGGCGGAAAGCGCCGGCGCTGGCACCGGCGGTCCCGGTGCCGCCCCGGACGCCGAGGAAAAGTCGGTCGATCCGCTCGCCGACGTGATGGCGGACATCAAGGCGGGCAAGGGCGTCACCGCCGGCGCCGCGGCGGAGGCGCGCGCGTCGACGCTGCCCTTCGGCGGCGACAAGTGGGGCCGCGACGTCCTCGAAGAAGACGATCAAGGGCTCGGAGACGTCGATCTTCGTCGGCATCGCCGTCGGCGGTCCGTCGCGACGTTTCATCGGCACGCGTGTTCGGCGCGCTCGCCGGCTACTACGGCAAGTGGGTCGACGACTTCTTCAACTGGTTCTACAGCGTCTTCAGCTCGATCCCGTTACCTGCTGCTCGATCCTCGGCCGTCGCCGCCGTGCTGCAGCAGAAGGGCATGCTGACGATCATCCTGATCCTGGGTCTCACCGGCTGGACCGGCGTCGTTCCGGCTGATCCGCGCGCGAGTACCTGAAGCACAAGGCGCGCGAATACGTGCAGGCGGCCGACGCGATCGGCGCCTCGAACGCGCGCCGCATGTTCGTCCACATCTTCCCCAACGTCTCGCCACGTCGTGCTCGTGCAGCTGTCGATCCTCGACGGTCGCGCTTCATCAAGGCCGAGGTCATCCTGTCGTTCCTGGGCTTCGGCGTGCCCGGTCGACGTCGTGTCGTGGGGCTCGATGCTGAACGAGGCGCAGAACGAGCTGATCCTCGGCAAGTGGTGGCAGCTCGTCGCCGCGGCGATCGCGATGGCCACGCTCGTGACCGCGTTCAGTCGCTGTTCACCGACGCGCTGCGCGATGCGCTCGATCCGAAGCTCAAAGGCCGCTGGGGTCACTGACCGAGAAGCGATCGACGATGGATCCGCTGGTCAGCGTGCGCAACCTGCGACGTGTCGTTCCGCCTCGACCAGCGACACGACGTTCGAGGCGGTGAAGGGCATCTCGTTCGACATCCCGCAAACAGCACGATCGCGCTGGTCGGCGAATCGGGCATCGGGCAAGTCGGTGACCTCGCTCGCGATCCTGGGCCTGCTGCCGCCCGAGAACTCGATCGTCGATCCGGCAGAGCGAGATCCGTCTCACGGCGGCCGCAACCTGGTCGACGATTGCCGCAGCGCGACCTGCGCGAGCTGCGCGGCGCCGACATCTCGATGATCTTCCAGGAGCCGATGACGTCGCTGAACCCGGTGTTCACCGTCGGCTTCCAGCTCGACGGAGGTGCTGCGGCTGCACATGGGCATGTCGGCGGCGCAAGGCGCGAGCGCGCTCGATCGCGCTGCTGCACGGAGGTCGGCATCCCCGACCCGCGACGGCGCATCGACGCCTACCCGTCGCAGACTGTCGGGCGGCCAGCAGCAGCGCGTGATGATCGCGATGGCGATCGCCTGCGAGCCGAAGCTCCTGATCGCCGACGAGCCGACGACCGCGCTCGACGTGACGATCCAGAAGCAGATCCTCGACCTCATCGCCGAGCTGCAGAAGAAGCACCAGATGTCGGTGCTGTTCATCACGCACGATCTCGCGGTCGTGGGCGAGATCGCCGACTACGTCGTCGTGATGCGCAACGGCGAGATCCGGGAGCAGGGCCCGGCGAAGCAGGTCTTCGAGACGCCGCAGGACGCCTACACGAAGGCGCTGCTCAAGTGCCGGCCGCAGCTCGACCGCCGCCCGGTGCGGCTGCCGGTCATCGACGACTTCATGGACGGCAGCGCGCGCGCGGCATCGGACCTGCCCGACGCGCAAGCGCGGCGTTCTGCCCGAGCGATCCGATCGTGCTCGACGGTGAAGAACCTCGGCAAGAGCTTCTATTCGCGCGAGGGCCTGTTCGGCACAGCGCGAGTTCAAGGCCGTCGAAGGACGTCTCGTTCGAGCTGCCGCAAGGGCAAGACGCTCGGCCTCGTCGGCGAGTCGGGCTCGGGCAAGACGACGGTCGGGCTGACGCTGATGCGGCTGCACGAGGCGACGACGGGCGAGGCGATCTTCGAGGGCCGCGACATCCTCGTCGATGTCGCCGCGCGAGTTCATGCCGTACAAGCGCCGGATCCAGATCATCTTCCAGAATCCCGTACGCGTCGCTCAATCCGCGCTTCACCGTCGGCCAGATCCTGACCGAGCCGATGGAGATCCACGGCATCGGCACGGCGCGCAGGAGCGCACCGATCTCGCGTTCGAGCTGCTGCAGCAAGGTCGGCCTGCCCGAAGTCTCGTTCTACAAGTATCCGCACGAGTTCTCGGGCGGCCAGCGGCAGCGGATCGCGATCGCGCGCTGCCTGACGATGAAGCCCGACATCCTGATCTGCGACGAGTCGGTGTCGGCGCTCGACGTGTCGGTGCAGGCGCAGGTGCTGAACCTGCTGCAGGACCTGCAGGACGAGTTCGGCCTCTCGTACATCTTCATTTCGCACGACCTCGCCGTCGTCAAGTACATCTCCGACCAGGTCATGGTGATGAACGAAGGCGAGATCGTCGAGATCGCGAACTCCGACGAGATCTACCGCCATCCGCGCGAGGCCCTACACGCAGCGGCTGCTGGCCTCGATTCCCGAAAGGCTGGCACGGGGCGCGAGTGCGCCGGGCTAAGCGCGCAGTGCGCGACAGGCCGCATCGCACCGCGTTTGCGCGCGCCGTTGGCAGCGCACGCGGCAACTCGCGTCGACCGCGTCGTAGCAGCGATGGCGATGCGCGAGTCACAGCAGTCGAGGAGTCGCGACACGACGCGCCGGGAAGGCTTCGAGCTCGCGCAGCTCCGCGCCTCGCCGTAGGTATTCGGCTCCGAGCAGCAGCTCGGTCTCGGCCGTCAGCGCCTCGAGGTTCGCTCCCGAGCATCCGGTAGACCGTGTCGTCGAAGCGCAGCACGTCGACCGGCGCGACGACCTTGCCGCCCTCGACCCAGAACGTCGCGAAGCGCGTCATGCCCGTCATCCGGCATGCCGGCCGATCGGAATAGTTGAGGTACCAGAGGTTGCCGATCGCGAGTCCCGGTGTCGAGCGCCGTCAGAGCGCGTCGCGCGCCGTCGAGGTCGCCGCCGGCCATCGCCAGCGCTTCGGGCGCTTCGTAGCCGTTGGCGCCGTTCGCATCGAGGCGTGAATTCGCGCGCCGTCCGCGGCGACACCAGCGATCCCGACGAGCGCGCCGGCGTCGATCAGCGGCACTCGATGCGGGCGCGCGAAGCCGTCGCCCTGGAATGCCGGCGCGACGCCGGCCGCCGATGTCCTCGGCGATACGCACGCGGGGTCGAGTCGCGTCGCCCGTCCTGCATGTCGTCCGAGCGCTGCCCTGCTTGGTGGCGAGCGCGCGCGCCCGAGAATCCGCCCCAGCACAGCAGCGCCGCGATCTCCTCCATCGCGCGCGGGCGACAGGTACGCGCGGTACTTGCCCGGCGCGAGCGTCTTCGGCGGCCGGCTGACCAGCGCGAGGCGCTCGCGCGCGTCGGCCATCTTGCGCGACGAGCGCGCCGGATCCCACGCGAAGCCCGGCAGAGCGCGACTTCACCGCCTTGTCGGCGCGGTGATAGAGGCTCCACTGCAGGTTGAACGTCGTCGCCTCGTGCCAGTTGCGCTGGCCGTCCGAGTTCGCAAAGCCGCGATACACCGGCCCGCCGGCGAGCAGGCCGACGAGATCCAGGCCTTGCGCCGCGCTCGAGCACCGCATCGACGATCGCGGCGTCCGCCGGCGGCAGCGATGCCGCCGCGCGCGACGCGCGTGGACACGACGTCGGTCCGGCAGCATCAGGTGCGGGTCGTCGGCGAGATCGGGCAACGCATCGCGCGAGTCCGCGATACGCATCGCGCTGCGGCGCTCGCGGATCGGCGCCGCAGTCGCCGGACAGCGACAGCGCGTGCGCGGCGTGCCGCTTTCCGCGGATCAGTCCGTACCGTCGAGCGTAGCGCTGGATGACCGCTGCCGGGCTGGCGCACCTGGCCGCGATTCATCCGGACGAAGTCGATGTCTTCGGCCGGCGAACGACGCGGTGTAGCGCTCGCCGGCGCGCGAGCGATCGCTCGAGCTCGGCAGGACGAGTTGCCAATCGCGTTGAAATAGCCTTCCATCGCATTAGCTTCTCTCCTCCGAACACGTCGACGTCCGGCGAAGACGCACGCCGGCGACGCGTGGCCGCACGCGAATGACCTGCGACGGCTCGCCCTTGCCGCAATGCGGCGTGCCGAGCACGCTGCACCGTGTCGGCGTTGCCGACGCGCTTCGAGGCTGCGCCAGAAGTTCGCGCTGATGCCGCGGTAGTTCGGATTCTTGACGACCGCGCCGAGCTTGCCGTTCTCGACCAGCCGGCCGCGCTCGCAGCCGAACTGGAATTTGTTGCGCGAGTCGTCGATCGACCACGAGCACGTTGGTCTCGAGGACGATGCCGCGCTCGATGCCCGCGATCATCTGGTCGAGCGTCGCGTCGCCGGGCTCGAGGTTCAGGTTGGCCATCCGGTCGATCGGCGGCCGATTCCAGTTGTCGGCGCGCGCGTTCGCGACGTCCGGGCAGGCCGCGCCCGCGCCTGCGATGTCGCGCCGCCGAGCGGCCGCTCGAGGATGCCGTCGCGGATCAGGTGGACGCGCTTCTGCGCGCGGCGCCCGTCGTCGTCGCAACGCGTAGCTCGCGAGCTCCTCGCCGCGCGTCGGGTCGAACGTGATGTTGAGCAGCTCGGAGCCGTAGCGATAGCTGCCGAACATGTCGCGGTGTCACGAAGCTCGTGCCGGCGAAGTTGCGCTCGTCGCCGAGGATGCGGTCGAGCTCGAGCGGATGCCCGATCGACTCGTGGATTTGCAGGATCATCTGGTCGGGCATCAGCAGCACGTCCATCGTCCCGATCGGGCAGTTCGGCGCCGCGACCAGCTCGAGCGCCTCGTCCGGCGATGCGGCGCGTCCGCCGCCGGCATAAGCCGAAAGCGATCGAGGATCTCCTCGTCCGCCCTGCTGGCAGATGCCGCCGATCGCCGTGCAGCGATGCGCGTGCTGCGTGTCGCCGTTCGCGTGCGCCGTGACCGCGATGCCGACGGATAGAGAAAGCGATAGCGCTGCATCGACGTCGCCGCCCTCGCTGGTGACGAGCCGGTGCGTCGCGTCGCGCACGTCCATCGACGCCTCCCAGTCGACGATCCTCGGATCGGCCGGCGCTCGCGCGATTCGCGCATCGAGCAGCTCGTACCACTCGCGCCGCGAGCGCATCGGGGAAGTCGATCGACGGCGACGCATATTCGCCCGCGGCGCCGGGCCGGGGCAGCGTCCGCGAATCGATCAGTGCCGTATCGCGCGGTCGCGCGCGCGAGCGCGGCCGCCCGCTGCAGCGCTGCCGCGAGTCCGGACGGCGACATGTCGCCGGTCGCCGCGTAGCCGTAACCGCCGCCCGCGTAGACGGTCGCCATCGCGCCGCGATCGGTGAACGCCAGAATGCGGCAACGCAACATTCTTGCGCACGGCAAACGATTCGCACGCTCTCGTCGACCCAGCTGCAGCGACCAGAAATCGGCGTCGAGCGAAAGCGGCGGGAGGTCGGAGAGGGTAAAACGATCAGAGTCGGGCATCGGCGTCGGAAGGATTGGGCTGTGTTGGCGTGCGGATGCGGAGGCGCGAAGGTCGGTTGGTGTGCTGCCAGGCCAAAACTCTAAAATTATGTCCACGGAATACCGGTCCGGCGTAACGTTGGCGGAGCTCACCGCGGCGGATTCCCGTCGGCAAGCGTGTCGAGCGCCGCGCCGACGACACGAACGATCCGCCAATCCGGGCAGGATCGTTGCGCCCAGCGACTCGTAGAAGGCAATCGCCGGCGCATTCCAGTCGAGCACCGCCCACTCGAACCGTCCGCAGCCGCGCTCGCGCGCAATCGCCGCCAGCGCGCGCAGCAGTGCTTGCGCGGCAGCCCAGTCGCCGGTGCGCCGGCTGCACGAAGAGGTCCTCGAGCCAGAGGCCGGGGCGGCCGAGGAACGTCGAAAAAATTGTGGAAAAAGAGCGCGAACGCGACGGTCTCGCCGCTTCGCTTCGCGATCAACACTTCCCGCGGCTGGCCGCGTGCCGAACAGCGCCGCGTCGAGATCGCCTCTCGCGTTGCCACACAGAGATGAGCGAGCTTCTCGTACTCGGCGAGGGCGCGGATCATCGCGTGGACCGCGGGGACGTCCGCCCGCGCTGCCGGGCGAATATCGAACGCCGGCCGCATGGGCGTCGTCACGGGGAGCGCCGACGCTGGATCACGAAGTCAACGCCCGCCGCGCGGTCGATGGCGGGTGCTCGCACCCGTGGCGCGGCAACCTACTGGATCCGCGTCGCACTGATCCGGCCGAGCTTCGCGGCGTAGAGGTCGCGCTCGCTTCCCGGCGCCGCTGTTTTCGATCGCGATGGCGAGGTGCTTGCGCGCGAGCGCGGACTCGCCGAGACCCACGTAGGCGAGCGCCAGCCAGAAATGGAACTCGTGGTACGACGGCATCCGATCGATTTCCTTGATGAAGAGGTCTCTCGCCGCCGTGTAGTTGCCCTCTCGCATCGCCCGGACGCCGCCATTGAAGTAGCTGAAGGGCGGATTGGGCTCGATCTGGTCGAGCTTCTGGCTGAGCGCCGTTGCCTCCCGGTCTGCCCCAACTGGTTGAGGACCACGATCAGATTCGACATGATCTTGGGATTGCCAGGCTCGCGCGATAGCGCGTATTTCAGCACCTTCTCCGCGTCCGCCAGAGTCGCCGTGACGCTGATAGACGATCCCGAGCGTGTTGTAGGAGCTCAGGAAGCGCGGGTCCTGCGCGATCGCCGCGCGCGCCCACCAGTACGCGTCGTCGATCTGCCCGCTGCGTGTAGCGCTTCGGCGGCTCGGTTGTTCAGATACATCGCGATGATCGTGCTTCTCGTCGATGACCGCGCGTCGGCAGCCCGCGGAGCTCCTGCGGCGGAAGAAAATCGATCGTCAGCGTGCGTCGCTCCGGCCGCGTCGCCGAATCCGACGTCGACGCGCTTTCTTGCCGAGCGTCAGGTTCACATGGCCGATGAAGAAATGGATGTCGTCCTGCGCGGCCCCAGGTCTCGTTCAGAAGCACGCTCTGGTACCGGACGGGAATGCTGAGGACCTTGGCGAATGCGGCGGTCATGACGACCAGCGACAGGCAGTTGCCGGAATGCGCGGCGAACGCCTGCTGCCGCGGTACGCGTCATGACGGAGTCATATTCGATCCGCAGGTCCCGGTTGTACAGCGCGTCGAAGAGACCGCGCTGCTGTCCTTTGGCACGAATCTGGTCGGCGATCTCGGTCTCCGCGTAGCGCTTCATCTCGGGAGAGAGCGCGAAGACGTCGTCGGCGCTGATGCGCTCGGAGCGGCGGCCGGAACGCCGTGTCGTTAAAGAGATCGTCGGTACGATAGGCGACCGGGCGCGCTCGCGCAGGCGGCAAGAAGCAGGAAAATCGGCAGGACTGCCCACAATTTCATCTGGCGTCTCCTTTTCCTACACCTATCGCCGGAGGCTTCTCGTTGGGGCGACTGCTCCGTGCCCCATGGACCGCCGGTGCCCGAAGCCGACCGTTTCCCGGGGCTTCCGGGCCGAACCAATTTGCAGGCTATCCGTCGGCCGACGGCGAACGCGCTGCGGCGACGCGATTAATCCATTCTATCGCCAAAAAGAAACGCGGTGCGAAGGGAATACTTCGACCGGCACCTGAAAGTCGTGGCGCACAGGGCTCGCCCATCATCAGCGGCTTCGCCGCAGCCATTTCAAGGGGATAGACTCCAGTTGTTGACCACATCATTTCCAGCAAATCATCGGCTTAGATTCGGCGGCGTGACGCGGGTAGCAAAATTGCAACATGTTTGTCGCCGCCGCTGTAACAATCCGGCGTTTTCATTGCGGCCGAAAACAGCGCTGGAGTAATGTCACAAGTGCTTGTAGGTAAGGCCGGACATCATTCCTGCTACAAACTCTTCCTGGGGGATCCACACTATGAAAAGGATGCATAGAAAGAAGCTATCGCTCGCCGTGGTGCAGGCGTTGAACGCCGGCGTCATGGTCAGCTTCGCGGCGCCGATGGCCTATGCGCAGGTCCAGCAGGTATTGCCGCAACCGCAGGCGGCCCCGGTCATCAAGATCGAAGTCACGGGCTCGCGCATTCCGGTGCCGCTCAACCTCGAGCACACGAGCCCCGTCACGGAAGTGAACGCGCAGGACATCAAGTTCACCGGCCTCACGTCGACGTCCGACATCCTGAACCAGTTGCCGCAGGCGTTCGCCGACTACGGCGGCAACCTGTCGAACGGCGCGACGGGCACGGCCACCATCAATCTGCGCAACCTCGGTGTCGGCGCGCACGCTGGTGCTGATCGACGGCAAGCGCGTGCCGCGCCGGCAGCCCGACGGTTCTGGGCGACCGACTTCGAACGCGATTCCGGCGCCGCTGATCCAGCGCGTCGAAGTGCTGACCGGCGGTGCGTCCGCGGTCTACGGCTCGGACGCGGTCGCGGGCGTCGTGAACTTCATCATGAACGACCACTTCGAAGGCGTTCAGTTCGACGTGGAACGGCAACGGCTACAACCACCAGCAGCACAACGATGTCGTCCGGCGGTCATCGCCGCGCGGCGCTCGGCAGGTCAACCCTCAGCCAATTCCAGCGTTCCGGGCGACGTCGACCTCGACGGCCAGACGCCAGAACTTCAGCATGACGCTCGGCAGCAACTTCGCCAACGGCAAGGGCAACGCGACGGTCTTCTTCGAGCTACCAGAAGACCGACCCCGTCCTGCAAGGCACCCGCGATTTCAGCGCGTGCGCGACTCGGCGTGAACGCGGCGGGCTTCAACTGTGGCGGCTCGGGCACCAGCAGCCTCCGTGGCCAGTTCTTCGACTGCGCGACGAGCGACTGCGTTCACGATCGCGAACGCCGCCGGCGACGTGCGGCCCTTCGTCACCGCGACCGACGCGTTCAACTTCGGTCCGTACAACTACTATCCAGCGTCCCGGACGAGCGCTACACTCTTCAACGCGTTCGCGCACTACGACGCGTTCCCGGAACGTGCGCGTGTACACGGAATTCGATTTCATGGACGACCACACGATCACGCAGATCGCGCCGAGCGGCACTGTTCCGGCCAGAGCTTCCTGTTCCAGAACAACAATCCGTTGCTGTCGCAGACGCGTTCAAGGACGCGATCGGGCATCACCGCGACGACGCCGCAGACCGTGCTACATCCGGCCGCCGCAACATCGAGGGCGGCGGGCGCAGCAGGACATCCGTCACGACTCGTACCGGGTCGTGATCGGCGTCGAAGGGCGATTTCCTCGACGACAAGTGGGACTACGACGTCTGGTGGCAGATCGGGCAAGGTCGTCTACCAGCAGAACCTACCTGAACGACTTCTCGGTCGCGCGCCTCGCGACGCGCCTGATACGTCGTGACCGGTCGCCGGCGGCGCGCCCGTGTGCGCGTCGGCGGTCGACGGCAGCGACCCGAACTGCGTGCCGTACGACATCTTCCAGACGCGGAGGCGTCACGCAGGCGGCGCTCAACTACCTGCAGACGCCGGGATTCCAGAGCGGCAGCCGACGCAGCAGAGCATCGAGGCATGCACAGTGACGTCCGACCTCGGCGACGCCTACGGCTGGACGCTGCCTCTGGGCGAAGAACGGCATCGGCGTCGCGTTCGGCTTCGAGCACCGCACCGAGAAGCTCGACCTCGTCGACACGACAGTTCTTCTCGGTGTCCTGGGCACAGGCCAGGGCGGGCCGACGCATCGGCCTGAACGGCCAGTATTCCGTGAACGAGGTAGTTCGCCGAGAATGCGCGTGCCGATCATGGAGAAGCAGCCGTGGGCGCAGCTGCTGAGCGTGAACGGCAGCTACCGGTACTCGGACTACAGCACCGACCACCGACGACCAACTCCTACGGGCTCGGCGCCGAATGGGCGCCGGTCAAGGAAGGCCGAGCTCCGCGGCACGCTACCAGCAGGCGGTGCGCGCCGCGAACATCATCGAGCTCTTCACGGCGCAGGGCGCCAACCTGTTCAACCTGGCGCACGACCCCTGCGCGGGCAACGTGCCGGGTCAGGCGGTGCCGACGGCGACGCTCGCGCAGTGCGTCGCCACGGGTCTCAATCCGGCGCAGTACGGCACCCGGATCCTCGACAACGTCGCGCGGTCAGTACAACTTCCTGCAGGGCGGCAACCCGAACGCTCGTCGCCGGAAACGGCGAAGAAGCTGGACGCTGGGCCTCGTGCTCGAAGCCGATCAAGAACTTCACTGCGACGCGTCGACTACTGGAACATCGACGTCCAGAACCAGATCGGGATCGTTCCCTCATCGCTTGCGATCACCCAATGTATCGCCACCGGGCAGTTCTGCGACCTGATCCACCGCGATGCGCAGGGCACGCTGTGGTTGCCGAACGGCGGCTTCGTCACGGGGCACCAACACGTCAACCTCGGCGCCAGAAGACCTCGGGCCTCGACCGTTGCGGTCAACTACATCTGGGACATGCCGAGCTACGGCAGCCTCGGATTCCAGTTCGTCGGCACGTGGCTCCACGAGTTCATCACCGAGCCGGTGCCGGGATTGGGCTCGTACGACTGCGCGGGACTCTTTGGCGCGACGTGCGGCACACCGTTGCCGGAATGGCGGCACAAGTTCCGCGTGCTCTGGACGACGCCTGTGGAACGTGACGGCCGCGCTGACATGGCGCTACTTCAGCGACGGTCGATATCGATGCGAGCAGCTCGAATCCGCAGCTTGCCGCGCCGTTCGTGCCGACGGGCTCGAATCTCGCGTCGCAAAATCACATCGACCTCGCGCGGCGTCGTGGAACATCGACAAGAACTGGACGATCCGCGGCGGTGTCAGCAACGTCTTCGACCGGGATCCGCCGCTCACGTCGTCGACGGTCGCCGGCCCGCCGTACGGCAACGGCAACACGTATCCGCAGGTCTACGACACGCTCGGACGGAATTTCTTCCTGAACATCTCGGCGAAGTTCTGATCGGGCGGTTCATGCAACACTCGACGGCGAGCTTCGGCTCGCCGTTTTGGGTCGTCGTCTGCGGCGCGGCGACAGGGTGACGGGATCGTGAGAAACTCCCCGTCGGTGACGACAACGAATGGCCGAACTCGGGGCGATGCTGCGCAACGCGGTGATCGCTCGAGCGCGCCGGCCGGCTGGCCGAGGCGGAGGCCGCCTACGAGCGGCTGCTCGCGCGCTGGCCCGACTTGCCGGACAGCTGGTTCAACCTGGCGGTCTTGCAGCGCAAGGCGCGGCGTTTCGAGGCGGCGCTCGCTTCGTACCAGCAGGCGCTCGACCGCGGTGTGACCCAGCCCGAGGAAGTCCACCTCAATCGCGGCGTCATCTATTCGGACTGCCTGCGACGCGACGATGCGGCGGAGGCGGAGCTCATGGCGGCGCTCGCCCTCAATCCGCGCTACGTCCCGGCGCTCGATGAACCTCGCGAACCTCAAATCCGACCTCGGCCAGCGCGACGACGCCATCGCGCTCTACAAGCGGGTCCTGACGATCGACCCCCGATGCCACGAGGGGCTCGCGCGCTACGCGCGAGCTCGAGACCGGTGTCAGGACCGGACGATCCCGATGATCGCGGATTGGAACAGGCGCTCGCCGACCCGGGCGCAGGTCCCGCCGGACAAGGCAAGCCTCGGCTTCGCGCTCGGCAAGGCACTCGATGCGTGCGGCGCGTTCGACCAGGCCTTCGACGCGTACGCTGCGGCGAACAGGGCGAGCCGCGACAGCGCGGGCCCCGGCGCGCGATCCTCTACGACCGCCGGCGGCACGAGCGCTTCGTCGATCAGCTGATCGAGACGTTCGGGCGCGACCCGCCCGTTGCGGGGCCGCCGCATCGCCGGTCCGACCGTCGATATTCATCTGCGGGATGTTCCCGCTCCGGGTCGACGCTGACCGAGCAGGTACTCGCCGCGCATTCGGGGTGACGCGCAGGCGGCGAGATCGATTTCATTCCAACGCTCGTCCGGGAAGAGCTCGCGCCCGTTCCCGGCGCGCGTCGTGGGACTCGCCCCGGCGCAACTCGACGCGCTGGCCGATCGCTATCTCGCCGCGCTGTCGAGAAGTTGTACCCCGGGCGCGACGCGCGTCACGGACAAGCGGCCCGACAACTTCCTCTACATCGGTCTCATCAAACGCCTGTTCCCGCACGCGAGGATCATCCACACGACGCGAGACCCGCTCGACAACTGCCTTTCGATCCACTTTCTCCACGTCGATCACGGCGACTGGGCTGCACGCTCGGACCTCGTGGATACGGCCCATTACTACAGCGCAGTACCGTCGCCTGTATGGCGCATTGGAAGTCGCTTTACGGCGCCGACATCCTCGATTTCGACTACGACGCGTTCGTCCGCGAGCCCCGGCCGGCGGTCGAGAAACTCCTGCGCTTTTGCGGGCTCGACTGGGGAAGAGTCCTGCATGGCGTTCGAGCGCGTCGCGAACGCGGTGAAAACCGCCAGCGTCTGGCAGGTGCGGGAGCCGCTCCTATCGGCGCTCGTCCGGCCGCTGGCGCAACTACGCGCGCACCTCGACAGGCTGCGCGCTATCTCGACGGCCCGCGCGACCCAGCGGCGCCGGACTCACGGGGATGACGGCGCGGGTCGGCGCCGCGCGCCTTCGGTCAACCGGATCACGCGGGCACGACGTCGAACGCGATGGTCAGGCGGCTTTCCGGCGTCGTGAACGGAACGGTTCCGTGCCACATGTAACGACGGGAACAGCACCAGGCCGCCGGGCTTCAGGCCGCGTGTAGTGCTCCGCTCCCATCCTCGGCACGGTCTTGAACGGCGGTTGACCGAAACGAATCCAGCCCTCGTGAGTTTTCTGCGTCGAGGCGCTTTCCGGGAACCTCGACATAGAAGGCCGACGACAGCCAGCCCATCGGATGGAAGTGGTCGACGTGGAATCCGTTGGGCTTGAGCAGCACCGACCACGAGCCGCTGAGCCTGTGCCGGTGCGTGTTGCGGTCGCGTTAGCGGGTGGGACGGCTCATCGCCTACGGCCGCCATGTACTCCTGGATGGGCGCTTCGATTGCGGCGAAGAATCCTCGACCGCCGGATCGTCGACCTGGGTCAACTCGGTCGTCGTCTGGACGCCGCCGCGAACGGTCTGCTCCGGGGATGAAACAGACAGGCCGTGCAAGCGCCGCAGGCCGGCGGCAGATCCGCCAGCCACGCCTCCGCACGCTGGACCATCCCGCGGGCGCGGCGACATCGTGAGCCCGGACGAACGCGTCGTAGTCGTAGAGCCAGCGATAGGCGGGATCGCCGGATGCGCGTGCCGACGTGGCCAGCCATCCCCAGGCCGCCTGATTGTCCGGCTCGAGCTCGGTCGCGCGCCGGGCGCGTGCCAGGGCTTCCTGCGCGCGCCACCTGGGCGAGGAGCAGCGGGACGTGCTGGATCTGCACGGCGACGTTGTCGGGCGCGAGCGCTTCCGCGCGGCGCGGCCAACTGCGCGCCGTAGTGCCTCGTCCGTCGCTTTCCAGCGCCGCCTGCGCGACGGCCAGCAACAGCAACACGTCGTTGGGGTTCCGCTGCAGTGCCGCCTCCGAGCGTCGCGCGCCGCTCGCCTTCGGCTCCGGCCGGCATTGAGGAATCCGCCCGATAGCCAGGACGATCGGCTGTCTCGGGCGCGCCGGCGCGTACCGCGGCGTCCAGCGGACCGACACGCCGCCGAGCATCGCCGCTGCGCATCCATATGAGCCGCGCGAGTTCGGTCGCGGCATCGGACATAGCGCCGGGCGATACCCGCAGGACTCGGCGGAACGCGTCGTTCGGCGGCGTCGAATTCGTGCAGCGAGCGCAACGCGCGGGCATAGACCAGCCAGGTCTCCGGCGCGTCGAGCTTCAACGCGAAGGCCTTCTCCGCCGCTGCCTTGGCCTCGCCGGCGCGGCCGATGTCGCCCAGCGTCGCCGCGAGATTGTGCCAAGCGCATACTGCTCGTCGGATAGAGCGTGTGTCGCCCTGCGATTGGCCAGCAGCGCCGCGTCGCGGCGACCCAGCGCCTTCAGTACCGAAGCTATGGACGAAGAGTGCCTGATGACTCGGTGCCGGAGCGGCGGCGAGCGGCGCGATGAGGGACAGGGCCTCGGCCGCCGCGGCCCCGGCCCGCGAGCCGTTCCGCAGTCGACGGGGATCCTGTTCTCCGGAAGTCATCGACACTCGCTCCGATTTCCGACCGGCTCGCGATCGAGCGTCACGGGCTAGGATTCCGGACCGATCGAACCGCCGGTGAACGCGTCGACGCCCGCCGACAGCGCCGTGATCGAGCGCCCGCTCGGGCGGCGTCAGCTGCGGGTGCCAGATGTCGAAGATCAGCACGACGCGCAGCTTGTCGCTGTCGTTCCAGGCCTCGTGCTCGATCGTGTCGTCGAACACCCACGCCTTGCCCGGAACCCATTGGCGCGTGTCGTTGCCGACGCGGAATCCGCAGTCCTCGGGAATGATGAGCGGCGAGGTGCGTGACGAGGCGAACGTTGGTCACGCCGGTGTGCGGCGGAATCCGCGTCTTCGGCTTGAGCAGCGAGAACATCGCCGACGGCGTGCCGCCCGGCTGATCCGGCTGGGGCGCGTGCCTGTCGATGAGCGCATCGTCGTGGGGCACTTGGCCGCGTTCTCCTCGATCGAGCTTCCCCATCTTGTAGAGGTGGAACGCGCTCCAGCGCGGCGAATTGTTCGAGCTCCGCCCACTGGTTGTGCGGCACGTCCGGCGGATAGGTGATGTACGGCGTGAACCCTTCTTCGGCGGCGAGGATCGCGAGAAACTCGTCGCCGGATCTCGTCCGTCGCCGCCTCGATCGGGTCGAGCCACGGAAATCGGCGCGATCGAAGAACTCGATCGGCGCGAGGTTCGGAAAGTGATAGAGTCATCGACTGCGAGTCGAACCTCTTCTTCCGCCCGACCATGATGTCGACCGAATCGCGGAACCGCTTCAGGTTCTCGCCGGCGAAATCCCGCGAGGTGCGGCTCGAGATATGCGTCGAGGAACGCGCCGCATTCCTTTGTTGTACTTTGTCGGCGTAGGCGAGCGCCTGCGAGACGGCCGGCCGCAGCTCGGGACGCAGTCGCTGCGAAGCGGCGGCGCGACGCTCGCTACGGCGCTGAAGGCGCGCGCGGCCTCGTGCCGCTTTCCCTGCTTCTCGAGCAGGTTCGCGCGCAGGATCAGCGCGGCGAGGTCGGTGGGATCGAGGCTGAGCGCGCGCTGGACCGCCGCTTCCTGTCCCTGCTCGTCGTTCAGATTCCGGCACGTGATCGCGAGATGGATCCATTGCTGGGCGTCCGATCCGTCGACCTCGACGATGCGGCGGAACGCCGTCAGTGCCGATGGCATGTCGCCGCTGCGGAACGCAATCTGTCCGAGCGCGCTCAGGTGTGCGCAGGTGACCGGGATCGATCGCGAGGATCCGATTCCACAGCCTCACCGCCTCATCGTCGCGCCCTCTCTGGGCAGCGCGCATCGCCTCGGCCTCGAGCGCGTTGATTTCCGGGCAATCGCTGCTGAACGTTCTGCCATCAGTCGTTCCGGTTGCCACGGTCTTCCCCGCTGTGCGGGCTCAGATTTCCCAGGCGGGCTTCTGACCGCTGTACGCGTCGATCGCTTCGAACATCGCGCTGACGAGCCCGCGCTCCTCGTCCGTGAGCTCGGGACGCCAGATGTCGAACAGCAGGATCACGCGCGTGCGGTCGCTGCGATTCCAGGCCTCGTGCTCGATCGTGTCGTCGAACGCCCAGAGCTTTGCCTTCGACCGGCACGCGCGTGTCGTTGCCGACGCGAAAACCGCAGTCAGGCGGGCACGATCAGCGGCAGGTGGCAGATGAGCCGGCGTGTTGACGAGCCCGCAGTGCGGAGGAATGCGCGCGCCCGGGCGAAGCAGCGAGAACAGGATCGACGGCGAGCGGTTCGCGATGCGCGCGAGCGGAACGCCGGCGAGCGCGTTCAACGTCCGCGGGCAGCGGGCAGCGTTTTCGGCCACGACCTCGCCGTTCTTCCACAGGTAGAACGCGCTCCAGTCGGGGTTGCCCTGCAATCCCTCCTGCTCCTGCGCGGCCGCACCGGATTGGCCTCGATATAGGGCTGAAGGCCTCCGGCGTCCTTCAGGACCTCGAGCGAGCTCGGCGCGGATCTCCGCGGTCGCGGCCTCCACCTTGTCGACCCACGGAAAGCGGTTCGCGTCGTAGAACTGGATCTGCGGCAGCTCGGGGAAGAAATAGGTCTGCGGCTGCTGAACGTAGATTTGCTTCTTGCCGAGCAGCAGGTCGAGCGAATGCCTGAACCGGGTACCGGACGGCCGTCGTCGCACCTGCCTCTGCCGGGCGAGCTGCTCCATCAGGAATCCCTTCGAATTGCGCGGCGTAGCGCGCGCACATCGCCTGCGCGCGGCGAGAGCTCGCCGCGCAGCTCGGCGCGGCAGCTCGTTGGCCGGCGGCGCGATCCTGCAGCGCGAACCTGGTAGAACGACGACGCAGCGCGCGCGTCGCCCGAGCTCGGCCAGGTGATCGCCCTTGAAGATCAACGCGCGCAGATTGCGGGGCTCGAGCGCAAGCGCGCGGTCCACCGCGGCGAGCGCGCGCCGCCTTGTCCCCGAGTCCGCGGCATGCGATACGCGAGACCCAGCGAGGTCGCCGCGTCGGCCATTGCCGCGCCGCGGCGATGCGTTCGAACGTACTCGCGTGCGCGCGCGCATCGCCGCGCCGCAAGCGCATCGGCGCCGGCCTGAGCAAGCGCGCGTGCGTCGACGGGTGGCGTTTGCATGGTCGATGGGTCCGCTATTGGGCCGCGCGGCGCGGCAGACGCCGCTCGCGCCCGCGAGAGGATAGCAAATTCGAGTACGATTCGCGTTGGCGGCATGCCCTGCGACTGGCGCGACCGGCGGATCCCGACGTGTTCCTGAAAATCAAAAACCTGCTCTCGGCGGCGGAGATCACCCGGCTCGCGGCGCTCTGCGCGCGAGCTGCGCTTCGTCGATGGGCCGCGCGTCGAATCCGGCGAACCTGACGAAGAACAATCTGCAGGCGGATCACAGCGATCCGAAATACGCCGAGTCCGTTCAGATCGTCAAGCGCCGCGTTCGCGCGCTCGCGCGAATTCGTCGACTTCGCGATGCCGAAGCACGTGGCGCCGCCGATGCTCTGCCGCTACGAGCCCGGCATGAAATACGGCGCGCATGCGGACGCGGCGCTGCTGCAGATCGGCAGTGCCCGGCTGCGGTCGGATCTGTCTTGCACCGTCTTCGTCAGCGAGCCCGCGAGCCTACGAAGGCGGCGAGCTGTCGATCGTGGTCGGCAATCACGGCGATCGCTGATCAAGGGCGCTGCCGGCGAGGCGATCGTCTATCCGTCGACGGCGCTGCACGAGGTGGTCCCGGTGCGCTCCGGCCAGCGCCTCGTGTCGATCACGTTCATCGAGAGCTACATCGCCGACCAGCATCAGCGGACGCAGGTCTACGAGCTCAACGAGATCGCCGCGCTCGAAGGGCTCTCGATGAAATGGGAAAACCGCGTGCGCCTCGACGTCGTGCGCCAGAACCTGATGCGGATGTGGTCGACGACCTAGCGCGAGAGCTTGCGCGAGCTCACGAGCCGCCGGCCACGACCTCGGCGGCGGCGCAGTCGATTTCGCCCGCTGTTCGAGCCACGCCATGCCCTTGCGGATCTCGTCGCGATTGGTCGCCGGCGCGAGTCGCGCAGGACCTCCGCGCGGACACTCGGCGTGTACGCGTATTCGGGCGCTTTCGAATAGCGCGTCAGCACCTCGCTGCGGCCGACCGCCCGCGAGATAGCGGGCATCGGCCGGGCAAGCCGAAAGTGCTCGAGGATCGCGCGTCATGCTCCCAGCGACGTCCGCGAGGAACACGTCGAAATCCATCGCGATCGACCCTGCCGGCGCATCTGCGTCACCGCGTCGCGCTGCGTCCAGGATTCCGCGAGCCAGCTCATCGCGGCGAGCTCGCCGATCGACAGCGTATGCAGCGGCGCGAGCGGGCGCGGCGAGGCGCGATTGCAGCCGGCGCATGCGCTCGGGTCCGTGCCCGCGCAGATCGATCGGGCGAATTCTGCCCGGCGAGAAGCGTCGCGAGATACGGCTCGGCGCGCAGGTTCATGTAGATCGCGCGCGACGCCTGCTTCGGCAGTAGAGGATCGGCGAGGCGCCCGGCGCTGCTCGTCGCCTTCACGATGCACGCTGCTGCGTTCGCCGTAGCCGCGACCCCAGAGCCGCAGGAACGCCGCCGAGGCGAGGATCGAACTGCGCAGTCGCTCAACAGCGAGTCGGATCTGCCCAGCGCGTCGTGGGCGTCGGCGAGCGTTCTGAGCGGCAGCGGTTCCCGCAGCGACAGCTACGCTGCCCGTCTCGTCGAGGAGTCGGCTCACGAGGGTCGAGCCGACGTGACCCGTATGAAAGAAATGGAGCGGGCGCGCTCCACGCGGCGCGGCTCCGGCTGCGGCGCCGAGCGGGATCCACGCCCCTTTGTTTTGGGACGGAGGATTCGGTCGTCGAGGAAGCTCGCTTTGCGGTAGAGGTTGGGCGTCGCACTGATCACCAAGACGTTTTGGCGAGGTCGAGTTTCTGCGGATACGCGTCCGTGGACCCCGGCAGTCGGCGAGCTGCGGTTATCGGGCAACGCGGCTGGGCATCTGTTGCTGTTGAATCGCACAACGGCAGTGGTGCCGCCATTCAAACAGTAATACGTAACTGAACCGGCAATACC
>ERZ1370068.2958-contig-2083_pt1 | contig 35640 bp, 37 predicted proteins | sample MGYA00561227_ERZ1370068 | MGnify/ENA primary metagenome ERZ1370068 (study PRJEB38410, sample SAMEA6850437) | metagenome | study: Metagenomic assessment of the ecological functions of the soil: analysis of the soil microbiota associated with the... | reverse complement strand
GGCAAGAGTCCCCACGAACTCCCGCCCGGAGGCGACTGACAACCGAGCGCAGCGGACTGGAGAAGGCTGTCACACACTCAACCTCAGCGGTCGTCAACCTGGCCTTGAATGGGGTTCGCCGCCTTGAACCGGGCTCGCTTATCGGCTACCCTCCAGTGCGCAATCAGTCCCACGTTCGAAAAACCGCTCGGATACGCGCCGCAGCGCATCGCGGGGGAGCGCTGACTCTATGACCACAGCCCAGAAGTTCGACCTCGTGGTGATCGGTTCCGGCCCCGCCGCCGAGAAAGGGCGGCGCAGGCCGCGTACTTCGGCAAGAAGGTGGCGGTCGTAGAGCGCGCCGCAGGCCTGGGTGGGGCGTGCGTGCACACCGGCACCCTGCCGTCCAAGACACTGCGCGAAGCCGCCCTGTACTTGACCGGCTTTCAGAAGCGGCATCTGTACGGGATGACGGTCGAGATCGACCGGACGCTCAGCCTCAGGCGGATCATGGGGCGCCTGCACACGGTGATCCAGACGCAGGAACAGGAGGTCAGGGCGAACCTGGACCGCCACGGCGTCGCGCTGATCCACGGCGAAGCTTCGTTCCTGAGTCCCAGTGAAGTCATGGTCCGCGCGGAGGGCAGCGATGAGATACGGCTGTCCGGCGCGTGTTTCTTGATCGCCACCGGGAGCTCGCCCCACCGGCCCCTGGAGTTCCCTTCAGCGATCCGGACGTAGAGGACTCGGACGGAATACTCGACCTCGACCGGATCCCCGACGCGCTGGCCGTCGTCGGTGGCGGGGTGATCGGCTGCGAATACGCATGTCTGTTCGCTGCGCTCGGCACCCGCATCACGCTCATCGAACGCGACCGCCTGATCGGGGCCTTGACTCCGAGCTGTCGGAGGTGTTGAGGCAGGCACTCGAGCAGGCCGGGCACCAGGTCTTGCTCGGCGATGCCGTCGAACGGATCCACCGCGTTCCCGCAGGGCCCATCCACATCGAGCTCAAGAGCGGACGAGTCCTTGAAGTGGACAAGGTCCTCTATTCAGCGGGGCGGGCTGGCAATACCACGCAGCTCCATCTTGAGCAGGCGGGCATCAGCCCCGATTCGCGGGCCGGATTCTCGTGGACGAGCACTTTCAGACGTCCGTCCCGCACATCTACGCCGCCGGGGACGTGGTCGGATTCCCCGCTCTCGCGTCGGTATCGATGGAGCAAGGTCGCGTGGCGGTTTGCCATGCCTTCGGCTTCTCCTACAAGACCCACGTTTCCCCATCACCCCGTACGGGATTTTCACGATCCCCGAAGCCTCGATGGTCGGGGCGACCGAGAACGACCTCAAGAAAACCGGAACACCCTATGAAGTCGGCCGCGCTCGCTACGCGGGGAACGCGCGCGGCCAGATCATCGGGGACACGGACGGGCTGCTCAAGCTCGTCTTCGAGGTCCCCACCAAGCGACTGCTCGGAGTCCATATCATCGGAGAGCGGGCCACGGAGCTCGTCCACATCGGTCAGATGGTGATGGAGTTCGGCGGCACGATCGACACGTTCATCGATTGTGTCTTCAACTTCCCCACGCTCTCCGAGATCTACAAGTATGCCGCCTACGACGGCCTCGGGCGGCTCGCGCGGCGCCTGGCCCCGGTCGCCTGACCAGGGACCCGACCGTTCGCCATCGCCGCCTCTGCCGTCGTCTTCACGACCCACTGACCGCGTCTCCGCGCTCCCACTCGGTGGACGTGAGCGAACGCCACTCGATTTCGAACACCTGCACCGGCTGCTGTCGATTCTTGACCGTCAGCGAGCCGCACGGAACGAACGGAAGCCCTTTCGCGCCCTGCCCCCGCCTCGTCGCCTCGCTGGCCAGGATCTGGCCGGGCTTCGAGTTGGACTCAAGGCGCGCCGACAAATTGACCGTGTCGCCGATGGCCGTATACTCCGAGCGCCGCCCGACCCGATGAATCCCACAGTCGCGTCGCCCGTGTGAAGGCCGATGCCGATGCTGATCTCGCCCAGGCCACTGCTTCGGACTTCCTCGTTGATCCTCGCCATCTCCCGCTGCATCTCCATGGCGGCGATCACCGCATTGCGGGCATCATCCACCGTGACCGTCGGCGCGCCAAAGAGGGCCATTAACCCGTCGCCGATATACTTGTCGAGCGTCCCGCCGTGCTTGAAGATGATGTCCGACATGCCGGAGAAATACCGGTTCAGCAATTGCACGACCCTGTCGGGAGGAGCATGCTCCGACAGCCGCGTGAATCCGCGGATGTCCGCAAACAGCACCGTGATCGTCTGGTTGACGCCGCCGAGCTTGAAGGATTCCGGATGCTGAAGGATCTGCTGGACCACGTACTCCGGCAGGAACCGCGCGTACGCGGCGCGCGCCACCTCCTCCGGGCCAGACGTTCGTGCGCCTGCACGTTCTCGACGGCAACGGCCGCCTGGGCCGCGATCGCGGTGGCGAGTTGGAGATCGTCGCGAGTGAAGGCCGTGAGCGGATCGAGCCGATCGGCATACAGTACGCCTAGCACGCGTGAATCAGCGATGAGCGGCGCGCAGATGGTCGAGCGCACCCCCTGAGCGAGGACGGACTCGCTGGCGAGCTCGGGATCAGCCGCCAGGTCCTGCGACAACAGCGCGACGCGCTGGCGCACGACCTTGCGGGTAACGGTGCGTCCGATGGTGGTCTGCTTGGCCCAGGCCTCCAGCTTGGGATCGCGCACCTTCGACGCCACGACCTTGAAGCCAAGGTCGCCGCTCGCGGGGTCGCGATCGACGCCATCCGTCAGGAGGGCAAAGACGCGGTCAGCCGGGGTCACGCGAAGCAAGATGTCAGTTGCCTTCTCGAAGAGCGCCTCGAGGGTAAAGATCGAGCCGAGGGCACTGCTCATCTCGTATAGTAGCGAAAGCACGTCTGCCTTGCGTCGCAGACCGCTCATCTCTTCGTCGCGTTCGGCGACCGGCGGCTTGGGCTGCAGGGCGGAACGGATGACGTCGCTTGCCGAGATGAGAAGCTGTGTACGGCCGAGCGGATCGTCGTCATACTCGACGGCGGCCGGCTCGAGCACCGGAGCTGTTTGCTCGAACCGCAGGGTGCTGGCGCCGATAGTGATCACATCACCTTGCGTCAAATTGTGCTCGAAGCTCTGCGCCCCGTTGACGAAGACGTGGTTGGCGCTGCGCCGGATCTGCCCGTCGACGACGACGCCATCGACGAGACAGAAGAAGCCATCTCGGTACGTGATGTGCGCGTGGTGACGCGACGCCTGCGGGTCAGTCAAGACGATGTGGTTGTTGTCGGGCGCGCGGCCGATCGTGCAAATGTCTTGTGCCGACAATGGGTACTGCCACCTCGCCCGCTGGCGTCGGTGATTCGGATCAAGGCCATGCCGCGACTCCTAACTAGGACAGGGACCCCCGGTGTGCCGCTCGGGGGCCAGTTTTCGACCGGATTGTCTGATCGCTCGTGGACGACGACCACAGGGAATGTAACCCAAGTCCCGGAGTGTTTCAAAGCCATTCGACAGATGGCAGACCGCCAATTCCGCTTCCACACCGGGCAAGCAGTACGGGCACCACGAAACGAAACCGGCAGGGCGAGAACAACCGTAGAATGCAGGGGGGCAGCGGCGATGCCGGTCGCCTCGGACGACAGGTTGCGCCGTTTCAGGGCCTCCCTCCCCTGCTCCCGAGTGTCGAAGCGAATGGGTCTGCGAGCACCGTGGGGGTGGCACTTCGGGTTTGCCCTGCAGGAGGCGCATTGACTACAACTCTGCGAGGCCCGATATTGAGCGGCAGAGGCATACCGGGCTACCAGAGAGGAGGGTCTTTGCAATGATCTCTTTCCACGGTCAGACCGACGTCGGGAGGCGCCGCAGCCTGAACGAGGACGCCATCTTCACCGAAGACGGTCTGTTCCTGGTCTGCGACGGCATGGGCGGCCACAAGGCCGGCGAAATCGCCTCCAAGCTGGCCGTCGACGTCATCACCGGTTTCGTCAAGCGCTCCGCCGAGGACTCGGAGATCACCTGGCCCTATGGCTTCGTGACCGGCGAGTCCCTCGACGGCAATCGCCTCCGCACCGCCATCAAGCTGGCCAATCGCACCATCTTCCGCAAGGCCGGCTCCTCCGACGACTATACCGGCATGGGTACCACCGTCACCGCCTGCATGCCCGCCCGCTCGCGTCCGCAGATCACCTACGCCCATGTCGGCGACAGCCGCATCTACCTCCTCCGCGCCGGCATCATCCGCCAGCTCACCCAGGACGACTCCTGGGCCAACCTCTCCTGGGAGGACGACGCCGTCGATGACACGACTCGCGCATCGATGAAGCACGTCCTCACCAAGGCCCTCGGCGCTCGCGACGACGTCGACTTCGAGGTCAAGACCCTGGAGCTGACCGACCGCGACGTCCTGCTGCTGTGCTCCGATGGCCTCACCAACATGCTCCCTGACCAGCGTATCCTCGAGATTGTGTCCGCCCACGGCGTCAACCTCGACGCGGCTAGCCACCAACTCATCGCCGAGGCGAATAGCCTGGGTGGCCGGGACAACATCAGCGCTGTCCTCGTCCGCTATACCACCTGACCACCCCGTGAGCCGTCCCCACCTCAGGCCGTAGCCACCCCATGCCCGAGCAGATCGGTAAGTACCATGTCCTCGGGCGCATCGGCCGCGGCGGCATGGGCATGGTCTACAAAGCCCATGACCCCGTCCTCGACCGCCCCGTCGCCCTCAAGGTCATCTCCCCGAGATCGAGGTCACCGACGAGCTCCGCGCCCGCTTTTTCCGTGAAGCCCAGGCCTGCGCCCGCCTCAGCCACCCCAACATCGTCACCATCTACGACATGGGCGAGCACGACGGCCGCCTCTTCATCGTCATGGAGCTCCTCGACGGTGACGAGCTCCGCGGCCTCATCGCCCAGCGCAAGCCGCTGCCCCTGGAAGACAAAGTCTCCGTCATGGCTCAGATCTGTGGCGGCCTGCACTACGCGCACCAGAAGGGCATCGTCCACCGCGACGTCAAGCCCGGCAATATCTTCCTTCTCCGCAACGGTCAGGTGAAAATCCTCGACTTTGGCATCGCCCAGATGGCCACCACCGAGGCCGGTCTCACGCGGACTGGCCTCATCATGGGCACCCTGCGCTACATCGCCCCCGAACAGGTCCGCGGCCGCGCCAATGCCCGCTCCGACATGTATTCCGTCGGCGCTGTCTGCTACGAGCTCCTCACGCCTGCGTCCCCCTTCGCCGGCGACGATCCCATCCATCTGCTCGAGCAGCTTCGCACCGAGGAGCCCACACCTCTCCACGGGTTCGACCCTCCCTCCTGCCGGAGCTCATCGCGATCGTGGAACGCGCGATGCGGAAGGATGAGGTCCATGCGCTTCCCGGACCTCGGGAGCATGCGGGTCGAGCTGGAGAAGGTGGCGCGGGGACTGATCGAAGAGGCGCAGCAGATCCGGAGCCGTCTTCACGATCAGGTCCATCAGATCCAGCAACTTCAGGCGGCCCTCGCCGAGCGCCTCGGGTCGCCTTCGGAGGGAGCGCCGCAAGTCCCGGTGATCGACGAGCGATCGGGCGTGCAGGCGCTGCACGCGCTCGAGCGGGAGGTGGAGTCCGGGATCGAAGGCTTGCAAGCTCAGATCGCCCGGGCGGTTGCCGTCGCCCCCGCCCTCGAGCATGCCACGGAGCTCCTGGAGGCCGGGCAGTTCGCTGCCGCAGTCGCCGAGCTCGAAGCCATCGTCGCAGACGTGCCGGAGCACATGCACGCGCTGGAACGCCTTGGGCGCGCACGCGCCCAGGCCGAAGCGCAGGTGCGCCGGGAACGGGTCGCCAACCTCTTGCGGGAGGCGCGCACCGCGCTCGATGGTGGCGGTTACGCTCTGTGCGTCGAGATCCTCGACCAGGCGGCGGAGATTTCCGTATCGTCCGACGCGTCCCAGGAGATCGACTCTCTGCGACAGGCGGCGAGGGCTGCTCTGGCGGCGCAGGAGGCAGCCCGACTCGCCCGCCAGCAGGCCGAGAGGGCTCGGGAGGAGATGGCGGAGGCTCGGCAGACCGCGCAGGCGCGCGCCAGTCGATATGCTCCCGCCCTCTGGAATGAAGCCGAGGCGAAGGCCGCCCAGGCCCAAGCCGCCTTCACCCGGGAGGCCTACGCCGGGGCCGAGCAGGCGTTCGAACTGGCATCCGCCGACTATCGACGTTTCGAGGAAGCGGCGCGGGAGGCCGAGCTGCAGCAACGAAGGGCGGCCGAACAGGCGCTCGCCCAGGTGATCGAACATCGGCAGCGGGCGCAGGAGGCAGATGCCCCCAGTACGCTGGAGGGCTCTGGGACGCCTCGGCCGCGAAGGCTCGCCGAGGGTCAGGAGGCCTTGAGTAGCGAGCAGCACGATCGCGCCGCCAGCCTCCTCGACGACGCCTCCGCCCTCTATCGCCAAGCACGGACAGAGGCCGAAGCCGGACGCGCCGCCAAGCTCTTGCAGGAAGCGCGCGCGGCGCTCGATGGAGGCGGCTATGCCTCGTGCCTGGACATCCTCCGGGAGGCGGCGGAGATTCCCTGCCGCTCTCCGTGGCTCGGGAGATCAACTCGATTCGACAGGCCGCCGAGACTGCTCTAGCAGCGCAGGAGGCTGCTCGACGTGCTCGCCAGCAGGCCGAGCGCGCGCGCGAGCAGATGGCACGGGCCCGGGGCACCGCGCAACAGCAGGCCACGCGGCACGCCTCCGTACTCTGGGATGAGGCCGAAGCAAAGTCAGGCGAGGGCGAGGCCGCCTTCACGCGCAACGCCTACGGCGAGGCGGGGCAGGCCTTCGAGCTGGCCTCCGTCGCCTATCGCCGATTCGAGGAAGCCGCGCGGGCGGCCGAGCTAGAGGAGCGCAGGGCGGCCGAGCAGGCGCTCGCCCAGGCGACGCAGTCCCAGCATGCGGCACAGGAGTCCGACGCGCCCCGGTACGCGCGAGAGCTCTGGGAGGCCGCGGCCGCGAAGCTCGCCGACAGCGACGCGGCCCTGAGCGGCCAGCGACACGATCGCGCAACCGCCCTCCTGGAAGAGGCGTCCGTCCTCTATCGCCGCGCGCTGGAGGCAGCGCGTCAGGCTCGTCAGCGTGAACGCCGCCGGGCCGAGGAGGCGGCCGAGGGGCAGCCCAAGGTCGGCGGGCCGCGGCGGCCCTGAGCGCCGCGCGCGAAGTGCCCGCTCTTTGGCAGGAGGCGGCCGCCAGGAGCAAAGATGCGGAGGCCGCGCTCGCTCAGGAGCAGTACGCGAAAGCGGCCGAGGCATTCGATGCAGCGGTGGCGCTCTACCGCCAGGCAGAGCGCGAGGTGCGTGAGGCCCGTCGCCGCGAGCGCGAGCAGGCCGAGCAGGGGCGTGGCTCGATGCTGGAGGGGCGGCGCGGTGCCCTCGCCGTCGAGGCCGCGACGCATGCGGCGCCCGACTGGAGTGAAGCCGAGACGATAGCGGCATCCGGCGAGGCCAGCTTTGCGACGGAAGCCTACGTCGCCGCGGGGCAGGCGTTCGAGCATGGCGCGGCAGCCTACCGCCGAGCCGAGATGCTCGCGCGCGAGGCCATGCGGGCGCGAGCCGATGCCGAGAAAGACGCGAGGCGGCCCTGGTCGCCCGCCGCTCGGCCGCCGAGGCGCAGGCCACCAAGTACGCCTCCGAGCCGTGGCAGGCCGCGGAGGGCGTCCAGGCGCGGGCGAGCGCAGCGCTGGAGCGCCAGGCGTACGGGGACGCCCAGCGCCTCTTCGTCGAGGCGCGCCAGCTCTACTCGACGGCGGGCCGCGCAGCCGGCATTGCGGCCGAGGCCGAGGCCCGCCGCGCCGACGCCATGATGGGAGACGCCCGGCGCCTTCTCGAATCTGGCGATGCCAAGGCATGCCTGCGCCGGCTGAATGCGCTGCTCGGCCTGAGGCCCGGGCACGAGGCGGCGGAGCGGCTGCGCGAGCAAGCCGAACACGAGCTCGAACGGCTCGCGGCGGCGGCACGCGAGGCGAACCCACGCCTGGACGAGACCGCCGCCCATCGTCGGGATACTGCGGCTCCGGTCGAGTCCGACGCCGGCGCGGTGGAGTCGCGCGAGCCGATCGACGCAGAGACCGCCCCGACGATAATCATGCCCGCGCCGCCCCTGGTCACCGAACCGACGCCGGCGACGCCCGCCAAACACGCAACCGCTGCACCTACCGCCCGCGCGGATACGCCTGCCGCTCCGGCGCCGGCTGCATCTACGATTGCGCCTGGGACGCGTGAGATTACCGGCGCCACGACCGTTGCACCCGCGAGGCCTGGGGCCTCAGCGCCAGCGACCGGCGCACCGACCGCGAGCGTCCCTGCTTCCGCCCCCGTCGTCAGCAGGGAGCCAGCCCCGCCTCAGCCACCGGCCCCGGTCGAGCCCCCTGGTACTCCGCCCGACCGCATTGGGGTGGTCGACAAGAGTTTTCTGGATGACGACACCGTAACGATCCTCGCGCCGCCGAGACGAATGCCGACGGTGGCACAACCCGTCGAGCCGAGTCGCCCTCGTCCCACCGCATCTGGGCCGCGCCGCCTTGTGCGCGCCGGTGTCATCGCCCTGGGGAGTCTCGCCGCTGCTGCCGCAGCAATCTTCTACCTGTGGCCAGCTTCGCCGCCGAGTGATCCCCTTCGGCGGATCGAACCGCCACCGCCGGTGGCCTCCCAGTCGCCCAATCCCACGGCCCCACCGCCAAAAGAAACTCCAGGGCAACGGACCGCGACCGCACCCCAGTCCCCACCGGCGGCGACGCAGCCCAGGACTGCTCCCGATGGACCCGTCGTCCCTCCGGCGAGGCAAGAACCGACGCAACAGCCTCCCGTTGCACCGCAGCCTCCCGTTGCACCGCAGCCTCCGTTGCACCGCAGCCTCCTGCCGCACCACCGGCGCTCGCAGCCAAGCCATCGGTGCCCGCCACCGCCCCCGTTCCACCGAGCCTGCCCCCGGCTCCGAATCGGCAGGACGGGACCAATCGCGCCGGCGAGAAGCCGGCACCGGAGCCTCCAAAGCAAAAGCCGGCACCGGAACCTCCCCCAAAACCACCCCAGATCGCCGCGGTCAAGGGCGGCCCCGAGGCGGCGCAAGCCCAGAGAGCGGCGGTAGACGCTCGGCAGGACGCCGACAAGGCGCAGGCACCCCGCTACGCGGCCACGACGTTCGCCGCGGCGCTACAGAAGAAAACGGACGGCGACGCTCTGATCGGCCGTGAGGATTTCCCCGCCGCCAGGAAGCACTTCGAGGACGCTCAGGCGCTGTATCGGCAGGCAGCGCAGGAGGCCGTCGCGATGATCGAGCGCCGACGGTCGGAGACGGAGCAAGCGCGCGGAGCCATGCAAATCGCACGGCGCGCCGCGGACCAGGCTACGGCCGACAAGTACGCCCCGACGCTGATCGCCGCCGGCCTCGCCAAGGAGCGCGACGGCCAGACGGCGGTCGGCCGCTCGGACTATGACCTGGCCATCCGTCACTTTCGCGACGCCCAGGCCGACTATCAGGCGGCTGCCCAAGCGGCTGCCCAAGAGGCCAAGAAGGAAGAAACCCGACAGCAGGTCGCCGCGCTTCAAACCAGCACGGAGCAGTCCCGGAAGGAGATGGAGGCTCGCCGCGACCAGGCCGTGAAGGCGGAGGCGGACAGGCTCGCCAAGAATCTGTTCGACGCCGGCCAGACGAAGCAGGCCGAAGCCACCACGCTGGCGAGTCGCCAGAGCTTTGTCGCGGCGACCAAGGCGTACCAGGATGCGGCGGAGCGGTACAGAGAAGCCGCGGATCGGGCGAGGATCATGCGCGAAGCCAGGGCGCAGGCCGACAGCGCCAAGGCGCGAATGCTCTCAGAAAAGCAGCGCGCCTTCCAGAACGCTCCGGAGTTCTCGTCGGCCGAGGCGGAAGAGAGACAAGCCAATGCGTCGTACGACCGCCTGGCCTACAAAGAGGCCGCCGACAGGTTCAGCTCGGCCGAGACGCTCTACGCTAAGGCCAAGCCGGCGGTGCCCACGCCGCCCGTACCCACGCCAGAATCGCCTGCTCCGAAGCCGACCCAGCCACCTCGCCGGCCGCCGCCCCCATCGTTCTAGGCGGTTTTCGGAGCTTTCCAGCCGACGAATCGCCTCTAAGGGAAGACCGGGAAGATTCTGGCCCGGTAGCCTGGCGTGAGGCTGTCACCCCGCCCCTTCGATCTGAGGCCAGCCTTCTCCTCGATCGTCGCCGCGAGGTATTCGCGCACGTCTCCTGGAAGGGGCTGTTTGAGGAGCGGCAGGACGCGCGAGACACTGCGGCGGACCTCCGGGTCCCCCTCGCCACCGAGGTACCTCGTGAGAGAGTCCTCGGCCTGGCTCTGCGCCCCGGCCCGCAGGTAGGCGAGCCCGGCGTAGAGATCGCGCTCCGCAGCCGTCCCTCCTGCCGCCACCATCCAGACCACAATGCCAGCGGCGGCAGCCGCCGCGATCCGTCCGACCTTCAGCACGGCTCTGTCGCGGAGCACCGGCGTGACGCCGGATCACTTCCCCGAAACGAACCGACATCCCCACCAGAGGGCCGTAGGCCAGGTACTTGTCGTGCGCGTTGATGTACTGAACACGCATGCCTGCATAGGCGGAGAACGTCTCGTTGATGAGCCACCGGACGGTCATATCGCTGGTTACGCCGTAGGCGAAGCTTCGTGCCGTCCTGGCGATTCACCTTAAAGGACGCGGTCGCCAGGTCGGAAATGTTTGCTGGGGCAGTCAGGCTGTACACAATGTTGTGATCATTTCGAGTCTCGGCGCCGATCAACGGCGTGATGCTGAACGGCAGCAGCCACTTGGCATCGCGTGTGAGATGCAAGGTGGCGCTCATCGGAAAGGTCGCGCCGTAGAGATACGACTGCTGCTTGACTCGTGACCTGCCGTTGGCGTCAGAACAGTCATCTTGAACGCATATGGTGTACAAACCAGGTGATTTGCTCGGAGAAAGGTTGAGTGCCTCAGTGCTGACGACGGCCGCGGTCGGGCTCAAGTTAGCGAATTCTCGCGAGGCAGACGCGTAGATGAACTTGAAGCCCGCGCCCAGAGAGACATCGACCCAGTCCTTCACGACGTCGGGAAAGAAATAGCTCGCCGAGAGATCCACATCCATCCGCGTGGTATCGACAAACTCTTGGGCCCAACGCTCACCCGAGTTAATGCAGAAAGTAACGCACAGCTGAGATCCGTTGTACGTGAGGTCGTTACGCGTCTCGAAGGTGACGTACTGGAACGCGGTGGCGAAAGTCCATCGGCCCTTCTGCGCTGCGAACTGCATGCCCCACTGGGGGTTCAGGCTCTCATTCGGGCTCGATGTCGACGGGAAAGGAGCCTGGTTGATATTGCCGGCCTGGTCGAAGACGAAAAAGGGCCCGACTGTGGTTGCGTCAGGCGAGGAGGCGAACCCATTCTTCGCGATGTGGCTGATCCAAACCTGGGGCGTGAGGACGAACGACCATGGGTCGCTCTGAGCCCACGCGGGGGCCTGCGCACCCAGGCCGCATCCGGCGACCATCGCGACGATCCTGGTCCACCATAGCCAAGATTGATGTCTGCTCATGCTTCCCCCTCGAGATCGGTCGTCCCGCTCTTGCTGCTGGAAATACAGCGGGATACTACACGGATGAACGCGGAATGGTCAACGATTCTTTGGGTGACACTCTGTGGCGTGGAGCCGACGGCTGAGGGTCACCGCGACCGAGAGGAACATCGCGGGCTCCCGGCGCAGCAGCTCCAGGAAGCGGTCGCGGGGAAGGCTCAGTACCCGGCCACCTCCTTCGGCGCAGACCGTGGCCGACCGCCGTTCTTCGGTGAACAAGGCCATCTCGCCGAACACGTCACCGGCGCTGAGGGTGGCCAGCCTGACCTCCCACCCTCTCCCGATGGAGCGGCGAAGACCCCGAAGCTCCCGCCCGCCACCACGTAGAGGGTGTCGCCCGGCTCGCCCTGGCGGACGACCGCGCGGCCGTCATCGACCTCGACCAGATCGAGCTGCGCGGCGAGCCGGGCGAGCTCCACACGCCCGAGGCCCTCGAAGAGCGGGACCCGCGTGAGCAGCTCTTCGGCACCCGTCTCGTCGCCGTCGCTCGGCGCGCCGCCCGCGAAGGAACTGCCACGCTCGTCAAGCGCGACTGGCTCGGCCATGAGCTCGCCGGCTGCTGTGCCCCTACTCGAACGGATTCCGCGGGAACTTGAAGAAGGGCAACCTCACATCATCGATCACGACGCGGTCGGCGCGGATGTCGGGCGGAGGCGCGAAGCCAGTCGCTCCCCCGCCGTCACGAGATCATCCTGCTCGACTCCGTCGCCGCTCACCCCGAGGCCACCCACCATCTGCCCATTCTTGAACAAGGGGACGCTGCCGGGGAAAACACGATGCCGCTCTGATTGGCGTTCGGCGGCTGACTCCCTGGCGGCACGCCGTCGCGACGTCGTTCAGGAAGAGCTGGAAGAACGGACCCGGGCTCGAGGCGTCGATCCCCGGCGGAAAGAGCGGCTGGGCGCCGAAGCTGATCGTCCGGCTGGTCACTGCTGTCCCCATGGGGACGCCGGGAAGGTCGGAGGGCAGGCGACTCAGCCCGCTGAAGAAGACCACGTTGCGCGCCTTCGCCACGGAGACGTCGATGCTGAAGATCGTGGCGTCGGCCATGCGGAACAGGCCCAGCAGCTTCCCGTGCAGATCGCTCACCGCGATCATCATGCGGGTCTTGCTGCCCAGGGGAAGCCGGATCGCGGCTCTCGCCTGATTGGCGATGCTCACCGCCTGATTGACGATCGTCGTGACGTCGTCCGCGCTCAGGTCCGGGCTGGCGAGCGGACCCACGAGCCACCCCGCGGGCACGCCGGCGGCACCGAGCGGGCTGTCGATCGGGCGCACGAAGTACGTGCCCGTGGCATCCCCGGACCCACCCCGCCTGGACGGGTCGTCTGGTTGACGAACGGAAGCTGGATCCCGTCGAGGAAGATCACGCCGGGCGCCGGCACCTCGAGGCACGAACTTCGCGCTCGGCTCGCTCGCGGTGAACGCCGCGAACTCCGCCGAGTCCAGCGAAACCCCGGTCACGCCGACCCCGCCGACCAGGATCCCTCCTTGAAGATCGGCACGCCACCCGGGTTCACGGCGGCTTGATTGCTGTCGAACACGTCGGCCTTGCCTGTCGCGATACCGAGCCCGCAGCCCCGTTGATCGGCGCTGTTACACGGCAGCCCTGATTGGCATTGATGGAGCGGGAAGGCGTGATCTGCTGCCCGGGAATGAACGTCGCGTTCAGATCGCAGCCTCGATTGGTGTTCTCGATGCCGTAGAGGGCGGCGTTCGGTGTGTTGGTGATGCCGGCCGGGAAGTGGATCGTGCTGATGAAGCGGACCGTCCGGGAGGACAGGGGCGCCTGATTGTTGCTGAAGAATGCGCCCGTCCGGGCAAGGGCGACCGCCTGGTCGTTGGCATCGACGGTCGCGCCGAAGTTGCCGCTGACGGTGCTGGGGGCGTTCGGCTTGCGAAAGACACCCAGCACGTTGCCTTCCCGATCGGTCACGGCGATGACCATCGTGGTCGCGTCGATCGCGCGGGCGGCGGTGTCGAGGATGCTGGCGACATCCAGCGCGGTGAGGAATGGCGCCGCCGTCACCGCGACGCTGGTCAGGCCCCGCGTCACCCCGCCCCCGTCCCGAAACCGGACGAAGATGCGGTTGTTCGCGGGGTCGAACGGGATCCCGCCGACGCGGTCACGAAGATGCCGAATGTCGGCGTGGCGTTGGCACCGAACGAGACCGTCAGGCTCCCGCCGGTGGGGGTCCCGACACAAGCCCCGTTGACGGGCATCGTCTGACAGATCGCCAGGGTGAGCGGCAAGCTGACCCCATCCGTGTCCGCGGAAACCGCGATGGTTCCGCCCGCGCCAACATTCACAGTCGCCACCGCGAACGCGCCCGTTTCGCCGGTCCCGCCGACGTTGATGACGCCATCGCCCGAGGGCGTCGTCGCGAGCGCCACGATGTCGGGCCCTGCCGCGAGCGAAGCGGTCAGCAGGAACGTGTTCACGCTCGGGAGGGTGGGCGCCGGAGCCGCATTGGCGCAGCTGAAGTTGAACGCGACGTCGGTGCTCGGAATCGGCGCCGAGGGGGTCAAGGCGAAGACGAAGCTCTGAGACGCGCCCGCCTGGATGTTGGCCGGCGTGTTGGGTGTTCCCGTGACCTGATTCGTGGTCGGATCCGTGGTCTGGTACGCAAAGGCCGCGGGCAGATTCGTCGCCAGCGCGGGCCGGCAACCAAAGGCTGTCCCCGGCCCCGCGTTGATGATCGTCGCGAAGGCCGTGGCCGGCGTGCCCACCTGCACCGAGCGGCTGAGTGGTAGAACGGACGCCGAGAGGGATTGCCCCCAGCTCGGCGCGGCGAACAGCAGGGAGAGGACCGGCATCGCCCACAGAGCCTGCGGGAGCTTCTTCGACATCTACGCCTCCTTCCCGAGCCTGTCGTTGCCGATGGCGCGGGATCAGCAGGGTCCGGACACGCTTGTCGCCTTCACCGGTGCCGGACCACGCGGGGCCGGCGCGCCGGTCAAGAGCTCGCGGATCGTGAGCGGCCCGTTCAGGTCGCGAGTCTTGGCCTTGTCATGATAGGGGTGACACTCGACACAGCCCGCGCGCGCGCCGCCGCCGTGGTGGCACTCGCGGCAGGTACCGATCGACGGCATGAGCACGTCCGTCGTCTCCGTGCTCTGCAACGCCTTGCGGCACTCCGTGCATGCGAGCGGGCGGTGAGCGGCGTGATCGAAGCGGCTGTGGCGGAGCCACCGCGCGGGAATGCACGTCGGCGCCACCGCGGGGAGCTTTTCTCCTGCGGTGACCGTGTGGCAGAGCTTGCATCCCTGCCCTTGCCTGTTCTGAAACAGAAAGGACTCGGCCTCCTTGAAGCCCTTGGGTGCTGCCTTTCTTCGGGCTCGTCCCGCCGGCCGCCGAGGCGACCCCGGGCCCGCGGCTCTTCCTCCGCGGGTTCATCGCGGCGGCCGAGCCGCCGACGCGGCTGGGCCTCGTCCTCTTCCTTCGTTTCCGCCTTCTCGCCCTTGTCGAGCTTGGCGCTCTTCTCTCCTTCCGGAGCTTCGAGGTACTTCGTGCGCAAGTACGCGTGAACGATCTCCGGCTTGTCGTGGGGGCCACCGCATCCGGGAACTTCTCGGCGTCGAAGCCCAGCGGGTGACAGACCGCGCAGTGGTCCTTGTAGGTGACCGGCGCCATGTAGGCCTGCTGCGCGTCCGGCCGATGACAGAACGTGCAGCTCAGCTGAAGGCCCTTCTGGGCCTCGACCAGCCCCTTCGCGCCTTGCTTGGCGAGGTCGTCGAGCCCCCGGAGGCCCACCTTCAGGTGCTTCTGGTGATTCAGCTTCACCTGGGCGGTGTCCTTGAGGCGCGCCTTGTCATCCAGGCGGACCCGAACCGCGCGGTCGCCCTCCGTGACCTGGACCGCGAACTCGGGATGGCGCCCGGTGAAATCGTCGATCTTCCGCTCGTAGCTGCTCGTCCCATCCTTCGTCCTGAGGTCAGCGTGACACCGGGTGCAGTGTGCATCCTTCATCGCCGCCAGGACGACCTCCCCTTGTGCTCCACGTGGCAACTCACGCAGGGCGTGTTGCCCACTTGCGTCTCGTGATGAACCGCGCCGTCATGGCACTTGAGGCAACTCTGATCGGATACCCGGAGCCAGAAGCCGCTCCCCTGGCCGGGACCAGTCCGGCCGCCGCGGAAGCCGGGACATGGCACTGCGCGCACTGGACGCCGAACATCGCGTGGCCCGTCGAGACCGGGCCGCTCGTGTAGACTCGCTGATCGCCGCGCGCCGCCATGACGAGCAGCCAGGCGGCGGCGATGGCGGGGACGGCGATCGTGAGGATGAGCTTCCAGCGCCGAAAGGGATACAGGTGCTTGAAGTAGTGGAGCTCGATGCGCTTGGCGCGAATCTTGGTCGTATAGCGGCTGGGCATGGCGTCGCGGCGCCGCTAGTAGCGCAGGGCAATCACGGCGTGGGCGACGGCGAGCACCAGGAGTGCCGCGGACAGAGGCACGTGCACGAGCAACCAGCCATGCAGCAAGTGGTGCAGCCTCTTCTGCCTGGCGAGCTGCCACCGCTCCTCGCAGATCGCCTCGAGCTGGTTCACGGTGTCCTGCAGCGGCGGCAGGAGACTCATCCGAAGCTGCTGGAAGAGCAGCTTCGCGTGGGCCGGGGTCACCAGCCGACCGTCGCGCGGCAGATTCGTCCCGAGGAATGTCTGAATGTCGGTCAGGTAGAGATCCTTCAGCATCTTGCTGCCCGGCAGCGGCTCCGCCGATGGGGGCAAGGGCCGGGGCGTCGGACGCGGCGTGAGCTGACCGGCCAGGAGCCCTCCGCCACCCCGCGGCCCCTCGGACATGGCGGGCTCCGTGACGGGCAGCGGTCCGCACGCCGACGCCACGAGGGCCGCCGCCTCCGCCGCGAGCTGGGCCACGACCGAGTCGATCTGCTCGTAGATCGTCTCGTACGGAACCTCGACCATCATCAGGCGAGGCACGAACTGCTGGAGCACGACGCCGAAGATCCCGCTCAGGACTACCACGGTGAACAGCACCATCAGGATGAGCGTGAGCGGGCCGCCCAGATGGAAGCCGGCATGGAGCCAGATCAGGGGAAAGCTGAGAAGCCCGAGCCAGAGGTGACCTTTCATCCATGTCGTCGCCCGTCCGAGGCGCCACGTCGGCACCTTCCGCCGAAGACCCAGCACCCCCGCGTAGATCATGAGGGCCAGGCCGGCGACGCCGTAGGTCAGGCCCGGCCAGCTCCTCCTCGCGGGCCGTCGACCGCCGTGCGCCGGTAGGGGACATAGGCGACGGCCGCGATGGCGAAAAGAGCGAGGCACACGATGATCCAGCGCCGATGGGTTGCGTCGACGATCACGTGAACCCCTCAGCCCTTCTTCGTCCCCAGTTCCTTGGCGAAGAACTTCAGCGGTTCCACGCGCATCGCCGCGTCGTGCGGGCAGGCGACCACGCAGGCCGGCGCCGAGTACTCGCGACTCAGGTCACAGGTAGTCGCCTTCTGCTTGACCACGGCCCGGCGCTCACCCATGCCCGACGCCTCATCGCCCTTGATCGTGAACGAGTGCATGTTGATGTTGCCGTAGGGACACTGCTGGGCGCACAGCCCGCAGCCGATACACCAGTCCTCGATCATGATCTCGAGCGAATCTCTCCGGCGGATCGCGCCGACGGGACAGCCGACCATGCACAGCGGATCGCGGCACGAGTAACACGACGTCGCCACGAGGTACTTGTCGAAGCGCAGGCCGTCCCGGATGAGACGGGTCACGCCCTCGTGGGCGGCGGCACACGCACGCACGCAGAGGTCGCAGCGGGTACATCGCTCGAGGTCGATGAGCAAGAGGCTCTGGGCTTCCATCAAGCCACGCTCGAGGAAGTCGTCGAGGGGAATCGTGCTGACCTTCTCCACCCGTTCCCGGTTCGCCTCGAGGCGCGCACGGGCGACGTTGGTCAGCATCTGCCGGATCTCCGGGAACTGCTTGACCATCGCCTTGAAGTCCTCGGCGCGGATGCGCACGAGCTCGACGTGGTCCAGCGCGGTGCACGTGGCCACCCGGCGCCCTTCGCCCAGCAGACCGATCTCCCGAAATACGAGCCGCGGCCGAGGTAGTTGACGACCATCTCCCCGGCGGGGAAGTTTTGCGTCACCTTCACGAACCCGATCCGCACGAGATAGAAGCTGTCCGCCATCTCGCCCTGACGGCAGATCACTTGCCCCGGCTCGATGCGCAAGAGGTCGACGTGCTCGCGGAGGCGGTCCAGGAAGTCGTCGGTCAGGCTGGCGAAGACGGGGACCCGGCGCAGATGCGAGTCCAGCGCCCGGGCCCGGTAGGTCCGCTCGAGCGTGGCCCGGAACAGCTTGCTCCGCTGGAGGATGTACAGCACATTGCGCAGCATCTCCAGAACTTCGGTCTCCTCCACCGCCCGCACGGTCGCGGACCGCGGGTAGAAGCTGGTACAGGTCATCTCGCCGAAGAGCTCGCCGGCCCCGAGCTGGACCAGCGGGTTGTCGTAGGCGAGGTCCACCGAGGCATCGATGGGGATGAAGCGCGGGGGGCCTCGTCCCGTGGGTCCTCGTGGCTCCCGACCAGGTTGGTGAACCGGCGGAAGAAGTTCAGGATCCCGCCCGCGTGCGCCTCGGAACCGCTCTTGGCGTGGGCCATCGGAGTGCTGAGGAAGACCTCGACCTTCCCGCGCAGCACGTAGAAGGCCGTGGATCCGAACTCTCCTCTCGGCAGATGATCTCGCCGGGCCGGAACTTCCGGCGGACCACGGCCCCTGGTTCAGCGCCAGGAACGTCCCCGACACGCCCTCGAAGATCGGCAGATCGAGCAGCTCGGCGGCTGCCACGTCCTCGCCGGCGGGGAGGCCGACCTCGACGACCCTCTTGTTCGTGAGCGCGCCTGTCGGGCACGAGACCATGCACTCGCCGCACGCCACGCATGTCGACTGTCCCATCGGCACGTCCGAGTCGAAGGCGATGCCCGCGCTATCGCCCTTGCCCGTGCGCCCGATGACGAAGTTGTGCTTGACGTCGTCGCAGCCGCGGATGCAGCGATCGCACAGGATGCACGCCGCGTGGTCCACCGCGATGACCTGGGACGAGTCATCGCGCGGCCGCGTTGACTCGCGCGCCGCGAAGCGTGGCGTCCCCACCCCGTCGCGGGCGGCCATCCTCCAGCTCGCAATCCCCGGTCGCGCGCTGCCGGGCGCACGGGCTCGGGTGGTCTGACAGGAGCAGCTCCAGCACGGTGCGGCGAGCCCGGCGCACCGGGTCCGAGCCGGTCTCAACCGTCATCCCGGGCTCGATCGGCCGAATGCAGGCGGCGGCGAGCACTCGCGCGCCTTTGACGGACACGGTGCAGACTCGGCAAACACCCACCGGAGTCATGTGCGGGCTGTGGCACAGGGTCGGAATCTCGATCCCCAACCCGCGCGCGGCCTCGTAAATGGTCGTCCCCGGCGCGGCGCTGACCCCTTGGCCGTCGATGGTGAGCTGGACCTGGTCTGGGCTCATGGCCGCCTCAGGCCGCCACGCAGACGCCCGACGGGCAGCGCTTGTGGAGAAGGTGATCGTCGACCTCGCTGCGGAAGTGCTTGAGCACGGACAAGATGGGCTTGGGCGCGAACTGCCCGAGACCGCAGATCGAGGCCTGGGCCATGGCGTGGCTCAGCTCGTCGATGAGATCGAGGTGCTCCGGCCGCCCGCGGCCCTGGGCGATGTCCGTGAGGACATCGACCATCTCTGGCCGATCCGACACGGCACGGGACACACTTGCCGCACGATTCGTTCTTGAAGAAGCGCTGGGCGTTGAGAGCCATGTCGAGCATGCACGTTCCTCCGCGCAGACCACGATCGCGCCGGAGCCGAGCATGGAGCCGGCCTCGTCCAGGGCCTTGAAGTCGAGCGCGACGTCGACGGCGGATGCCGGCAGGTACCCCTGAAGAAGGCCCCGACGGCGCGAACGCCTTGAGGGCGCGTGCCCCCGATACCCCGCCGGCGTGGTCGAAGATCGCTTCCCGGAGGGTGGTGCCCATCGGGACCTCGAAGACGCCAGGCCGGGCCACGTGGCCGCTCACCCCCACGAACTTGAGGCCGAGACAGCCCGAGCGCCCCCGAGCCTTGAACCAGTCCCCCCTTGACCAGGATCGACGGCACGAAGGCGAAGGTCTCGACGTTGTTGATGACGGTCGGCTTGTTGTGCAGTCCATGCGTCCCCGGGAAGGGCGGTTTGTTGCGGGGCTCCGCCCGCTTGCCTTCCAGCGCCTCGAGCAGCGCCGATTCCTCACCGCAGATGTAGCCCCCAGGGCTCACGAAGATCGTAATGTCCAGGCCCAGGTCGGATCCGAGGACGCTGCGGCCGAGCAGGCCGTCCCGGTGGCACTGGTCGAGCCTCGCTGAAGGACCTCCCGCTGCCCCTCATACTCGTGTCGAATGTAGATGATCCCCTGCCGGGCGCCCGTGACCACGAGGGCCACCATCATGCCCTCGATGACGAGGTGCGGGGCGTGCTCCATGATGAACCGGTCCTTGATCGTGCCCGGCTCGCTCTCGTCGGCGTTGCAGACGACGTACTTCTCCCGCCCCGGTGCGTTCTTGACGATCTCCCACTTGAGACCGGTGCCGAATCCAGCCCCGCCCATCCCGCGCAGGCCGCTGGCCTTGAGAGCCGCCAAGGTCCCCGCGACGTCACCGCCGGCGATCAGTTGCCGGACGGCGCTGTAACGGCTTCCCGAACCATACGGATCGGCCACGAGGGGAGCCGCGGAGGCGGCGGCTTGGACGTGAGCCGGCGCTCGGCCGGCCGCCGCGCCCTCGACATGAGCGTAGAGAGACTCGGCGGTCAACCCGGCGCAGATCACGTCATTGATCGAGGCGGCCGGCGCGCGATCACATTGCCCCAGGCATGACGTCGACTGGATCACGACATCTGCGGGCCCGAGCTGGGCGACGCGGGCTTCGACGGTCCGGCGAAGGCCATCGGCGTCCCGCAGGTGGCAGGCCATGTCGCTGCACGCCAGGACCTCCACGCGCGGCGGCGGCGCGAGCCGGAAATGAGGAAAGAAGCTCGCGACGCCGTGCAGCTGATACAGGGGAGCCTGGGTGCGCTGGGAAAGGGCGGTGAGCTCTTCCGCGGGGAGGTACCCGTGCTTGCGCTGGATAGCCCGGAGCTCCTCTATGATCATTCTGCGCTGACCCCTCACGCTCTCGCGACCCGCTCGGCTGCTGGCCGGAACTCTAGGCTGTTTGCCGCCCGCGTGTCAAGGTTGCGGTGCGTGCATGGCGTGTCTGTCGTCGGGCGTCGCCCATGGCGATCTCGACCGGCGTGGGACTCCTCACCTGCCGAGCAAACAAGGACCGTGTAAGGACACGTTTAGACCTGGTTTCACTTGACGGCAGGTCGAGAAGTCCGTAGTCTCGGCGCCACCTAGGTTTGAAGTCAACGTGCGGCGCGTCAGGCTGACCGATCACGAGTGCGCGCGGCCCCCGTGCGTCGGGTCGATGCTCAGAAGGTCACGGCTCCATAAATGCCGGCTGCAGAGCAACGTGACAGTTACCCACACGAGACGCGCAGCGAGATCAGCAAGAGGGGGAGCCTTATGAGTTGGTCCTCGAACGTTGGGGCGGCATTGACCGCACTTGCCCTTGTGGCAGTGAATGCGTCTGCGGAGCCTGTCACTTTTTTCGGAGAGGATCTCGGCCTGGGAGAAGACGTCAGGTTGCCTTCCCACCCCAATGCTGACGCCGCCAGGGCCAACTTCTTGGCATCCCTCACCGGGGTGGTCACGCAAACCTTCGAGAGTTTTCCGGATGGCGCCACCGCGCCTCTGCGACTGGATTTCGGCGCCTCCGGGTTCGCAACGTTGCAGGGTACCGGTCTCATCAGACGAATCCCTTTCGGCACCGACACCTTCGGCCGCTATCCAATATCGGGCTCCCAGTACTTCGAGTCGGGCACCACGTTCTCCGTCGTGTTCGCGAAGCCCCAGGCAGCGTTCGGATTTTATGGCGTCGACGTCGGCGATTTCGCGGGCCGGCTCACCGTGACGTACGTCGACGGAAGCGAGCACGTCCTCCAGGTCCCGCACACCATATCCACCCCGAGTATGCCCGCCCCGGGTGGGTCCGTCATTTATTTCGGGTTCATCGACGTGGCCAATCCCTTTACCAGCGTTTCATTTGGCAATACTATTTCTGGGTCCGTAACAGACTTTTTCGGCTTTGACGATTTTACGATCGGGACAGCAGTTCAGGTGACGCCACCCCCGAATGGGACCGTCTCCGGCGTGCAGGGCACCGTGCAGGCGATCGTCCAGGGCGTTCCCGTCGCGGTCACGGCTGGATTCAATCTCGCCAAAGGCATCGGAGCTCAGGACGGGGGCAACGGGCAAGTCCAAAGCGGGTGTGGCAACGGGAATGGCTTTACCTTGGGTTCCAGCGCGAGCGTGTTTCTCGGCGCCTCTGTTTGCGATCCGGCGGCCGGGGGCTCCGTTGATGTAACCCAGGGGCTGTTTCGGGTCCAGGTTCAAGGGGCAGGGCTCAACGCTCGCAGCGCTGCCAGCGCAGACCCGATGGACGTTCGCACGCCCGTCAGCCGGGCCACGCCCGCAGGGACAGGCTCCAGCATCGCAACGCTTTACACCCAGGTGGGCAACACGGGAACCGCGATCACCTCGGTGCAGAGCGGGAGTGCCGTCCTGACCGACCCCAGAACGGGGGTCTCCACGACTCTCTCAGCCGGAGGCATTGGCAGTCTCTCGGGGCAGCTCCCCGATGGTCGCTGCAGTCCTACCCGCCAGCCGGTCGATCCAGTTGGGCGTCCCCGCCTCCGCCTTCGCGACGATCCTAAACGCCGGGAACACCGTTGCCATCGTATGTAAGATCGCGCCGTTGGAACCCTTCGAGAACGTGCCGTTCAGCTTCGCTGCCACGGACCCCATCACGAATCAGGTTGTGGGCGAAACGAGTACGCCGGTCGTCATCCCGGCCGGCGCCGCGCAAAGCTTCGTTTTTGATTTTCGGCCCGACGTCGCGATCTTTCCTCCCGCAGACGTCCAATTGAGCCTTGGCTGCGCTGGTACCTCAGCCCCGGTCGTGATCGGTCTCAACACGCTGCTGTTGTCTGCCTCGCCAACTCCAGTCCCCGACATCATCGCGCTGGCCGCGACCGCCACGCCCGGATTGACCCTCGTAATCCCCACATCCACGAATGTCGGCGCCTTCGCGGTGGCGACGAGCAATGTTGGGGCAAGCGGGACGATCACGGTCACTGCGGATACCGGATCCGCTTCCCCACCGGTGGCCATCACGGTGTGCCAGACGAATTCGGCGAGCAACTGTCTCGCGACACCGGCAGAGCAGCGTGACGACAACGATTGGCGCCGGGCAGACGCCGACGTTCAGCATCTTTGTCACGGCAACCGGAACCGTGACCTTCGACCCGGCCCACAATCGGATCTTCGTGCGATTCAAGGACGGAGCCATCACGCGAGGCTCCACGAGCGTGGCGGTGTGGACCCAGTGATGGCGCCCACCCGCTCGACGCGCGCGCCATCTTCGCCGACCCCGGCGAATCCCCGACTCCGAGGTCGGTGGTCCCCGCCCGGGCCGCGCGGGCCGATAGACTCCGCGTAGAAGCACGGAGGATGGGTCGGCTCTGGACGGGCTGGATCGCCGGCGGGCGCTCTCGACCGCCCGAGTCCTTTGACACGAAGTTCGGTCCCATGCTATACGGTGGCAGCGCGCTGGGCCCAACACTGCTGCCACGGGCGGGGGATAGATTGCTCACTGCGAAGCATCGGGGCATGTTGTTTGTCGCGTGCCTGTTGTAGGGGCTGCCCGCGGTCGCCTGGGCGCAAAACCAGGGTCGAGTTCCGGCAGTGCCTCCGAACGCGGATCTCCGCGCCCTCCCCGAGGTGAGCCCTCCGGGCCAGCCTCCTTCCCTCCTGGCGCAACGGCTCCGCCGCCCCGGGCCGGAAGAGTCGGAGGAAAAGGCGCCCGCGCCCGAAACGCCTCCACCCGCGGAGAAAGAGCCGGGCCGTCCCGGCTGCGCCCGGGGGACCCAGCTATTCTCCCCGGGATTCTCCGGGCGCGGCTTCTTCCTCCTGCCGCGCGGGACGCCGCCCAGCGCCGACTTCGTCCCGATCCCCGACCGGTGGCGGCTTGGCCTGCCGGACTGGCGGCGCTACGAGCGAAACATCGAGGCGCCCTACGTACAGGGCCACTGGTGGGATCCCTATAACCAGAGTGTCATCAAGGGCGATTACCCCATCCTCGGCCAGCACACCTTCATGAACCTGTCGGCGATCAGCGACACCCTCTTCGAGGCGCGCCTGATTCCCGCGGCGGCCAAGCCAAGCGCCGCCAATCCGGACAGCGCCGACGTTCTCGGAAAGGGCAATCAGCTCTTCCTCAACCAGAACTTCATCATCTCGGTCGAGCTGTTCCACGGGGACACCGCCTTCAAGCCCCGCGACTGGGAGTTCGGATCACGCCGGTCTTCAACGTCACCTACCTCGACGTCAAGGAGACCGGCATCGTGAACGCTGACGTGCGCGAGGGACGACCCGCCTCGACAGCTTCATCAGCTTCCAGGAGCTGTTCCTCGAGTACCACCTGCTCGACATCAGCCCCAATTACGACTTCATCTCGACGCGGTCCGGCATCCAGGGCTTCACCAGTGATTTTCGCGGGTTCATCTTCAACGATAACCAGCTCGGATTCCGGCTGTTCGGCACCCTCGAGTCGAAACCGCGACCAGTTCAACGTCCTCTACTTCCGACCCCTCGAGAAGGACACGAACAGCGGGCTCAACCGGCTGTTCGAGACGCGCGGCCAGCACCTCGCGATCGCCAACTTCTTCCGCCAGGACTTCATCTGGCCGGGGTACACGACGCAGCTCAGCGTGCATTACCTCCAAGATACGGGCCCCGACCAGATCGACACCAACGGGTTCGTCGTTCGGCCGGCCGTGGTCGGCCTGCCCCAGCAACATCAGATCGACGCGACCTATCTCGGGTGGACCGGCGACGGCCACATCGGGCCCGTCAATCTCACCCACGCCTTCTATTGGGTCCTCGGCGGGGACAGCCGAAACCCGATTGCGGGCCGGCGGCAGGATATCAGCGCGCAGATGACGGCGCTCGAGCTGTCGATGGACTTCGACTGGATCCGGCCGAAGGTGTCGTTCTTCTGGGCCTCGGGGGACAAGGATCCGGGGGACAAGACTGCCCGCGGATTCGACTCGATCTTCGACAACCCCAACTTCGCCGGGGCGCCGTTCAGCTACTGGGTTCGCCAGGGCCTGCCCTGATCACCACGAATCTCGAGCTCAAGGGCCGGAACAGCCTCCTGCCCAGCTTGCGGAGCAGCAAGATCCAGGGGCAGCCGAACTACGTCAACCCCGGCCTGTTCCTGCTCAACGCGGGCGCAGACATCGAGCTGACCCAAAAGCTTCGCGCCTCCGTCAACGTGAACTTTCTTCGGTTCCACCACACCGAGTCGCTGTCCCTCCTGCTCTTTCAACGCGACATCCGCAACGACATCGGGATCGACACCAGCCTGGGCTTCCGTTATCGACCCTTCCTCAACGAGAACGTGGTCATCGCGCTGGGAGGAGCCGTCCTCACGGCCGGCAATGGTCTGAAGGACGTGTACGCGGCGGAGAAGCTCGCGTTCACCGCCAACGGGCTGGAGACCGTCAAGAGCAGTTTCTCCTATGGCCCCCTGTACTCGACGTTCCTGTCCCTGACCTTTGCCTACTGAGAACCGACGCGTGAGCTCGCGGCGCGATGGAGGAGGGAATGCCAGGTGATCACTGACCGGCCACGTCCACGGGGCGCTCGGTCACTGTTCGTGCTCGGCCTTGCCTTCGTCGTCGGGGGTGTCCTGCTCGGCGGGCTGTGGACGGCGTGTCAGTCGCCCGGGATGATGGCGGCGCAAACGGGGCCGGCGAGCGCGGGCGCCACGCGCGGCCCAGATGCAACCCGGGCTGCCGGGACCGGAGACCAGGATCTCAGCAAGCAGAGCCAGGCCGACGCCGATCGCAAGAGCGCGGGCTGCATCACCTGTCACACGACGACGGACTCGCCGAGCATGCACACGTCCACGACGGTGAAGCTCGGGTGCGCCGACTGCCACGGCGGCCAGGTCGAGGTGCGGCTCCCGGCGGGCGTCGTCGCCGGCACCCCGCGCTACAACGAGGTGAAGAACGAAGCGCATGTCCTGCCTCAGTTCCCCCGTATCTGGAAGGACGCCGCCAACCCGCCGCAGACCTACACGTTGCTCAGCCGCGAGAGCACGGAGTTCATCCAGTTCTTCAATCCCGGTGATCTGAGGGTGGCGAACCGGACGTGCGGGGCGAACGGGTGCCACCCGGCGGAGGTCGCCCAGGTCCGGAAGAGCATGATGACGACGGCGCCGATGCTCTGGAACGCCGCCCTCTACAACAACGGCAGCTACCCGATCAAGCTGCCCCGCTTCTCCGAGAGCTTCGACGGACAGCCCACGCGGGTCTTCACCCTGCCCCAGCCCACGGCGGAGGAGACGAGCAAGAAGGGCATCCTCGCCTATCTGGATCCGTTTCCGCGATTCGAGATCAGCCAGCCAGGCAACATCCTGCGGGTCTTCGAGCGCGGCCAGCGCAAGCCTCTGAAATCGGCGTCCCCACCGTCGAAGAGATCCCGGCAAGCCGGCCAACCGGCTGAGTGCGCGCGGGCTCGGGACGCTCAACCGCACCGATCCCACGTTCCTCAATATCCAGAAGACGAGGCTGTACGATCCGATGCTATCGTTCCTGGGCACGAACGATCATCCCGGCGACTACCGCTCGAGCGGATGCTCCGCCTGTCACGTCATGTACGCAAACGACCGCTCTCCGGTACACTCCGGGCCGTTCGCCCAGTACGGGCACCTCGGACGGAGCGCGACCGCCGACCCGACCATCCCGAAGAACGAGTCGGGACACCCGATCAAGCACACATTCACCAATGCCATCCCGAGCAGCCAGTGCGGTGTCTGTCACAACCACCCTGGCACGACGCTGACGATCAGCTATCTGGGGTACACTTGGTGGGACCACGAGACCGACGGCGCGCAAATGTATCCCAAGGCAGAGCGCAAAGCTTACCGCACGGCAGATCGACGAGATCCAGCGCGCCAATCCCGAGGCGGCCGCCTTGCGGGACTCTGGTCCGATCCGACGTTTCTGGCGAACGTGACCGACCTCAACCCGACGCTGACGCGCACCCAGTTCGCCGACTTCCACGGTCGGGGCTGGATCTTCCGCAGCGTCTACAAGCAAGACCGCAAGGGCAATCTCCTCGACGACAAGGGAGCCCTGGTGTCCGCCGACGATCCCGACCGCCTCAAGAAGGCGGTCCATCTGAAGGACATCCACATCGAGAGGGGTATGCACTGCACCGACTGCCACTTCAAGCAGGACGTGCACGGCAACGGCAAGCTCTACGGGGAGACGCGCAACGCGATCGAGATCAACTGTGTCGATTGCCACGGCACGATCCAGAGTCGGGCGACGCTTCGAACATCGGGCCCGGCGGCCCCGGCGGGCGGCACCGATCTGGGGCTGATGCAGACCCCATTCGGTCAGCGCCGCTTCTTCCGGCGGGGCGACAAGCTCTTCCAGCGCTCGTCTGTCACCAAGGACCTCGAGTGGGAGGTCGTCCAGATCCTGGACACCATCGACCCCGCATCGGACTGGGCGCTGGCGCACCCGGAGCAGAGTCAGCGGTCACGGCTGGCCAAGACTCTTCGGAAGGACGGAACGACCTGGGGCGACGTCCCCGACAAGATGCCGGACTTGGCGCACGCAGACTCGCGGATGACCTGCTACACCTGTCATTCGTCCTGGGTCACGAGCTGCTTCGGCTGCCACCTGCCGATGAAGGCGAACGAGCGGAAGCCGCTCCTCCACAACGAAGGGGACACGCTGCGGAACTGGACCTCCTACAATCCCCAGGTGCTCCGCGACGACGTGTTCATGCTCGGGGTCGACGGCACGGTGACGGGGAACCGGATCGCCCCGGTGCGCTCGTCGAGCGCCGTCCTCGTCGGCTCCCAGAACGCCAACCGCGAGTGGGTGTACTCACAGCAACAGACCGTCTCGTCCGAAGGCTATAGCGGGCAGGCCTTCAATACCCACGTCCCCCACACCGTGCGCGCCACCGAGACCAAGATGTGCACGGATTGCCACGTATCGGCGAAGAACGACAACAATGCCATCCTCGCCCAGCTCCTGTTGCAGGGCACCAACTTCGTCAACTTCATGGGCCGCTACGTGTACGTCGCCGAAGGCAAGTCCGGGCTCCAGGCGGTCGTCGTCACCGAGCAAAAACGAGCCTCAGGCGGTCATCGGAGCCACCTCCACCAGCTCGCCTATCCAGCCGCGTTTCAGGCGCATCAGGAGCGGGGCCAGGCTCTCCGGCAAGCCGCTCACCACCGGGGCCGGGACGTGCTCGACGTCTTCGGCGGAGACGAGGTGCTCGGCATCCAGCTGCGGGGTGAGTTCCTGTACACGGCGAACGGACCGGGCGGATTCCGGGCCTATGACGTCGCTCAGGTCGACCAGAAGGGTTTCTCCGAGAAGATCGTCACCGCCCCTGTCTCGCCTCTGGGACAGCGGCTCTACGTGAAGACGAAGTACGCCACGGCGGTGGCCTCGCCGACGACCCTGGCCGTGGACCCGACTCGGTCCCGCCGTCCCGAGAACCAGGAACAGCCGATCCACCCGCTCTACGCGTACCTCTACGTCACCGACAAGTATGAAGGGCTGGTCGTCATCGGCAATCCCGCAGGCGACCGGAACCGACCGGGGGTCGCCACTCTGCTGGACGGCGACCCGAACAATAACTTCCTGCAGCGGGCGGTGACCTTCAACCCGGGCGGGGGTGCTCGACGGCGCGGTCAACCTGACCATCGCGGGAACGTACGCCTACATCGCCGCCGACCGGGGCCTCATCATCGTGAGCCTCGATGATCCGTTGAAGCCGAAGGTCGTCGCCGAGATCGGCGCGCCCGCGATCGTCAAGCCCCGGGCGGTGGCCGTGCAGTTCCGCTACGCCTTCGTCACCGACGAGAACGGCTTAAAGGTTGTCGATGTCACCACACCGGAGCGCCCACGAGCCATCCCGGAAGCGGTGGTTCCGCTTGCCGACGCGCGCGGGATCTACCTGGCCCGCACCTACGCGTACGTCGCGGCCGGCGCGCAAGGGCTGGTGATCGTCGACATCGAGTTACCGGAGCGACCAGCCCTCGATCAAGTCTACACGGCCAACGGCGCGATCAGCGACGCGCGTGACGTCAAGGTAGGAATGACCAACGCGAGTCTCTTTGCTTACGTCGCGGATGGGAAGAACGGGCTGCGCGTCCTCCAGCTCACGTCTCCGAAGACCACGCCGACCAACTTCGGCTTCCAGCCCGCGGCCCGGCCCGGTGCTGATCGCCACGTATCGGACCCACGGGCCGGCGCTGGCGATCTCAAAGGGGCTCGATCGCGACCGAGCCGTGGACGAGAGCGGCAACCAGGTCGCGGTCTTCGGACGGCTTGGTGCGCGTCCATTCACCCTCGCGGAGATGCGGCGCCTCTATCTCCGAGGAGGTCAGCTCTACACGGTGACCGATGAGCCGCCGGGATCTCCTGTCCTTCGGAAGGAGCCAGCGAAGGAGGGAGGCCGAGCCTGAGCCTCCTGGGCAGAGGCCTCGGCGCGTACCGAGGACGGAGTAGCTCAAATGTCGAGCGAGAGGGTCTGATCATGCTGCCATGCGAAATCCGCCGTGCCATGCTGGTGATCGCCGCCGTCGTGCTCTCCCTGGGGATCGGGTCGAGCATCGTTCATGCCCAGACGCAGGCGCAGGACACGTACAAGTCCACGGGGGCCGCGTCCTGCGGGTCTTCGAACTGCCACGGCAGCACGAAGCCCAAGGCCGACTACCCGAAGCTCAACGAGAGCCTGGTCTGGTTCCAGAAGGAGCGGCACGCGAAGGGGTACGACACCCTGGTCAACGAGAAGCTCAAGTCCGGGGTCCGGCCTTCGAAGATCGCCCAGGCCCTGAAGATCCCCAAGGCCGAGACGAGCGATCGGTGCCTGAGCTGTCACGCGGTGAACGTGAAGCCCCAGATGCGTGGGCCCAAGTTCGACATCACCGAGGGTGTTCACTGCGATGGCTGCCACGGGCCAGCAGAGAAGTGGTTGGAACCGCATGCCGAGAAGGGCTGGACCCACGAGCAATCGGTGAAGCTGGGCATGTATGACACCAAGAACCTCCTGCTCCGAGCGGAGAAGTGCGTATCCTGCCACCTGGCCATCGAGCCGGACCTAGTGGCGGCGGGGCATCCGGATCTGCTGGCGTTCGAGCTCGACACGTTCAGCGCGCTCATGCCGCCCCACTGGCGCGACAAGGGCGTATGGTTCGGCACAGCGGCCTGGTCGACCGGGCAGGCCATCACGCTCCCGCGAGGCGATGAAGCAGCTCGCGGCCCGCGCGAGCGGCAATGCGCCCGCGGCAAGGGTGGAGGAGGCATGGGCCAAGGCGCGGGGAACCGCCGTGGTGTTCCGGAGCGCGCTGGGCCTGTTCGCGCCCGACGCCCAGAAGAGCCTCGATCAGGACATTGCCACGCTGAGTGATCTCATGGCCAAGGGCGCCAGTGATCGCGCGAAGATCGCCGCGACCGCGATCCAGGCCGCGAGGACGGCGGACCAGAGCGCCACCAAGCTGGCGTCGACGCCGTTCGACAAGGCTGCGACCCAGGCGCTGATGCAAGCCATCTCCGGGGACGCCGACAACGTGTCGGCCGGCGGCGTCCGCGCCGCCGAGCAAGCGGCGATGGCCCTTGACCGCCTCTACGGCACTTACTCGAAGGCGCCGGGAGAAAAGCCCGACAAGGCCACGCAAGCATCGCTGGACAAGCTGTTCCCCATGGTAGAGGACCCGAAGCAATACAACGCCAAGCAATTCGCGACTGAGCTGAAGGCATTCCGGTCGAGCCTCAAGTAACCGCTCGGTCGCCCCTGGGCGAGGGCCAGACGGAGTTCCGGCTCTCGGGCACGCTCGGAGACGGTGACGTGCGCACAGGCGCGGTCGGCGGTGGTCACGGCGGCATTTGCTCTGGGCCCGCGCCATTGGCTACAATCGCGGCGGACTCGATGAGCGGGGCTGTGACCTGTGCCGCGCCAATGACCACCGAGATGACACCCGAGCATCAGCGGCGGAGCATGCAATGACCCATTTCTACGCCCGGACGGTCGTCGCGCCAATGCCCAGGGCCGCCGCGGCAACTATCAGCGCCGTTGTCGTCCGGTGCACCGCCTGACCCGTGAGCCGCGCCCACCCCGCGCCCTAACGATCCCATGCCGGAGCAGATCGGCAAGTACCGCGTCTTGGAGCGCATCGGCCGCGGCGGCATGGGCACGGTCTTCAAAGCTCATGACCCCGTCCTCGACCGCCCCGTCGCCCTCAAGGTCATCTCCCCGAGATCGAGGTCACCGACGAGCTCCGCGCCCGCTTTTTCCGTGAGGCCCAGGCCTGCGCCCGCCTCAGCCATCCCAACATCGTCACCATCTACGACATGGGCGAGCAGGACGGGCGCCTGTTCATCGTCATGGAGCTCCTCGACGGCGAAGAGCTTCGCCGCCTCATCGCCCAGAGCAAGCCCCTGGCCCTCGAAGACAAGCTCTCCGTCATCGCCCAGATCTGCGACGGCCTGCACTACGCCCACGAGAAGGGCATCGTCCACCGCGATGTCAAGCCCGGCAATATCTTCCTCCTTCGAAACGGCCAGGTGAAGATCCTGGATTTTGGTATCGCCCAGATAGCCACCATCGACCGCGGCCTCACCCGCACCGGCCTCATCATGGGCACCCTGCGGTACATCGCCCCCGAGCAGGTCCGCGGTCGCGCCAACGCCCGCTCCGACATCTACTCTGTCGGTGCCGTCTGCTACAGAGCTCCTCGGCCTGCGTCCCCCTTCGCCGGCGACGATCCCATCCGCCTGCTCGAGCAGCTTCGCACGGAGGAGCCCACACCTCTCCACGGGCTCGACCCCTCCCTCCCGCTGGCGCTCATCGCGATCGTGGAGCGCGCGATGCGGAAGGATCCGCAAGAGCGGTACGTCGACCTCGCCCAGATGCGGGCCGAGATCGATCTCGTGCAACTCGGACTGCGCGAGGAAGCGCAGCAGCTCCGCGCCCATCTTCGCGCGCAGCTCGACGAGATCTTCCATCTCCAGCGGTCGCTGGCCGAGCGCATCGGGACGCTGCCTGAAGAGGGAGCGCTGCCCGCCATCGATGACCAAGGCCGGTTGGCGGCGATGCAGGCGATCGAACGGGACTTCGCCGCCCGGATCGACGCGCTCCGCGAGAAGCTCGCCCGAGGCGACGCCCTGGTGCCCGCGATGCGACGCGCTAATGAGCTGCTGCAGGCCCTGCAGTTCGCGGACGCCGCCCTGGAATTCGAGGCCATCCTGACCGAGATGCCGGAGCACGTCCGGGCACAGGAGGCCCTTCGACAAGCCCGAGCTCAGGCCGAGGAGCAACACCGCCAGCAACTGGCCTCGGGCTCCTCCGCGATGCCCATGCGGCCTACGACGATGGGAGCTACGCTCTCTGTCTCGCGATCCTCACGCAGGCGTCGGGGATTCCTCCCCACGGCGCGATCGTCCAGGAGATCGACTCGTTGCGCCAGACGGCCGAGGCCGCGTTCGAAGCCCAGGAAGCTGCGCGGCGGGAGCGCCAGCGGGCCGACCAGGAGCGCGAGAAGATGGCCCGCGCGCGGCGCGACGCCGACGGACAGGGCGCGGCCCACTACGCGCCCGATCGCTTGGAGTCAAGCGGAGGCCGACGCGATCAGGGCCGAGTCAGTACGCGCAGGAGGCGTACGCTCAGGCCAGCCAAAGCCCTCGAGCGGGCCGCCACCGCTTACAAAGCGGCCGAGGTCGCCGCCCGCGAAGCGCGCGCGCGAACGGGAGGCCGCGGAGCGGGCGCGCGACCAGATGATCCAGCGCCGCGAGGAGGCGCAGGCCGCGGGCGCGCCGGAGCACGCGCGCGATCTCTGGGACGCCGCCGAGGCGAAATCCGTCGAAGCTCGGGGCACATTCGGGGCCAGCTCCCTCGCCCAGGCCATCAAGCGTTCGATGAGGCCTCGTTGCTCTACCGCCAGGCCGTCGATGTCGCTGTGCGAGAGCGGGATAGACAACGCGCGGCCGAGGCGAGCGAGCGGGTGAAGGGAGCCGGCTATCCGCGTCGGCAGCCGGCGCCGAAGATGACGCCACCGCCCGCTGGAATGAGGCCGGGCTCAAGCTCGCCGAAGCCGAGGCGGCTCTCCAGCGACAGTCGTACGCCGATGCCATCCAGGGGTTCGATGGGGCCGCTGTCCTCTACGGGCAGGCGGAGCGGGACGCGGTCGAGGTCCGGCGCCGCCGGCGCATTCAGGCCGAGGAGATGCGTCAGGGCATGGCGGACGCTCGTCGCGATGCGATGGCCGCGGAAACGGCTTCACTGTCCCCGGCCGTCTGGACGCAGGCCGAGGCCACCGCAGCCACGGGCGATGAGGCATTCGCGAGCGCGGCCTACGTCAGGGCGACACAGACGTTCGAGCAGGCCTCGGCTCTGTACCGGCAGGCGGCGGAGGCTGCCCGCGAAGTCACTCGACGGCGCGAGAAAGAGCGCACCGACGCCGAACAGGCGCGCGACGCGGCCGCGCTGGCACGCCGGGCCGCGGCGGACACTCAAGCATCGAAGTACGCGGCCAGCCCGTGGAGCGAGGCGGAAACCGCGGAGAACAACGCGAGAGCCGCGTTGAGCCGCCAGGAATACGCGGCTGCGCGTTCCCTCTTCGTCGAAGCGCGGCATATGTACGCGACGGCAGCTCAGGCCGCCGGCATCGCCGCGAGACCTGCTGGCCCGGCGCGTCGAGGCGATCGCATGAGCGACGCCCAGCGCCTGCTCGAGTCAGAGGCTGGCGTCGTGCCTTCGGCGCGTGAACGAGGTGCTCGCGATCAAGCCGGGCCACCCGGCGGCGGAGGAGCTGGGCCGCCAGGTCCAGCGATGCTGCGCCAGCTCGAGACTCCCGCGCGTCAGGCCGAGACGCCAGCGACAGCCGCTACCGTTCTGGTCGAGGCTCCGTCAAGCCGTCCTCCCTCCGCCCTCGGCAATCGCCTACCGATCCGCCGCCCGCCCGTCCCCCCTCCGCCCTCGGCAATCGCGCCTACCGAGTTGATCAGGCCGCCCGCACCCGTCGGACCTCGCAAGGACACCCGAAGACCAGCGCGAGAACGGTTGGACAGCCAGACGCTCCGCTCGCCGATTCGGACGACGACATGGACGCGACGGTGTTCGCGTTGCCGCGGACCAAGGCCCGGGTCTCCGACTCGCCCCTCGCCGCTGCGCCTGATGTCGCGGACAGGCCTGACGTCAGGACGATCGAGACGTCGGCCCCAACCGTGACGACCAAGCCTCGGCGCCTCCGGACCCGTGCTGCGCTCGTGGCCCGTGGTCCTTGCCTTCGTCATCGCGGCCGTCATCCTCTCGTATGTCTACTGGCGGGGCCGCCCGGCACCGGACCCTTCGCCAAGGCACCGGCGGCCACTCCCCCGACACGGCTCCTCCCATCCCCGGTTCCCGGTCAACCACCTTCGCGGCGAAGGCGGCTGAAGGTCTGCGCGAGCAGGTCGTGGCCGCGCGCGGAGAAGCCAGGCGCGCGAACGCCGAGCGCCTGGCTCCAGATCAGTTTCTCGCCGCGGCCGGGAAGGAACGTGAAGCTGAACATGCGGCAAGCAGTCAGAACGCGTCGATGGCGCAGCAGCGCTATCAGGAAGCGCTGGACGGGTATGCCCTGGCCAAGCAGGACGCGGAGCGGGCCGTTCTCCGGTCGCGAAAGGAGACGGACAGTCGAGTCGCCGCGGGTCGCGTGGCGGAGGCCCGTCAGGCAGCGCAAAAGGCCAGGAAGCCAGAAGCTCGCGCCGGCACTGTGGACCAAGGCCAGCGCGGCGCAGCGCGAGGGCGAGCAGGCGATCAAGCAGCAAGATCTCGATCGAGCCGCGTCTCGCTTCAACGAAGCGCAGAAGGCGTATCAGGACGCTGAGCAAGTCGCGTTGGACAAAGGGGGCAACGAAGGGCCGGGAGGAGGCGCAGCGCGTGGCGGCGCCGGCGCTGCCCTTCAGCGTCAGCAAGCGGAGGCCGACCGGCAAGCCGCCGTTCAGCGCCAGCGAGGCGGAGGCCGACTGGCAAGCCGCCATTCAGCGCCAGCAGGCGGAGGCCGACCGGCAAGCCGCCATTCAGCGCCAGCAAGCGGAGGCCGACCGGCAAGCCGCCATTCAACGCCAGCAAGCGGAGGCCGACCGGCAAGCCGCCATTCAGACGCCAGCAGCGCGGAGGCGCGACCGGCAGCGCCTGGCCGCGCTTCAACGCCAGCGGACACCGGTAGATGAGTCCCGGAACAAGATGCTGGCCCGCCGGAGATCAGGCCATAAAGGCCGAGGCCGACCAGCTTGCCAAGGATGTGTTCGAGGCAGCGCAGGCGAAAGCAGAACGAGGGGTGACCGGCTGGCGCAGCGTCAAGACCTGCCGTGGCGAACCAGGTTTACCAAGACGCTATGGAGCGGTATACCGACGCGAGCCGCAGGGCGCAGGGGGCACGCGAAGCAAGGTTGCGGGCCGACAGCGCTAAGGCCCGGATGCTGGTCGAGAAGCAGAGCGCCAATCGGGACGCGCGAGAATTTGGGGCCGGAATAGGCGAGGAAGGGTTGGCGGACGCCCTCTATGAAGGTTCCGCGTTCCGGAGATGCTGCCGAGAGGTTCAGGTCGGCGGAGACGCTCTTCGCCAAAGCGAGGCTCCAGCCTCCATCTCCGCCGAAGCCTGCGCCGCCGCCGTTCTGACCGCTCTCGTTCATGTCCTGAGATTGCTTATCCGTTTGAGCTGAGGCACTACCCTGCCCGTACTGTCGCAGATCACCCCGAACTGCCCAGCGTGAATTCCACCGACGGCGATTTTTCACAGTCCCTCAGTGCCCGTTGCCTTTCACGGCCTCGCCGAGTGAGGCGGAGGTTGCGGCGGGCGGCGTC